>Ga0181520_10008589_pt1 | contig 14418 bp, 5 predicted proteins | sample PEATcosm2014_Bin_29_FD_132451 | JGI IMG/M metagenome (GOLD analysis project Ga0181520, IMG submission 132451) | Peatland microbial communities from MTU Mesocosm Facility, Houghton, MI, USA - PEATcosm2014_Bin02_30_metaG | ecosystem: Environmental > Terrestrial > Soil > Wetlands > Peat | place... | reverse complement strand
TGCGTTTGGCTTTCCAAACAATGTCATGTCGGGAAACCCTGGAGATCTTGGATCCAGTGCGGGAAATAGTGGCAGCGGTTTCGGCTCCATCTATAGCATGAGCGCCAACTATCTGCCGCGTGCGTACCAGTTTGCATTAAAACTGCAGTTTTAGGGCATTTGACCGGCCCTTTCCGGCAGAGCCGCTCCGTGGTAATTGAGAGCGGCTCTGCTGGAGATTTTTGTCACCTTCCACGGTCAGAATTTGACCCATATCCATGAATTGCAAAGGGAATGACGATGATGCGATCCGTAACAGGTTTTCTCTGTCGTGTAGTGTGCCTGATGATTCTTTTTACCGGCTGGGCAGTGGCCCAGTCTGCTGCTCCTTCCGATGAGGATGTGCATCGCCGCGCGCAAGAGCTGCTCGGGAAGATGACGATCGACGAAAAGGTGGGCCAGCTCAACCAGGTGTCAGGTGTTCAATCGCCGAATGATCTGAAGCCAGATGAAGCGATCCAGAAGAGTCAGGTCGGTTCGGTGTTATGGGTCTTCGATGTGAAAGAAATCAACCGGCAACAGCATCTGGCGGTGGAGAAAACCCGCCTGCATATCCCCCTGCTTGTGGGCTATGACGTAATCCATGGGTACCGGACAGCGTTTCCGGTTCCGCTGGCGATGGCTTCATCGTGGGATCCTTCAGTCGAAGAGCAGGCGCAACGCGTGGCCCGGGAGGATTCGCGGGCGGCGGGCATCAATTGGGTGTTTACGCCGATGGTGGATATTGTGCGGGATGCGCGCTGGGGGAGGATTGCCGAAAGCGCCGGCGAGGATCCCTATCTGGGCGCGGCTATGGCGCGCGCACAAGTGCTGGGCTTGCAGGGCAAGGCGATTGGACCGGACACTGTGCTGGCCAGCGTGAAACACTTTTGCTGCTATGGCGCATCGGAGGGCGGCCGCGACCTGGACTCGTCGAATATTCCAGAAGTGCTGCTTCGGAATGTATATCTGGTGCCGTTCCACGCCGCCGAGCAGGCTGGCGCGGGTACTTTTATGAGCGCGTATATGGATTTGAACGACGTGCCGGCATCCGGCAATTCATGGCTGCTGAGCGAGGTGCTGCGCAAGGAGTGGGGCTTCAAAGGCTTTGTGGTCTCGGATTGGGCTGCAGTAGGCGATCTGGTTACGCACGGGTACGCGCGCGACTCTGAGGACGCAGCCTACAAAGCACTAACTGCCGGGCAGAACATGGACATGGATAGCCATATCTACACCCAGAGTCTGCCCAAGCTGGTGGCCGCGGGCAAGATCACGCAAGCGCAGTTGGACGCCGCGGTACTGCCGATTCTCGAGGCCAAGATCAGGTTGGGGTTGTTCGAGCACCCGTACGTGGATGAGTCGAAGGTAGACGCGGTGCTGGACAGGCCGTCAACCCGTGAACTGGCGCGCAAGCTGGCAGGGCGTTCGATGGTGCTGCTGCGCAACGAAGGCCACACGTTGCCACTGAGCGCCAATGTTAAAAAACTAGCGGTTATCGGGCCTCTTGGTGACTCGCCGGATGACCTGAAGGGCACTTGGACGGTTGAATTTTTGAATAGCACTATGCCCAAGACCCATACGGTGACCATCGTAGAAGGGCTCCGAAATAAACTGGGAGCCGGTGCGCAGATCGAGACAGTTGCTGGCCCAGATTTGCCGCGACAGGTCATCGAGCAATTTGTCAGCGATCCGTCGAGCAAGACTCCCAAGCACGATCTCACGGCCACGGAGATCAAGGAGTGGCTGGACAAAGCGGTGGCAGCCGCCAATCGCTCCGACGTGGTGATAGCAGCGATGGGCGAAGCGGTGAATATGAACTCGCGAGCTACGTTCGACCTGCAGGGAATTCAGGAACAGATGCTTGAGGCGGTGGCAGCCACAGGCAAGCCGGTCGTGCTGGTGCTGGTGGGCACACGGCCTTCCGATATTCACTGGGCCAACGAGCATGTGCCGGCCATTTTGGAGGCGTGGTGCCCGGGCAGCGAGGGAGGCAACGCAATTGCCGACGTGCTGTTTGGCGACGTGAATCCGGGCGGCAAACTACCTCTAAGCTGGCCGCTGTCGGCCGGACAAGAGCCGCTCTATTACAACCACAATCTGACCAGCGATCCCGAGGACCGGCCTGGCTTCACCTCGCGTTACTGGGATCTTTCCAGCAAGCCGCTGTATCCATTTGGCTATGGCCTGAGTTACTCGACGTTCACGTTCAACAACCTGCGGTTGGACCGCAAGAATATCAAAGCAGGCGAGACGGCCGAGGTGCAGGTGGATGTGACCAACACGAGCAAAATCGCAGGCGACGCAGTGGCGCAGCTTTACATTCATCAGCGGGCCGGCTCGGCTTCGCGGCCAGTGCGGCAATTGGAGGGCTTTGAGCGGGTCACACTTCAGCCGGGTGAAACTAAAACGCTCAAGTTCCCTCTGGGCAAAGAGGAGTTGAACTTCTGGAGCCCGCAGAGCAAGGCCTGGGGCGTGGAGCCGGGAGTCTTCGATGTGTGGGCCGGTGGTGACTCAACCGCAAGCCTGCATACGGAGTTGTTGGTTTCTGAGTAAAGGGTTGTCCTGAGCCGAGGAATACGCGGTTTGCTTGTAGTGCGCGGATTCCTCGGCTTCGCCACACTTGACACACATGGTATAGGGGACAATGAACGAGAACTCGCCTTCCAACTTATAGTTGCCCTCCTGCTATGTAGAGCGAACCAAAATCCGTCAAAGGGCTTCTTTGTCAAGAAAGAGCCGCGTCGCACGGCACATCATGATCTTGGAGCAACCGTGTCCCAGAGATGTAGTGATCCAACCAAACGGATGGGAAAGGCAAAAGTGAGACGCTCACAGCGAGTGCCGGGTCATGGCATTTTGAAATGCACCATACTGGGAATAGTGGTTCTGACGTTAGGGACAGGCATCGCGCTGGCGCAGAGCGTGCCGGTGGTCACGGGCGATGCGCGGGTAGATAAGCTGCTGAGCCAGATGACGCTTGAAGAAAAGCTTACTCTGATCCACGGCGCGCAGGAGGCTCCTGCTGTGTACCAGGGTCAGGCAGGCTACCTGGGCGGAGTTCAGCGGCTGGGCATTCCGGGGATGCGCTTTGCCGATGGACCGCCGGGCGTGCTCACGCGCCACCCGTCGCAGGCTGAGACGGCCACCATGGGCGTGGCCGCCACCTTCAGCGTTAAGGATGCTGAAGATAATGGTGTAGTCATCGGCCGCGAAGGCCGCGCACTGGGCATCGACGTCGCCCTGCAACCTTTTGTAAACATTGACCGCGACATCGAGTTCGCCCGCGGCTACAACACCTTCGGCGAAGATCCACTTCTCACCAGCCTTATTGGCGCATCCGAGATCAAGGGCATCCAGTCGCAGCACGTTATGGCCCAGGTAAAGCATTTTGTGGCTTATGACACCAATGGCACCAACGTGCAGGTAGATGACCAGACGCTGCACGAGGTCTACGTTGCGCCGTTCGATGCGGCCATCAAGGCTGGCGTCTCGTCTATCATGTGCTCCTACAACCGCGTCAACGGATTCTTTGCCTGCGACAACCAGTCCACGCTGACCACAATCCTGCGCGACGAACTCGGCTTCAAGGGTTTTGTGACGTCAGATTGGGGCGCGGTCCACGCCACAAAATTTATCAACGCCGGTCTGGACATGGAAATGATTGACGGGTCGGACGGATTTGGCTTTTACGAGCCCGCGTTCTTTGGCGCGGAACCTGCTTCTCCTCCTCCATCGGTAGAGCCAGGCGCGGACATGTTCGGTGGACACATTCCCGAGGAGCCGATGCCGAAGCGAGAAGGTGGCAGTGACTTCGGCCTGAAACTGGACCCGAAAAGGATGCCCGAAGCCCTGAAGGACGGAACCGTGAACGAGGCCACCATCACTCGCGCCGCTGGACGCGTGCTCTATGAGATAGCCCGCTTCGGCTATCTTGATGGCGAGTCCAAGCACGAAGTGACCGGGCAGTCGATTGAGGCCAACGCCAAAATCATCGAGAAGACCGGCGAAGACGCGGCGGTGCTCCTGAAGAATGAAGGCGGCGCACTGCCCCTCAAGTCCGCCGATCTCAATTCCGTCGTCCTCATCGGTCCAACTGCTGGCCAGGTAGACTCGATCGGCATCAATGGCGAGCGGTCCGTGGGGCTGCCTTGGCGCCAGGTCGGCCCGCTCGAGGCTTTGAAGAAAATCTCGGGAAACCCCAACATCCGCTTTGCAGTGGATGACGACATGACGGGCATTACAGTGCCAGCCAGCGCGCTGAGCCACAACGGCAAGCCGGGCCTGTTGCGCGACGGTTCAGGCGCCCAGCAGACCGATGGCCAACTCAACTTTACCGTGAAGGGCCGCAATGCTCTGCCCCCCAACGCAACCCTTAACTGGACAGGCTCGCTGACCGTGCCTCATGACGGCACTTACTGGCTCTATCTTCAGGCCTTGGGCACAGACGCCAACCTCTCCATCGATGGCAAACGCCTGGCCGTCACGGGCACCTTCCAGGGCGACGTGCATGGCGATATTCTGCAAGCCAACCAGGACAACACCGTCCCTACAACAGACGGCCTGGATAACGTGCGCCACGCCATCGAGCTAACCGCCGGAGCGCATCAGATCAAGGTCCAGATCAGTCCCGACACCTCCAACGCACCGGTGCAGGTGCGGCTCAACTGGTACACCCCCATGCAGCGCAAGGCCGATCACGAGGCTGCCATCGCCGCCGCGAAAAACGCCAAAATCGCAGTAGTTTTCGTCTGGGCGCGCATCAACCCGGTTTTCGGCCTGCCGGGTGAGCAGAACAAACTCGTTGAGGAAGTAGTTGCGGTCAACCCCAACACCATCGTGGTGCTGAACACTAGCCAACCCGTGGCGCTGCCCTGGATCGGCAAGGTGAAGGCAGTTCTCGAAATGTGGTGGCCGGGCGATGAGGAAGGCTGGTCCACGGCTAATTTGCTTCTGGGCAAAACCAGCCCAGCAGGCCGTCTGCCGGTCACCTGGGCCAAGCGCCTGGAAGACTATGCTGCCACCGATCCCAGATACCCCGAGCGCTCATGCAAAGGCGTGGATGGCAAGACGATCTACAGCGAAGGCGTCAATGTAGGTTATCGCTGGTTCGACAAGGAAAAGATCGATCCGCTCTTTGTCTTTGGCTTCGGTCTGAGCTACTCCACCTTCGAGTACTCGGGACTGAAGGTCGACGCGTCTCCCGATGGCGGTTTCGATGTCGCGGTCAGCGTCCGGAACACAGGCAGCGTCGATAGCGACGAGGTTCCGCAGGTCTACCTGGGCAAACCTGGCGAGATTCCCACCGGCGTGCAGTTCCCCGTGCGCAGCCTGGCCGCATTCGACCGCATCCACCTGGCCGCCGGCGAAACCAAGACGGTTACGCTGCATGTGCCGCTGCGCCAGTTGCAATACTGGTCCACAGCGAGTGGCAATTGGGTCAAGGCCAGGGGTAAGCGAATCGTAAGCGTCGGCGCCTCATCTCGCGACCTGCGTGTGGAGCAGAGCATCGACTAAAGCAATTTTCAAATTTGTGCCTCGCCACAATCCACCCGGGCGAAACAGAGACTTGATTCTGAGTTAGGAGGCCGTTCTTGATCAGATTTACGACATGAGGGCGCGTTCGGTGGCCGCGAATTGTCGCCAAGAGACGGCCAAGCCGGCATGCGTTTCTTTCGCTAGCCCAAGATGCGTTCTATCCTCATGGTAGTAACGGAGCCACTTTATTAGGCACACGATTGACCGGAGGAGAATTCGACGATGACAACTCTTGCGCACCTTGACCCGGCTGAAGACGATGTGTTCTACAGCCGCCGTGACCCGAACGATGTACGGTTCGGCGACATTGTGTTGAGGAACCCAGAGGCGTATCGGGATTCTCAGGTAGTCATCTTGGGGTGTCCGCAGGACGAAGGGGTGCGCCGCAATCGAGGCCGTGCCGGTGCGCGCTTTGCTCCAAACGAGATCCGTAGGGCCCTGTGCCGCTACCCAGTGAGCGAAGAACACCAATATCTCAAGCTGATAGATGTGGGCAACCTTAGAATCGGGGGAACCCTTGAAGAGACGCATGAATGGCTGTGCGAGACCCTGCAGGGGTTTCTGTACGATGGGAAAAAGATTGTAGTTCTGGGAGGAGGGAATGACATTTCCTACCCGGACTGCAAAGCGTTGTGCGCGACGATAAGCCTTCCGTTGGTGTTCAACATCGATCGTCACCTCGACGTCCGCGTGGACACGCCTAGAAATAGTGGCACGCCCTACCGGCAGTTGCTGGAAGAAGGCGCCATTTTGCCCTCCATGTTTCATGAGATAGGCATCAATTCCTATGCGAACTCTCCGACGTATCTGAAGTACGTGCAAGACATGGGCGCCCATATTCACTATCTGGGTGACTTGAGAGCCCTCGGGGTGGGCTCGGCCGTTCAGTCGATCGTCAGTAGCAGCTCTGCGGATGGGATCTTCTTTGGCTTTGACTTGGACGTTGTGAGGGCCGTCGAGGCGCCCGGGGTCAGCGATCCCAGCCCGATGGGGCTGACCGCTCGAGAGGTGTGCGAAATAGCAGACGTAGCAGCCTCAGACCCTCGCACACGCATAATCGAGATCACGGAGGTCAACCCCGAGTATGACCGGGACGGAATTACGAGCAAACTGGCTGCCAACATTATCTTGCGGGCCCTTGCTAACCAGAGAAATTAAACCGAGCATCAGGGAAATGCTATTCCCTGATACGTGGATGATAATTCCCTGTTCAGTGCGTCCCTTAATCTGGCCTAAGCGTTGAACAAATAGCCTCAATTCAGCAATATCGAGAAATCTGTCGACTAGTATTGGGGACTGAATTCGTGAATTTCCTTGTATTTTTCCCTGTTAGCAGGGAATTTGGTCCAGAGAACGGTTCGCACCAGACTCGGTCCACCGCCATAACATCCTTAGAATCAATAACTAGACTAGTGGAATCGACGTTTCGTGGAGTTTTCCCCGAAAATGGCGTAAATCGGCGCAGACCCTCCAACCTTATCCTTTCCGGAATGCCATCGCTACCAGAAGACTAAGCCAGAGCCAAGCGTCATCACCCACATCACGCCATTCTTGCGTCACCCCGCTTAGATCTTCCCCTCAGTTGATCGTCACCGTCAGCGCGTTCGATGCCGATGCCCCAGGATTGGTTGCCACCAGTGATCCGCTTCCCGCGGCCGTCAGGTCACTTGCCTGAATCGCGACCGTCACATGAGCCGCATCCACGATCGTCGTTGTCCGATAGCTTCCGTTCCACGTCACTGCCACGCCGGGAACGAAATTCGAGCCCGTCAGGGTTAGCAGCGTATTGCCCGCGCCGTGTGTAATCGACGTGATTGAACTCGAGGTCAGACTGGCCGCTGCGTTCTGGTTCAGTAACTGTGGAGCCACAAACGGCCCGCGCACAAGCATGAGGACTGTGGTGGTCTGGTCGGTCGAGTAATTCTCCCCTGAGGACAAAAGCGCCAGTCCATCCTGACCAAAACGAAGCATGGTCCAGTTGGCCTCGATGCTGTTCGCTGATGCCGGCATGTCGAAGAGCGCTTCGGGTGTATAGGTTGTTAGGTCGTAGCGTGCCAGACCGTACGCCCATGTTCCCGCCGTGTTGACCATCATCAGAAATTCCTTCTGCAACGACGGATCTGCGGCAATCGCAACGCCTTCCCCATTGATGCCCGAAGCATAGAAATCAAAGAGTGGAAGCGTGGCAATCTGCGAAGGAGGCGTAGTGGAGGGATTGATAATGCCACCACCCGCGCCGTAAACCAGGCCGTTCACAAGCTGGAACGATCCGTTGAAACCACCCATACCGTCCAGGGTCGTGCCATCGATTAGCGTAAGACCGTTCGCATTGATACTGTACCGGTAAAGCTCCCCTCCGTAAGCGGTGTAGAGATGCGAAGTATCTCCGAATTGGGGAAAGCTATCCTCCGCAAAGTTAGTCCGGAATGTGCCGGTGCTCCCGCTGACGTCGAGAATACCTTCCTCTCCGGAAAAACCAACTGCGAGTGTTGAATCGGTTCCGGGCATGACGGACAGCCAGGTTGCGACAGGATTGCTGCCTACATGGCTCGACGCCGATGACAGCGACAGTGTCTGAAGTAGCTGCTGGTTTATCGGATCGAACTGGGCCAGGCTGGCCGACCCGCTCAATCCGATGTAGAGATAGTTGCCATCGGCGGTTTCTGCCATCACCGTTGGTTGGCTCCCAACCGGGACCGGTGTCCCCACCGCAGCGGTGAACGGATTTATGGTGACAACCGAGTTGCCCGTCATGCCGGTGGCGTTGCTTGGGACGGTAGCATAGAGTTGCTGAGAGTATGGTTCAAAGAGAATTCCACTGGCCGGCACGTTGACCACTGCGTAAATGGTCAGAGGAAGGACTTGCGAGACACCCCCGCCCGGAGCAGGATTGGTGACTGTGATGGCTGCCCAACCATAATTCGCGATTTGAGAAGCAGAGACCGTCGCCGTCAGTTGGGTAGCACTTGCGTAAGTTGTGGTGAGTGGAGTTGAGCCAAGGTTGACGGTTGACTCCTCGTTAAATCCAGCTCCGTTCACAGTGAGGGCAAAGCTCGATGATCCTGCCTGGACAAAATTGGGCGAGACCGCAGAGAGCAACGGCACCGCGCCATACAGGCTCCCCGACACAACTGTGCTGGTGGTCGCCTGATTGTTGGTGGTTGTCGGATCGTAGCTGGTGGACGAGATGGTTGCAGTCCCGGCGAGCGTACCCGAGGTTGAAGGAGTCGCGCTCACTGTTACGGTTGCGCTTGCATTGTTTGCCAGGTTGCCCAGATCGCAGAGGAACTGCGCACCGGCCCCGCAGGATCCCTGGCTCGGCGTCACGCTGTTGATGATCAAAGATGAGTCCAGGTTCATGGCGAGCGTTGCGCCTTGTGCCTGAGTGGGGCCGTTGTTGGTGATTTTTGCGACCCACGAGATGGCTGTCCCCGTCGCGGCCGTGCCCGGCGCAGTAAGCGTAACTGAAAGATCCGCGGGCGATGCCGAGAGATCCTGCACAATAGGTGTCTGGAAGATGAAGATCTGGTTGACTGACGCGAATGAACTCATGGCGGCACTGAGCGCCAGTCCGTTCTGTCCCCAGCGCACGATCTTCTGGAAGTTTGTTGGATAGCCGTTAGTACCGACACCATTTACAGTAATGCCGCCGGTGGAGTTGAATGAAGTTTCGTTGAAGGCGAGCACTTGCCCGGCCGAACCGAAGTTCGATACGCCAACAAAAGCCCGGCCTAGCGTCGAATCCGAAACGATTGGCCCGGTGGCAGGGGAGCTCGCAGAAGTGTAGAAGGTGCCTAGTAGCGCTCCCGTGGAGGCATTGAACACTTGGCCGGTGGAAAGGTAGATTTGATTGTTGTCGTATTGGATGGATGTCGGATAGCCGCTCGCAGTAGCGAGCGCGGTGGCAGCCGTAACACCAGTGGAATCCACTGCCAGTTGTTCGACGGTTTGGCCATTCACCATATACAGAATTGAAGAAGACGAGCCGAAGCTGAGCGGTCCATAACCGACACCCGATGAAGACTTGGCGCGTGGAACGCCGGAATCATAGATGGTAACTCCGGTTTCGCTGAGGTAGCCGCCTGCGGTGGCCACCGCTATCGAGTCAGGCGATCCAGGAACGGCGGCGAGATAGTTGGCCGTTTGAGGTGGTGTGTAAGTTCCCGTTCCGCCGCCAAGGGAAAACTGGTTTACGACCGCACCCGTGATCAGGTTGACCTGCGCCACAGCCGCGGCCCCATCGAGACCGACGAAGAGCTGCGTTCCGTCTGTGGAAAGCGCAAGCTTGTTGGGGTTGCTGCCCACCCAGATTTGCCGTATAACCATACCGGTTACCGGATCAATGCCTTCCACCGTGTTCCCGCCGCTTCCCACTCCTGAAACCGGGATGGACGCATACAGCAGTCCGTCCGTTGCGTTGTATACGATATCGTTATTTGCGATTGCGATATAGGCCGTATAGGTCAGTGGCGCTGTGGTTCCTCCGCCCGGTGCAGGGGTGGTCACCGTCAAATTTGAATTTCCAGGCAAAGCCAGGCTGGAAGCGGGAATCGACGCCGTAAGCTCAGACGAGCTGACATCGGATGCAGCAATATTCACCCCGTTCAGCGCCACCGTAGAGCTCGCCGTAAAGCCCGTGCCATACAACGTTACTGTCGTCGCTGTGTTAATCGGCCCCGCAGTCGGTGAAATGGAGGTCAGAGTCGGCGCGGGAGGATTCGCAATGGTCACGGTAAGTGCATTGGACAAGGCGGGAGTGGAAGTCGAGCTACTCACCGAAATCGTCGCCGTACCCGCCGATGTGAGAAGATTTGCAGGCACCTCCGCAACATCGTAGCCGGCTCCGCCGCCATAAATGACGCAGTCAAGTAACGTAATCGGCGTACCATTCCACAGCACGCTGGAGGTCAAAACATATTGCCCAGAACTAAGCTGTGTGTACAGACCTGAGCCATAAACATAAATGTACGTCGCGCCCGATCCAGTTATGAACTGTGTCGGTGTAACCTGCGTGATTACCGGCGTCGGGGTCTGAGTGAGTATCTCAAGCGTTGCGCCCAGAGAGGTTCCGCCGCCCGGTGTTGGGTTCACCACCGTCACAGAAAGTAACTGAGCCGTCGCCTGGTCCGTCGCCGTAAGCTGGAATGTCAATTGCGTCGTGTTCACATAGGTTGTGGCGCGGGCTGCTCCGTTCACCTGCACTGCCGACGCCAGAATGAAGTTCGTCCCCGTCACTGTCACTGTGGCAGGCGCCGTGCCACCGGTCAGTACCATTTTGGGCGAAAGTGTGATGGAAGGCCCAGGTGCGGGATTGTTGATGGCAATCGGCAAGGCCGCCGACGTTCCACCTCCCGGCGTCGAATTTACAGCCGTCAGTGACAGGCTTCCCGCGCTTGACACGTCGTTCGCTGTCAGGGTCACGTTCACCTGTGTATTGCTAATAAACGTAGTCGTCCGCGCGCTTCCGTTTGCGTCGATCACAGTTGTCGGAACAAAGCCTGTGCCGTTCACGTCAACCGTCGGCGACGCCGTTCCCGCCGCCAGCGCTGCCGGAGTGAGCAGCGTGATCACCGGTACGGGGTTGGTCACCTCAAGATTGACCGCCGGGCCCGATCCACTGCTTGCTGTGCCGTTCAATGCGATGACAGAAAGCTGTGCTCCGCTCGCCAACTGCTGAGGCATCACCGTCGCGGTCACCTGGGTACTGCTCACGTAGCTGGTAACATCTGCCACGCCGCCCACCTGGACCGTGGTAGTGGTCAGGAAGCCTGTCCCATTCACCGTGAGAGTCAGTGGCCCAGACCCTGCTACGGTCGTCGTCGGTGTAACTGAAGTCACCGTCGGTGACGCTTCCGTAGGTGGAGGCGTCGGCGCTGGGGAGTTTGAGGAAGATCCACCGCAGCCGGTTAGAAACAAAGAGGGGAAGAGAATCAAGCAGGAGACGTGCAACGAGCAGACTTTCATCGTGGGCCAATTCTAACGGGCGATAGCGGTAATTAGCTGTGATTATTTTCTTTATTTCGCTGAATCGTTCAATCCGAGTGATTCTTTAACCGCCATCTTGGCTGTTGGCGGGCGATTCATGCTCCTTTCGATCCAAATTAAAGAGAGCAAGGGCTTTCTGCGCGGCCGAATTTCGCGGGCAGCAAGGACCGAAAGCTGTGTCCTTCCATTAATCGTTTGCCGTGGCAGAAACCTCGTGCAGCCATCCCGGCGCTTTGATCAGTTCGCGCGGGCGCGAACCATCTGCTGGGCCGACCAATCCATCGCGCTCCATCAGATCAATCAAATGCGCGGCGCGGCCGTAGCCGATGCGAAGACGCCGTTGCAACAGGGAAGTCGAAGCCCTGCCAAATTCAAAAACCAGGCGCACCGCGTCGTCGAAGAGAGGATCGTTTTCATCTGGATCGGGGTTCGAGCCGTCCACGCTGGGGCGCTCGTCCCTGGGTGATTCGAGGAAACCGTGAACGTACTCGGCATCGCCCTGTTCCTTCCAGAATTCGACCACCGCCGCAGTCTCTTTTTCTGTGACCAGCGGCGCGTGCAAACGCATGAGGCGGCTGGTACCCGGCGGCAGAAAGAGCATATCGCCACGGCCTAATAAGGCCTCAGCCCCGTTGGTGTCGAGAATCGTCCTCGAATCCACCTTGGTGGCCAGGCGGAAACTGATGCGCGTGGGAATGTTTGCCTTGATAAGGCCGGTGATCACGTCCACGCTGGGTCGTTGCGTAGCCAGAATAAGATGAATGCCCACGGCGCGCGCCATCTGTGCCAGCCGTGTGATGGATTCCTCAACATTGGCGCGGTCCAGCATCATCAGGTCGGCCAGCTCGTCGATGATGATGACGATGTAAGGCAGCGGCTGCTCCTCTTCGCCCTCGTCAAAGAGCGAAGGCATGATGCCCTCGAAGAGCTTGTTGTACTGGTCGATGTTGCGAACGCTGCGCGAGGCCAACAGCTTCAGCCGGCGCTCCATCTCGCGGACGGCGTTGCGCAGGGCGTTGGCGGCCAGCTTGGGCTCGGTGATGATCGGCGTAAACAAATGCGGAACGCCCTCGTACATGCCCAGCTCCACGCGCTTGGGGTCCACCAGAATGAGCCTCACCTGCGCGGGCGTCGTGCGATACAGCAAGCTCATGATCATGGCGTTGATGGCCACTGATTTGCCTGAACCCGTGGAGCCTGCGATCAGCACGTGCGGCATTCCCGCCAGATCGGCGGTGATAATGCGGCCGTTGATGTCTTTGCCCATGGCGATGGTCAGCCGCGATTTGGCCTTGTGGAAGACCTCCGCTTCGAGGCAGTCGCGCAAGTGGATGGTCTCGCGCCGGTGGTTGGGCACCTGGATGCCGACCGTATTCTTGCCGGCCATGCGCTCAATGAGAATGCTCTCAGCGCGCATCGCGAGGCAAAGATCATCGGCGAGTCCGGTGACGCGTGAGTACTTGATGCCTGCCTCGGGCTTGAACTCGTAAGTGGTGACCATGGGTCCGGGATTGATTTGGACCACCTGGCCACGCACATCGAACTCGGCGCATTTCTCCACCAGCACTTGAGCTTCTTCGCGCAGCTCGTCCTCGCGCACGGCCTGTGGTCCGTCGCCGGCGTTGAGCAGCGTGCTCGACGGCAGCTTGAAGCCGCTCACATTCTTGGGCGCGACAGTGCTCGTGTGCGTCTCAGCGTCGGCGCGCAAATGAATGGCGATTTCATCGGCTGGCCGTGCGTGGGCAGCTGGCACAAAATCTGTCTGGCCAGCGGACTCCGCAAATCGATTGACTCCTAAGCGCGCTTCCACAGCTTGAAGTCCCGCGGGCACCGCCGCCGCCTGCGCCGTGACTGGAATCGCTTCGACAGGCGCCGGAGCAAGTTCCCCATCGGCCCGCTCCCAAATGCTGAGCCTGACATTTTTCGGTTGCGCTGCACCCGTGCTCGCAACTTCGTCTCCCGCAGGCAGAATTGCTGCGCGTTGAAAAGCTGGAATATCTTGCGGGTCGGTCTCAGGCGCGCGCCGACGGTGGAAGAGTCGGGCAAACAGGCCAGGCCGCTCATCAAGCGCATCCATCTCCGGCATGGGCTCCGGCATCGGAATGAGCCGCGCAGGAATGGCTTGCGGCGGAACAAGTTGTAGGCCGGAGTCTTCCCGGCCTTCCCTTTCAAGTTGGAATTCGTGCTCCGCGATTTGCTCTTCTTTGCGCTCGGCTCGCTCCTCGCGCCAGTTGCGCCAGCGATCATGCAGCGAGACAAGGTTGCGCCAGCGGTTTTCGACGGCCTCTTTAATGGCCCAGAAGCTTACAGCGGATGCAAAGCAGACTCCCGCGGCAGCCAGCACGCCTGCCACCAGCCATGCGCCCTGAATGTTCAGGTAGCGAACCAGCAGATCTTCCACGAGCATGCCCACCGTGCCGCTCACCGGAATCTTGCCCAGCCAGAGCCAGCGCCATGGCAGCAGCCCCAGCACGGCGGGAAGAAACACCAGCGCCAGCATAGTGCCCAGCCAGCGCAGCCAAGCCGAGCCGCCGGAGCGCGATCGCATCCATGTCCAGCCCAGCCCGCCCAGCCACAACGGCAGGAAAAACGCCGTAATACCAAGAATTTGCAGCAGCAGGTCGCCGAGGTACGCGCCGAAAAGGCCAGTCCAATTGTGCACGGCGTGGGGTCCAGTCGCGCCGGAGGCCGTGTTCAGCGATGAGTCAGAGGGTTGGTATGTTGCCAGCGCGAGGAAGATGAGCAGCGCGGCCAATACCAGCACCAGTCCCAGCAGAATATTCCAGGGCCGGCTGCGCGTTGGCGCTAAAACAATGCGAATGGGCTTCATGGCAAGGGCGCTCCGTCTCGATGGCCGCTCTGGAAAGCTGCCGCGAGCGT
>Ga0181520_10008588_pt1 | contig 14418 bp, 13 predicted proteins | sample PEATcosm2014_Bin_29_FD_132451 | JGI IMG/M metagenome (GOLD analysis project Ga0181520, IMG submission 132451) | Peatland microbial communities from MTU Mesocosm Facility, Houghton, MI, USA - PEATcosm2014_Bin02_30_metaG | ecosystem: Environmental > Terrestrial > Soil > Wetlands > Peat | place... | reverse complement strand
TTATTATTACAATTGCAGCTGGTTATGTTTATATTAATAATCAGATACAACCCATAATTCCCTTAATGAATCAAAGTCATAATAAAAGTAATGCAACACCAGATAATACTAAGCAGATTATTACAAATGTTAATGCCAATTCAAAGAATATTAATAACTCAAATATGATTAATATAACTTCGGATTTAACCCCAAAACAGACTAATAACAGCAATTCAATCAATAATAGTAATCAGAATAATGTAGGTGGGAATGGAGCTGTACACATAAATTATAGTAACAATTAATATTATTTTGAATATAAAATGTGTTCAATTAGATTTACATTGGAAATGTAAATAAAATTCATTTTTATGTAAGAAAATTTTTTTTTAAAATCTATTTTTTTTAAATGTATAAAAAGTCATTACCTAGTTTTTAGATTACCATTTTCATGAAACATTTCTATGAATAATCCATTATACTTTTTAATTTTAATTCAAGTTATTTCAAATATTTATTTTATGATCTTAGTTGATAAGATGTTTTTTTATTTTTTGAACGATATTTTTAATACACTCACTCTTTATATTCTTCATCCATGAATTTCCTCTTATCAATTCCGTTGGGTTTTTATTAAATGTACATAATAATATTGAGTAAAGATTTTTAAGTATTTCCTTAATGGTAGAACTCACAATAATTAACGTTTTACCATCAAATATAAATTAAATAGAAGTACTTGATTTCATTTTTCAATATATATATCATTATTATCAAAATTTTGGATGAATATAAAAAAAAATAACGTGGTTTTTACTTTGGAAATATTATGGTTTTACATTGCAGTTGTTCTAGCCATTAGTGATGAAATTCATAGTCAATTATTATGGACTTATTTCGCTGATTTTTACATTCTATTTGCAGGTTTACTGCGAAGAAGTATAAAATCTAATATAAGATTATGGATAGTTCATGAGGGTATGGAATCAGTTTTCCACTTAATAGTACTTTCAATATTATTCTTCTCCGTGGAAATAGGATTCCTAGCTGCATTAATCCATTTTATAGTGGATTTATCACATGAATTATTTGGATTTAAACTGCGATGGTTACAACATCGTGCGTTACACTTCACCATCGAATCTCTATTCTTTATAATAGTACTTTCAACATTATCAATATAAAAAAAAAATATGGATTTGAAATTATATGCCAGTTATAAACTTCACCTATGAGAATATTAACCAGCTTTTAGATAGTTCCATGAAAAAAGAAGATCTTATTGATCTGCTCCCTATGATCGGTAGTGACATTGAAGACTATGATGATGTTAATCTAAAAGTGGAATTCTTTCCCAACAGACCTGATCATTTCTCTGTTGAAGGAATTGCACGTACATTGAAAGGATTCCTAAATATAGAATCAGGATTACCCTATTATAATTTATCATCTTCCGGAACCAGTATAACCGTTGATCCAGAACTTGCATCTATAAGACCTTACACATCATGTGCCATAGTAGAGGATATAAAATTAGATGATGAAAAATTAATTCAACTAATGGAATTCCAGGAAGATTTGCACTGGGTTTTGGGTAGAGACCGTAAAAAGGTAGCTATAGGAATCCATAATCTAGATGTTTTAACTCCACCATTCTATTATAAAGCTGCTAATCCATATGAAATCTCTTTTACTCCATTAGATATGGGGGAGGAGATGAATCTTGAAGAGATTCTCCAGAATCATAAGAAAGGTCATAAATACGCTCACTTATTAAATAAATATTCTAAATATCCATTAATAATAGATACAGAGGATAATATACTCTCTATGCCACCTATAATTAATGGAGAACTCACTAAATTAAATATTAGGACTAAGAATGTATTAGTGGATGTAACGGGTACTGATGAAAAAGCTGTGAATCATACATTAAATATTATAACCACTTCATTTGCAGAAACTGGTGCTAAGATAAAAACTATGGATACTATTTATACTAAGAGAAGTATTACAACTCCGGATTTCACTCCTAAAGAAAAAATTGTGAATATATTAAATGCTCGAAAAATGTTAGGAGTTAATTTAACTATTCTAGGTGTAGTGGATATGCTTCGTCGTGTAAGGTTAGATGCTGAAGAGTTAAATGAAACCGAAATCCTAGTACGAATACCTCCTTATCGTATTGACATCCTCCATGAAGTTGATATTATCGAAAATATTGCTATTGGCTATGATTTCCGCATGATTAAAGCTTATCTACCAGATATTATGACTATAGCCTCTGAAGATAAAGATAAAGTATTCGAAAATAATTTAAGAGAGATTATGATTGGATTGGGCTTCTATGAAGTGATGAGTTTAATGTTAACTAGTGAAGAACAACATTATACTAATATGAAACAGCCTGTAGATGAACGGGTGGTGGTGGCTCAACCAATTAGTCAGGATCGTACTATGATTCGTAAAAGCTTGCTTAATGGTTTAATGGAATTCTTGGAGAGTAATACGCATGAAGAATTACCTCAGAAGATATTTGAAGTAGGAGAAGCCGTTTATCTTGATAAATCAACTGAAACACATACCAGGGGAATTAGGAAATTAGCAGCTCTAGTGACGCACTCAACCTCTAACTTCACGGAGATAAAGTCCATCACAGCATCCTTTATCAGTAATTTAGGGTTACGGATGGAAATTAAACCGTTAAATCATCCCTCCTTCATTAAGGGCAGATGTGCATGTCTGAAGGGATGGAATGAAAATAAAGAATTTCCAGTAATTGAAGGATTTTTTGGAGAGATGCATCCCGAGGTTATAACGAATTTTAACTTGGAATATCCCGTGGTTGCCTTTGAAGTGACTTTTAAGGAATAATTAATGATTTACATTATTTTTCATAATTTTTTTAAATTAACCAGAAATTTTTTTTTAATTTATAGATTACTGAATTAAAAAAGATGATTCATTCCCTTACTGCTTTTTTTTAATAAATAAAATAAAATAATCTTTTTTTAGATAATTTAAAAAAAAAATTATTTAGGAGTTTACATTTAATAAGATTATTATTATTTTTTTATTCTCCAATAATAGTAATTGTTATTTCTCGAGTTCGTGGACCGTCAAACTCCAGGAAGAAAACACTTTGCCAGGTACCAAGACTCAATTTAGCATCTTCTAATGGAATTGTTTCATTGCATCCAATTAGAAATGATCTTAAATGTGAATCTGCATTATTATCAATCCTATTATGTTGGTAATTTCCATTAGTTGGAACTATAAGATGAATTATATCTTTGAAATCTTCTAGTAATCCTGATTCATTCTCGTTTATGAAGATACCGGAAGTGGAATGTTTACTGTAAATATTCACTAATCCTTTCCTTATACCACTTTCAGCAATAGCAGTGTTAATATTACCCGTAATATCAATTATTTCCACTTTATCTGTTGTTTCAAGTTCTAATACTTCGGTTATTATTAACATTCCTTTATTCATCCCCTAAAAATTTTTTTAATAATAACATAAATATTTAAATTATATTACATAATTTTGTAATTTGCATAGTAAATAATTTTTTTTTTAATTTCATACATTATTCATTGGGATACGAGTTCGTTGCCTATTACTAATATTGATGATGTTTAATTATGATGTCCAATAGATCTTCAATTAATTTGTATTATTTAATATAAATGTATTGATCTAAATCAATTCTGAAAAGTTAAATGATAAAATTACTAAAAAGATGTGAAAATCAATTTAATCTTAGATAAAAGTAATTATTTAAAAAAAACAAAAATAATTAATTCAAATAATAATAAATCAAGATATTTTTTATTGTCTTTTAGTGAATAAATATGTTCCAATTATAACCGTAACCACGTCAAAGATAACTATAATTAGGAGTTCATAAGACATGGGGAATAACGTATGCCATCCCGGTATCATTACCCCTCGCAGAGTATCAACACCATAGGTTAATGGATTAATGTAAAACACCCATTTTAAATATGAAGGTAAACTCGTTACAGGGAATAATGCACCACTTAAAAAGAACATAGGCAAGTTAACAAAAGTCACAATAGTTCCAAAGCTTTCCAAACTAGTCATGAGACTGGCAATGATCAAACCAATACAAGTCAAACCTACTGTAATTATTATCATTATGGGGATGGCTAAGCTAACTCCAATCAAAGTTAGCGGCACAGCAATAATAATCCCTAGTAAAATTACAATGATTCCTTGAAACATGGCAGCGTTGGCTACTCCAAGCATTTTACCTGCAAAAATAGAGATTCTACCAATAGGTGCTACTAATATCTCCTTCATAAAACCAAATTGTCTATCCCAAATCACTGAGATACCCAGGAATATGGCTGTAAAAAGAAGTGACTGTGCAATAATACCTGGCAGAAGGAATTGTAGATAATTTACACCAGGTATCGATACTGATAACCGTAAACCACTACCAAAAATTACAAGCCAGAGTACTGGCGTTACCACTGAACTAATTAATCTTGACCTGTCACGTACAAAACGTTTAAGTTCACGTCGCCATAAAGCAGAAATACCTCGATACTCACTTATTTTATCCTCCCCCTCATCCTAGCAGCCATTCCAGTAAGCTCTTTGCCCCCACCGCCTTCACGAATTTCTCTACCAGTAAAGTACATAAACACATCATTTAGATCTGGCTCTCGTATTGAAATATTATTTATGTAAACGCCATTTGACACTGCTAATTCAACGATACGTGCCAATGCAGTATGTGCATTTTCAACAGTTAAATTAAGTTCTTTTTCTGTTATCATAATATTATCAGCGAGTTTGGCTTCAGTGATTTTTTCAGATAAAAGATCGTTATTATTGGATTCAATGATTATGGTTTCACCACCCAATTCAAGTCTAAGTTTTTGAGGAGTGTCTAATGCAATAATTTTGCTCTTGTCGATTATTGCTATGCGGTCACATAATTTATCCGCTTCTTCCATGTAATGCGTTGTAAGTATAATGGTAATATTCTCGCGTTTCTTTAATGCACGAATATAATTCCAGATATGTTCACGGCTTTGCGGATCTAAACCTACTGTAGGTTCATCCAGGAATAATACTCGGGGATAGTGTATTAAACTTCTAGCTATTTCCAACCGGCGCCTCATACCTCCAGAATAAGTGTTAACGTTATGTGAAGCACGATCCTCTAATTCAACTAATTTGAGTACTTCATCTATTCTGGAATGCATAACGTCACGCGGTACATCATACAGATCAGCGTGTAACTTCATATTCTCCATACCCGTGAGTTTATCATCTATACTAGGATCTTGGAAGACTATACCTATGGAACGCCGCACATCAGATGCTTCTCGCCTGATATCGTAGCCTTCTACTTTAGCCGTGCCTGAGGAAGGTTTCAAGATAGTACATAACATAGAAATGAATGTACTTTTACCAGCACCGTTGGGACCGAGCAAACCAAATATTTCACCTTGATCAACCTTTAGATTCACATTATCTACAGCAGTCAGCTTATCAAATTTTTTAGTTAAATCAATAGTCTCTATAGCTGTCATTATAGCACATATTCCTTAAAAATAGTAATTAAAAAAAAATATTAGGTTTTTAAAAAACTTATTATCAATTAATCTATTTTTAGTTTAAATAGTTTATATAATTTAATATGGAGTTTAATTAAACCACTTAAATTTTAAAAAAAAATATTTAGAGGTATTAGGTTTTAATGTAAATTATATTGATTCATAAAATTTTTTTAAAAAAAGTAATAATATTTTAATAATTTATAAATTTAATTTTTATTGTTTTCCTTTTATCAATTCAGCAATTTTTTGATTGGTATTTCCAGTGTATAATCCACCATGGTAAGTAATTACTTTTTCTATGTCATATTGAGTTAATTTTTGAAGTGATTCAACAGCTGAATCCATGTCAGGAGTATGTTCTGGGTTCGGTCCAACTAATTCCCCATCTATGATATTTAACATGTCACCAGCTATAAGAATTTTACTTTGTTTAAGATATAACACTATGTGGCCTGGAGTGTGACCTGGAGTGTGGATAATACGGATTCCACCGCAGTATGGTAATTCAAACTCATCTTTAACTGTTTCATCAACTTTAGCTTTAGGGGGATTTTGAAACAATTTCTGCATTGCATTACGCTGCTCCTCAGGCATGGATTTAAGTTGCTCTTGAAGTTGTGCCATACGCTCTGGAGTCATTTTATTCAACCTTTTCTCGCCTTGGATGTATGGTTTGTCCTCTATATGTGCAAGTACTTCGATTTTATGATCTGATTCTCTTAAAATATCAGGCAAACCTCCAATATGATCCATATCTTGGTGAGTTATAATTATTTTATCAAGATTATCGAATGATACACCAGCTTTACTCATTTCCTCTTGAATTCCAGGTAATCCGCCAGGTAAACCTGCATCCACTAGAATCACGTTATCATCATCCCAAATCAAAGTTGGATGAATAACACTTTCTATTCCACCCATATTCATAGCCAAATCCAACATATAAATATTATCAGTTATTTTCATCTCAAAATCCTCCTAATATTTGATTAAAAAACCTCATTTGATTAAAAAAAAAATATTTAAAAAAAGAATTTTAAACTTATTTCAATAATTTTATATTTAAAATGAACCTACAAATTTAAGCGATTATAATTGTGATTCAATTTCATCAGCATCCATTATTCTCTCACAATAATAGCATCTAAGTATTACAGGTTCTTTTACGATGACATAAAATTTAGTTTCCACTGGCTCTCCCGTGTTAGTTATACAGTTAGGATTGAGGCAATTTAATATACCATTTATTTCATCTCGAAGTTGAACTTTACCTTTACCTACTATTTCATAATCTCTTATAATGTTAATAGTGGCTTTAGGTGCTATTAAAGCGATTTTATCCACTTCTCGGGGTGCTAATTCTCTTCCTTCAATCTTAACAATATCTTTACTTCCCATTAGAGAGGACTGCACATTCATTGCTACAGTTACAGCTGTCGCTTCATTGGGTAAACCTAATATTTTAAGTACACTAAGAGCTTTATTAGCTTTTATATGATCTATAACTGTTCCATTTTTTATAGGTTTGACCTTAAGTTCACGGGGAGTTTTCATTTTTTTTTATAAACTCCTTTTTTTCAAATAATATTTAGAATTTTTTATTTTTTAATTAGTGCCGACGAGTAATTCCACAAATTTAGCATATACTGGTCTGGTGATGAATATTCCAATTAAAACTCCTACAATAGTGGTGAATGCGAAGCCGACTAATACTCCGAGTCCAGATCCAGTGGAATATCCCACGTAGGCTATGGGTAACATGGCAGCGATAAGTGTTGCTGCAGACGCGTATATAATGAAGAAAGCACTTCGTATTCTTAATCTGAATCCAGTGATTCTTCTGGAGACTTTCACTTTTTTATTATCTGTTTTACCTTTCTTCTTATCGGCTCTCTTACTTCTGCGACTTTTTTGGATAGGTTTTGATATATTAAATTCTCGATTACCTTTTAATACTTCATCAGTGATTATAATCTGATCGTCTACCCCAGTACCTATAGCGGCGATTATACCTGCTATGGCAGATAAATCAATATTCCAATGTATTATGGAGGCAACTCCTAGTATTAATACTAATTCAGAGAGACTAGTGAATATTATAGGTATTACTAAAATGGGTGTCCTATATCTAAAGAGGATTACAGCAGATATAACGATTAACGCTGCTAATCCAGCTATTAAAGCACCATTCGCGAATTCATTACCTAATTGTGCTGATACACTACTTACACCTTCTATGCTAACCTGTACCGGCAGTGAACCTGACTGGAGAATTGTTTGAATATTCTTAGCTTGTGTTTGAGCAGCAGCAGCTGACGCTGCAGTACCTGATACTTCTACATCAGTTGATGGTACACCATTAGCAAGCCCGGGATCTAATTGAGGTGAAGAAACTAAATTGTTATCTAAATACATATTAACTGGCTGACCTGACTTACCATTGGCCGCTTGAGCGAAACTATCAGCTGCAGCTGTAGTTATGGTGAAAGGAACTGACCAAGTGTTTCCCTCAACTGTATACGCCTGAACAGTAACGATATCCGACCCCAACAGTACCGTTTGATTACCAATAGTTGCATCAAACTTACCAGGAGTACCAACAAGATTAGCTACATCTTGTGGTTGAACACCAGCAACTTCAACAATAACACTTTGATTACCACTTGGCCTTACCTGAACATCCTTCACTCCGAAAACATCTAATCGTTTATTCAGTACATTAACAACCGTGTCCATAGTTGTAGTATTAACCGGTTGTTGTAGTTCAATCTGAATACTGGATCCTCCTTTAAGATCCAAACCCTCCGTTATTCCGCTAATGGAAATGGAGGCTACACTAACAACTAAAAAAACTATTAGTATTATGACTCGGTAGTCTTTGATGAAATTGATAATATCTTGTCTCATCTTCTATCCTCCATATACCATCTTAATATTCCTAGATTCATCAACCAGGTTGCTAGTATATCAGCAGTCAATCCAATGATGAGAACTGAAGCAATTAAACTTAATGTTTGAGCATAGGGTATAAAGATTATAACCACTAAATAAAGAGTAACCATAGAACCTATAGCTGCTGCAGCCATAGTGAATCCTGTTTTCATAGCATTAGTAGCTCTTTCATTTATAGTGCCTTCTCTTCGCTTTAAAACTCTAGTAGTAAGCAAAATATCAGTATCTACACTATAACCAATAAGCATCAGAAGTGCACCTACCGAGGCAACCCCTAATGGTATTCCAAACAGTGACATTCCACCTAAAGCGATGATTATATCAGAGAGTGCAGCGAGTATAACTGCTACTGAAGGTACTATATTTCTAAATACAATGAAAACAGTGATGGACATGAATAAGAAGGCAAATGCTAAAGCATAATAAACTTGACTTAATGCTTGACTACTTAAAAGAGGCCCAACAGATTGGAAGCTTAGAAGAGTTCCTGTCCCACTAATAGAATTAACAAAAGCAGAAACATTTGTTGCACCACTTATTTGAATAGTGGCTTGATTATTAGCAATAGATGTTACATCTACTTGATTATTGTTAATCCCCTTTGCTATAGTATTTTGAAGGTCAGAAGAACTTATAGGTTTTTCAAGCTGTATGACAGCATTTGAACCTCCTTTAAGATCTATATTCTCAGTTATGCCGTGAGATGCTATTAAAGCTAAAGCAATTAATGTAATTATCACCGGCACGGCTATTAATGGTTTATAATTACTCAAGAATCTTTCTAGTATAGACATTAATTTCACCAAAATTTAACTAAATTAATATTTTAGAGAATTACTAAATAAAAGTTTTTAATTTTATAAAATTCATATTTCATGGAAAAAGTAACTCATAAACTAATTTTTTTTTATTCATCCATAGCACTTTTGTTAATTATCTCACTATAAGTTATATATATAATGATTTAAGCTTATTTCAGGACTTCATAAATAGAATTAAAATTAAATATTTACTTATAATAAAAAAATATCTTAAATAAAAAATTTAGAAATAAAAATTTAAGGATTTAAACCAAACATATCTATAGATTCCGATTCTCTAAACCCGAACATAATATTCATATTATGCACTGCTTGTCCTGAAGCACCTTTAACGAGATTATCAATACTGGAGACTACTACTATCCGTCCATTTTCATCAATATCAAAACTTCCTATATGACAGTAATTGGAACCTCTAACCGCATTTAATCGGGGTATCTCACCTGCATCTAAAACTTTAATAAATGGTTCACCTTTATAAAACTCGTCATAAACTTCTTTAATATAAGATGATGTTACATCCTCTAAGAGGAATGTGTGCACGGTGCTTAAAATTCCCCTTATAACCGGAACCAGGTGCGGAGTGAAGGAAACTTTTACTTCACCCACTTCTGACAGCTTCTCCTGTATTTCAGGCATATGCCTATGAGTTGTTACTGAATAAGCAGCTACATTATCACTGCAGTTGGGATAATGTGTTGCTTCGGTAGGTTTAACTCCTGCACCACTTATCCCTGTTTTAGAATCAATAATAATCGTATTCACGAGTTTCTCAGCTACTAAGGGGTATGAAGCGAGTAAACCACCAGTAGGAAAACAACCCGGGTTTGCGATTAGATTAGCTTCTTTAATATCATCACGATATAATTCTGGAAGTCCGTAGATGGCTTTAAGTATTTTTTCATGTTTATAACCATACCACTTTTCATACACTTCTAGATTATTAAAACGGTAATCTCCACTTAAATCAATTACTTTTATATCATTCTCAATTATCTTTGGAACTATTTTAAGAGAAGCACCATGAGGAGTTGCTGTAAAAACTAGATCTGCATCTATATCTTCCGGTGATAAATTTTCGAATTTAAGATCTACATCTCTTAAATTGGGATGTACTTTATGGATAGGATTTCCGTCAAACCGTCGTGAAGTTGCTGCCACCACCTCCACTTGAGGATGAGTATATAAAAATTTTAAAAGTTCTCCTCCAGTATAACCACTCGCACCAACAATACCTACACTAATCATTTTATAACTATTCTCCAACGTTTTTTTATGAAAAATTAAATTTTAAAAAAAACTTTACCTTAAATGTCTAATTCAAAAAACCTGATAATTAATTTATTTTGTTATCATGGTTCCAATACCTTTCTTAGTAAAAATTTCTAAGAGTACAGAATGCTTAATTCTGCCATCAATTATATGAGCAGATGAAACACCCATTTGGATGGCATTAATACAGGTTAGAACTTTGGGAAGCATACCATCTTTAACAATTCCTTGATCAATAAGTTCCAATATCCCATTTAAATCCACTTTTTTAATGAGGCTTTCAGGATCATTAGGATCCTTTAGTATACCAGGAACATCAGTAAGTATAATTAGTTTTTCAGCACCCACATGACCAGCTATATCACCCGCCACAGTATCAGCATTAAGATTAAGAGTATTAGCTCTCTCATCAACTCCTATGGGTGATATTATTGGAATATAATCATTTGATGTTAACACATCAATAACCTCGGGATTAATAGATTCAATCTCACCCACTAAACCTAAATCCACAGTCTTCTCCTCACCGGTTTCATCATCAATTATAACTTGAGGAGCTTTTTTACGAGCCATCAAAAGATGATTATCTTTTCCTGAAAGACCTATACCTTTTCCACCATGCAAGCCAATGTTAGCTACAATTTCAGTATTAATCTTACCAACCAACACCATTTTCACAATATCCATAGTCTCCTGATCAGTCACACGAAGCCCCTCAATAAACAGTGGCTCCTTACCCAGTTTATTCATGGAACGGGAGATTTCAGGACCACCACCATGAACTACAATTGGTTGCATACCCACATACTTCAACAATACAGTATCTCTAGCAGTGGAACTTTTAGCCTCAGCATCAATCATTGCATGGCCACCATATTTAATCAAAATCTTATTCCCATGAAACTTCTTAATGTAAGGTAATGCTTCAATTAAAATATTCACGGTTTCCATAATTTTTTTAAACCTGCAATTTTTTTTAATAACTAAAAAATTTTATAAAAAAATAATTAAATAAAAAAAAATATTCTATTTTTTTGAACTAAATATAAATTCTTAAGAACTATATTCTGCGTTAATACGTACATATTCATAGCTTAAATCGCAACCATAAGCTTTAGCATTGCATTCTCCTAAAGCTAAATCTACAATTATTTTAATCTCATTTTGCTTCATAATTTTCTCTGCTATTTCCAGTTCTTCAGAGCCTTCAAAAGCTATTACGACGCCAGTTTCTACAATTTTAACTTGTTTATCTCCTGATTCAAGTGTAACTGTAATTAATTTTTCATCTATTTCTGCACCAGAATATCCAACAGCCGCCATAATACGGCCCCAATTTGGATCTGAACCAAATAAAGCTGATTTAAATAATGGTGAAGTTACTATTGATTTCGCAGCTTTTTTGGCATTATCAAAAGTTTTTGCACCTTTAACTTCAACTTCCATAAGTTTAGTAGCTCCTTCACCATCTTTAGCTATCATTCTAGCTAAATTGGAACATACATATTCCAGTGCTTCTTGGAAATTCTCATCTATACGGCCTGAACGTCCATTAGCCATTATAATAACTATATCATTGGTGCTTACATCACCATCTATCACTACTAAGTTTAAAGTTTTATCAACAGCTTCTTTTAAAGCTATTTTAAGTTCCTGAGGGGAAGCTTTGATATCTGTAGTTATAAAACTGAGTAAAGTACCCATATTAGGCGCTATCATGCCAGATCCTTTAGCTATACCACCAATTCTAACTTTTTCTCCAGTTTTAAGTAGTGTTTCCACTGCAAATTCTTTAGGTACGGTATCTGTAGTCATTATAGCTTCAGCAGCATTTTTAGAAGCTTTAACCGAATTTTCAAGCTTTTTAATAGCGCAATTTACTAAGGGAGTTATAATATCCATAGGAAGCTTTCTACCTATTATTCCCGTGGAAGCAACAGCAATATCACTAGGATTAAGATTAAGACCCTCTGAAACAGTTCCCACCATTTGTCTGGCATCTTCTAAACCTTCCTCTCCAGTGAAGCAATTAGCATTACCACTGTTAGCTACTATAGCTGAAAGCTGGCCATCCCGAAGCGATTCTTGACTAATAATTAAGGGTGCAGCTATAATCTTGTTGGAAGTATAAACTGCTGATGCATTGCTTCCGGGACTTAAAATTACAGCTACACCGTATTCATCTACACATGAGCCAGCAGCCAACACTCCTTTTACAGCACAGATTCCACCAGGGATTATTTTCATAAAATTTTTCCTCTAAAAAAATTAATTATTTTTAAATCATTGATTAAATGAATTTTTTTATCAATTTCAGTTATTATTACCAGTCGTGTTACTATTATTATTATTATTATTTTGGTTATTATTATTATTTTGTTGGGATTGTCCATTATTTGTTGATGGAGTAGTGTTTATATTGTTGTTAATATTGTTATTAGGTTGAATTGATGGAGTTACATTGGTTTGATTAGTGGTATTATTAAGTGTCATATTAAATGGATTACTCATATTCAAATATAAACCTGTAACCATTACCGTGCCTGTTCCAATTCCAAAAGCTAAAATAGACACTATCATAACAACCATTAGCTTTCCTTTTGTTTCAGGTTTCACCATTTAAACATCACTCTTAAAATAATTTAAAATTTAAACTATAATTTAAATAAAAATATGTAAATATTATTTTATTTCTAATTACATTTAAAACATTTTCATCTAAATTAATATCCTAACATAATTTTCATTAATTAAACTTTTTTTCTTAACTAAAAGCAGCATAGAGTAAAGCTAAGATTATAGCGAATACACCCAATTCCCAATAACCTAAATTCCATCCAATTAATGTGACTATAAAAACGAATATAAATATGAAAACTAATCTTCCAGTTTTCTCAGCGATAAAATCAACTACAGCCCTAGTGAATTCGGAGGGAATATAATAAGCATAAACTCCATTAGCCAAGTCAAACACCATTACCGGACTTTTATTCCATATTTTAATACTATCCGCCATTTGGGCTCTTTCACCAGCTTCTCTTCTACTTTTACCTATACCAATCCTTAAACGAATACCATTATTTAAAGCGTGCCACGCAGAATCAATACCAGCTCTTAAAGCAGCATCTTTAGTGGGCAAATTAGCAATGAGATCATCTCCACCCTCCCTATAACCTTCTATTTTACCTTTACAATCAGATTGAATGAAATTTTTAACCTCATTCATTATCTCAACTAGTCGATCCCTACCATTTTCAGCAATGAATTTAGTTGAATCAATGGCATCGATGAAGAGATAATTATCATAAATTGCAGGTGTACCCTCTAGTTTCTTCATTTTAGTGGAGAAAGCTATAGAGAATTCTCCTCCAAGTTTGGTGAATCCTACACCTGAAGTTTCTCCAATTTCATTGTTAAGATTAATAGATCTTTCAATGGCAGCAGCTCCAGTCATTCCCACTGCAGCACGCACTTCTATTTCATTATCCAATCCAATTCTTATTAATTCTATAGCAACTCTTATAGCATCATTTTTAGATAGAAGACGTGCAACTATTTCACTATTACTTTTTTCAACAATTGTACCTTGTTGAGCTGTTATTAAAGTAACAAATTCATTTATAATATTCCAATTCCTCTGGAAAAGTTCCAAGTAAAGATAACGGTCACTTCCCATTATTATATTGCTTAAAAGAGCGTATTCATTAACATTCTTCTCTGCAGGTTTTAATTCTAGGAATCTTCTGTTTTGAGGGATATTACCCTGACCTACTTCCTTTAAAACATTTTG
>Ga0181520_10008587_pt1 | contig 14421 bp, 15 predicted proteins | sample PEATcosm2014_Bin_29_FD_132451 | JGI IMG/M metagenome (GOLD analysis project Ga0181520, IMG submission 132451) | Peatland microbial communities from MTU Mesocosm Facility, Houghton, MI, USA - PEATcosm2014_Bin02_30_metaG | ecosystem: Environmental > Terrestrial > Soil > Wetlands > Peat | place... | reverse complement strand
GGGTCTTCATGCCAAATATCGAACATACGCCGTCCTCCTTACCCAAAACCACGGTTTCTGCCCCATAGGAATGGTAAGTGGCAAACGGCGACCGACAATGACAGCACTTCAAAAACACGCTCTCAGAGAAGAAATCCGTCGTCTCGCCAAGAAAGAGATCAAGGCCCAGGTCGGCAGTACCAAACAAGCCGTGGCCAACAAAGAAAAGGCGGGTACGTTGTTCTCCAGGGGGCCGTGGGAGGGACCCCGAGTGACTCGGAGGGACTCATGAACCAACTGATAGCCTTGATGTCGGTACCGCTGCTTGCCGTTGTTGCCTCGGGCTGGGCGGCAGAACCAACTCGGGAAGAAGAAAAGGCAATTTCCGAGATTGGGAAAATGGGCGGCAGGGGTGCTTTCGATCCACATGACCCGAAGAGGTCGATGTTCTGGGTCGATTTCGAGGGGAGAAAAGTGGCCGATGTTGACATGGTTCATCTGAAGAGAATCCTTGAAGCGTTGAAGAACCGATACCTGTTGATTCTCGATGGCACCGAGATCACCGATGCCGGGCTGATGAATCTCAACGGGCTCAAGGGACTCGCTGGGTTGACGCTTGGACGCACCAAGGTGACGGATGGAGGTTTGCAGGACCTCGAAGCGTGGCCCCATTTGTGGTGCCTCGGTCTCAGCGGCACCAAGGTGACTGATGAGGGAATGAAATCGCTCGAAAAGCTGAATGAACTCAAGGAATTGGAACTCGGGAATACCGGAGTCACTGACGTTGGGCTGAAACGACTTAGTAGGCTCAGTGAACTCCGCCGCCTGGGACTCCAAGGCACTAAGATAACCGATGACGGACTAAGAGATCTTGAAAGACTGCCCCGACTCCAAGATCTCATCCTGAATGACATCAGGATAACTGACGGAGGGCTAAAGCACCTCGAAAGGCTGACTCAACTCCAAGTGCTCCTTCTGAATGACACCAAGGTGACTGATCGGGGACTGGTCTACCTTGAAGGGCTAACTGAACTCCAGTCGTTGCATCTGGAGGGAACGCATGTGACTGACGCTGGGCTGATACACCTGAGTGGTTTGACGAAGCTCATGGTGCTAGAACTAGACCGCACCAAGGTTACGGATGCGGGGGTTAGGCAACTCCAACGAAAGTTGCCACACTGCGGCATTTCGCCACAGAGACACTTCACCCCGCCCCATTCGTCGCCAGCTTTACCGCCACCTTGAAGGCTTAATCTTGAAGATTACGAGTACAGTCGCGTCCGCGATTCCGCGATTCCGGGGACACGAACCGATATTGACAATTTGGGAACGGTTCAAAAGATCCAGGGCCGCACTTTCACTTTCAACTTTAGCGAGCCCGAACGGCAGGCGAGGCATGGGAGCACTCGTAGCCCGGTCGCGGCTAACTGGCCCAATTTCTTGTCTGGAAATCGCCCCTCCGCTGTGCTACAGTGACGGCGGCTCGTGACTCTGTCTTTCACTCCTAATCGCTCTTGCGCCCATGCCGCGCGCACGCAACACAAGACGTGGCGACGCTCCGCGCTCCCGGCAACCGCCGGTCGAGCGAGACCCCGACATCCCGCATTGGCTCCCCGCCGGTGACGGCTGGGACAAACTGCCCCCAAACATCCGCGAGGCGGTTTCCCGCTTCATCGCCCCGGCCTACCGCCGCTTGGTGCTCGAAGCCCCCAGTGAGATCCCCTGAACCCCGAACCCTGACCACCAAAATTGGAAAACTGCAAAGTTGATGACCAACTCCCTCACCCGGCGCTACGGCTGATTGCCGCCCGGCCGGATCTGTTCTGCCGGCAAGGCCACGTGGCCGCCAGCTACCGCTGCCGCAATGGCAAGCGGTTTGGCCCCTACTACCGCCTCAGCTACCGCGAAGAGGGACGGCAGCGGTCGATCTACCTGGGCCCGGCCGGCGAACTTGTCGAGCGGGTCCGCCAGGCCTTGACCACCCGGCAGCGGCCCGTCACTCAGTACCGGCTTTTCGACCGGATGGCTGAGCAGATCCGTTCCTCGCTCCGCATCCAGAGGCTCCGCGTCGGTGCCCTGCTGCGTCCCTTTGGGCTGCGGCTGAAGGGCGCGGAAGTCCGCGGCTGGCGGCTTTCGCGCCTGCGGTGGCTTTTGCCCCGCCGGCGGCGTCTGTACCCCACGGTCGCCATTCGCCCGCCCCGGCTACGGCGTCGGCCCAGCGACGATCCGGCTGCCCGGCTGCACCGTTTCCTTGAGATCCGTGATGGCTATGTGCCGCGTGATGATGTTGAACCAGTACTTGAACACCGGGGCGCGGTAGCACTCCCCCTGGAATGAACGTTCTCAAGGTGTGGGCGATTCCGCCATCATTGAAGCGGCGCAACCGAGGATTATAATGGAAGCATGAATTGGCAGCATTATGTCGAACGCAATCCCGAGGTTATTCTCGGCAAGCCGGTGTTCAAAGGCACGCGGCTGACCGTGGAATTCGTGTTGGAGCGGCTGGGGGAGGGCGCCAGTGCGGAAGAACTAATGGGATGCTTATAATGGCTTGCGACCCGAACACATCCGCGCCGCCCAGGCACATGCCGGCTTGGGGTTGCGGCATGGTGATTCCGGCCAACAAGGAAGCAGTCATGCCTGATCGCGCAAAAGACTGGCTGGCCCAGGCAGTACACGACCTGGAGCAGGCGAAGGCCTCCCGCGATCAAGGGCGGCACGAATGGGCCTGTTTCGCGGCGCAACAGTCGGCCGAAAAGGCGATCAAAGCCCTGCATCTCGCTTTGGAGCAGGAGGCGTGGGGACACGTGGTCGCTCGGTTGCTCGCCGAGTTGCCGCTGACGGTCGATGCGGCCCTCATTGAAAAGGGCAAGGTGCTGGACAACTTCTACATCCCTACTCGCTACCCGAACGGACATCCCGAGGGTGCTCCGTTCGATCATTACGGGCCGCTGCAAAGCGGCGAGGCGATTGAGTATGCCGGTGAGATCCTTGAGTTCGTCCGTGCTCAGATGGCCTAAGCGGGCCGATGTGGCCCACGCGCTCGTGGCGTGGACGGAAACGGCCATCGCCCAGCATCCGGAACTGCTGCGGCTGGGCTGCTTTGGTTCTTTCGCCCGCGGCGATTGGGGCGTGGGCAGCGATCTCGATCTGGTCGCGCTCGTCGAGCGGAGCGATAAGCCATTCGAGCGAAGGTCCGTCGACTGGGATTTGACCGGACTGCCCGTGCCGGCCGACTTGCTCGTCTACACGCGGGACGAGTGGGAACGGCTGGTCCAAGAGGGCGGGCGGTTTGCCGAAACGTTGACGCGCGAGGCGACGTGGCTCTTTTCCCGGCCGGCCAACGCATGAAAACCCTCATCCTCGGCCTCGGCAACCCGTTGATTACCGACGACAGCATCGGGCTGCGGGTGGTCGAAGCGCTCCGGCCGCGGCTGGCCGAGCGGGCGGACGTCGAGGTCTCGGAGGACTACTGGGGCGGGCTCCGGCTCATGGAACGGATGATCGGCTTCGATCGGGCAATCGTCGTCGACGCGATCCAGACGGGTGCCCCCCCCGGCACGATCCACCGGCTCACTCCGGACGGCATTCCCACCCAGCGGAGCGCCTCGGCCCACGATATGAACCTGGCCACGGCCCTGGAGTTCGGCCGCCAGGCCGACATGCACCTGCCCCCCAATGAGGCCATCCGGCTTGTAGGAATCGAGGCCGAAGATATACTGACTTTCAGCGAGCAGTGTACACCGGCAGTCGAAGCAGCCGTTCCCCGGGCGGTCGAAGCCGTCCTGGAGGCCCTGGCCGCCTTTTCACGAGGAGAGCCGACATGATTTCTCCCGAAGTTCTGCGACGTTATCCCTATTTCGCCGGCATCGACGATGCGAGCCTCAAGCAGTTGGCCATGATTGCGGAGGAGAAAACGGTTCCCGTCAGCACGGTGATGTTCCGCGAGGGCGACCCGGCCACCCATCTGGACATCGTGCTAAAGGGTGAGGTGAACATCCAGTACGTTCTCGGCGACGGCGAATTGCGGACGGTCGACACCCTGGTCGACGGCGACCTGCTGATGTGGTCGGCGCTGGTCGAGCCGTACCGGGCCACCGCGCTGGGGACGACGACCAAAGAGACGCACCTGGCGCGGATCGACGGCGCCAAATTGCGGCTGCTGTGCGAGCAGGAGCCGATCCTGGGCTACCGGCTGATGACCCAGGTGGCCCGGCTTCTGGCCCATCGCCTGGAAGGGGCGCGGGTGCAGTTGGCCGTCGTGTGAACGAGAAGTGTTGATTGCCGTCGAAAAACCAATAAACTAATGTGGTGTCGCGGCCGCCGGCACGCCGGCCCAAAAAGTCCCACCCAGACAGACGTTCGGGTGGCAGTTGCACTGCCACCCGTGGTTTTGCCGCAATGCCGGGGCGGCAGTGCAACTGCCACCCCAACAAAACGCGCAACTGCCACCCCAACAATTTCCACGCCGCCGTGCCGGCGGCGGCTACACCTGAAGGAGCATCCATGAAAGACCAACCGAGTCGACGGGAGTTTCTGGGCGTCACGGCCGCAGCCGCGGCATCGAGTTGGGCGGGGGCAAGTCTCTTTGCGGCGGGCGCCTCGGCCGCGCCGGGCCCTAACGACACGATCAACCTGGGCGTGATTGGCTGCGGCGCGCGATGCCAGGAAACCCTGCCGTCATTCATGAAGCTGCCCGGCGTGCGGGTCGCGGCCGTTTGCGACGTTCATTCCGGGCACCTAGCCGGGGTCCGCAACATGGCCGGCGGGCAAAAAGTGCGCGCGTATCACGATTTCCGCAAGCTGCTGGAGGACAAAAACATCGATGCGGTCGTCGTGTCGACCAACGCGCATTGGCACGTGCTCTGCACCATCCACGCCTGCCAGGCCGGCAAGGACGTCTACGTGGAAAAGCCGCTGGGCAATTTCATCGGCGAGGGGCGATTCGCCATCGCCGCCGCGCGAAAATACAACCGTATCGTGCAGATCGGCACGCAGCAGCGGAGCCGCGAGCATTATCGGAAGGCGGTCGAGATCATTCAGTCGGGCCAGTTGGGCGACATTTCGGAAGTCAGGGTGTGGGATTATGAAAACTGGGCGCCGGGGCGAGGCGCGCCGCCCGACTGCGATCCGCCCAAGGAGTTGGACTGGGATTTCTACGTCGGCCCTTCGCCCATGATGCCTTACAATCCCAACTGCTATTACGACTATGGCTACGACTGGTTCAAGCTCTCCGGGGGCGGCCACCAGGTGGCCTGGGGCGTGCACCACTTCGACGTCGTGAATTGGGCGATGGGCGTGCGGTGGCCGAAGGCCGTCAGCGCCGGCGGCGGGAAGTTCGCCTTTCCCGAGGACAACCGGCAGTGGCCCGACACGTTTTCGGCGGTCGCCGAATACGGTCCCGGCCCGGTGGCCAAGAATGGGTTCCTCTTGCAGTACACGATGCGGATCGGCAGCCGGCACGAGCACCGCTCGCACGCCAAGTGTTTCTTCGGCACGCGGGCCACGCTATTGATCGACCGCAGCCGTTACACGATCGTCGGCGAGACGCCGCGTGCCGGCCAGAAGGCAGTTGCCGACGTCGAGGTACTGGCCAGCCAGGACGAGTACCATCACCAGCAAGTGTTTGCCGATAACGTTCGTAATCGCACCAAGCCGTTTGCCGACGTCGAGGTCGGACATTGTTCGAGCAACCTGGGCCACCTGATGAACGTGTCGTACGAAGTGGGCCGCAAGATCCACTGGGACGGCGAGCAGGAGCAGGTGGTCGGCGACGCCGAGGCCAACGCGCGCGTGCATCGGCCCTATCGCGCGCCGTGGAAGCTGGAAGTGTAGAGCAGTTATCCCAGCCCGTGCTTGGCCAGCTTGTCGCGGAAGGTGGAGGGCTTCATGCCCAGCGCGGCGGCGGCGGCCGACTTGTTGCCGCCCGAATTACGGAGGGCCTCCTGGAGTAGTTGCGTTTCGGCGTGATCGATGGCGGCCTGAAAGCCGCCGACGGGAAGCCGCTGGTTGGCATCGGGACCGCCGACCTCGGTGGCGAGAACCTCCGCGGTGATGGCGCCGCCGCCGATCAGGTAGGCCCGCTCCAGCGTGTGGTACAGCTCGCGGACGTTGCCCGGCCAATCGTGCCGGGCGAGCAGTTCCATGGCGTCCGGCTGGATCTCGCAGGGACGCTGGCCGGCAATGCGATGGAGCAGGTGTCGGGCCAGCAGGGGCACGTCCTCGCGGCGCTCGCGGAGCGGCGGAATGTTGATCCGCAGCACGTCCAGCCGATAGTAAAGGTCTTCGCGGAAGGTGCCCTCGCCGATCTTCTCCAAGAGATTCCGCTTGGTCGAAGCGATGATCCGCACGTCGGCCTTGATGAGCGAGGCGCCGCCGACGCGTTCGAAGACCTTTTCCTCGATCGCCCGCAGCAGCTTCGATTGTTGTTCCAGGGGGATGTCGTCGACGTCGTCGAGATAGAGCGTTCCTCCCTCGGCCAGATCGAAGCGGCCCTTGCGCTGCTGATCGGCGCCGGTGAAGGAGCCTCTTTCGTGGCCATAAAGCTCGCTTTCGATCAATTGCGGCGGGAACAGCGTGCAGCCGACCTTGACGTAGGGAAACGTCTGGCGGTGGGAATTGCGATGGATGGTGGTGGCGAGCAGATCCTTGCCCACGCCGGTTTCGCCGTACAGGAGCACGTTGGCATCGGTGCGGACGCAAATCTCGACCATCCGTTTAACTCGCTCCATGGCGGCCGACTGGCCGACGATGGCGGTCTCGACACTGGCCGGCGAGAAGGGGGCAGCCGGGCGCGGCTCGACGGCCGCGGCCCCGCGCTGGCGTTCGATCCGCGCCAAGAGCGGCAGCACGTCTTCGTTGCGGAACGGCTTGGTGACAAAGTCGAAGGCCCCCAGCTTGATGGCCTCGACGGCCACCGGGATGCTGCCGTAGGCGGTCATCATAATGACCTCGATGTCGGCGGCCGGGCCTTGCTTGATCCGTTTCAGCAGTTCGATGCCGTCGAGCTTGGGCATCTTCAGATCGGTCACCACCACGTCGAAGCGCTCGGCGGCCAGCTTTTGCAGAGCTTCCTCGCCGTCGGCGGCGCCGGCCACCTCGTGTCCCTGTGCGGCCAGATCATCGGCCAGCGTGATGCGTTTGATTTTTTCGTCGTCGACGACGAGGATTTTCATGGCCGTAGTCGATCAGGCTCTCTGGCCCCGGGGACAAGGGGACCGTCCCCTTTTTCCCGCCGTCACTCCCTATTATCATCCTGCGCATCCGGCGCGGGAAGACGCGGCTCGGGTCCGGGACGCACGAAAAGCCGTCCGTCTTCGTCCTCGTCGATGGTCTGGCCATCGGCAAGGGTCAAAAGTGTGCGCAGGGCCGCGGGCGAAACGCTGTCGGGCAGGAAGCGGCCGGAACTATCGGCCAGCGAGACGTTGGCGCCGCCGCGATGGTGGCTGCTGATGCCGTGGCGATGGTCCACGTTCACCCCTATGACGGCGCGGTCGAAACGCATGTCGCGCGGCTCCATCCAGTTGATCGTCGAATCGGCAATTTCCACCAGCAAGATCGTGTCGGAGGTGCCATCCTTGATGTCTTGGAAGCGCACGCCCTTGCTGCCGGGCCAGGCGGTGGCGGGGCCCACCACGGCGACATAGTTGGTGACCGAAGGAAGTTTCTCTTCCCGGGCCGCCGGACAACGATACTCGTGGGGGATGCGGTTGGCCAACCGGGCGTTGTGCGGGCCGTTCCAGGGTTCCTTGAAGTTGTATTGCCGGTAGAGTTTGTCGTAGTGGAGAAAGGGCAGCAGCAACACCCGCCAACTGTGCATGGGCTTGCCGTCGGGACCGTCGACGTGCGCCGGCGGCAGAGAGCCGTACACCTGGTGGTATTCGTGCAGGGCCAGGGCAATCTGCCGGAGATGGTCGGCACACTCGGTGCGCCGCCAGCGCGAGGGGCTGGCGGGATGGAAAACCATCAGGCACAACAGGCCCGCCACCACCAGCGCCGCGAGCACCCAGTGAACCCCGATCCTCCGGGACCATGGCAGCGGACGTGGTTGCTGCTCGTCGCTGGCCCCGGTTTGCCGGCCGGCCCGCGGCGGCCAGGCGTCGTCGATATCATCACGTGCCCTCATAGGCGATCACCTGGCACGCATATTCGATTTGCATCAGCAGGAAAATGCCCAGCGCAATCCACAGCCACTTCCGGCCCTTGATCGACGGCCAGAACGCCGCCCCTTCGCGCCACGCCTTGTCGAGCGACAGGCCGGCGAAAGGAAACAGGAAACCCATCACCGGAAAGTGATAGATGCTGTAGGCAAACGACAAGGTATAGGGCAACTGATAGGCCAGCACCGCGGCGATCAGCAGCAGGGCGTCCTGCTTTGCCATTGCCGCGGGGGAGGCCAGGAAGAAGCCGCAGATCACCAGGAGCATGGCAAGGCAATAGCCGCCGGCTTCCACGACAAGGCAGAGGAGGAAGATCGTTTTCCCGCACTGGGGCCAGTCGCCCCGCACGGTAGCGGTGGCGATATGGTCGAATCCCCAGAAGGCACGAATACGGTTCGCGGTGCGGAGGAGAAAGATGCCCGGATGTTCGCAAATATAGCGGAGCGCCTCGTGCACCATGGCGCTGCGCGGGTTTGGCCCGCTGCAAACGGACGTGAGATAATCCTTGTAGCCCGGGATGCGCAGGGCTTTGGCCACGTTCCCGCCCAGGTGCCAGGTCTTGTAGTTCGGCGTGAAGGGATTGTTGCCGAGAAACACATTCATTTCGTTGTTGGTGGAGACGACCCACCCTGCCTTCAAGAACACGTGATGGAGGACGGGCGGCACGGCGCAAGCCAGGGCGACCAGCACCACGAGGCTGCCGGCGGCCAGCACCAGCTTCGACGGCACCTGCGCCGCCGCTCCGACAAATTGCGGCCGGAAGCGGCGCGCCGCAAAAAAACCGATCCATCCCAGAATTGCCAGGAACAGCACGCTGAACGTCGACGGCCGAGTGACGATCGCCAAGCCCAGGAACGCGCCGGACGACAACCAGAACGCCAAAGAGCGCCAGCGGCCCTGCTCCAGCGTTCGCAAGCCGAGCAGCGCGAAACAGAGGCTGCCGGTCATCGCAAACATGGTGACGTTCTCGGAATAACACCAGCCGGAAATCATCACGGCGGGCGAGTAGAAAGCCGCGATCCAGCCGGTCATTCTCGCCGCGGAGCGGCGCCGCAGAACCTGATGAGCCAGCGCCGCCGAGAGGAGCACGCAGGCCACGTCGAAGGTCACCGCATTGGCCCTGCACGTCGTCTCCGATTCGCCAAAGGCCCAAAAGAATGGGATCAGGCAATACGATCGGCCCGGCGGGCAAAAATACGCATGGCCCTTGTCCTCGCCTCTCATGATCCGGCCGGCCTGCTTCGCGTAGATGAACGGGTCGTCCTCTTGAGGCACAGCGAGGAACAGATAAAAGGCGGCCAGGATGCGAACGGCCAAGGCCACCAGCGTCAATTTTGCCCAATAGGCGATGGTTGTCGCTTTGTCGTTTTCGCACATAAGTCCTCGGCCAATCCTTCTTTCCACCACTTTAGGCCATCCCGCCGTTTTGGGCAAGCCGGCTGCACCAGCCGGCTCAGGCCAACCGTTCCCCGCCGGCGGCGCCCTTCGCGCTGGCTCGATTCAGCACGACGGTAAACGTGGTCCCCTGGCCGAGTGCGCTGCGGACCTCGATGCGGCCGCCCATTTCGGAAATCAGCATGCGGCACAGCCCCAGGCCCAGGCCGGTGCCGCCGGAGTCGGCGCGGGTGGTGAAAAACGGCTCGAAGATTTTCTCCAGGTTGACCCGCGCAATGCCCACGCCCGTGTCGCTCACGTCGATGGCCACCGAGCCCATCTGGTCCTCGTCCTTGCGGCCCAGCGCGTAGCTGCGCAAGGTGAGGGTGCCGCCCTTGGGCATGGCGTTCAGGGCGTTGGTCGAGAGGTTGAAAAGCACTTCCTGCAAGGTGTACGGATCGCCCTGCACCGGGGCCACGTCGCCCAGTTCCTTGCGGATGCGGATGTTTCGTCCCGGCGCCGCGCCCAGCACTTCCAACATGGCCTCGACCGCCTGGTTCACGTCGGTGCTCTGCAGGGTAATGCCGCGCGGGCGGGCGAAGGCTTGCACGCGCTTGGCCGTCCGCTCGATGCGCTCCAGGGCCTCGGCCATCAACTGCACGTATTCGGTCAAATGGGGATCGTCTTTCACCCCTTGGCCGATCCGCCCCAGACAGTTCTGCACGCCGTCCAGCGGATTGGCGATCTGGTGGGCGATGCCGGCCACCAACTGGCCGATGCCGAGCATTTTTTCCTTTTGCCGCAGTTCGGCGTGCGCGCGATCCACGTAGCGGCGGATCGAGGTGGTAAAGTACACGGCCACCCACAGGGCGCTGGCGAAGGCCGTAAAGGTTCCCAACATATCCAGCCCGTCGGGCGTGCAAGGCCCCGAGGGATCGGAGGGAAATCGCAGCGGATGGGCGGGAATCCACCGCAGATAAAGCAGCAGCATCACGCCGCCGACCATCGTCGTGGACATGGCCGCGAAAAAGTACGGCGCCCTTCCGCGCAGGTACATCCCCGCGATGATCATGTGAAAGACGAAATAGAAGAGGAAAGGATTCCGCGGCAGGTCGGCAAAGTAGAGCAAGAGCGTCAGCGCGATCAAATCGAACATGACCTGCAGGAAGATGTTCCGGTCGACGCTCCCTTCGCCGGCCGACACGTCGCGGTCGGCAAAATAGAAGACCAGATTATAAACCGCCATCGCGCAGGCCACGACGTACAACGGCAGCGGATCGTCGAGAACGTGCAGCGCCGAGGAAGTCAACCAGGTGGCGGCGAACGCCGCCGCGCACGCCAGCCAACGCAAAGAAATCAACCAGCGGGCGCCTTCGGGGGGAAGTTTCATGGCTCACGCGAACATCGCCTCACGCACGCAAGACCGCGCCATTATAACCGCCGCCGGAACGATCGAAAAGCGAGGTGAGTGGCGTGGCAAAACTTCCTGGCGATGTACTCCGCAAGCGCCGCGGGCGGAAACCGGCACACGGAGTGGGCCGGCTACAATACAGCGGCCGTATCGGGAAGGAGTCGAAAGGGCTACTGGGGCTCAGAACAGTAATGTCGCCAGGCCGGCGGCGGCTCGCTTACGGCCTTTTTGCAGACGGTGCCCGCGATTGGGCCTTTCGAATCAGTGCCGAATCTCGCAATTTGGCAGGGCGTCCTGAAGGTCTTTTAGCCCCGCGCCAGTAACGTTGGTGACTCCAAGGTCCAGTTCCCGCAACTGCGTGAACCCCTTGAGGTACACTAGCCCAGCATCGGTGATCTTGGTGCAATTAAGTCCCAATCTCTCCAATTGCTTCAAGCCCTCGAGGTCTTTCAGCCCGGCGCCGGTGACGTTGGTGAATCCAAGGTCCAGTTCGCGCAACTGCGTAAACCCCTTGAGGTATACTAGCCCGGCGTCGGCAATCGCGGTCCTCCTGAGGTACAATCGCTGCAACTGCGTCATCCCCTTGAGGTGCGCGAGCCCGGCGCCGGTAATCTCGGTGCTCCGGAGGGTCAATCGCTGCAACTGCGTCATCCCCTTGAGGTGCTCAAGCCCAGCGTCGGTAATCTTGGTGCGTCTAAGGTTCAATCTGCGCAACTGTGTCAGCCCCTTGAGGCGCTCCAGCCCGGCATCCGTGACCTCCGTAAATCCCAGTTCCAATTCCCGCAACTGAGTGAGCCCCTTGAGGAGTTCCAGCTCAGCGTCGGTAATACTGGTTGCCGTGAGATCTACCGTGATAACCGGTCCGTCTGGATCTTTCTCATCAATGGTGACCTCGCCGCCCAACTTCTGGATTGCGGCGACCGCCTTGGCTTGTTCCGACGTCAACTCACCTGCCCAGCCCCACCGGACAGAACCAATCAACAAGCAGAGCGCCAGCACCACCAGCAATTCTCGCTTCATGGAGGTTTCCTTCCTGCACATGCTTTCAGCCACTCATTTTCATTGCCACTTCCAGGTAGTCCACCAAGACGTCGACCTTGTCGAGCCGCAGAGACTCAAGGGGGGAACACAACTATATCTTACATCCGTTTCAACCCCGTTTCAACCCCTGGCGCTTGACACTTTTTCCGATCTTGGCGCTCCTTTCGACCCTACCGTCCCACATAGCGATACATGAAGCGTCCCTCGGGCGCCACGTCGCCGCTCGTGTAAAAGTCCATCACGTCGCCGGGGCTCTGCACGTTGTCGGCCCACTTGAAATCCAGCGACAGCAGCGTCTCGGCCGGCGCCAGGCCAAGCGCCGCGCGCGGGATGGCCAGGTGCAGTTCGTTGCCTTCCAGGCGATAATCGAGCGGGGCGACTTTCCGCCAGCGCCAGCCGCCCTCGTTCTTTTCCAGCCACGTCTTTCCGCCGGCCTCGAGGGTGCGGTTCACGATGAAGTCGTAGCCTTGCCAGCCCGTCGCCGCGTTCTGGTCGGCGTCGATCAGCAGCCACATCCAGTTGGAACCGCCGGGGCTGGAAAGGGGCTCGCGCGTGCGAACGTAAAAATAGACGTTCTTCCGGTCGTGCGCCACCTTCATGGCGACCAGGTCGTTGCGGCCGGTGCGATTCGTGTAGTGCAAGCCGGCCACGCCGTCGTAATCGCGCGGCGCCGTCTCGCCGACGTGGTCGAGGAACTCGGGAGCAACGTCGCGCCACTGGGAGAAGCCGCCGTCGATGCGGATCGACAGGGGCGGCGAAGCCTGCGGTAAAGCCGGAGCGCCCTTGAACCGGCGGACGTTGGCTACCAGTTGCCAATAGTAATTGTCGCCGTGCCCGCCCTTCATCGGCTCGATGTCGCGGCTGAACTCCGGGCTGAACTGATCGCAAAAGCAGCACATGCCGTCCGGCATGCGGTAGCCTCCGGCAGCGACCAGCTCATCCAGCCAGTCGGACGTCTCGATCCACTTGTTCGCCGCGCTTGGTTTCAGCGTGCCGCCCGGCTTCCGGTAGCCGTGCCGGCCGGCGACCCACTCGTTCCAGCCGGTAACCATGACGAAGGGCGGCTTCAGCTCGAAGGCCCGTTTCCATTGTTCCTGGAAGTTGTAGCCCCGGTCGGTCGCGCCGGGCGTTCGGTCCAGTTTTCCGTCGTGAAAACTTCGGCCGCAGGCGTCCCCGAAGCTCATCCACGTGGGCTTGGCATCTTTCTGCCGCAGATTCTGCGCGACCGACACGTTCACCTGCTCGGGCCTCTTGGGGTCGTCGGTGTAGCCGTAAGGCTGCGGATAGACGGCTTCCCAGTGCCAGGCGAAGGGCGTGTTTCGCCGCCAGTTCGGCCAATGGGCGCGGCGCAAGGTGAAGAACTGCCGCAGTTCGGGGCTGGCCTCCGCCGGGTCGCACAGCATCAGCGGCTTGCCTTGCCAGTGGAACCACAGGTCGCGATAGAGGCCCGGCCGGTAAAGGTTCTGGTAGAGCCGCGCGGCCGATTCGCCGGCCTTGGTGTTGAGCATGAAGGCGATTTGCGGCGTCCGGTCGCCTTGCCCGCGCATCTGCTGAAAAACCTCGCCCATCTTGTGGTAGACGTCGGGATAGTTCTGGGCATTGGTTACGTCAAAGATGAGCGTGTCGATGCCGGCGTCGGCGAGCAAGTTGGCGTGCCGGCGCAACACCCACGGGTCGGTGCAGGAATAGTAGCCAAACAGCGGCTCGCCCCAATAACAGGCCCAATAGCCTTTCCACAGCGGCGACTCGGGCTTCCGCAGCAGGTCCGGATCGCGGGCCAACAATTTGGAGATATCCGTGGGGCCTTCCCCGCTGCCCGGCTTGCCATAATGATGATCGTGCCAGGGGGAATACAAAATGCCCACGAAACGGCCCGCCTGCGGCGGACCAACTTCGTCGGGCATGGGCAACTTGCGGCCCAGCGCGTCGGTCGCCGGCCAGGGAGTGCAGGGATTGATGGCCGCCGCGCTGGTTTGCGCAAAGGCGGCCGTGTTCCCAAACAGGCCCGCGCTTGCCAGGATCACAACCAACCGAAAAACACCGTTCATTTTTCCGGCCGGCGTGTGGTTCATGGTTTGGACTCGGACTGGCGGCGCGGACATGGCTTACTTTGACAGGAGGCCTGGCCAGGCGGCAGTTGGTCCGGTCGTCGCTGGAACTGCCATCGCAAGGAAGGTGGAAGCCGACGAACGCAAATCGGCCATTGATTATCTGGCACGGCAGATCAACTGTCAATTGATGGACGGCTAATGGAGGCCGCAACATCGAACGGTTTCCCGAGGATTTTGCCTTCCAACTCACCGGCGATGAGCGGGGCATCTTGAGGCCGCAAATTGTGTAACAGTATAGCTTCCCAACCCCTATTGCGCCATCCCCGGTAGGAGGGTAGGATTCGTGCATCGATCGCTTTTGCCACGGAATGGCCGACGATGCACTTCGTTTTCTACCCGAAGCACG
>Ga0181520_10008584_pt1 | contig 14423 bp, 18 predicted proteins | sample PEATcosm2014_Bin_29_FD_132451 | JGI IMG/M metagenome (GOLD analysis project Ga0181520, IMG submission 132451) | Peatland microbial communities from MTU Mesocosm Facility, Houghton, MI, USA - PEATcosm2014_Bin02_30_metaG | ecosystem: Environmental > Terrestrial > Soil > Wetlands > Peat | place... | reverse complement strand
GCAAAAGAAACATTCAACATTTCACATTCAACGCCCAATATCGAAGGGGCTCGCGCTGCCGCCTTCGTTCAGGGTTGGAAGTTGATTGTCGAAGGTTGAATGTTTTCCAGGTTCAGGGGGAGGTGTTTCGTCTTCTCTTTTGGCGTCAGCCAACATGCTCCTCCCCACCCAAAATCCCCGTTTGCACTTCAACCCCCGCTCTCGTCAGGCCCCGAACGACTGGGTCTCCTGCTTGAGCTGGCTTTCGGCCAGCAGCCAATTGGCCACATCCCGCCCCTGCGGACGCCCCTGTTTCTCCCAAATGTGATAGGCCCGCGCCGCAATGAGCTCGTTCGTGATCTCCTGCGGCGGGGTGGCTTGTGGCCTTCCCCCCGGGGCCGTCGGCACCATCATCGTCGTTGCCCGCACGTTGCGCTCCGCGGACGGGGCAGGGGTTTTTGCGGTCGTCCGGGAAGTTCTTGCCTTGCTTGTTTTGTCAGTTTTCATTGGTTTTCTGGCATGTTCAATGTTCAACCGGCGTCTTGCCGGTGCCGCCTTTTTCAGTTCCAAGCGGCGAAAATCTGGAGTCGTCTCCTGCTGGTGAAACTACTGGATCCACCCCGCCCTGTCCAGTTCCAATCAAATTCCCAAATCCATACTGTTAGTGCATGTTAGCGCACTCGAAGAAAAACTGTCAGGGCGTGTTCGCCGGGGCGCCGGGGCGGGGAAGTCGTCCCCGCGAATCGAGCCGCTCCGGCCTCCTGGTGGCAAACTGGTGTTTGCCGCCATCTGAACTGGCTGTGAGAGAATTCCCCGAAACCGTTCGCGCATTGAACCCCTGAACCGCAGACGAAACATTCAACGTTCAACACCCTTTATCGAAGGGGCTCGCGCTGCTGCCTTCGTTCAGGGTTGGACGTTGATTGTCGAAGGTTGAATGTTTTCCAGGTTCAGGGGGAGGGTAGGCGTTAAACTATTTAGCCCGCGGTGTTTCCAGTCCTTCAGGCTTTAAATTCGGAACGGGGGTTCATGGAGAGGGTCGCATTCAGCAAGTGCCGGCCGGCCCATCTGACCTACACCCTGCCCCTCACCCCGCAATGACCCCGATTTCCACCGGTTCCACCTTCACGCCGTTTTTCTCCAGCCACGTTATGGCCCGCCCCACCTCCGCGCGCGCCCCGGCCAGCTCCAGGCACGCGATCCCGATCTCATCCGTCACCGTCGCCTGGCGGATGTTCGTGGTGATCTTGAACTTGTGCCCCACCTCCCAGATGAAGGGCTTTTTGATGAGCTTGGGCGGGTACATCAGCCACAGGCGCTGCTGCACCGGGCCGTTGGCCGCGGACGCGGACGTTTTTTTCTTTGGCATAAATTCTAGCCGCCGGCAATGGCGGGAATGATGCTGATTTCGTCGCCGTCCTTCAACGGCGTCTCGCGGTTCTGGAGGAAGCGGATGTCCTCTTCGTTCACGTACACGTTCACGAAGCGGCGCAACTCGCCCTGGTCATTCACGATGCGCTCGCGGATGCCCGGGAACCGTGATTGCAGTTCCGTCAGGGCGTCCTCGATCGTCGCCGCGGTGATTTCCACCAACTCCTCGTTGTTCGTCAGCTTGCGGAGCGGTGTCGGGATTCGGACTTTCTTTGGCATAAATTCGTTCTTTCAGTTTTCCCGCGCCGGCCATTGTTCGCCCGCCGCTGGGAAATTTCAATCGTTAATTAATTGGTAAAATTAGCTGTCTTCATTGGCATGGAACCGCGGCCAATCTCGCAATTCGATATTGCCCAGACGCGGAAACCATTTTCCCCTGTCCTTGGGAACAGATTTTCCCGATCGCCTTCATCCATTGAATCCTTGAACCGGGGTAGAACCAGTGCGAGCATAGTGCCAATTCGCGGAAACCGGTTCTCCCTCTCCCCGAGGGAGAGGGCCGGGGTGAGGGTAAGCGTTAAACTATCTAGCCCAAGGTGTTTCCAGTTGTTCAAAGCTTTAAATTCGGAACAGGGGTTCCTGGGGAGGGCGAGCTTCCCCATACTGACATCCCCTTCTTGGGACGTCGGATGTTCGATGGTTTCCAGGTTCATGGTTTCACGCCGCCACCTTTTGCTCCTGCTGCAACAGCGCCTCAAACTCCCGCAGGCTCGGCTTGATCTCCCGCGCCCGGCCGCAGTGCCCCTGCACCGCGTCCAGCGTCTTCAGCCCGTTGCCCGTCACGCAGATCACCGCGGACGCATCGTGCGGAATCTTTCCCGATGCAATCAGCTTCTTCGCCACGCCCACCGTCACGCCCCCCGCCGTCTCGGCAAAAATGCCTTCCGTCTCTGCCAGCAGCTTGATCGCGTCCCGGATCTCGTCGTCCGTCACGTCCTCCGCCGCCCCGCCCGTGTCCCGCATCACCTGGAGCGCGTAAAAACCGTCCGCCGGCGTCCCGATCGCCAGCGACTTTGCAATCGTGTCCGGTTTCACCGGCTTGAAAAAATCCAGTCCCGCCTTTTGCGCCGTCGAGATCGGCGAGCACCCCGTCGCCTGCGCCCCGTAGATCTTCGGCACCGCGTCCGCAATCAGTCCCACCTTCGCCAGCTCCCGGTAGCCCTTGTAAACCTTCGTCAGCAGCGAGCCCGACGCCATCGGGATGATGGTGTGTTGCGGTATCCGCCAGCCGAGCTGCTCCACGATCTCGTACGCCATGCTCTTGGAACCCTCGGCGTAATACGGCCTCATGTTCACGTTCACAAACGCCCAGCCGAACTTCCCCGCAATCTCCGCGCACAGCCGGTTCACCTCGTCGTAATGGCCCTTGATGGAAATCACATTCGCCCCGTACACCAGCGAATTCAACACCTTCCCCTGCTCCAGGTCCCAGGGAATGAACACATACGCCTTCAACCCCGCGCTCGCCGCCTGCGCCGCCACCGCGTTGGCCAGATTCCCCGTCGAGGCGCACGCCACCGTCTCAAAACCCAGCTCCTTCGACCGGCTCAGCGCCACGCTCACCACCCGGTCCTTGAACGACAGCGTCGGATAATTCACCGCGTCGTTCTTGATCCACAGCTCGCGGATGCCCAGCCGCTTGGCCAGCCGCTCGGCCTTCACCAGCGGCGTGTAGCCGGCCTGCGTCCCCACCGTCGGCTCGTGCGCCACCGGCAGCAGCTCCCGGTAGCGCCACATCGTCTTCGGCCGCGACTCGATGATCTCGCGCGTCAGGGACTTCTTGATGCGCTCATAGTCATACGCCACTTCCAGCGGCCCAAAATCGAATTCGCAAACGTGCGTCGCCGTCAGCGGATATTCCCGCCCGCATTCGCGACACTTCAACGCCTTCATGTAACCGTGTTTTTCACTCATGTTTTTTCCTCTGGCTGCGGTTGCGGCACCCGCGGCCCGATCTCCCGATCGCAGCCCGCGGCTCCCGGTTCAGCGCGGCGGCGCCCTTGCAGACGCCGTCGCGGCTCCCTGTCGGGGCAAAAAAAATGCCCCAACTCATGATGAGAAGGGGCCACAAAAGGTCCGTGCTGCTTCTCATTTTCCCCGGGCTAATGCTGCCTGGGCTGGAATTGGCACCTGTCATTGGAACCTGAATCCAATCGGTTGCCGTGGTGTCATCGGGCCAGTCCCTCGACCACTCGTCATGAGTCCGTTGTATCAACGGATGCGGATACAATGATATCAAAATTCAAATGTGTCAACAGTTTTTTTACTGGAGTGCTTAAATCGGGTTCACAACGCCCTTCACTTTTCATTTGATCTCCGCCGCCCAAAGTCCCAAATTATTGCCACAGCTATTCCGGACTCGTCCCGTCGCCGCCTCGTCGCCGCCGGGCTGGAATCGGTAGGAACCATAATGCGTACTGTCGTTTTTAAATGTCCCACTTGGGTCTTTGGCTCGCTTCTCGCCGTCGCCATGGCCCCCTTGGCCATGCTCCCCTTGGCCACGGCGTTCGACTGGCCCGCTTTCGTCAAATACCTCATCGTCTCCGCGGGCTTCCTCACCATGCTCTACGCCTGCTCCCTGGTCCCCACCCGGCTCGTGGTGTCCGAGGACGGCCTGCTCCAAAAAGAGTTCTTCTCCGACCTGCAACTCCGTTGGACCGAAATCGCCGAATGGCGCTGCGTGAGCGTGGCCCAATACCAGGATTTCTGGATTCGCGACCGCGCCGGCAAGACCCATCACCTCGGGCACTGGCTCATTTTCGGCCGCGACCGCTCCCGCCAGATCGTTGAACTCATGCGCCGCAAAGGCATCTCCGGCCGCGAACAGCGCGTCGCCTGACCCGCCCTTCCCCGTAGTCACCGTGGCTGAGGACTGGTGTCCGCAGCCATCTGAAAGTCAGGCCGGGAATTTCCCGAAAGCGTCCGCGCATTGACGCCGCGCGCCATTCGCTCGGTTCATGGAGAGGGCCGGCTTCCTTCTCGTGGCCGCAAACGTGAGTTTGCGGCAAACTGAAGGCCAGCGCCAAGCTGAGGTGCTCGTCCATCCCTCGAGCTATTCGGCCGCCGCTCCGATACGGCCTCGTAGCGGCAAATTGGTATTTGCCGCCATCTAAAAAGATCGCATGGCACCGAACCACGGTTACAAATTCGCGCCGCGTTTTCGCCCGCCTCCGCTCCTGCCTGTCCTCCGTCATTCGCCCATTCCTGCCTCCCGCCGTTAGCCGCTTACGAAAAATCGTCAAAAAAGTGCGTTTTGCGTTAGCCGCTAACTAACACCCCCCTGAATTCTGTGTCATGCTGGTCCCGTGAAGGCTGCCCACCCGCAGCTACGCCAAGCCATGGCCGCGCCCATCCGGATGCAGCCCGCCTCCCCGTGCGCCCGCACCTCGTCCCATTCGTCCCATTTTGCCGCTGGATTTCCCCGCTCCGCGCCCCGGATTTCACCCTTCAACCGCACCGTTTTCCGCACGCAAAATCTGCGAAAAACCCAGCAAAAACCCACATCGTCAACCCTCGTAAACCCTAAAAATTTTTTCCACGCCAGCCCCACCCTCCGGGTGCCAACTGTCCAAATTTCGCACACCCAACTCCGCGCTTGCCACGCCCCCGCCATTCCCCCACAATTCGTCCTGCCAGGGCCTGTGGAGTGTGGACTTACGAACCCCGCCAGGGCCGGAAGGCAGCAACGGCAGTATGCTTTGCAATTGCCGCAGTCACCCTGGCACTTTCCATTTGCGCTTGCCCGCCGCGCCTCTACCATTTGCCTTCGCGGTTGCATTCCGCGCCCAAATCGTAAATCGTATAGCGTAATTCAAATGTCCTATCAGGTCATCGCCAGAAAATACCGCCCGCAGCGGTTCGCGGATGTCGTCGGCCAGGAGCACGTCACCCAGACCCTCGCCAACGCCATCGCCCAGAAGCGCATCGCCCATGCCTACCTCTTCTGCGGCCCCCGCGGCACCGGCAAAACCACCATCGCCCGCATCTTCGCCAAATGCCTCAACTGCACCGGCGGACCCAAGGTGGACTTTGACGAGGCGGACCCCCGCGTCCAGGAAATCACCGAGGGCCGCTCCCTCGACGTCCTCGAAATTGACGGCGCCAGCAACAACGGCGTCGAACAAGTCCGCGAACTCCGCGAAACCTGCAAATACGCCCCCGCCAATTCCTCGTTCAAGATCTACATCATTGACGAAGTCCACATGCTCTCCACCGCCGCCTTCAACGCCCTGCTCAAGACGCTGGAGGAACCGCCCGCCCACGTGAAGTTCATGTTCGCCACCACCGACCCCGAAAAGGTCCTCCCCACCATTCTCTCCCGCTGCCAGCGCTTCGACCTCCGCCGCATCCCCTCCGCCCTCATCATCAAGCACCTCGCCGATATCGCCGGCCGCGAGAAGGTCACCATTGACGCCCCCGCCCTCTACGCCATCGCCCGCGGCGCCGACGGCGGCATGCGCGATGCCGAATCCACCCTCGACCAGCTCATCAGCTTTTGCGGCGATAAAATCGAGGAGCCGGACGTCCTCTCCATGTTCGGCCTCGCCGCCCAAAATCAAATCCTCAAGCTCAGCCACGCCATCCTCGCCGCGGACATCCCGGCCACCCTCACCCTGCTGGATGAACTCGCCCGCGGCGGCAAGGACCTCGGCCGCCTGCTCGGCGACCTCCTGAACCATTTCCGCAACCTGCTCATCTACCAGGTTTCCCGGGGCGACCTGAACCTCCTCGAAACCTCCGAGGCCGAAGCCGCCGTCCTCAAGGAACAGGCCGCGCTGTCCAACCCCGACACCCTCACGCGCATCCTCGAAGTGCTGGCCGATGCCGAGCTCCGCCTCCGCGACACCGCCTCCAAAAAAATCCTCCTCGAAATCTCCCTCCTCCGCGCCATCGAGGCCCGCAACACGCTGCCCCTGGACGCCGTCCTCAAGCAATTGAACCAGTTGCGCAGCCAGGCCGGACCCGCCGCCGCGCCCCAGGTTTCCAGTTCGCCCCAGCCGCGGGGCGGGGACAGCTTGTCCCCGGTTTTTTCCAGTTCGCCCCGGCCCGCTCCAGCCGCCAAAACCCCCCGTCGCGCTGCGGCCGCGCCCGCCAGCCATCCGTCCGCGCCCGCCCCCGCCCCCGCGCCCGCTGCGCCAGTCGGCAGCCTCGGTGAACTTTGGACCGCCCTCATGGAAGCCGTCGGCCGCGTGAGCCCCTTCGCCCACGGTTACCTGCTGAACGCCCATCCCGTGTCGTTCGAAAAAAATGTCCTCGTCATCGGCTACGATCCCGAATTCCAGGATCAGCTCGGCCTCGTGGATCACTCGCGTAACCACACCCTGCTCTCCACCAAGCTCGCCGAACTTGGCCATCCCAACGCCATGATTAAATTCATCGTGGCCGAACCGCCCGCCGGTTGGGACCGTAAAACCGCCCCCGCGCCGACCGCCGCGCCCGCCCCGGCGCCCGCTGCCAGACCCGTGGCCGCCCCACCCGCCGCCGCCGCAAACCCGGACCCGGCGGCCCCCGCCCCCGCCGCCGAACCGGTGAAAAAGACCGTCTCCGTGCCCTTCAACAAGGACGATTTTAAAAACGACCCCCTCATCCAAAAGGCCCTCGAAATCTTCAAGGGCACCATCATCGAGGTGCGCGCCTGACCCGGACTTTCGCCATCCAAACCAATACACTCCTATGTCCAGCATCGGTAAATTGATGAAACAGGCTGCCAAAATGCAGCAGCAAATGGAACAGATCCAGGCCGACCTCGCCGCCCGCACCGTCGAAGGCACCAGCGGCGGCGGCGCCGTCAAAGTCGTCGCCAAGTGCGACGGCACTCTCGCCTCCATAAAAATTGATCCCCAGGCCCTCAATCCGGCCGATGCCCAGATGGTGGAGGACATGATCCTCAGCGCCGCCAACCAGGCCCTGGGCCAGGCCAAGGAAATCTCCAACGCCGAAATGGGCAAGGCCACCGCCGGCTTCAATCTGCCAGGCATCATGTGATTTAAAGCCTCCCCGTCCCGTTCCCCCTCCGCCGCCAGTCTCCGGCGCCGGAACGGCCGCCCGGAGCCCGACCATCCATGCCGCTGCCCGAACCCATCGTTGCCCTGTCCGCCGCCCTGGCCAAGCTCCCGGGCATCGGCCCCCGTTCCGCCGAACGCATCGCCCTCCATCTCGTCCAGGCCGAGTCCGCCCACGTGCGCCAACTCGCCGACGCCATGCTCACGGCCCGCGAACGCATCCGCTTTTGCCACATTTGCGGCGCGCTCACCGAAAAATCCCCCTGCGCCATTTGCGATGATCCCCGCCGCGACGCCTCCCTCGTCTGCGTCGTGGAAAAAGCCGTGGACATTCTCAGCCTGGAAAAATCCGGCACCTTTCGCGGCAAATTCCACGTCCTCGGCGGTAAAATCTCCCCGCTCGACGGCGTCGAGCCCGACGACCTCCGCATTCCCGACCTCGAAAAACGCCTCGCCACCGAGCCGGTGCGCGAACTCATCATCGCCCTGGGCACCGACGTCGAAGGCGACGCCACCAGCCACTACCTGGCCAAGCGCCTCGCGCGGGCCGGCCTCAAGATCTCCCGCATCGGCTTCGGCCTGCCCGCCGGCAGCGGCTTGGAATTCGCCGATGAACTCACCCTCGACCGCGCCTTGGAAGGCCGCCGCGAAATGACCGCCCGCTGATTCCCTCATGCCCCCCGCCTTCATCTTCGACCTCGGCAAAGTTTTGGTGGACTTCGATTACAGCGTGGCCGCGCGCAAAATCGCCGCCCGCAGCAGCCAGCCGCCCGCGTCCCTGCACTCCTTTCTCAGCACTTCCCCCTTTCTCGTGGATTATGAACGCGGCCGCCTCGATCGCCGCCAGTTCTTCACCGCCGTCCGCGACGCCATCGGCTTTCATGGCGACCTGGCGGAATTCGGCGGCTATTTTGCCGACATTTTTATGGAGCTGCCGGAAACCATCGCCCTGCACGCCGAACTGCGCCGCAATGGCTTCAAAACCTATATTTTCTCCAACACTAACGACCTGGCCATTGAACACGTCCGCCGCAACTTCGCCTTCTTTAAGAATTTCGACGGTTACATCTTCTCCTACGAAGTCGGCGGCCTCAAACCGCAGCCCGAAATCTACGCCGCCATGGAGAACCTTGCCGGGCGCCGTGGCGCCGACTTGGTGTATCTGGATGATCGCCCGGAAAACATCGCCGCCGGCCAGGCCCGCGGTTGGCACGCCATCCTGCACGAGTCCGCCGCCAAAACCCGCCAAGCCCTCACCTCCCTGGGCTGGCTGCAGAACCACTGAGCCGGAACCATCCAGTTTACAAGACCACTTGGAGCAGGCCGATGCGCACGGAACTGTCATGGAGCGCCGCCTCGCCCCTTCTCCCCAAGGGAGAAGGTGCCCGGAGGGCGGATGAGGGGGAAGGGAGCATGGCAAACCCAGGTCTGCCGAATCGCCTCCATCCTCCATCCTCAGCTTTTATCTGTGTTCATCTGTGGTTGAACTGCATCTTCGGCTTACCGCTTCGGCGGAATCACCCACCGGCCCTCGATCATGCTCACCGCCACCCGGCCTGTGTGCTGGATCACCGCCTCGCGCAGCGTGGCGAATTTCCCCGTAAACGGCACCGCGATGATGTCCGCGTACGCCCCGGGCGTCAGTTCGCCGGCCTTCCCCGCCAACCCCAGCGCCCGGGCGCCGCGGATCGTGGCCATTTCCAGTATTTCCCCGGGCGTAATCGCCTTGTCGTGGTTGGCCAGCAGGCGCATGTCGGCAAACAAATCCAGCTCCGGCCGGTTCCGCCCCGCCTTGCGCACCGTCGCCAGGCTGTCGGTGCCCAGGCAGATGTTCACGCCCGCGCCCGCCAGCCGGGCGCGCTGGAACGGCGGATGTTTGAAGTATTCATGGCTCCGGGGACAATGCACCACCGTGGTCTGGTTCTTGGCCAGCAGCGTGGCATCGCCGCGCGCCAGGCAGTTCGCGTGGATCGCCAGCACGTTCTCCCCGAGCAGCCGCTGCCGCGCCAGGTGCACCACCGGCGAACCCCTGCCGCAATCCGCCATGTCCCGCCCGTTGCGCACCATCCACTCATGCATCGGCCCCTGCGCCTCCTGAAACATCGCAAACTCCTCCTGCGACTCGGCCACATGGATGCTCACGCGCCAGCTTCGCCGCTGCGCCAGCCGCGCCGTGCGCTGCAACAGCTCCGGCAGCGTGGAGTGCGGCGCGTGCGGCGAGAGCCACGCCCGGTTCCGCGCATGATGCAGCGCCTCGATCATCCCCACCGTCTCCCGCAAAACATCCTTCGGCGCCCGCCGCGCCTTGATCCCCGTCATCTCAAAAAATGAATACACCCGCAGCGGCGTCGCCTCCCAGACCTCCGGCAGCAGGTCCGGCATGGATTCAATGTCTCCCACCGTGGTCACGCCCGATTTGAGCAGTTGATGCGCCCCGCGCAGCCAGGAACGGGCATAGTCCGAATAGCCCCACGCCGCCCGCGCCGCCATGATCGCCGCAATCCAGTCCACAAACGACTTCGGCGGCGGAATCTCCCCCGCCATGTCCGTGAAATCCAAGTGGCAATGCGCGTTCACCAGCCCCGGCATCAGGATCACCTCCCCGAGATCCATGGCCTTCTCACGCAAGTGCGGACGGAGGTTCTTCCAGGGCGTCACCGCCCGGATCTTCTGCCCGGCAATGAAAATCGCGCCGTCCTCTACCGGCGGCGCGGTGATGGGCAACACGACTTTCGCCCGAAGTATCATTCGCTGGGCTCGGCCGTCGTCCGATCCTGGCGCGTCCGCTTCGTGCGCGCCCCCGTCTTGTGCTTGCGCGCCTTGCGCCGGCTGTGCCGGGTGCGGATCTGCTGCTCGATCTTCTTGGTTACCATGTCAATCGCCGAATACAGGTCGCTCTGCACGGCCCGTGCGAACAGGTCCGGCCCCCGGACCCCCAGACGTATGGAACATATAAACTGCTTCTCCGGCACCCGCAGATGATCATGCTCCAGCGTCACTCGCGCATCCACCAGCCGCTGGTCCAAATGATCCAGCTTGTCCAGCCGGGCCAAGATGTGCTCCTCAATGGCTTTGGTGAGGGTGACATTATGCGTGGATAAAATCAGCTTCATGAAAAAATAATGCGCCTTATCCCAGTGAAAATCCAGTCTTTCCTCCGGGAAAAGCGTAAAAACGAAAAATATAGCGAGATTCGTGCCAATTTTCCTTGAGCTTTGGGTGGAATCGGTTATGCTGCGCGCTGATGGGCCCTGGCTTACAGCTATCGCAACGGTTGACACAATCTCTGGTGCTTGCTCCGCAGCTCCAGCAGTCGCTCGCCCTGCTCCAAGCCCCCACCCTTGAACTCAAAGCCCTGGTCGAAGCCGAACTCCAGCAAAACCCGGTGCTCGAAGAGGTCGGGGAGCCCGAAGCCGACCAAAAAACCAGCGAAAATGACGAGGGCGATTCGCCCGAAGTCACCGATTTTGCCGAACCCCCCGAGGACGTGAAGTTCGATTCCACCACGGAAAGAAACTCCGCCGAACCGGTGGACGATTTCCAGGCGGAATTCGAAAAGCTCGTCCAGATGGACCAGGACTGGCGCGACCATTTTTCCCAGGCCAATACGCCCATCCGCTCCTCCGCCGAGGACGAGGAAAAGCGCCAGTTCATGTTCGATTCGATCACCACCGAGACCTCCCTCGCACAGTACCTGATCGAACAGGTCCGTGACACGGATCTGAACGAGGAACAGCGCGGCATTGCCGAATTGCTGATCGGCAACATTGACGATTACGGCTACCTCAACGCGACCATCGAGGAACTGGCCGCCTCCACCCACCTGGCGCCGGAGAAAATCACCGAAGTCCTTAAGGTCGTTCAGACTTTTGAGCCCGTCGGCGTCGGCGCCCGCGACCTCCGCGAGTGCCTCCTGCTCCAGTTGGAACGATCCAACCAGCAGGAATCCCTCGAGTACCGCATCGTGCGCGACTTCATGGACGCCCTCGGCAAGCGCCGCATCCCCGAAATCGCCCGCGGCACCGGCCAGACCGTCGAGGACGTTCAGCAATGCCTCGCCCGCATCAGCCGTTTGGAGCCCCGCCCCGGCCGCGCCTTCCTGCCCGCCGCCGAACAATACGTCGCCCCCGAAGTCTTTGTGCAGAAAAACGGCGACGATTTCACCGTCACCACCAACGACGAACAAATTCCCCACCTCCGCATCAGCAACGTCTATAAGGATTTGATGTCCGGCGGCGCCAACAACGCCGAGGTCAAAAATTACATCCGCGAAAAAATCCGCGCCGGCAAGTTCCTCATCAAAAGCCTCCACCAGCGCCAAACCACCATCGCCAACATCGGCCGCGAAATCGTCAAGCGGCAGCGCGAATTCATGGAAAAAGGCGTCGCCTTCCTCAAACCCATGACCATGGCGCAGGTCGCCGAAGTCGTCGGTGTCCATGAAACAACCGTTAGCCGTGCAGTTTCTGGCAAATATATGGACACCCCCCAGGGCGTGTTCGAAATGAAATATTTCTTTACCGCCGGCCTCCAAAACTCCCATGGCGAGGATGTTTCCAACACCAGCGTCAAAGACATGATCGCCGAAATCTTCAAGGGCGAGAATCCCAGCAATCCGTTGTCCGACCAGGAAGTCGTGAAAATGCTCACCGCCAAGGGCATCACCATCGCCCGCCGCACCGTCGCCAAATACCGGGACGAACTGGGCATCCTCCCGTCGAATCTGCGCAAGGTGTATTGATTTTCCCCGCGCCTTCCGGCAAATACTTGCAGTTAAACGGTTTGCTTTCACATTCCACATTGGGTCCGTAATGAATCAGGAATGTGCAAACACTCCGGGATGCGGAACGGCTCGTCCCCATGTTTTCACTATTCAATTTGCGGGGACGAGCCGTCCCCGCCCCGGTGCCGTGAAGCCTGACCATGCCCGTGAATTGCACTTTGCACCGGAAACCTCTCGGGAAGCAGCCATCTGTGCCGCTTAGGTTAAAACTCGCCATGGCCGACGGAATTTGTTTGAACTCGTTGTGCGGGGGCGTAAAGTTGTCGCTATGGGGCAGCTTGATCACATTGGAGAGCCTAATTACATTCCGATGATGTTGCTCGCCATGCAAACCATGGCCATCGTCATCGGGCTGCTCATTCTTGGCTGGATGATGGCCGTGCACCGGCGGTCCCGCTTGGAACAGAAGTCGTTTGCCGAATCGTTCAGTTTCCTGCCCCTCCGGTCCGATGCCCCCCCGCGCCCCGCTTGCTGGCTCGCCGTCCGCTCCGTCTCCACCGAGGCGGTCAAAACCGCCTTGGGGCTCAACCGCGCCGCCCCCTGCTCCTGGCTCGAAGGTCTGGCCGGCAGCCATGAATTCTTCATCAGCCCCCGCGTCCATGGCGGTTGGGTCATCGTCACCGGCTTGGGCCTCCCCAATCCCAGCGACGACGTGGATGCCACCTTCCTGTTCCTCACCGAATTGAGCCGCAAGCTCGGCCACGTGCAGTTCTTCTACGCCGAAAAATTCTCCCGCCATCACGCTTGGGCCCGGCTGGATGACGGCTGCGTCACGCGCGGTTACGCGTGGACCGGCGAAACCGTCTGGAACCAGGGCGCCAAAACGTTGCCCGAAACCGAGGTCGGCCTGAAAACTTTCAACTACGCCGATCCGGGCGCCACCATCCTGGACGCGGAGACGAATTTTGATCGCGTCCCCCAACTGGCCGCCCGCTGGAGCCTCGACCCGGCCGACGTGAAGCTCGATTCCACGCGCCAATCCATCGGCTTGGCGGGCGAATCGGCGTTCATTTGAAGATTTTTATTGCAGTCAACCCGTCCGTCGCCCAAAGTGCGCCAACGAAAGGAACGCCATGTCATTCAGCATTGAGCTCGAGCTGCAAAGATATCCCAAGCCCCTGGCCCTCAAGGATGGCAAAAAGGCCGTCCTGCGCCCCCTCAAGGCCGACGACGAAAAGGACTTTCACCTCCTGTTTCAAGGCATTCCCGAGCCCGAGCGCATGTTCATCAAACACCGCGTCCAAGACACCAAGGTCATCCGCGAATGGTGCAAAAACATTGATTACGGCCGCAACCTTCCCTTGCTGGGCCTGATTGACAAGCGCATCGTCGGCGCCGCCACCCTGCATCAACAGCTCGGCGGCTGGAAACGCCACATCGGCCGCGTCAGCGTGCTCGTCCACCCGGAATTCCGCGGCCACGGCCTCGCCCGCGCCATGATCGCCGAGATCCTCGAAATCGCCCGCCATGGCGGACTCGAACGGGTCGAAGCCGAATTCATCGGCGAGCAGACTGGCGCCATGAAAATGTTCGCCATGCTCGGCTTCAACCAACTCCTCCGCCTCGAGGATTATGTCAAAGACATGCAGGCCATCACCCATGATTACATTCTCATGGGCCTCGACCTGCGGACCGATGAGGAATATGCCGGCGTCGGCGGCTGAGACTGCCCCGCCCGGAATGAGCGGCCCTCCCGCCGTCGTTCCCCCCTCCCTTTCAACCATGCCTCCCGCAACCTGTCCCAATTGTGGCGCAGACGTGCCGCGCCACGCCAAAGCCTGTCCCGCCTGCGGCGCCGACGAAACCACCGGCTGGTCCGACTCCGCCTACGCCGGCCGCCTTGGCATCCCCGAGGAAAAATTCGACTACGAGCGTTTCGTGCACGAGGAATTCGCCCCCCGCCGCGTCAAACCGCGCGGCATCCATTGGCTGTGGTGGGTCACCGCCCTCCTGCTCATCGGGCTGTTTCTCCTCTTCTACTTCCGCTGAGCCTAATCCAAAACCCGGCCGATCAGCTCCGGCGGCACCTTGCACCCGAATTTCACCCGCCCCAGCTTCTCCGCCAGTACAAATTTCACTTCCCCCCCGCTGGCCTTCTTGTCGAACTGCATCGCCGTCAAAAGTTTCCGCCGTCGCGCCGCGTTCAATCTGAGCGCCACCGGCAGCCCCGCCTGCCTGAACAGCTCCTCGATCCGCTTCACGTCGTTCGAGGGCAACCCCAGCACCTT
>Ga0181520_10008582_pt1 | contig 14427 bp, 12 predicted proteins | sample PEATcosm2014_Bin_29_FD_132451 | JGI IMG/M metagenome (GOLD analysis project Ga0181520, IMG submission 132451) | Peatland microbial communities from MTU Mesocosm Facility, Houghton, MI, USA - PEATcosm2014_Bin02_30_metaG | ecosystem: Environmental > Terrestrial > Soil > Wetlands > Peat | place... | reverse complement strand
GGTCCCTCGCCTTCGCTCGGGATTTCGGCTGCGGGCTCAGACGCCCGCAAGTCGCCTCAAGCTCGAGTCCCCCCCTTTCGCACCACGGTCATTCAGCTCCTGGAAAATCCCACAGTTCGCAACATCCCAGCGGAGGACCGCCACCAACCTCGCTCAGGCCGATTCGCCGAATCGCGCCCCACACAGCAGACGGTAAGCCTCGTTGATCGAAACCATCCGTTCGGTGGCAGACTGCCGCTCCTCTTCGCTCCTGCGCCCCGCTCGGTCAGGATGATAGCGGCTGGCCATGCGCCGGTACGCCGCTTTAATTTGCTCCCGCGTACTGCTCGCCGCCACGCCTAACAGCCGGCAAGCTCCCGGCAGAGTCAACCCCCCGCCCGTCTCCCTCTCAAACTCCTCGCCCAAATCGCTCCCCAGCTCCGCCTCAGGATTCTGCCCGGATCGGGTGTCCGTTGCGCTGCCAACCGTCACCCAGCTGAAGCCATATCTTCCCATCGGCGCCGCGGCAGGCACAGCCGCAACCTCCGCTTCCCCTGACCGCTCCTTCTCGTAAACGCCCGTATAGGACGGCACAAAAGAGTCGAACGCCGGGTATGCGGGAGCGCGTTCGCGAACCTGCCGCCTCTGCGCAAAGTTCTCCGCCGCCGCACTCACGCCGGCAGTCCAGCTTTCTATAAAGAACAGAGGGTCGGGTTCCTGCGCAGCTCCCAAAACCTCCTCAATCCGGGCAACAAAGGGCCGCGTCGGCTCCGGCCCGTTCCATTCCTGCGCCGCCGCGGCTGGAGCTCGGTAACTTTCCGGCCCCGCCCACCACTCCCGCCGCGCCTCGCTGGAATGTTCCAACCCCCACCCCCGCCCGCCAATCCTTTCATCGGCAGTTGAAGGCGTTTCTTCCAGAGCGATCCGCGTCCAAAACCCCATTTGGGCTCAGGCGTGCTCGCACCGCGCAGATCGCCGCCCGCTCTTCCGTCACCAATAAGCAGCAATCCATTCGTCCGCGGTTCGAGACAGTGACTGCGGGTCGCGGGTCTCCGAGCTTCGAGCCAATCCCGGCTCATCACGCGGCCACAAACTTACCGTGCAGAATCTCCCCCGGCGACAGGTCGTCCACATAACACCACACCCAGCTCTCACGCGGCTCAATCGACCGCATCAGGGGATGCTTCGTTGCATGAAAATGCTTCGTCGCATGCTTGTTCTTCGACGAATCACAGCAACCGACATTCCCGCACTCCATGCAGAGCCGCAGATGCACCCACCGATCCCCCATCTTCACGCACTCCTCGCAAACATGCGTCGTCGTAGTCGTAAACTTTATCTCGCCCAGATGTGAACATTCCGCCGCCATTTTCCCTCCTCAACTTCCGTTCATCGCATCGCGCTAACAGTCTTCCGCGAATCGCCCCTCGCCAGGTTTTTTGCTAATGGCCAGCAGCTGATAGCTAACAGCTGTCATCCCGCCCGTTCCAGCGCCCCACGATCCCATTGCCCGAATCGCGCCGCCGCCTCATATGTGCTCCGGCAAAACTCCAGAACCGCCCGGCTCGGCGACCCGCTGCTCCTCGCAACGTCGTACATCAGCAAAAATTCTCCCAGTCCCGCATCCCACCGCGCCGCATCCGGCCGAGCCCGCGCCATGCTGAACCCCTCCGGCGTTGGCGCCGCATACGAATAGAACGCCGCATCCGGCCCCCCCGCGGTCCCCGGCCAGAACCCAACGCTGCTCACCTCGTGCGAATATGCCTCGCGCGTGATCGCATCCGCCCCCGGGCGCTCCGGCGCGCGCCGCCCTGAAAACCGCGTCACCGCCAGATCGAAGCTCCCCCAGAAAAAATGCACCGGGCTCACCTTCCCGATAAACTCCGCCCGAAATTCCTGAAACACCGCATCCACGCTCAGCAAAATCCGCCAGAACCGCTCCACCGTCTTCGCGTCATACGACGCATGCGCCGTGTCCTCATCGAACGCCACCGGATCGGGCACCTCCACCGGCATCCGCCAAATCTTCACCGCAATCCCCTCGCCGTGCAGCATCTCCATACACGCGGCGTAAAAATCCGCCACCGTCTGCGGCTTCAATGCGAGCGTCTTCACCGTCCCCTCGCTCGTCTCGAGCACCAGCTGATGCGCTAGAAAATCGAACCGCAGTTCGAACGCCCGCGCGCCATAAGCAATCCGCGACGTCGTCAGCCCCCGCGCCGTCACATACAGCGGCACATTCCACCAGTGGTTCACCAGCGGAGTCAGCTTGAGCCGCACCTTCCCCACAATCTGCGTCCACATATGCAGCGTGTCGCAGGTGTCCTTCCATGACTCCAGCGGCAAGGCCGGCCAGCACTCCGGCTCATCCGCCAACGTAATCTTCGCCATCGGATCTCTACCCTTACACCATGAGGTACAGTTTCATGCAGGTCGCTCCTACGTGAACGCTCCATTCCTGCAATTGTCTGTGAAGCAGCGCCCGCTCCTGCTAATAGCAATGATGCGTGCGCTACGTTCCGATACTACAAAAATCTCTTTCGAAGGCTATTTGGCGCAAACCGGTTTGAGGAAGCTTGCGCGGGCCAGTTTTGACGAAACCCCGGTTCTGAAGAGAGGAACTTTGAGTCCGAGGCTGGATTTCATTACACTCCCGCTGGACCAGACGTCTTGCTCCTCTATCGAGAAGGCAATTATCCCGAAGATTCCCTTCAAGAACGGCAGAGGCATTATCCATTTTCAAATCGAACGCGACGGCGAACTGGCATTTGCGGCGTTCGACAGTTTTCAGCATTGCATCGTAAGAAAAACCGCCGTTCATCGGGGTTTCCTGGACGAACTCCGAGAAAGACACATCCTCCATCCTGCAGCTTTTGCGCCGTAGGCCCGTCCGCCCGTGACGGCCAGTCACGCCAGAATCGGCACCCCCGCAAATTCACTCTGAATCCGCGCCTTCCACTCCCGAGGCCCCGTCTCATGCACCGAAGTCCCCTGCGAGTCCACCGCCACCGTCACCGGCATGTCCTCGACCGTAAACTCGTAGATCGCCTCCATGCCCAAATCCTCAAACGCCACGACCCGCGCCGCGCGAATCGCCTTCGACACCAGATACGCCGCGCCACCCACTGCCATCAGGTACACGGCGTGATTGTCGCGGATCGCCTCGACCGCCGCCGGCCCGCGCTCCGCCTTCCCAATCATCCCCAGCAGCCCGGTCTGCTCCAGCATCTGCCGCGTGAATTTATCCATCCGCGTCGCCGTCGTCGGCCCCGCCGGCCCCATCACTTCCTCGCGAACCGGATCTACCGGGCCGACATAATAAATGAACCGATTCGTGAAATCGACCGGCAGTTTCTCCCCGCGGTTCAGCATTTCCGTCATCCGCTTGTGCGCCGCATCGCGACCGGTCAGCAATTTCCCGCGCAGCAGCACTACTTCCCCAGGCTTCCACGTCGCCACTTCCGCCCGCGTCACCGTATCAAGATTCACACGCCGCGCCGACGAAACGTCATACGTCAACTCCGGCCAGTCCTTCAGCGAAGGCGGCTCCAGCGCCACCGCTCCCGACCCATCCAGAACAAAATGCGCATGCCGAGTCGCCGCGCAGTTCGGAATCATAGCAACAGGCAAATTCGCCGCGTGCGTCGGATAATCGCGGATCTTCACATCCAGCACCGTCGTCAGCCCGCCCAATCCCTGCGCGCCGATCCCCAACCGGTTTACCTTCTCGTAAATCTCGACCCGCATTTTCTCGAGCCCATTCTTCGGCCCGCGATCCAGCAGCTCCCGCATGTCGATCGGATCCATCAGCGATTCCTTCGCCAGCAGCATCGCCTTCTCCGCCGTCCCGCCAATCCCAATCCCCAGCATCCCTGGCGGACACCATCCCGCACCCATCGTCGGCACCGTCTTCAGCACCCACTCCACCACCGAGTCCGAGGGATTCAGCATTGCGAACTTCGACTTCGCCTCGCTCCCTCCACCCTTCGCCGCCACCGTCACCTCCACCTCGCCGCCCCGCACCATCTCCACGCTCACCACCGCCGGAGTATTGTCCTTCGTGTTCTTCCTGGCCCCCGCCGGATCCGTCAAAATCGAGGCCCGCAGCGTGTTATCCGGATTCAAGTAAGCCCGCCGCACGCCCGCATCCGCCATCTCCTGCACGGTCATCGTCGCGTCCCAGCGCACATCCATGCCGATCTTCAAAAATACCGTCACGATTCCCGTGTCCTGGCAAATCGGCCGATGCCCCTCCGCGCACATCCGCGAATTGATAAGGATCTGCGCCATCGCATCCTTCGCTGCCGCCGACTCCTCGCGCTCATACGCCCGCCCCAGGCTCGTGATGTAATCCACCGGATGGTAGTAGCTGATGTATTGCAGCGCATCCGCCACGCTCTGAATGAAATCTTCCTGTTTGATCGTCGCCATCGAATGTCCCTGAAGTCAGGTTAATTGACCGGACCACTCATCGTCGCCCGTTGGAATCGCCGGCCCGCGCAACTCCCCTCACAAGTGACCACCGCGCTAACTATTCGGCTTCGTGCGACAACCCATAAGCGCTCCCAGCTCCTGACTCCCGGCTACCGGCTGCTCGGTATTACTTTTGCTAAAATGTAAGGGCGAAGGAGGCCCTCATGGAATCCGCGGTCACCAGCAAAGGTCAGGTCACCATTCCCAAGGAAGCCCGCGATCACCTCGGCCTCAAACCCGGCGATCGCGTCAAATTCTTCATCCAGCCCGACGGCCACGTCGTCATGCTGCCGAAGCTTCCGATAACGGCGCTCAAGGGAATCGTTCCCAAACGCAAGGGCCGCGCTCCGTCACTCGAAGAAATGGATGCCGCGATCGCCGCGGGTGCGGTGGCCAGGTTCATGCGTGGAACTCGCCGGTGATCGGAATCGACACCAACATCCTGCTTCGCTATCTGGCACAGGATGACCCCGTTCAATCGCCGCAGGCCACGAAGATCATGAGCCAGCTCTTCACCGAAGATTGCGCCGGTTTTATAAGCCTTGTCACGATCGCCGAAACCGAGTGGGTCCTGCGCAGCATCTACCGCTTGCCCGACAACGCAATCGCAGCGGTCCTCGAACAAATTCTTCTCACGGAAACCCTCTCCGTTCAGAACGAACGCGAAGTCTTCACCGCCATCATCGCCCTGAGAACCGGCGAAGCGTCATTCGACGACGCCCTCATCGGCGCCCTCGGGGCCTGGGCCGGCTGTTCCACCACCCTCACCTTCGACCGCAAAGCCGCCCGCCTCAGGGAATTCCAACTGGCCTGACAGTGCCCCGATCTCCCTCCGCGTACAGCCGTCAGCCTGGCCTCCTACTTCGGCGTAATATTGCTGACCGGCAAATCCCAATGCGCCAGCAGTATCTCGAAACGCCGCTGCTCCCGCGCGCGATACGTGTCCTGATCCGGCCATAGCTCCTTAATCAGCGCCTCCTCGTCCGGGTTCGCCGTTGTCGCGACCGTCGAATTCCTGAAAACAATCGTCACGCGATAGTCCCAGCGCGCATCTTCGGTCATATGGTTAGCCGGCGTCTCGATCTTCACGGATAGCATGCGCCCCGTCTTCTCGATCCGCTCGAGCAGCGGATAGTGGTATTTCAGGAAGAGATCGAGAAACTCCTGCTGATGCCCCCATTGCGTCTTGTAGTAATACTCGATCGTGTAAGGCTGGTCGGGTAAACCCTGCGGCGGCGCTCCCTGGGCGACGATTGGCAACGCGAACGCAAAGAGCAGAAATGCGGGAAAAAGCTTTCTCATAGACCTCCCTCGACGGCTTTGTGGCATGACTGTAGGCTGCCCTCGTTCATTCGAATACCGGGACCCCCGGCCCGCCCGCGACCCGGTTCCCCATTCATCGTCTAATCTATACGAATGGGCGAAGCCTTCCGAGAGCCTGAACAGTTCGACGTCCTCGTCATCGGCGCCGGCCCCACCGGCATGGCCTGCGCCATCGAAGCTCAGCGCGCTGGCTTCCGCTCAGTCCTCGTCGATAAGGGCTGCCTCTGCAATTCGCTCTTCCACTATCCCTCGCACATGACCTTCTTCACCACCTCGGAGCTGCTCGAGATCGGCGACATTCCCTTCCCCAGTCCCAACGCCAAGCCCACACGCAACGAGGCCCTCGAGTACTACCGCAAGGTCGCCATGCACTACCAGCTCGACATCCGCGCCTACGAGCGCGTCGAATCCGTCACTGGCGAAGATCTGAACTTTGAGGTCTCCACGCGCGATCAGTTCGGCCGCGAACATCGCTACAGCTCGCGCAAGGTAGTCGTCGCCACCGGCTACTACGATCTGCCCAACCTCATGAACATCCCCGGCGAGGAACTGCCTAAGGTGATGCACTACTACGTCGACCCGCATCCCTTCTACGGTCTCGATGTCGTCGTCATCGGCGGGAAGAACTCCGCCGCCATCGCCGCCCTTGAACTCTGGCGTCACGGCGCGCGCGTCACGGTCGTCTATCGCGGCTCCGCCATGCAGCCCCACATCAAGTACTGGATCCTCCCCGACATTGAAAACCGCATCAAAAATGGCCAGATCACCGCGTATTTCAACACCACCGTCGCCCGCATCGCTCCCGACTCCATAACCATCGAGACGCCGCACGGCCCGCGCGTTCTGGCGAATGACTACGTCTTCGCAATGACCGGCTACCTTCCCGACTTCAATTTTCTTGAGTCCCTTGGCGTGCGCATCGAGGGCGAATATCGCTGTCCCGCCTGCGATCCCCGTAGCCTCGAAAGCAATGTCCCGGGCATCTACCTCGCCGGCGTCATCGTCGCCGGCGATCGCACCAACGAAATTTTCATCGAGAACGGCCGATTCCATGGCCGTCAGATTGCCGAAGACCTGAAGCAGAAGCTGCAAGCCCCAGCCAGTGCGCTGGCCGAAGTTTAGGCGTACAAAGTACGTAACTCGGCCTTTTTCGCCTCGTTTTCGGTTCTCTTATAGCTGGCGTTTGGCTCCATCTTTCGCTGATAGTTTTTCCGTAAAGGCTTTTTCTAATCGCTTTTCGCTTATCTTTTTTGCTGACCGTTTTTAGCTAACAGTTTCTCGCTCTCTTTTCCGCTCGTTTCTTCCTATGTCGATGCTGAGACCACGAACGATTCGCGGCCAGTTCATGGCCGCTCTTATCCTCTTCGAGATCTTCGTCGTGGGCATCTTCACGTTCCTGCTCGTCCGCCACCAGCAGAGCGACCTCAGCCAGCGCATGCACCGCCGCCTCGAAAATCAGTCGTCCCAGGCAACTGCCCTCGCCAGCTTCGCCCTTTCCGATCCCCATCCCGATTCGCTGGCCCACGTCATCGAAGACATCGCCAAATCTCCCAGCGTCAGTGCCGCCCAGATTACAGACCTCGAAGGCCGCACTCTGGCCAGCACCGATCCCAACACCATCGGCAAGCTCACCCTCTCCCTCCGCGAAAAAGCCTGCCTCCGCAACCCCGATCGTCCCGCCGCGTTCCAGTCCCCGGCGAATCGTCAGTGGGAAGTGGTCGCCCCGATCTACCAGGCCAACCGCCTCTACGCGCTCGTCTGGATCTATCCCAACGATCGTCAGGACCGTCAGGACTTTCTCGATCTCCTCAGGATCACCGGCTTATGGGCCGCCTTTGTCCTCGTCGGCTGCACCATCATTGCCGCCGTCCTCGCCGAATCCATTACCCACCAGCTCGCCACGCTCACCCGCGCCACCCGCGCGCTCATCCTCAATCCCGAAGACACCTCCGACTTCCCCCTCCCCGTCAAGTCCACCACCGAAGCCGCCGAGCTCACTATCGCCTTCAACCGCATGGTCGCCGCCGCCCAGGATCAGCGCGCAGGCCTCAACGAAACCCTCGCCCTCCTTGACTCCATGCTCGCCAACGCCCCCATCGGCTTCGCCTTCTTCGATCGCAAATACCGTTTCGTCCGCGTCAATCAGTTCCTCGCGGACATGAACGGCTACTCCTTCGCCCTCCACCTCGGTCGCAGCATCGCCGGCATTCTTCCGCCCAACGCGGCAGCCAAACTTGAACACACTATCGAGGCCGTCTTCCAGTCCGGCGCCCCCGTCCGCAACCTCGAACTCGCCTGGGAACACGACGGCCGTCCCCGCAGCTGGCTCGCCCACCTCTATCCCGTCCGTACCGAAACCGAGCCCACACGCTGGGTCGGCGCCATTCTCGTCGATACCACCGAGCAGAAACGCGGCGAAGAAACCCTCCGCCGCACCGAGAAACTCGCCGCTACCGGCCGCCTCGCCGCCTCTATCGCGCACGAAATCAATAACCCCCTCGAAGCCGTTACGAACCTCCTCTACCTCATCCGCCAGGAGCACCTCAGTCCCGAAACCGCCCGCTTCGCCGATCTCGCCCAGCAGGAAGTCACCCGCGTCTCCGAAATCACCCAGCAGACCCTGCGCTTCTACCGCCAGTCCACCCTTCCGGCCATCGCCAATGTCAACGAACTCCTCGACTCTGTCATCACCCTCCACCTCGGCCGCGTCCAGACCCTCCAGGTCGATCTCCGCCGCGACTATCACGGCGATCTCCCCCTTTTCTGCTTCGCAGGCGAACTCCGCCAGCTCTTCGCCAACCTCATCGGTAATGCCCTCGACGCCATGACCCCCGAGGGCGGCCGCCTCCTCATCCGCACCCATTCCTCCCACCAAAACGGAGTCTTGGGCGTCCGCGTCTCCGTCGCCGATACCGGCTGCGGCATCTCCCAGGAAGCCCGCCGCCATATCTTCGAGCCCTTCTTCACCACCAAGGAAGCTACCGGCACAGGCCTCGGCCTCTGGGTCAGTGAACAAATCGTCCGCAAGCACAATGGCTCGTTCCGCGTCCGCAGCCGCACCCACGGCCCCGCAACAGGAACCGTCTTCAGCATCTTCTTCCCCGCCACCGGCCTCGAAGCCGAAGTCATCCCCGCCGAATCCGACCGCGAAGCCGTCTCAAGCTGAAAGCTTCAACTGAACGAAGAGAAGCACCTCGCGTTTGCCTTTCGCCACGCCACCATCCGAACGCTGAGCGTTGAACTCCTGCCTCTGCTATCCTCCCCTTTCCAGCGAAATATCCGAAATACCCGCCACTACTTTCCGGAGGAACCACCAGCAATGCTCCACCGCGCAAGCCGCATCGCCGCCATCCTGCTCCTCGCTACCGGGTCCCTCTTCGCGGCCGACAAAAAGAAGCCCAGTGCTGCAACCCCGGCAGCCACCACCACCGCGCAAGACCCCGACCACGGCCCCTGGTCTGAACCCCAGCCCTCCGTCGAGAACCTTGACCTCACCATGTACGCCCGCATCCGCGAAGAAGGCCTCCTCCACTCCCATGTCATGGAGTACGGCTCCGCCCTCGCCGACGACATCGGCCCCCGCCTCACCGGCTCCCCCAACCTCGCCAAAGCCAATGCATGGACCCGTGACCAGCTCACCGCCATGGGCTGCGTCAACGCTCACCTCGACGACTGGGGTGAATTCGGCATGGGCTGGCAGCAGCTCAATACCTGGGTCCGCATGGCCGCGCCAGATACCGCCGTCTTCATCGCCCAGGCCACGCCGTGGTCGCCCCCCACCAACGGCCCCGTCACCGGCGATGCGGTCTACGTCAACATCCAGGCCGATGCAGACTTCGATCAGTACAAAGGCAAGCTCGCCGGCAAAATTGTTCTCCTCGGCGACATGCGACCCGTTCCCCCCGTCGATCAGCCCCTCTTCAAACGCTACACCGACCAGCAGCTCGCCGACCTCGCCAACTACAACATCAGCGACGCCGACGGCCTGACCCCCGCCATGCGCGACCGCCTCCGCACCTATGGCCAGCGCATGCGTCTGGCCGACAAGCTCGTCCAGTTCCTTGCCGACGAAAAAGCTGCCGGCGTCATCCGCCCCTCTCGTGACGCCAGCGACGGCGGCGGCTCCGGCGGCACAATCTTCGACGACAACGGCGCAGCCATGGGGCGCACCCCCTACATCCGCGGCCACGAAATGAAAGTTCCCACCGTTGTCATGAACATCGAAAGCTACGGCCGCGTCTATCGCCTCCTCCAGGCCCGCGTGCCCGTATCGATAGAGATGAACGTCGACGCCAAATTCACCGGCGACCATGAACACGGCTACGACACCATCGCCGAAATCCCCGGCGCCGACCCCGCCCTCAAAGATCAAATCGTCATGGTCGGCGGCCATCTCGACAGCTGGATCGCCGGCACCGGCGCCACGGACAACGGCGCAGGCACCATCGTCGCCATGGAGGTCATGCGCATCCTCACTACCCTCCACGTCCAGCCCCGCCGCACCATCCGCATCGCGCTGTGGACCGGCGAAGAAGAAGGCCTCTTCGGCTCACGCGGCTACGCTAAAGAACACTTCGGCTCCGCGCCCATCTCCACCGCGCCCGACCAGGCCGCCATGCCCGAATTCATGCGCCGCGCCTCCGGCCCTCTCGAACTCAAGCCCGAGCAGCGCCAGATCTCCGGCTACTTCAACCTCGATAATGGATCGGGCAAAATCCGCGGCGTCTACCTCCAGGAGAACGGCCTCGTCGCCCCCATCTTCGCCCAATGGATCGCGCCGCTGAAAGACCTGGGCGTCACGACGCTAACCCTCCGCAATACCGGCGGCACCGACCACCTCTCTTTCGACGCGGTCGGAATCCCCGGCTTCCAGTTCATCCAGGATGAACTCGACTACGAAACCCGCACCCACCACTCCAACATGGACGTCTACGAAGAACTCCGCCCCGCCGACCTGAAACAAGCCGCGACAGTCGAAGCGATTTTCGTCTACAACGCAGCCATGCGCGACCAGATGCTGCCCAGAAAGCCGCTGCCCCATCCCGAACTAAGAGACCAACAAACAGCCCCTGTAAAAAACCTCTTTCCAGGAGCAGTCGACGAGCAGATACCGCCGAAGCAATAACCACGCTCCTCAACACCGATGGCTTATCCAGGAAGCGCCAATGCAATGGAGAAGGACATGAATATAAGTCCGCGCGCCGGGATGCCCGCACAACCGTCCGATCTCGTCGACGTTCCGACGCTCATCGACGCCTATTACAACGAACGTCCTGATTCCAGTGTCCCCAGCGAACGCGTCGCCTTTGGCACCTCCGGGCATCGCGGCTCATCGTTCGAACGGTCTTTCAACGAGTGGCATATCCTGGCAATCACACAGGCCATTTGTCTGTACCGCCGAATGCAGGGAATTGACGGGCCGTTGTTCCTTGGCATTGACACGCACGCGCTCTCTGGCCCCGCTGAAAAGAGTGCCCTCCAGGTACTAGCGGCAAATGGGGTTGTCGTCATGCGGGCAGAGAAGGATGAGTTCACACCCACGCCCGTAATCTCTCACGCGATTCTTACCTGGAATCGTGGGCGCACAAGCGGACTCAGTGACGGTATTGTGGTCACGCCGTCGCATAATCCTCCAAATGAAGGCGGCTTCAAGTACAACCCCCCTAACGGAGGCCCGGCCGAGACGAACGTTACTGCCTGGATCGAGGCAAAGGCCAATGAATTGCTGGCCGCCAACCTTGAGGGCGTTCGGACTCTGACGTGCGAAGCGGCTCTCTCATCTCCCACAACTCACAGGCATGACTACCTCACTGCCTATGTCGAAGACCTGCACAACGTCATCGATATGGAACTCATTCGCAGCTCGGGAATATCTTTAGGGGTCGATCCGCTTGGTGGCGCCGGCGTGCATTATTGGGAGCCGATCGCGGAACGCTATGGTTTGAACCTGAAGGTTGTGAACAAAGTTGTCGATCCCACTTTTCGGTTCATGACGCTCGATTGGGACGGGAAGATTCGCATGGATCCGTCCTCGCCTTATGCGATGCAGGGCCTGATTGGCCTTAAGGATCGATTCGATGTTGCCTTCGCCTGCGACACAGATCACGATCGCCATGGGATCGTCGCCAGGAGTACAGGGTTGCTTCCTCCCAACCATTACCTGTCGGTCGCTATCTTTTACCTTTTCCAACACCGTTCGAAATGGGGCCAGGCAGCGGCAGTCGGAAAGACCGTGGTGAGCAGCAGCATGATCGATCGCGTCACCGCGAAGATCGGCCGCAAGCTCTACGAGGTGCCGGTCGGGTTCAAGTGGTTCGCCGATGGACTGTTTGATGGCTCGCTGGGTTTTGGCGGCGAAGAGAGCGCCGGCGCATCCTTCGTGCGCCTGGACGGCAATGTATGGACAACGGACAAAGACGGAATCGTACCGGCGTTGCTTGCGGCAGAGATGACTGCGCGCACGGGCCGCGACCCGGGCGAACTCTACCACGACCTTACTCAAGAGTTCGGTGAGCCCGCTTATGATCGTGTGGAGGCTCCGGCGACGCCGGAGCAAAAGGCAGTTCTGGCAAAGCTCTCGCCGGAGCAAGTCCATTCCAAAGAGATGGCCGGGGACAAGATTCAGACTATTCTCACGCTCGCTCCAGGCAACGGCGCTCCCATCGGAGGACTAAAGGTGATAAGCGAAAGCGCCTGGTTCGCGGCCCGCCCCTCGGGCACCGAGGATATCTACAAAGTTTATGCAGAAAGCTTCAAGGGACCCGATCATCTGCGGCGCATCCTCGAGGAAGCACAGGCGATCGTTGGCGATGCATTGGCGGCGACGCAGGGGGTACATCCGTGAGCTCGGGCCTGGGTCAGTCATCCGCGCTATAGCGCTCTGCGCACAGACAGCGAGGGCGTCGATTCGCTTGCGGAGCTCGTTCTTAATCTGCGTCCGCCGTGGAGCCATGCTCCGGGATACCCGTATCCACGGCGAAGACAAAGCCTCGCACAGGGAAATCCTTTGCGCCCGGTATTTCATCTAGGGGCAGGCGCGGTTCAACGCTTCTGGTACGGGTGGAAGATGTAGTCCTTCGCCTTGACCGGAGTATGGCATGCGTATCCGCAGTCTGAAAAGCTTTTCGGATCGGCCGCGAACTTGTTCGATGGGGCATCGTAGTTGAACACCGCGTATCCCCACCCACCGCTCGCTGCAAATCTTTTGCTGTCCTTTTGCATGACGAAAGCCTGGCTGAAGACGTCTGGCACATCCACGGCGAAAGGGGCTTCGGTGCTCTTCTTCTGCGTCCACTGGAGCTTCACGATCATGGAGCCATCGGGGAAAGGCTGGCCGTTGCCCGGAACGCCGGCCTTGAATGCCTTGATCATCGTAGGGTTGGCGACGATCACCTTGAGTATTTGTTCGGTCCGGGCAGACGAGACCACCGGCCAGTCCTCGTATCCTCTAAAGTCGGAGAACGCGATTCCGCTCGGCGATTTGAGCGTGTACTTGTCCTGCGCGTGAACCGATGTAGCGACGAGGACGGCGAGCGCCCCCACGGCTGTCGCAACGATGGCAACGCAGGCCATACGTTGCACGACGGAGTGTGTTTCCGCCCTCTGATCTTGTTGCTCTTGCGCCACCGATCTCTTTACAGGTTTAGACACGGTGTGTTCTCCTGTGTAAAAGTTTTTTAGCCCGATTCGACCTGCACCTCGAACGATTGCGACTAAGCCACACGTGGCTGGAGCAAAGCAACTGGACAATGGTATCGATGATACCTTCGTATCAAGGGTGCGGGAGGACGTTTCTCTTAGCCTTGATCGATTTTCAGGACTGGCTCGCTAAAGAAGAGCCACATTGTCTCAGGCATGAAGACACAGCTGATACGCAAGTATGAGAGATACCATCGTACAATTGCGCGGCCCGTTTTGTTCTGGCTGAATTGTAGTCGATTGTGTCGCAGGTTGTTTGTGTCACCACGACGACACTTTCTGATCGCGCTTCTACCCTCTTGAGACTGTCGTCGGCTATTCGTGCATTTTCTGAGACGAGTGAGGTAAGAACGGCTACAGCGAAGTCGCTTTGATCAACTCGTCTCCGAGAGCATTAAATACGGAGGAAAAACCCAGGGCAGCTGTGAGAACTCACCTACAAAGCCCGAGCAGAAAGCGCACCTACCTGACTCGGGATACCGTATTTGTCATGAGCACCGTACCAAGAAGGAGCCATTCATGAACCCGGTACAAGTCGACCAGAAGAGCTATGAGATGCCCCCGCGCGAGGGAATCAGCATCGCGCATTTTCTCACCGTCGCCGACATCGCGCGATCGGCTCGCTACTATGAAAAGGTCTTCGGCGCTCGCATTCTGAGCATGGGTGACGGCAACGCGCCCGCGTACCTTCAGCTTGCGAATATCTGGATGATTCTGAACGTTGGGGGCGGCCCGACCCCCGACAAGCCGACTGTATCGCTCAGCGTCCCCGACCCGAATCACATCAACAGCTTTATGAATTTCCGCGTTGCGGATATTCAAGCATGCTATGAACTATGGAAAAGCCGAGGAGCCGAGTTCCTCACGGAACCGATTCCCAAGTACGGCGAGATTCGCTGCTACATCCGCGATCCTGATGGTTATATTATCGAGGTCGGACAGAGCACCGATCTT
>Ga0181520_10008581_pt1 | contig 14427 bp, 16 predicted proteins | sample PEATcosm2014_Bin_29_FD_132451 | JGI IMG/M metagenome (GOLD analysis project Ga0181520, IMG submission 132451) | Peatland microbial communities from MTU Mesocosm Facility, Houghton, MI, USA - PEATcosm2014_Bin02_30_metaG | ecosystem: Environmental > Terrestrial > Soil > Wetlands > Peat | place... | reverse complement strand
TCTCATCCATCACACTGCTCGTTTTCCAGCCCATAATGACGTTGTAATCAAACGCCCATGGGCTTGTGCAGTGTCAACCATGCCCCCGGTCCAATCTGTCAGGAATGCGCCCGGTCCGTACCGAGAGGCCCTACCCCCACCCCCCCCTTTTTCTGTGAAACTGTGAAACTGTGAAGGAATTGCACTGTTTTTCTGGTAGTTGCAAAGTGAATCGGTGTTACCTCCCGCGCCTTGCGGAGGAATAGCCGGCTCCCGATCCTGGCGGGATCGGCGCCTGCGTTTCCCTGGGATAAAGAATCGTGACACCGGGATTGCGCAGGCTCTCTCCGGGAAGAAACTCGCCGAAGATCTCCTCATGCGCCTTCAGATAGCGGCGCAGCTCCTCGCGAATCGTCCCGCCGCTGCCCGACGATCCATAGCCGTGGATCACCTCCAACCGTCCGCGGTATCCGCTCCGCACGCAGCCGTTGTAGAAGCGCGCAAACTCGCGTATTGCCTCGGCAACCGTGAGATTGTGAAGATTGATGCTTCGATTCTCGCTCATCGCCCAGATTTACTCGCTCGGGTCACTCCGCCGCATTTCGCCCAGGCCTGCTCGATGTAACTGTCGGTCATACCCGCAATGTAGTCGGCCACGGTGCGCGCCAAGCCCTCGGCAGGAATCTGCTCTCGATGATCTTCAGGCAACAGGCCGGGGTCATCCATCAGCGCGGCGAACAATCCCTCAACCACTTCAGTGGCGTGGCCATGGGCCTCTTCGAGTTCGGGCGAGTAGTAGAGATTGGCGTACAAAAACTCCTTCGCTGCGGCGCGCTGTGCCTCCATCTCCGCACTCAGCGCGGCCAGCCGCTGTGGCGCGCTGCGAATCTCGGCCAATGTTTCAACGCCCAACGCGGTCACTTGCCGATGCGTCTCTTGCAGCAGATCCGTCACCAGCGCATTCAACAGGCGCTTCAAGGCCTCGTAAGCCGCCAGCTTCTCCGGCGCGGCGGCGTAATCGCGCAGCACGTCATCGTGAAAATGGCGGAAGAGCGCCACGCCCTCGCGCACCTGCTCCAGATTCAAAATCCCGGCGTCGAGTCCGTCGTCCAGATCGGCAACAGTGTAGGCGATCTCATCGGCCAGATCGATCAGTTGCGCCTCCAGCGGCGGAAACCGGTCAAGGAAATACTCGGCCAGTTCAGGATGTGTTTCAGTCGAGTAGTCTCGCGAGTGCTTGACGATTCCCTCGCGTACGCCCAGCGTCAGATTCAATCCGCGAAAGCCCGTATAACGCTCCTCGAACCAGCTCACAATGCGCAGCGCATGAAGGTTGTGGTCGAAGCTGAGTCCGTGGCCGCGCAGGCAGCAGTCCAGCGCCTTTTCTCCGGCGTGGCCGAAGGGCGGATGGCCGATGTCGTGCGCCAGAGCCAGCGCCTCGGCCAGCTCCTCATTCAGCCCCAGCGCGCGGGCAATGGTGCGCGCGATCTGCGTAACCTCAAGCGTGTGTGTCAGGCGGCTGCGAAAGTGGTCAGAGGGCGAGTCGGCGGCCAGCCGCGCAAAGACCTGCGTCTTGCCGGCCAGTCGGCGAAAGGCGCGCGTGTGCAGTACGCGGGCCGCGTCGCGGGCAAAGGCGGTACGATAAGGGTGCGGCGGCTCGCTGTGCGCGCGGTGTGCCAACTCGCCGTCTGAGCTTACTGCTACTGCGGCAGGCAAAGCAAAGAAAGATTTGTGCTGCGAGGCGGTCATGAGTTCACTCCGCATTTTGCACTTCCTCTCCGGTTATACCGCAATCGGGAATTCCTCGCTGGAAAATAAGCAGTTTTCGCGAGCAAAGCTGCCTCCGCGAACACATAATTTCTCAGGAGAAGTGCAACAGACACATTAAAACTTCACATGGAATTCAGGAGACAGGCATGAAAGCGATCAGGAACGCGGCGTTGGCCTTGTTGGCGTTGGCAATTTTCGCAGCAACGGGCTGCGGCAGGCACTCAACCAGCGAAGTCTATTACATGATTATCACGCACACCACGCTGCCTTACTGGCAGACGGCGGCGGCGGGCTTCAACAAGGCCGCGGCGCAGTACGAGGTGACTGCCAAGGTCGTGGGGCCGGAGAGCTACGATCCGCAAGCAGAGCTAGTTGCGCTGCACCAGGCGATTGCCGCCAAACCCGCCGGGATTCTCATCTCCGTGGCCGATGTGACCGTCTTGCAGGCGGAGATCAATGCAGCCATCAACGCCGGAATTCCGGTCATCACCTTCGACTCGGATGATGCCGGCAGCCGCAGACTCTTTTTCATCGGAACCAATAATCTGGAGTCGGGCAGGCTGGGCGGTCAGCGCGTGATTGAGAAGCTGGGCGGCAGGGGCAACGTCGTCTTTTTCACCATGCCCGGCCAGCCCAATCTTGAGGATCGCCTCAAGGGATTCGAGGAGACATTCGCGACCCGGCCTGAGATTCATATCGTGAAAGTAGTGGATATAAAGGGGGACGGCCGCTATGCCTTTGATTGGGCGCAGGAGTCGCTGGCTCTTTCAGGTGAACAGAAAATTGACGCATTTGTCTGCCTCGATTCGTCGGCGGGTAAGGCGGTGGCCGACGCGCTCAAGCAGGCCAAGGTGACCGACAGGCTGATGGTAGCCTGGGATGTCGACGCGGATACACTGAACGGCATCAGGGAGGGAACAATCGATGCCACGGTTGCACAAAAGCCCTTCACGATGGGCTATGTTGGCCTGAAGGCCCTCGATGAGATTCACCACTACCCGCCCGCGCAGCTATCGCGAGACTACTCCTCCAACGCCTTCTCGCCCTTCCCGGCCTTTATCGATACAGGCACCTCGTTGGTGGATAAAACCAACGTGGACTTGTACCTGGACGCCGCGAAGGAGGGAACGAAGTAGAACAGCAACGTGCCTCCTGAACTGCAAAAGCCCACGTCTCGTGTGAGACGTGGGCTTTTCTGTTGAGACTCGCGCTCTCTACTCCGGCTTCACCGGAACTCCCAGCGCATTCTCCTGCTTGGCCAGCTTTACGCGGGCTGCGTCCAGCTTCTTCTGCACTTTGGCCACTTCGCCCGGCTCCACATCCACCGCCGCCGTCTTGGCATACTGCGCCAGCGATAGCTCCCACTGCGCGGCCGCCAGACGGATGCGTCCGGTCTTCTCGTAAAGCTCGCCCATGTGGTCGTGTACGGTTGGATCGCTCGCGTCGCGCTCCAGAGCCTGGCGCAGATTCTCCTCGGCCAGCTCGTACTGTCCCAGCCGGAAGTACGCCCAGCCCAGCGAGTCAAGATAAGCGCCGTTCATCGGATCCAGTTCGACGGCCTTGCGAATCATCTTGAGCGCGTCTGGCAACTGCTTGTTCTTATCGGCCAGCATATAGCCGAGATAGTTCAGGGTCATGGCGTTGTCAGAATCGATCTCCAGCGCCTTGCGGAAGAGCTGCTCGGCTGGCTCGTAGTGCTTCTGCCGCTCGGCCAGTTCGCCGCGGAAGAAGAGCAGCGCGAGGCGATCCTCTTTTTTCGTGGTCAGCGTCTCGGCCTTGTTGAAGGCCTCCTCGGCCTCCTTCCAGCGATGCGCGCGCACACAGATCTGCCCCACCGCGATCCATGTCTGGCGGTCGTCATTGCTGTTGTTCAGCAGCCCCTTGGCCAGCGCCAGTCCTTCGTCGGTCTTGCCCAGATCGCTCAGCTCCCCGGCCAGCATCAGCTTCATCTCGCGATCCTTGGGGTTGGCGTCGACGGCCTTCTGCGCCGCATCCACGGCCTTGCCGTACTCCTTCACGTCGCGCCAGGTGTCCACCTGGGACTGATAGCCGTGAACCGCCCATTCGCCGCCCATGTCGATCAGCTTTTGATAGGCGGCGATGGCCTCGTCCGTCTTGTTCTGCTCGTGATAGACCTGGCCCAGCCGCTCCAGAAAGACGCTGCGATTGCTCTTTTCCTCATCGTTGTACGCGCCGTTGGCGTGCGAGGTCAGATCGACCATCTTCTCGAAGACCCGCGCCGACTCGTCAAAGCGTCCCAGCACATCCAGCAGCAATCCCTCGTTGTAGCCGGCCTCCAGATTCTCCGGCTCCTTCTCGCGCGCCTTGCGGGTGGTGGTCAGCGCATCCTCATACTTGCCCTGACGGCGCTCAATCTCGCCGATGTGAACCAGCACGCCGACATTTTCCGGGTCGGCGTCGGCGAGTTCGCGGTATTGCTTAAGCGCCTCATCGAGCTGGCCGTCGTTGAGCAGCGCCTGAGCCAGCGCCTCCACGGTGTGCGGATCCCGCTCCATATCCACGGCGCGCCGAAAAGCTGCTATGGCGTCCTTATTCCGCTTCAACTGCTCATAGGCGCCGCCCAGCGCAGTCTCCATCCGCGGCGAACGGTCGTCCATCGGAACAGCTTCCAGCACCTTAGCTTCATTCTCCAGGTCTCCGCTCTCGGCATAAAGGCGCGCCAGATTCAGCACCACCTCTTCGGAGTCCGGCTCCAGCGCGCGCGCAATCTTGAACTGCTCTTCCGCCTTCTTCGGATCGTGCTTCACGGTGTAGAGCTGGCCCAGAACCATCCGCTCATCCACACTCTTCGGCTCCAGCGTGACAATCTTCTCGAATTCCGCAATCGCCTGCGCCAGCATATCGCCGCTCAGCGCCTCAGTGGCAGGCGCGTTTTGCCCTTCGCTCAACGCGCGCAGATAGATGCGCCCCAGCAGCTTGTGCGCGTCGATATTCTCCGGCTGGCTCTTCAGCAGCAGTCGCACCGTGCTCTCGGCCTCGCGCGCACGACCATCGCGAAAGTACAGGTCAGCCAGCCCAAGCTGCAACTCAGCCGAGGCCGGATCGGCGTTCAGAGCGTACTTGAACTCCTCAATGGCCTTGTTCACCAACTCTGGATGCCCTTCGGCGCTGGCCTCATCCTCATAGCTGTTGGCCAGCGCGTAGTGATAGTAGGCCTTGGCGCGATCCGGCGGCGTGGCTGCGGCAGTTTCAGCGGCCTTGACGAGAATCGGGCTGGCCAACGGAGTCTTGGCCGGTGCAGCCTGGGCCGGAGCGGGAGCAGCCTTTTCCGGCGCTGCCGGAGCTGTCTTCTCCGGTGCAGCCGGAGCTTTGGTGTCAGGAGGAAAAGGAGCTTGTTCCTTCAAATTCTGGGCATGAACCGGCCAGATCGCCAAAAAAGCAATCGCGGCGGCAAAGATCATTCCAACGGGCAGTAAACGAACTTTTCTTGTCATCATCCTATGGTTTCCATGCCACTTAAGCCGATTCATCCGGCAAAAAACTCCCATCAGAGGGCCAAAGGGCAGTGCAGGCAGCCGGTAGGGGCAACTCTGCCTACTGTACAGACGATTCTAAACTCCATTGGGTTCGCGCGCCGTGTTACTTTGCGCCATTTTCCCGGCGATTGCCCAAATTGAAGCTGGACGGATGGAGAAGGTGGCATTGCAGGCTGAGGAAACTCTTATTGAGCCTATCCTGCTTCCCCCGCATACACGCATCCGCTTGTGCAGGTCTCCTTCACCACTATCCGGCTCAACCCCGGCAGCCTCGGCCTCAGCCGCTCCCACACCCACTGCGCCAGACGCTCGCTTGTCGGATTCTCCAGCCCCTCAACCTCATTCAAACAGCGGTGGTCAATCTCGTTTTCAATTTGTTGAAAGGCCGTCTTGATCTCGGCAAAATCCATCACCCATCCCAGCCGCTCGTCCAGCGCACCGCTCACATGGACCGCGATGTGAAAGCTGTGCCCGTGCAGCCGCCTGCACTTGTGCCCCTCGGGCACATTCGGCAGCCAGTGCGCCGCCTCAATCGTAAACTCCTTGAAGATTTCCATAGCTTCCATTCTATGGAATCCCCAGAATCTTGTGCGTCTGCAAACTCAGCCGCCACTGCGGATGCGCCAGACAATATCTCAGGGCCAGCTCCGTATTCGCCGTGCGCTCCAATCCGTCCATCGGCTGCAAAAAGAAGTGCCGGAAGCTAAGCAACTCAAACTCCCCCGGCTCCGCGCCCGCCTGCGGATAGACCAGCTTCAACTCTTCCCCGCTTTTCTGCACCAACTCCGCTCCCGCCTTGGGACTGACGCAAATCCAATTCAACCCATCCGGCGCGGCAATCGTACCATTCGTCTCCACGGCAATTTCAAAGGAGCGGTCGTGCAGCGCATGAATGAGCTTCTCGTCCAATTGCAGCAGCGGTTCGCCGCCGGTGCAGACCACAAACCGCTTGCCCAACCGCGCATCCTGCGGCCACGCGCGTTCAACCACCGCCGCCAACTCCTCCGCCGTCTCGAATCTTCCGCCGCCCAAGCCGTCCGTGCCAACAAATTCCGTGTCGCAAAATTTGCAGACGGCAGCCGCGCGGTCGCTCTCGCGCCCTGTCCAGAGATTGCATCCGGCAAAGCGGCAGAAGACCGCCGCGCGCCCCGCCTGCGCCCCCTCGCCCTGCAACGTATAAAAAATTTCCTTGACCGCGTAGCTCATATAGCAGTTCTCAGTTGTCAGTTCTCAGTTGTCAGCTTCTATCCACCGTACATAGAGTTGTAATTGTCAATAGGCGATTACCCGGCTGAAAGCTGAAGGCTGATAGCTGTCAGCTTCCTACCCCACCGGATCTTCGATCCCGTTCTCCCGAAATCCCTTTCGCCGCAGCAAACACGAATCGCACTCTCCGCACGGCGCGCCCTTCGCCCCCGGATCGTAGCAACTGCTCGTCAGCCCGTAATCCACTCCCAACTCAATCCCCCGCCGAATGATCTCCGCCTTGGTCATCGCGATCAGCGGCGTATGAATCTTGAGCGCCTGACGCCCTTCCACTCCAGCCTTCGTTGCCAGATTCGCCATCCGCTCAAAGGCCTCGATGAACTCCGGCCGGCAATCCGGATAGCCCGAATAATCCAGCGCATTCACACCGATAAAAATGTCGTTCGCGCCCAGCACCTCCGCCCAGGCCAGTGCAAAGGAAAGAAAGATCGTATTCCGCGCCGGAACATAAGTGATGGGAATATCGTGGCTCATCTCCTCCGCCGAGCGCCCCTTGGGAACCGCAAAATCTCCCGTCAGCGCCGAACCGCCGAAGACTCTCAAATCAATCCGCGCAATTCGATGCGCCGCGACGCCAACCGAAGCCGCCACGCGCCGCGCCGCATCCAGTTCGATGATGTGCCGCTGGCCGTATGAGAACGAAAGCGCGTAAAGCTCGTAGCCCCGGCTGCGCGCAATCGCCAGCACCGTGGCCGAGTCGAGGCCCCCGCTCAACAGCACCACTGCTTTTTTCGATTCATTCATAAATTGGTCAACAATGTTTTGAAAGAATACCGCTCTCTTGAAAGGATACGACTTCTGAGGCTGACATTTGGAAAAGGCAAAACCTCCAGCCCTCACCACTCCCGCCGCACGCCGAAGATATCAAGCTGAGGATCATCGCTGAGCAGCGGTATATTCTCGTGAATCGCCTGCGCGGCCAGCATCCGGTCGAACGGGTCTTTGTGGTTTCCTGGCAGGAGTCCGGCGCGTTGCGCGTGTTCCGGCGAGATGGGCAGCAGCAGGTAGCCTGCCCCACTCGCCTCGGCAACAAAGTTCTCCGCCAAATCTCTCGCGAAATTGAGCTTTCCCAGGCGATATTTGGTTGCAATCTCCCACGCCGACGCGGCAGAAACAATGATTTCATTGCCCTGGGATCGAATCAGGCGCCGTGCGCGCGGCGAGAGCGACTCCTCGTCGAAGGCCGCCCACAGCAGAGTGTGCGTATCGAGCAGAACTCTCACTCGCCTTCACCGTTCCACAAGCGTAGTTCATCCTCGGGCAACGGATCAAAGAACTCCGGCCCCACGTTTCCCCGCCCCTTCAGGAATCCGATGCGGCGGCTCTCCGGTGCGGGATTGATCGCAACCAGGCGAGCCACAGGCTTGCGCTCCCGCCCGGAGGTGATCTGCACCTCCTCGCCTAGCTGCGCGCGGCGCAGCAGCTCCGAGAGGTTCGTCTTGGCTTCGAAAATTGTGGCGCTATACATTATCTCTACCTGCTAAGATATATTAGCTAAGAACTGCCCGGCAAGTCAAAGATGAATTTGCGGAAAACCAAGCTTCAACCCAGTCCCAGAAAGACCGCCAGCGCCCGGTTGACGGCAGCCAGCGTTCTCGCGTCCACTTTGCCAAAGGCTTCGCCGGCCTTGTCGCGTGGAATCGTGTGCGCCTTGTCCACCATGATCTGCGAGCGGGCGCACAGGCCGTTCGCTTCGCTCGGCTCCACGGCAATGCGGAAGGTTTCAATGGGACGCAGCTCAGTCGTCACGGGCAGAACTGTCACCGAAGGATGCTTGGCGAACAGGTCGGATTGAATCACCAACGCGGGCCGTGGTTTGCCATAAGCGCCAGACAAAACCACCGGCACAAGATCGCCGCGCTTCATACCCAGCCGTCCGTATCAGCAACCTCGGCCATCCAGTCCAGCGTCTCAGCCTCATGCGGGTCGCCAACCAGCGACAGGCACTCCCGCTCGCATCGCTGGCGAAAGCTCTCCAGCCGCGTATCGGGAACCCAAATCTGCACTGGCTTCAATCCCGCCGCCCGCAGCGCCTCCCCGATGCTTCCGAACCCGCTCTGTTACCGCAATTCTCATCTTCAAATTACGTTTCATGCAACAGTAGGATCGTGGTCATTTACTGACTTTCCGCCTGGTTTTCAACAGATATATGAGCTAATAACGCTCATAATTTCTGAGAAAGACATTGACACAGAGAACAAACAGCGATAACTTCAAGCTGTCGGCGTGAGAAATACACGGAAAACGCCGCCCGAAGGCGGCGTTGAGTTCAGGTAATACCGTTCACCCTGGGAAGGATTCGGTATCATCTGTCCCGGCACCCCACTAGGCGAGGGGCGCAAGCTGATTTTTAGATCGACCAATATATTGATCGACCTATCCCTTCGCTGTCAATAGAAATCGCTGCGGAAAATAGCAGCCTAACGACAGAAAGGAATAATAACAACATGGCAACAAGCACGCAGTACGACGAAGCAACGCTTAGTGCTGTCTGGAACAAAGGCCAGACAGTCTTGGGCAACAACGCCAACGTGTTCCGTAAAGACATTTACGGAGCTTGGATGCAGTGGAGCCAGTATGGAAACACTTCCTCGCCGTATGGCTGGGAAGTTGACCATATCATTCCGGTCTCTCGCCGTGGTTCGGACGCGTTGAGCAATTTACAACCTCTCCAGTGGGAAAACAATCGCAAGAAGAGCGACAACCGCATTTAACCAACTGGGAAAGCCTGCTGCATTCTTGGTTTAGGGATGCAGCAGGCCGGACGCCCCATATCCCTCGCTTTTGGGGACCGAAGAATCCACGCAGAACAATGCACCACATCGCCCGCCGCGCCGCTACTTCAAATCCCCGCCCTTGCCAATATCAATAGCCGCCGTGATCGGGTTGCCTTCATCAATCATCGCTTCGTGGCACTGCTTCAGCACGCCCTTGGCTTCCAGAATAAACTCAATCGCGTCGCGCCCCGCGCCCTCGCCGCCATTGTGCGCAGTCACGTAATGCGCCTCGGCCTTCACCTGCTCCCGCGCATTGGCGACAGCCACAGCCAGCCCGCAAGCGCGCATCACCGGCAGGTCGATCACGTCGTCGCCCACAAAAGCAATCTCGTCGAGCGTCACGCCTTCCCGCTCCATAATCTCGCGCACCGGACGCATCTTGAAGGCCTCGCCCTGATAGACGAACTCCAGCTTCAGGTCGCGCGCGCGCAATGCCACAGTCTCCGAGATGCGCTTGGTGATAATCCCCAGCTTCATCCCGCCCAGCCGCGCCAGCGTAACACCCGCGCCATCGTGCGCGTTGTAGCCTTTGGCCTCCAACATCTTGGTCATAACGCTTCCATCCGGCCCCGTCACTGGAACCGGAATAATCCAGATGCCGCCGTTGGTAAGAACGCCATCCACGTCAAAGAGAATAATTTTGATGCGCCGCGCGCGATCCTGTGCTGAAAGGGTCATACTCGTGATTCTAACAAGAGCGTAGACTGGCCATCCATCGCTGTGTCTTTGTCGATGCGGTCCTGAAGTTCTGTAGGCGGAATTATAAACTAAGTCGTACATTTTCCAGTGCGGTAGCTAGTGGAGATAGAACTATTTAACCTCTTCTACTATCAGTAATTTATAGATTCAACATTGCACAGTTGCCATAAATGCCACGGTTGCTGACGACCATTACACGCTAGTGACAATTCGAGAAGGCGATCAAATAATCAAACACACTTCTTTAGTAGTTCCCGACGGCCCACGCTTGGACCTTACACAGAATCATGTGCAAGCCGGGCCATCCATGCTGTCAGACATATTCCGCCGGGGGCTGGCCGTTCTAGGAGAGAATTCGCATTGGGCCGGATACCGTAGAATTGGGCAAACGCCGGAAGCCGGCAATCGAGTTTTCCATGAAGCACATAGAGAAGTCCGTCAAGAAGAGTCCACGCCGCCGCAGCAATGCGGTGACCATGCACGAAGTTGCCCGGCACGTTGGCGTTTCGCCCATGACGGTGTCGCGCGTATTGAACGGCGACGCGAATGTAAAGGCAGAAACTCGGAAGCGGGTTCAAGCGGCGATACGGCTGCTCGGTTACTCGCCGGACGTGGCTGCCCGCAATCTGGCCAAGGCTTCCACAATCCAAATCGGCCTGATTTATAACAATCCGAGTTCCGCGTATCTGAATGCATTGCTCATCGGTGTTCTGGAGCAAAGCAGCCACGCAGGATGCAAGGTAGTTCTGGAAAAATGCGGGGTTGGCGGCGAACGAACCGCAATCAGGAAGCTGCTGGCCGACGGCGTCCATGGAATTATTCTTCCTCCTCCTTTGTCCGATTCCAGGGCCGCGCTGGAAACACTCGGCGCAAAGAAAGTTCCCTTCATCGCGGTAGCCACGGGACGAGCGGTGGAAGAAGGGCTATCGGTTTGCATTAACGACTATGAAGCTGCCGCCGCCATGACGCGCTACCTCTTGTCCCTGGGCCACCGGAAGCTGAGCTTTATCGCTGGCGCGCCGAATCAGACGGCAAGCGCCCAGCGCTATGCAGGCTTTGTAGCAGCGTTGCGCGAAGCCGGACTGAAATTGCGACCGGAATGGGTAAAGCATGGATCCTTCAGCTACCGGTCAGGCCTGCTGGCAGCCGAGCAGTTACTCGCAGCGTCCAACCGGCCGAGCGCCATTTTCGCCAGCAACGACGACATGGCGGCAGCAGCCATTGCAGTAGCTCATCGACTGCAACTGAACGTCCCTTCTGAGCTGACGATTGCCGGTTTTGACGACACGCCGCTGGCCGCCACGATTTGGCCCAGTCTCACCACGGTGCGGCAGCCGATCACTGCGATGGCCCGGAAGGCCGTGGAAGTGCTGTTGGAGGAGATTCACCTGCGCGGTCAGAACCGGACACTTGCTCCGCTCCAGTATTTTCTGAAGTTTGCGCTGATCAAGCGCGAGTCCTCAGCAATCTGTCCGCGGAAGGCAAGAGTGCTTCACTCCGGCGGCAATCGAGCGAAGGTGAAAATTCCCTGAAATCCGATGCCGGCCTCGTTTTTTTGCTTGCAAAATGTTAGCGCTACCATATAGAATCGCCGACGGATTGAGAATTGATTTTTTGCCGCTCTTCGGCTGCTGCTTTCCGGATAATGGCATGGGTTTATCCGGGCGGTTCATTGAATGTGAAACTTGCTTGAAATGGGGGAGGCTGAGTGTTTCTCGGTATCGACATTGGCACTTCAAGCGTTAAGGCGTTGCTGGTCAACGAAAACGAAAAGGTCGTAGCGCAGGCGTCGGCGCCGCTGACGGTCGACCGGCCTCAGCCGCTGTTTTCCGAGCAGGATCCGGAGGCATGGTGGCAAGCCACGGTGAGCGCGATTGGCAATCTGCCCGTGGAATCGCGCCGCGCTGTGCAAGCCATTGGACTGAGTGGACAAATGCATGGCGCAACTCTGCTGGATCAGTTTGATCATCCTCTGCGCCCCGCAATTCTATGGAATGACGGCCGCTCGGCTCGCGAATGCCATGAACTGGAAGGCCTGGAAGCGCGCGCGCGCAGTATTACTGGCAACATCGTTATGCCCGGTTTTACCGCTCCAAAGCTGCTGTGGGTGCGCCGCAATGAGCCGGAGATTTTTCGCCGCACAACGAGTGTGCTGCTGCCGAAAGATTACGTGCGGCTGAAATTGACCGGCGAAAAAGTCAGCGAGATGTCGGACGCGTCGGGAACCTCATGGCTGAATGTAGCCAAGCGCGATTGGTCGGACGAGATGCTCGCTGCAACAGGGCTTGATCGATCGCATATGCCGCGGCTGGTCGAGGGCAATGCGCCTTCGGGAACGCTGCGCCAAGAGGCCGCGGATCTCTTGCAGTTGCCTCGCGTCATGGTTGCCGGCGGCGGAGGCGACAATGCGGCCAGCGCGGTGGGCATGGGCATCGTCAAACCCGGAGAGGCATTCCTGTCGCTTGGAACCTCCGGCGTCCTGTTTGTGGCCACGGATCGTTTTCGGCCCAATCCCGACAAGGCGGCGCACGCTTTTTGTCATTGCATTCCCAATCGCTGGCATCAAATGGCTGTGATCCTGAGTGCGGCCAGCGCGCTTGATTGGGTGGCGCGTCTGACGGGAAGATCGAGTACGCAGGATATGCTCTCTGCCGCGCAAGCACGAGGAGTGCATCCGGGAGCGCCTTTCTTCCTGCCCTATTTGTCCGGGGAGCGCACCCCGCATAACGATCCATACAGCCGGGGAGTTTTCTTCGGAATGACCTCCGATACCATCGATGCCGATCTTGCCGTCGCGGTGCTGGAAGGGGTGGCATTTGCCTTTGCGGATGGCCTGGAGGTGCTTCTCGAAGACGGCGGAGAGATCGGCGAGATCAGCGTCACGGGCGGCGGAGCGCGTTCTTCGTACTGGGGCCAACTGCTCGCCGCCGCGCTCCATCGCCCTCTCACTTATCGACAGGGAGGCGAGGTTGGAGCGGCCTTCGGAGCGGCGCGTCTGGCGCGCTTGGCCCTGAGCGGCGAAGCGCCGGAGACCAGTTGTTCCGCGCCCGCAGTCACGCACATCGTAGAGCCGGAGATCGAACTTTGCAAAATATTTGCCGATCGCCGACGAATTTTTAAGCAGTTGTATCGCGACCTGAAAGATACCTTCGCGGAGTTTTCCAAATGAGTTTGTTTTCTGAGATAGAACCAATTCGTTATGAAGGTCCAGCGACCGAAAAGGAGTTTGCCTATCGCGTTTATGACAAGGACTGCACCGTTCTTGGCAAGCGGATGGAAGAGTGGCTGCGCCTGACCGTCTGCTACTGGCATTCCTTTAACTGGCCCGGCGCGGATATGTTCGGCGGAGGCACACTGACCCGGCCTTGGCTGGGTCAACCAGTAACGCAAGCCATGGCGGAAGAGAAGCTCGACGCCGCCTTCGATTTCTTTACCCGTCTTGGCACGCCTTACTTCGTCTTCCATGACGTGGACGCGATGGCGTCGGCAGACACGCTGCGGGAGCACGTAAAAAGCCTGCGCCATATCGAAGATCTCATGGCGAAAAAAATGGCCGCCGGCGGCGTCAAGCTGCTCTGGGGAACCGCGAATCTCTTCAGTCATCCGCGCTATGCCGCGGGCGCGGCAACCAGTCCTGATCCGGAGGTATTCGCTTGGGCGGCGGCGCAGGTTCGATTCTGCATGGAGACCACGCAGCGGCTCAACGGCGAGAACTATGTGCTGTGGGGCGGCCGCGAGGGATACGACACGCTGTTGAACACCGGTATGAGCCGCGAACTTGACCACTATGGCCGCTTCCTCTCAATGGTGGTCGAGCGAATTGGAAATGGGCTTACCTTCACGCATCCGGTGGATCAGGCAACGCGCGCAACACTTCGTATTGTCAACGATCGCCAGGAGATTGATTTCTACTTCCGTCTCTTGGGTCAACCGTGGCGGCGCACTCAGGAATCCGCGGAGATCTCGGGAATGCACCACAATATATTGGGCGGCGTTCTTGATGTAAGGCCGGCCATTTCCGCCTGGGGATCAAACAATGCCGCCTTCCGCAACTTTCACTACTGGCCTCAGTGTTGTGTGCTCGCATAGCGAGACCGTCATACGTTGCAGTCAGCATCAAGCGCCGATTAAGCCATCGAGTATGTCGCGTTGGTGGCAGCGGTTGGGCGAGGCCGGTGCCGAGTAGATGCTGCGCGCGACCATTGAGACCGGAATAGAATTGCGCGTGATTCGCCCCGAGCACTTGAAGCGAATCAAAGTCTAGATAAAACCGAAATCTTTATCCAGTTGCAATTGCACAATATTATCTCCCCAACGCGCACAATCAAACCATGACCACCAACTGCATCTCCGGGCTTTTTTACTGATAACTGACAACTGAAAACTGATGTACGGCCGGGGACATCCCTGACAGTTTAGACCGGGCACATCGTTGACAG
>Ga0181520_10008580_pt1 | contig 14428 bp, 11 predicted proteins | sample PEATcosm2014_Bin_29_FD_132451 | JGI IMG/M metagenome (GOLD analysis project Ga0181520, IMG submission 132451) | Peatland microbial communities from MTU Mesocosm Facility, Houghton, MI, USA - PEATcosm2014_Bin02_30_metaG | ecosystem: Environmental > Terrestrial > Soil > Wetlands > Peat | place... | reverse complement strand
TTGCCGCTCTGCGTCAGGTACGCCGGATCGCCGAAGTAATCCACCGGAAACAATGTCGATGTTCCCTCGCACGCGGCCGGCGTCAGAATCGGCGGATCGGTCCGGATAAACCCATTGGAGTCAAAGTACTCGGCCGCCGCCCGCATGATTTCTGCGCGAATCCGCAATATGGCGGACTGCCTTGGGCTGCGCACCCACAAATGCCGGCGTTCCTGCAAGAAATCGACGCCGTGCTCCTTCAACGTGATCGGGTAGGGGTCTGACTCCGGCACGCGCTGCACCACCTGCACGTCTTCCACGTCCAGCTCGTACCCGCCCGGCGCGCGCTTGTCCGCACGCACCTTCCCCGTGACAATCACCGACGACTCCTGGGTCAGGCCTTTTAGTTTTTCAAAGACTTCCGGCGTCACGCTCTTCACGTGAGCCACTCCCTGAATCGATCCGGTTCCGTCACGAAAGATAGGAAACAGCAGCTTGCCGCTCTCGCGCGAGTTGTAAAGCCACCCTTGCAAGGTGACGGATTGCCCCTCATGCCGGCCAATCTCGGCGATAGTTGCTGTTGGAGGGGTGGTTTTTGCTGTTTCGGCGGTTGTAGTGGCGGATTCTTCGGGCATTTTGCTTCCTTTGGTGGCTGGGGCGGCCGGACTCTCCAGCATAACGCCGTTGCTTGAGATGCCGCTTCGCCGGCTGTTGCGTCGGTCTGAAAGACACGGGCTTCAGCCCGCACATCCACGCCACCCTCACTCTCCGAGAAACAAAGGAAGCGGCGAAGCAACGATCGAGGCTCGGAACGCGCTCCGCCCGCATGTCGGGCCTCCAAATCCCATTGCCCGCCCATCCACCTGATTCCCTTCGAAGTCTATTGGCCCCAATATCGCGGCTTCGGGAGGACGGGAAGTGAGCTATCATTGACACCTCCCGTGAGGTGACCCAGATGAGTCAGAATGACCTGATCCACTTGGACTCCCACTATAAACAGTGGAAGGAGACCAGAGGTAAGGCCCTCCCGCCAAAACTTGATCCGTTTAATTACTACTGCATCGAGCAATTCATGAAGCCCTTCGACTTGAGCGATGAGGAGATACTTAACGGGATCACAGACGGCGGGAATGATGGAGGGGCCGATGCAATTTATTTCCTAGTCAATCGCGATGTTGTTTGGGAGGATACAGATCTTTCTCCCAAGGCAGCCGTAACCGTTGACTTGATCTTCTTTCAAATAAAAAGTTCCCAAGGATTTTCGCACACAGAGATAGACAAACTTGTCTTTCTAACCGACGACTTTCTCAATCTCTCGGTCCCAACCGACAAGGCTATGGCTCTCAAGTACAACCCCAAGGTCCTCGAGATCATGCGTATATTCAAAGAGAAATATCCCCCTATATCGGGCAACTTTCCGGCAGTTAAGATTGACTACTATTACGTAACCAAAGCCGATGAAGCAAAGCCACATCCAAATGCGGTTAACTCCGGAGATCGAGTGGTCGAACGCGCCAAGGCCCACCTCAGCAAAGCTGAGTCATCGTTTATTTTCGCGAATGCACAGCGGCTACTCGAACAGGTTCAATCGCGTCTACCTGACACTCGGGAACTCGCGTGGCACGAGACACCACTCCAAGCAAACGAAGGCTACGTAGGATTGGTTTCTCTTCCCAGCTATTTCAAATTCATTCAAGAGACCAACGGGGGATTAGCCAGACGAATATTCGAATCAAACGTGCGAGGGTGGCAGGAGAACACGAATGTCAACCGTCAGATAAAGGCGACCTTAGAGTCCAATTCAAACGTGAACTTCTGGCTCCTGAATAATGGCATCACTATCCTAGCGTCAAAAGTTGCTAGCGCCGGGCCGAAACGCCTAAGCGTCAAGGGTCCGCAGGTAGTAAATGGTTTGCAAACGTCACGCGCCATCTACGACTACTTTTCGGGCCACCACTCCCCAAATGATCCCCGGAGCATATTAGTGCGCGTCATCGAGACAGAGAACTCGGAAGTTTTTGATGCGGTTGTTAAAGCAACAAATAGTCAAAACAAGATGCCGCCTGCGTCTCTCCGTGCGACCGATCCGATACATAGACAGATAGAGGAGTTATTCAAGCAATATGATCTTTATTACGACCGTAGAAAAGGAGTCCACAAAGACGAGGGACGTCCGGTGGCAAAAATTGTTGCCGTCACCGAAGTCTTGCAGGCCGTTGTCTCAATGCTTTTGCAGAGACCGGATGATGCAAGAGCGCGTCCAGGAAATTATGTCACCGACGATGAGCGTTACGAAACGGTTTTCGGCCAGGACAAATATCCTCTCCTGATGTACTTAAAGGTCACTCAAATTATGAGGAAGGTGGAATCGACGCTACTCGAAAATGCGGACCTAGAATACGGGGACAGGCGCAACATCAGGTTTTATGTGGCAGCAGTAGCCGTTTGCGAATTGATGAAAACAGTCGCCCCTTCTGCCGACTCGCTAGCTGCCATCGATATGGGGAGTGTTTCAGACGATGTGATCCAGAGATCCCATGACCGCGTCTGGAAAAAATATCTAAAATTGGGAGCCGACGACGCCGTCTCAAAAGGAGCAGATTTACTGAAGAAACTTCAAGGAGATTTGAAACGGAAGTTTTCGCGCTTGGTTGCCGCGAAATAAGAAAGCAAGAGAAGCATTCGGCAAAACATACGGCGTTCACGATTCCAGTGGACGCCGTTTTGTCTGCGCCACGCGAAGAGATGCCGCGCCGCGAAGCTGAATACCGGAAACAGCTTGACGAAAATTCCCGCCTCCGTGGCCCTAAGCGGGGATCGGAGCGGAAGCCTAAACTGCCCTCCGCAGGGTGCCCGTGTCCCTCGCTCTCGGGGACAGGGGCCCAGTGCTCCACCACCCCTCAATTCGAAGGAATAAAGCATGAGTCGAAGCCGCGATCAATCCTCGGGACTCCCACGAGCCCCCAAACGTGCAATTCTGCCGGGTGCGTCTTTCAAGCTTCGGCGGAGCCTCGACACCGCGCAATCGCCAGGCCCACAACCCCCGAGAAGCCGACCTCTCGGTACTAATCGAATCTCGATGAGCGACTCGCCCTCGAATTAAAGCCTGAGTATGATTCTGAAATGGGCGACAATGAAGATCTGATGAAGGTTGGTGCTGAGGCGTTTTTCAAGCCGTTCAGCAATCTAGTGGAAAAACTGGCTGGACCCTTTGCCAAAGAGCTCGGCCTGACCTTCGGTGACGCGGCCCGAGTGTATCGCTACAGCCGGGCCTTAAAACTATTACAAAAGGTTGATAGGATTACTGCTGATGCAGGATTCGAACCCTCTGCTGTTCGCCCCAAGGTGTTGCTTCCCATTTTGAATCATGCCTCGGTAGAGGATGACGAGGACATGCATGATCGATGGGCAGCGCTCCTAGCGAACGCCTCTAACCCGAACCGCAAATTTGAAATTCGGCCCTCATTTCCTGAGATTCTGACCCAGATTTCATCAAAAGAGGCCACGCTCCTCGACTCAATTCAGCAACACGTTGACAAGAACCTAGCAAAGAACCATCCGGACGTTCCGAAGGCCTCAAATTGGGCCTATCTCGTGGATGTCGGAACCTGGAAGACACTTCTGCGACTTTATGCAAACTTGCGCCTGTCACAACTCCCCACATCTGTGCTACTTGATTTTGAGCGACACGGGAAATCCCCAGAGGCAACGGCGGACTATTCGGATTTTCGCATTGCGATTGACAATCTAATTCGGCTCGGATTGCTCCGGGAAGACCAGACGAAATCGCATCCGAGACCCTTGGTACATATCACCGCGCTTGGATACGACTTTGTTCTTGCTTGTAGGTCTCCGACTTCTGTGACGCGTTGCGCGGATTTGCCCTAATGAACGCCCATCAATTCCCTTCCGCACCCACCTGCCGAGCCTCCGGCCAGACCCAGCCCCCTCCCCTCTGCCTGTCAAGAGCCCGCAAGCCTTCGGCCCCGCACATCTCCCTGATTCGGCTCGAAATAAATTTCTCCCCAAGTTTGCCGATTCATTCTCGATAATCGCTATCCTTGACTCAAAGTCAGAAAAAGCTCCTGCGAAGAGGGCGGCGCCATTTCCACGGGCACTGGCTTTGCTGCTCGTCCGCTGACAGCCGGCCGGTGGCGAATGAACGTTTTTTGGGGCAAAACCGTCCCGTTTGGGCTCTTAACTTCTTTAGATAGACGACTTTGGGATACTAAGCCCTTTAGAATCAATGAGTTGCGGCAGTTGGTCAGACGTACAAGTGCCTGAAAACAAACCTCTTAACCCCAAAATCGGGAGGGGGGGAGGGGTACCCGGCTATTCTGAGCAGACCCGATCCCGGGCAGCACTCCCAGCGCCGGACACCACGCACCAGTTTCGCCCTGCCAGAATCGATTTTGATTGGACAACAAATCCTGCTTACGTGCATCCTAGCTTCGTAAGGAGCGGCTATGACCGATCGGGTCGAGACAAACGGCGGCGAGGAGATGCACAAAACATTGGCGGATGCCGACACCGCCGAGCGCTTTATTACCGAGAAGCACCTGGGCGAGCGCATCCGGCGCCTGCGGCTCAAGAAGTCGATGGGCCTCGTGGATCTCGGCAAGCACACAGGGCTTTCTGCCAGTTTTCTTTCGCAATTAGAAACGGGCCGGGTGGTGCCGACCTTGCGCAACCTGGCGCGCATCGCAATGGTCTTCTCCAAGGATCTCTCGTATTTCTTTGAAACCGAGCCGTCGCCGATCTTCCGCGTGCACCGCAAGAAAGACCGCGTGCGCATGCCGCAAACAGGAGTGGAACCGCCTACCTACAACTTTGAGAGCCTTGGGTACATGGTGGCCGACCGGCACATGGACCCTTACTTCGCGGAATTCGTTCCGCTGGCCGAAAATGTTGAGCCCAAATCGCACATGCATACCGGCTTCGAATTTCTTTACGTGCTTGCAGGTGAGTTGGCGTTGCGCCACGGGGAACAGGAAGCCAAGCTCGGGCCCGGCGACGCCGTTTATTTCGACGCGGGAACCCCGCACTCCTACCGTTGTGCAGGCAGCAGGCCCGCGGAAGCCGTCATCGTGACCATGCATCAGGCGCCGGCCGATCTTCCGCAATCGCTGCGGCCGCCAGTTGTCGCGGCGCCAATGCGCCCGGCGCAACCTGCAACGCCGCTGAGACCGAGCTTGGCTGAAGACAAATAGCAGCCGCCTAATTCTTTGTTGGTGAAGGGTTCAATTCACCGTAGGTGGGATATGGAGCAGGCTCGGCGCTGGTGGGCATTGCGGCCAGTGTCTTCAAGTCCGCTTGAACCTGATCCCATTCACGGCGGTGCTTCCTGGTCGTGATCGGCGCGTCCGGGTCGGAATAATATGCCTGCACATCACTCTTGATCCCCGGCGGAATCGGTTGACTCGGGTCGCGGGTAAGGCGGTGCAAAAGCTCCGCGTAGGTTTGGTCGGTAAGCGGATAGCCGCCCGGTTTGACCACCAGCCCGGTATCGAGGTCGCGATTGGGCAGCGGATGCTTCGTATCTCCTGGACCCAACGGATCTGTCGAAGCCGCTAAGGTCGCAGGCTGTGGCTGCCGCGCTTCCGTTGGCGTAAAGATGGCCAGGCGATCGCGAAGCGCCGTGGTGGCTGAGACGAGGCTGTGCATGTAGTCGGCTTCGGCCGCGGGGCTTGGGCCCTTCACCGCGACCATCGACAGCGGGCCAATCTTCGGCAGCACCCGGAGCGCGCCCGCGATGAGATGCGTCTCGAAGCCGGCTTTCTTGCGATAAGCGTCCCAATCATACAGCGCCGCCGCCTCTGCCGATTCCTTCTCGATCTCTTTCGCATCGGCCGTGTCCGGCTCTGGTGTCTCATGGCCGCGCTTCATCAGCGCGACTGCATATGCCACGCGGGGAATGAACTTCCGCGTCGCGAGTCGGTATTCGCCCACGTTGAATTTATGCCGCGCGCCGGCGCCGAAATCCTCGGTCAGCCCGTATGTCTCATAGAACGCCAGCGCAAGCTGGTGCGTTGGAACCCTGAACCCGATGTGCCGCAGATAGCCCAGCGGCGCTACGCGGTGCTTCGCAATCTGGTCGATGTCGAAGGCAAACTCCACTTGCACATGCTGATGCCGGCCCTCGGCATAGTTCACGCTCGTCCCATAGCGTGCCGCCAGCTTTGGGAACTGGAGCGCAACCGCGCGGTTCGTCGCCTGCGAGTGCCCAATGGAATCCCCAATGTAGTGCGACAGCGCGCCCACGGCAAAGGCCAGCTCATTGACGTTGTGCGCGTTGCGAAAGAGCGCCAGCACAAAGTCGCCGGTGCGCACATAATGCGTCAAGTCTGAAAAATACGAGTCGCCGAACGGGTAGTACCCCAGGTCCTGGATCACGCACCCGCCATAAGCGAAGGAGCGCGCGCGGTCCAGATCGTCCGGAGTGAGATTGGGATAGCGGCTCTTCAGCAGCGGAACAATCGAGTCGTTCCATGTGAGGTCGATGAGCTGTTCATGCGTCAGCAGGGAATACGCAGCCGCGTGCCGGGGACCGCACATCGGCAGCAGCAAGAGAATCAGCGCGATGTTTCGCAGTCGGTTGAAATGCATCATCAATGGGCCGCATGGAGCGCAGTTCAGCGAATTGAGCGGGGTGGAAGCCGGTATCTCGAATTCATTGTATGTGAGCTTCAGGGCGTCGGAGAAGCAATCCCCCGCCGCATGTGTTTCGTTCACTGACGCCGTCGCAGTGAGAGCGAGTGACGCGAAGAGTCGATCAATAGACCATGAATTGCAGTCGCTATGGTGCAGTTTTCTGAATCAGATTCTATGATTACCAAGCGGAACAGAACTACCCGGGACAATTCCCGAAGTCACATACTTCGACGGTTTTTCCCTTCGGTTTGCCGCTTCGACCGATCACACTTAGCTTGCACACCCGGATACATGCCACAGGCTCCGCTCGCACTCACGCCAGAAAACCGACTTGGGCGCTTCACCCATCACTTGTCCGGAATCGCACCTTAAGCAGTGCACGGCAATTGTGAGTGTCACGCAGGCGCAGGTATCATGATCCTTCATGGGTTCTCCGCCGCCAATCCAGCTCGCAACATTGGGCATGTGGGACACGCTGCTCCTCATGGTCCTGGCATTGGTTGTTTTCGGCCCACGGCGACTGCCCAAGATCGGCCGCCAGCTCGGCAAACTGATGTACGAGTTCCGCAAGGCCTCCAACGACTTCAAATTCCAGATGGAAGAGGAGTTACGTAACGCCGAGGAAGCCGACCGCCGCAAGAAGGAAGAAGAGGAGCGTCAGCGTAAATTAGCCGCTGCTCAGGCTCCTCTCCAGCTTGAGCAAACGGTCTCTCAGACCCCGGAGTCCAATGGCACGAGTGCCGAATCTAGCGCTGCCGCCACAATCACAGCCTCTTATCCAGCCGCGACAACCGACCTCTCTGTCGAGGCCCAAGCCGCGGGCTCACAGGAGGCCACGCCGTCAGTCGATCCATCGATCCTGAACATTAAGCCCCCCTCCACTGGCGAGACGATTGCCGCAGAGCGTCCCGGTAAAGCGACTGAAGCCGCAACACCTGTAGCCGAACGATCGGAGCCGGCCACCCACCATGGTTGATCCCCAGGACGCCATCGAAAAAGCGCGGAAAGCGGTCACAGAGCGCGCTGAGCTCCCGGGCATGAGCCTCATGGAGCACCTCGAGGAGCTGCGCAAACGGATCGTCCATTCCGCCATCTACCTCATGCTTGGCTTCATATTCGCGTACGCCTTCCACGAGCGTCTCTACGGTTTCGTTCAGGCCCCGCTCGACAAGCTTGGCATCAAACTCAACTACACCCACCCCATGGATCCGCTCAACCTCTATCTCCAGGTCTCGCTCATCGGGGGAGCTATTATCGCCTCGCCGTTCATCCTTTATCAGGTGTGGCTCTTCATCGCTCCGGGCCTCTACCAGAAGGAAAAGCGCTTCGTAATTCCCTTCATGACCGCTACAGTGGGACTATTCCTGACGGGCGCGGCCTTCGGCTACTTTTACGTTCTGCCCGGCGCGCTACGCATCCTGATCCTGGGCTTCGGAAGCAAATTCAACCCCATCGTTACCATTGAAGAGTACACAGGCTTCTTCCTTTCCATCATCCTTGGCCTCGGCGTCAGCTTCGAGCTGCCCATCCTCATCTTCTTCCTCGCGCTTTTCGGCATCGTCAGCCCGAAGTTTCTCTGGAAGAACATTCGCTACGCCATCCTGGCTGTGTTTCTGGTTGCCGCTATCATCTGTCCCAGCCCCGATCCCGGCACGATGTGCATCTACGCGGTTCCCATGCTGGCTCTCTACCTGGTCGGCATTGGTGTTGCCTGGTGGGTTCACCCCGCACGCAGAAAGAAGAAGGAGGCTGCGGGATGAGTTTTTCCTGGTTTTGGAAAAATGCTGTAGTGGTGGTGTTGGCCTTTCTGGGTCCAATTGCCTTATTTGCGCAGCATTTCGACGGCGCTGCCGCCTACGAGTACGCACGCGAGTTCGCCGCGATCGGCCCGCGCTGGCCCACCGGCCCCGGACATGTGAAGGCCGAGGAGTTTATCCGCAGCCACTTCCAGCGGGACAATGACCATCTCGAGGAAGACACGTTTACTGCCAACACTCCCATCGGCGCAGTGCCCATGTGCAATTTCATTGTGCGTTTCCCGGGCACCAAACCCGGCGTTATCGTTCTCGGCACGCACTACGAAACCAACTATCCGCTGCGCAACATCAACTTTGTCGGCGCCAACGACGGCGCATCCACCACCGGCCTGCTCATGTCTATTGCTGACCGCCTCCGCGATCAGGCCGCCCATTCGCCCGGCAAAAAGCTCGACGGCTACTCCGTTTGGCTTGTCTTCTTCGACGGCGAGGAAGCCATCGAGCAATGGTCGGCTTCCGACTCCACCTACGGCAGCCGACATCTCGCCGCCAAATGGGGCCGCGACGGCACACTCAACCAGATCAAGGCCTTCCTGCTCGCCGACATGATCGGCGACAAGGAGCTCGACATTCAGCGCGAAAGCCATTCGACAGCATGGCTGGTCTCAGTCGTTGCCGACGCGGCAAAGAAGTTCGGCTACCAGCGTTATTTCTTTCAGCAGCAGATGGCGATTGAGGACGATCATCTGCCCTTTGTCGAGCGCGGCGTGCCGTCGATCGACGTGATTGACCTCGACTACGGGCCGAACAACAGTTACCACCACACGGCGCAGGATACGATGGACAAAATCAGCGCCCACAGTTTGACGATCGACGGCGACGTTTTTCTCGAGTCGATCCGGTTGATCGACCAAAGATAAGCGCCTAAGCAGCAAGGAGCATCAATTGTCACAAGCAGAAATCGGAATCATCGGCGGCAGCGGGCTTTACTCCATGCCCGGCTTCACCAACATTCTCGAGGAGCGCATCGAGACGCCGTTCGGCTCACCCTCTGACGCCTTTGTCCTGGGCGAGCTCGAAGGCCGCAAGGTCGCCTTTCTCGCGCGACATGGCCGCGGCCACCGCATTCTTCCCTCCGAGCTCAATTTCCGCGCCAACATTTACGCGTTCAAGAAACTCGGCGTCGAGCGCATCATCTCCGTTTCCGCCGTTGGTTCGCTCAAGGAAGAGCACAAGCCCACCGATTTCGTAATGCCCGACCAGTTCATCGACCGAACGTTTAATCGCGTTGCTACATTTTTCGGCGACGGCATCGTGGGCCACGTCGCATTCGGCGATCCCGTCTGCGCGACGGTCGCCAAAGCCGCCGCCGATGCCTGCGCGAAGGTCGGCGTGGTCGGTAAACTCGGAGGCACCTACGTGTGCATGGAGGGCCCGCAGTTTTCCACGAGGGCCGAATCAAACCTCTACCGCAGTTGGGGCGCCGACGTCATCGGCATGACCAACCTGCAGGAGGCCAAGCTCGCCCGCGAAGCCGAAATCTGCTACGCCACCATCGCCATGGTCACCGACTACGACTGTTGGCGCGAAGGCCACGACGCCGTAACCGTCGAGGAGATCGTCGCGGTGCTGCACAAAAACGCCGACAACGCGGCCAAGGTGGTGAAGGCCGCCGTCGCAGCGATGCCTCGCGAGCGCGCTTGCCCGTGCGTCTCGGCTGCAAAATATGCCGTGCTCACGCAGCCTGACGCCGTTCCGGCCGAAGCGAAAGAGCGTCTGAAGCTGCTCTTTGGCAAGTACCTGGGCTGGTAAACTTGAGAACTAGCTCTCACGTTGCGATGACTGCAACATCACAATCCGCGCTGTCGGCCGATCAGCAGCTCGCTTCCAATTTGGCAAAGCTATGGCCGCATCGGGAGCACGAGGCACCTTCCCTCAGCGGATTCCTTTGCGCGGTGGGTTTGCATCGGTGGCGCTCGCTCGACGCAGCCAGGATCGCGCCTCAAAAACATGTGAGCTTTTGTTTCTGGTGCTCGGTCGTGAAAATCGATGGCCACATCTACACGCCCTGAAACGAACAGTGGCGGCTTCAGTCATTTAGGAGACCTATGTCCATCACCGTAGTCGGCAGCGTGGCTTACGACTCCATCGAAACCCCCGCCGGACGCCGCGAGCGCTGTCTTGGCGGCGCCGCCACCTATTTCTCGCTTGCGGCCAGCTTCTTTACCGATGTGCGCGTCATTGCAGTAGTCGGCGAGGACTTTGGCCGCAAGCAGGAAGCTGTCTTTGCCGCACGCAACATCGATACGCGCGGCATTGAACACACTGCCGGCAAGAGCTTCTTCTGGGAGGGCTCCTACCTCGAAAACATCAACGAGGCGAAGACTCACAATACCGAGCTCAACGTCTTCGCGTCCTTCGAGCCGAAGATTCCCGACGCCTATCGCGATTCCGAATTCCTCTTTCTCGCAAACATCGATCCTGTCCTTCAGCGGCGCGTGCGCGAGGCCATGCCGGGCGTCAAGCTCGTTGCCGGCGACACCATGAATTACTGGATCAAGGACCATCGTCCGGCGCTGCTTGAGGTTCTCAAGGGCCTCGACGTTTTGCTCATCAACGACACTGAAGCCCGCATGCTGGCCGGCAACAACAACCTCGTACAGGCCGCGCGTGCCGTCATCGCTCTCGGTCCACGCGCGTTGGTCGTCAAGCACGGCGAGTATGGTGCGACATTGTTCCATACCTCTCCTTCAAAGAATCGAGGAGATGAGCTCCGCACATTCAAGGCCCCGGCCCTCCCGCTCAAAGAAGTCATCGATCCCACCGGAGCGGGCGACAGCTTTGCCGGAGGCTTCTTCGGCTATCTGGCCTCGCAGCCCGACCAGACGCCCGCCGCCTGGCGCCATGCCATGTTCTACGGCAGCGTCATGGGCTCTTACGCCTGCGAGCGTTTCGGCACGGAGCGCCTGCAGCAGCTTTCGCGTAGCGAGATCGACGCGCGCTTCAACGTCTTTCGCGAGATCACGCACCTTGACTGAGAAGAGCATCTCGAATGCAGAGAGCTGGGCGGTCCTGGCCTTCTGCATGGTCGCCTCGGTGGCCGCCATCGTCTGGAGCTGGCGTCACGGAGCGATGCTCAACTACGGCGACGCTGTCGCTCATCTGCACATCGCGCGCCGCGTCTTCGATTCCCGCACGCCGCGCTTTTCGCAGCTTGGCTCGGTGTGGCTACCACTTCCGCACATCCTTCTTCTTCCCTTTGTGCAGAACTACTCCTGGTGGGCTACCGGCTTCGCCGCCATTATTCCATCGTCGCTTTCTTACATCGCCTCCTGCGCCGGCATCCATCGCCTGGCGCGGAAGTGGCTCGACCCAGCGCCCGCCGCACTTACACTCGCCTTCTTCGCGCTCAACCCCAATCTCCTTTACCTCGAGACCACGGCCATGACGGAGCCGCTCTTTCTTTGCGAATTCATATGGATCGTGGTCTGGCTGGTCGAGTGGCGCACCGCCCTCGACGGTGAGACCGCAGCTTCCGGTTCAGAGCCGCGCTCCTCGCGCTTCCAAGCCTGCATCGCCGCCGCTCTTGTCGCCGCCATTTTCACCCGCTACGACGGCTGGATCATCGCCTTCATCGCGTGGAGCGGCGTTGCAATCACATTGCTCCGCCGCGCGGCCAAGGGCAAGCGGGAACGTATCGGCGGGCCAGCCTTTTGGCTTGCCACCATAGCCATCACCGCTGCGCCGATTCTTTGGTTCGCTTACAACTCCGTTTGCTTTGGCGACTGGCTCTATTTCGCGCGTGGGCCCTACTCCGCTCACGCCATCGAACTCCGCACCGCCGTGCCCGGCTCGCTGCCGCATCCCGGCTGGCACAGCCCTTGGGTGGCGCTTCTCTACTACCTCAAGGTCTGCGAGCTCGACTCTGTTGCCGCTCCCGGTTGGGGCGATCTCTGGGGCAATCTGGTTCTGGGACTCGCCGTGCTCGGCACCGCCCGCGCCTGGCTCGTCGAAAAAACCCGCCGCTGTGCATTTGCCTGGACGCTTCTCCTCTGGCTTCCCGTCCCCTTTTACGCATGGTCAGTTGCCTACGGTTCGGTTCCCATCTTCTTTCCCGCATGGTGGCCCTACACCTGGTACAACACGCGATACGGACTTGAGCTTCTGCCGGCTCTTGCGCTGGGCCTTGGCTTTGCGGCGCAATTGGCCGCCGAAGGCCTCCGCCGCATCAACATTCCGAGGCTTGCCATCCTTCTTCCCAAATTCGCCTTCTCAGCGATCTTTATTCTCGTCGGGCTCAACGTTTTTGCGCTCCTGCGCTCCGATCCCATCGTCTACGTCGAAGGCACCAAGAATGCGGACGCGCGAAAACCCTATGACAATGCCATTCCTCCGGCCCTGCGGTCGTTGCTCGTCCTCGACCCGCACGCGCCCGTGCTCATGAATACATCCCTCTACCCTGAGATTGTTGCCTTCACCGGAATCCCTCTCCGCCAGACGATCAACGAGAGCGACCTCGAAATCTATCGCGCCGCGCTGGCTGCGCCTGCCAGCCACGCCGCCATCATCGTCGCATTCGACGGCGACGAGATCGACAAGGCCGTTAAAGCGCACCTCGCCGACTTCACGCTGATGGGCCGCTTCACCGCCAAAGATCAGCCATTGGCAGCAATTTATGTCTCCACCAAGTGGCTCGATCGCCCGTCCACTTCCTTCTAAGCGCGCGCTCTTGCATCAGTCGGCACGTCTACGCAATCCATCTCAACACTCCGGACTCAGGGGTGTTAGCATCGGGCTGGGAAGCACGGCGAATTCCGCTGCCGCGCTCCTCAATGTCCACGATCCGGAGGAAGATTGATCCCCTTCACCAAGGCTCATGCGTGCGGGAACGATTTCCTCATCGTGACTGATGAAGCTGCGGCAGGCCACGATTTCGCAGCTCTTGCGCGCCGGCTTTGCGACCGCCATACCGGCGTAGGCGCCGACGGCATCGAGTTTTTCGCCTGGAAAAGCGAGTCTGGGCCGGGCCCACGTTCCGGCCGCATCCGCCTCCACAACGCTGACGGCTCCATTGCGGAGATCAGCGGCAATGGCACGCGCTGCGTAGCAGCTTGGATGGCCGAATTTCTCTGTTCGAAGCCCGGCGACACGCTCGAAATCACTACCGATGCGGGCCTCCGCGTCTGCCGCATTGACGCGGTCCGCAATCACGACGACTTCACTGTCGAAGTGACCGCCGCAATGGGCGTGCCACGGATCTCCCCGCGCGCAGTCGAACTCGCGGGAGGCGCAAAGATCAAGAGCATGGAGGTCTCGATCGGCAATCCCCACTTTGTCGTCGAGGTGGACAATCCTGAATTCACCATTGCAGGAAAGTCCTGGCAGGAGATTGGCGCCGAGATCTGCGTCCATCCCGACTTCCCTAACCAGACCAACGTTGAGTTTCTCCGCATCGTGAGCCCAAGCCAGATCGAGATTCGCATCTTCGAGCGTGGAGTAGGGCCCACGAGCTCTTCCGGCACGGGCACTTCGGCTGCTGCCACTGCGGCTCTCGCCTTCAAGGGCTGTACTTCGCCGCTTAAAGTTGTTGCGCCCGGTGGTGCGCAGACCGTTGCCTGGGACGGCCCAGGCATGGAATTGCATCTGACCGGGTCAGCCGCGCTCATCGCTCGCGGGGAGGCGTGGTGAAAAGATCTGGCGAAATGAAGGCCCTGCTCAAGCCACCGCCTGTCGCGCCGGATGCGGCCATTGGCATCGTAGCTCCGGCGTCCCCAGCGAAGCCTGAGCGCGTCGATCGCGGAATTGCGGCGCTCCGCTCGCTGGGCTATGCGCCGAAATTCGCGCCCAACGCTCTCCTGCGCGAGCCACTTTACTTCGCCGGAACTCCGGAGCAGCGCCTCGCCGATCTTCACGCTGCTTTCGCCGACCCTGACACTGCCGCCGTCATGTGTATTCGTGGTGGCTACGGGTCGAACTATCTGCTTGACAGCCTTGACTTCGAAACCATCGCCGCGCGCCCCAAGCCGTTCTTCGCCTACAGT
>Ga0181520_10008579_pt1 | contig 14429 bp, 12 predicted proteins | sample PEATcosm2014_Bin_29_FD_132451 | JGI IMG/M metagenome (GOLD analysis project Ga0181520, IMG submission 132451) | Peatland microbial communities from MTU Mesocosm Facility, Houghton, MI, USA - PEATcosm2014_Bin02_30_metaG | ecosystem: Environmental > Terrestrial > Soil > Wetlands > Peat | place... | reverse complement strand
GCCTTCTTGACTTCTTTTCTGCCTTTGTCTTTGCTTCCCATGTTTCCAAGTGTGCCACATAAGGGCGCTCTGGGGAAAGGCAAAAAGACTTAGCGCAACTGCTTAAGAGTGACGCGGATGGTTCACTTGTCGATCAAGCTGTGGGCGATCGAGTCCAGCAATCCGTTGAGGAAGTTGATGGACTCGGGGGCCGAGTAGCGGCGGGCGATCTCAAGCGCCTCGTTGAGCACGATAGGGAAGGGCGTTCCCTTGAAGCCCAGCATCTCGCCAACGGCCATACGCGTCAGGTTGCGGTCGACAGCGGGCATGCGTTCGAGCCGCCAGTTCTTTGAGTTGGCCACGATCAGTTCGTCGATCTGCTCTTGGTGGGCGATGGCTACGCGAAAGAGATCCTCGGCAAAGCCCTGGACCTCTGGCTCAACCTCGCCGGCGGCCTGCCAGAATGTGGCGCGCACCTGCTCCGGCGTCTGCTTGCCGATGTCTGCCTGGAAGAGCATTTGCATGGCCAGCTCGCGCGACTTGCGGCGCCCCGATGAGTGATGTTGCCCGCTGGTCAAGCCGCTCCACCTTCCACGCCGCTGACAAAGACTTGTCCGTTAGATCCGCTGCCTTGATTCAGCTTGCGGCTCAGGCTCACCATCTCGATGGCCGCCACGGCTGCCTCAAAGCCCTTGTTGCCGGCCTTGATGCCGGCGCGGTTGAGCGCCTGCTCGAGAGTCTCGCAGGTCAGCACGCCGAAGCTGTGTGGAATGCCGGTCTCCTGCTGCGACTGGCCGATGCCGCGAGCCACCTCGTTGTAGATGGCCTCGTAGTGGGCCGTCTCGCCGCGCAGGAGGCAGCCGAGGGTAATGATGGCGTCCACGTTGCCGAGGTTGGCCACAGTGCGCGCAGCGGCGGGAATCTCCCACGCGCCCGGCACGCGAATCACTTCAATATCGGCCCGCTTTGCGCCGCTGCGCAACAGGGCGTCCAGCGCGCCTTCGAGCAGCCGCTCGGTTATCACAGCATTCCAGCGGGCGGTGATGATGGCGAACTTCATGCCCGTGGCAGAGAGATCGCCTTCGACAGCGACCGGCTTGCCGCGCATGGGATCGGTCCAGGCCCAGAAGCTGAATGCGAAGCCCGGCTCCGGCTCGACGGTGAAGATGCGCGACTTCCAATGCGTTTCAGTGATGTCGGAGAGGCGCGCGATTGCTGTGGGACCGGACTCGATCTGGGGCTCTTGCGCTCGCAGCCATGTTGCGGCGGCCTGATGCACGGCATCGAGAGCGGTCACCTCCACCAGCACGTTGGCGGTGGAAGGGAACTGGCCATCGACAAACTCCAGATTGCCGAGCGGAGCTAGAAAGGAGACGCCGCTGCTGTTTGCGAGCGACGGGTTGTCTGCGGTGGGGTGGTCGTCCCATCCTTTGCCGGGCTCAAATCCCAGCGCGCAAAAAAAGCTCGCCAGCCGGTCATAAGCTGCGCGGCTGCCTGCTGGATGAAGAAAGGACATCCCCTTGATCATCTCTTGATTTTATCCTGCGCGGGCGGGGGAATTGATCTTCTGCGCTCTCCACGCCGACCCTGAAGCGAGAGTTGCAATGAACAGGAGCTAGAGAGCGGGTGTTCGCCCAAAAAAAAGAAGGCCGGCACATGGCCGGCCCTCTCTTGCGGAATGCTATTCAGGTTAAGTGGTCGAGCGGGGCTTGACGACGATCACCGTGGCCGGAACCGGGTTGGTCGTTGGAGTGGTCAGAGTGCAACCGACATCCAGGACTGGTCTGCAGGCCGGCAGATTCGGGCTGATCTGCTGCGTGTCGGTGGGCGGAGTCGAGGGACTGATGGTGGTGGGAATGCTGATGTAGTGAATCTTGTTGTCGCCCGCCGTGGAGACGAAGAAGAGCGTGCTATCCGGGGTAAAGGCGCCGGCAATGGGCGCGGTTATCGCCGTGCTGCCTGCAAGTGTCACGTAGTTGACTGTGCCGCTTCCTGGCACATAATACGGCAGCGTTGCGCCGGTCGTGGCTCCGTTATTGGTGTAGGTGAGAAACGCCAGGTTGGACTGCGGCGACGCGACCACTTGATTGACGCTGTTTGCCGCGTTTACTGTGACGGGGAGCGAGGCGTCGAGCACTGCGCTGGTGGAGAGTGGAGTGGAGAGGCTGCATTCGGCGGGCGAAACGGAAACTCCAATATCGTTTAGAGTGACCGCGCCAGCGGAGACCGCGGCTCCCAGGATGTGCTTTCCATCCGTAGTGGCTGCGAGCACGTCGGTCTGCACGTTCAGCAGATCGCCTTGCGGATAGAAGAGCATGCTGCCGTAGTTGCCTACCGTTCCGGTGGGGCACCAGGTACGGGAGACAGTGGGATTGCCGCTGAAGTAAGCTCCCACGCTGGGGATGGTGAGCGCCAGGTTCTTTGCGCCGATGAAGGCATCCGCGCAGGTCGATCCGGTTCCAGCGGTGCAGGTGGTCCAGCCGGTATTTCCGTCATAGACGTACAAGGTATTGGAGTGGCCGGCTCCGAGTGATGCGCTGTCGGTGATGTAGAGAGTCTTCGAGTCGGGGGTCCAGGCAGCAGCGGAACCCATGCCGCCAAATATCGTCGACGTGCCGTTGCCGATGCCGTAGACATAAAAGACCTGGCGCACCTGATCGTTGATGAGCACTTCGGAATTGTTTGGAGCCACGGCCAGCACTACTCCGGGGGCGCTCGTGTCCTGCTTGGTGATCGCTCCCGAGGCTATGGTGTAAATCATCAGTTCCTGACTGGAACCGAAGTAAAGACTGGTGCTCGTCCGGTCCATCATCATTGAATTCGGAACGTATGGGAGGCGCACTGTGGAGCCGACGGTACCGGTGAGCAGATCGACAGGGACGATGTACTGCGACTGGCCCGGAGCCCCATACCAGACATAATCGCTTGCCGTGCCGGGAGTCGTGATGGTGACCTTGTTCGAGGAGATGGGCAGGCCAGTGCCGAACAAGCCGACCTCGTTGATGGGCGAGGGATTGCATGTGGACGGCTGGCAAATGGCAAAAACCGAAGCCACGCCGGGGAAGGCTGTGGTAATGGATCCGGTGGTGCTTGCCGAGATGTCGATCGGGTCGGTGGACTGATAGTCGAGGTCCAGGCCGGTGATGGAATTTCCGTTGGTGTCGAGAATGGTGGTGACGAGATTCTGCGTCACGCCCTGGGTGATGGTGCCTGCCGTCTGTCCATTGGCGAGAGTCACCGAGATCGACTTTGGCGGGCAGGTCGTGAAATAACCGGCCGAAGAGCCCGATTGCGCTACGGACGCGGTGACGGTTGTTGTGCCCGGCTGTCCGGCGGTGATGGTGACCTGATTGGTAACGGTATTGGTGGCGATCTCCGCGATGTTGGAGGTGCCCACCGAGTAGCTGAGCGTGCCGATCGCGGCTGTGCAGTCGGGGAGCGTAGCACCTTGAGGCACCTTCCCAGGGCAGGCATAGCTGTTGCCGGCAACTACTGAGGCCGGAGCGCAAAGCTCATATTGTGTTCCATTGCTGGCAAAGCAGGCCTCAGCATCGAGGGTGGCCTGGGTGCCTTGGGAATAGCACTGCTGCAGCACGGTTCCGGACAGAGGCTGAGTGACGAGGTTCACCGAGGTCACCGGGGCATGCACGTAGACCTCCACGGGATTGGAAACCACCGTTTGGGCGGTGGCCGTGACATACGCCGTGGCGTACGGCAGGCCATTGGTCGTGGGCATTGGATTGGGCGCGGTGCAGATGGTGTAATCGGCGATGCCGCCGCCGCTGTTCCGGTTCCAGCTTCCAGCGCAGATGGTGCCGGTAGGCGAGATGTCGACCAACTGGCGGTTTGTCGTGCCCCAGGTGACCGTGCCGCCGCTGGCAGAGGTGCCCTTGCAGGTGGCGAACGTGGGCGAATTCATTAAGTGGGTTTGCCCGTAGGCCACTGAAACCCCGGTCGTCGCGGGTTGCAGCGTGACTGAGGCAACATCGCTGATCTTCAATCCGTAACCCAGTCCATTGCAGTAGTTGGCGCCCGGGTTGCGGGTGCAGCCGGAGATCGAAATCCCGGCTGGAATGGCAAGGAACAACAAGCAAACAAGCGTCAAAAACCGCCGCATGAATCCTCCCCGCCCCGCCTTATCGAACCGCGGAACGGTCTTTCCCGAAGCCGTCGGAAAACCTGGGTTAAAAGCGAACTTTCCATCGCCGCTGCCTGCATTTGCCGTTTCCGAATGGCTCTTTCTGCCTGGTCCTCAGCGACAGCTTGTCGTCGCTGGGCACAAGGGGAGAAAAGGCCCTCTTCGATGGCGCCCAAAATAGGCTGCGGAGATTAGAGAGACGCTCGATGAAGCGATCCGTCAACACGCCATGGGTGGCCTGCCGCCGGTGAAATCCGCTCAATTGACCGGCTCCCGGCGCCAGCTCTTGCCAGGCTGCCGGTTGACGAAAAACGCTATCGAAACTCCAATGAAAAGTGTATCAGGAAGGGGTGGCAACCGGCATCATGCCGCGACGGACGATTCCTGGTCCTTGCCTCAAAGGCTCCGTCCCCTCTCCATCACGTGCCAGGCTGCGGCTAAGGCGCGGGAGGCATGTAACGTGCAAACCACTCCGCAGCCCGCTCCATCGCATCCCGCCGGTGAGCCGGGTCCGTGAGTCCATGTCCCTCGTTGGGGTAGACCACAAGTTGTGTGGGTATGTGCCGGTCCCTGAGCGCGTGCCAGAATTCAAATGACTGGGGAGCGGGACACTCGCCGTCCCGGTCCCCCACCAGCACCAGCGTAGGCGTGTGCACGGCACGGATAAAGTTGATGGCGGAGCTCTTCGCATACACTGCGGGGTCGTCGTAGACCGATGCGCCAAAGTAAGGCAGCATCCATTGGTCGATCGAGTTTTCGCCGTAGTAGCTCTGCCAGTCGGAGATGCCCGCGCCCGCCACGGCTGCCTTGAATCGCTGGGTCTGGGTCACGGCAAACATGGTCATGAATCCGCCGTAGCTCCAGCCGGTCAGGCCAACGCGGTTGGGGTCCACCGAATACTTCGCTTCGACCGCGTCCACGCCAGCAAGGATGTCGCTCAGATCGCCAAAGCCGAAGTCCTTGCGGTTGGCCTGGGTGAACTCCTCGCCCTGGCCGAAACTGCCCCGAGGGTTGGGTAGCAATACAAAGTAACCGAGCGCCGAAAAGGCTGTAGCGCTCAGGCTGCCACTGCCCCAGTGCGAGGTTGCCGCCGCCGCCGGTCCGCCATGCACCTCTACGATCAGCGGGTACTTCTTGGCCGGGTCGTAGTCTTTGGGCAGCATCAGCCAGCCTTGCATGTAGGATTTACCACTCTTCCAGCCGAGCGAGAGCGACTTGCCCCAGGCAGGCTCAACGCCATCATTGAGGTGCGTGAGCTGGGTGGGAGACGACGAGATGAACCCGCAATCCGGGCAGCGGGTTGATCCGTCAAGAAAAATCTCTTGGGGATGGTCGAAGCTGCTCGAAACGAAGACGAACAATTTGTGATCGGTTGTGGCCGAGAGACTCATCTCCAACCGCCCGTCGCCGACCGTGGCGGGGAGGTCAAAAAACGGACGATCAAAACTGGCCGACTCTCTGCCATGCAGCGTGAGCCGGGCCAGTTGCGTATTGCCCCCCTTCAGACTGCTGACAATGAGTTGTTCCGTGCCGTTCCACTCGAGACAGGAAGCTGTCGCATTTCGGTCTGGCGTCAGGTTGATTGGATCGCCGCCGGTTGCCGGGACAATCCATATATCGCCTCCCGTTGAACCTTGATCGCTCATCAACCCGCCGATGAACGCGATAACTTTGCCATCGGGCGACCAGCGTGGCACGGCAATCTGCAAGCCATGCAGCGGTCCTGGAACCTCGGCAGGGGCAAAAATTGCCCTGGGAGTGCCGCTCAACTCCTGTATATAGAGCTTCGCCACCCACCAGTTGTTCTCGCCCGGCGGATCGGCGGCGACGTAAGCGAGCCCCTTGGAGTCGGGCCGCCAGTCGAACTCATAAACATGGAGATTTGCTGGAGTGGCCATCAACGGAGCGGCTGGCTTTGACGCATCCACGGCGACAGTGGCAACCCGCTCAATCTCCACGCCCTCCTCACCGATGACGCCTGCCGGAGGCTTCATTGCCGCCAAGGCTCCGGCCGGCCGCGTCGCGCCTTCAATATATAAGAAGGCCACCCGGCTTCCATCGGGGGAAAAGGCTGGGGCATCCACGTCTCCATTCAGCTCTGTCAGCCGCCGCGCGGGGCTGCCGTCCAGCCGCGTCAAGTAGAGGTCGAGCTGTTCCGGCCTGGCGCAATCGGAGAAGAAGACAAGCGATTTAGCGTCCGGCGCCCATGCGAGCTGGCGTTCATCACAGTGCAGCTCCGGCTTCGTTGCCGCTGTGATCCGTTCGCTCTTGGGCGGCGCACCCTGAAGCAGATCATCCAGCGGCGCAATGCGAATCTCTTCGCCCTCCTTCACGTGCTGAATCCAGGCGAGACGCTTGCCGTCCGGGGAGATTGCCACTTGCTGAACGGAGTGTCCGCGGTTGAGACCGTTCAGCACCTCTTCAATATGCGCGCGGTCAAGCGAAGAGTTTGCCTGCATTTGCAGCGGCGCAGTCTCCTGCGCGAACGCGGCAGAGGGGCTGAATACAGCGCAAAGAGCCACCGCTGCCATTGCAATTATTCCGTCGCGGTGAGAGGTGCGAATCGGCTGAAAAATCATATAAGAGATGCTACCAGCAGGAAAGAGCCGTGCGAAATCCTAATATTCGGATGAATAAGACGTTAAAAAATGTTATGAAAACATGTGAAACAGTTCCTGACACGAAAAACTCCTTGACACAGATCAAGCATCGGCGTAGAACATTGTTAACGAGTGGGCATTTCTCCCCTCATTCAGATTGTTTGATCTAAGCCAGACCGTCTGAGGTACGCCACACGCGAATCTCGTCTTCTTGAGCCTCCCCAGAGTTCGACATAAGGCTCTCATATAAACGAAGCTTGAAAAATGTAGCCGCCGATAAGATGTTCCTGCCAAGACACAGGCGGCACACGGGCGAGTCCGGGTGCGTTCAGCTTAGGGAAGTCGAGATGCGTTCATCTCGCCTCTGGCCTTCATGGCTCGGGCGGGTGGGCTTTGCTTGAGCAACCAGCCAAACAAAAATTGGAGCCGCTATGATCCTCGCCAACAAAAGCGATAAGAGGGAACGTCTCTCTGCAGGCCGAAGCCGGAGCCAACATTCGTTCAGACCGGTGAGCCAAACCCCGAGGGCCAGCTCTTCTGGAATCGAGGCGGGTGGAACAACGAGCAGCCTGTCTTTTGCAGAGGACTTTTTGCTGGAACATACTCACTCTAGCCTGCGCATCACCGTGATTGGGATGTCAGGCAATTCAAGTACTGCTCCCAGAGAGCAGTGCGAGTCAGCCCAATGTTACGGGTTCCCGTCCTGACGCCGCACGAACCGGGCGCTTGCGAGTGAGATGGAATCTTAAGAGGAAATGCCGGGCATGCGCCGGGTTCCGCACAACGCACTAAAAGCGAGTGAGCTTAACACTCGACTGCTTTCTGGCCTCCGGGCCGGTTCAGCCGATGTTGGCCATCTGACATCATCCCCAATTCCGCAGGTCTGGCTAAAGGCCGGAGGAGGTAATTATGAGTTGCTCAATCTGTGGATATCTGGAACGAGCCTATGAGGCAGTGCTCAGTGAGTATACTGAGGCTCGTTGCTCCGCGCGCTACCGTGTCAGCACAGTGCTGGCGGCTCAGAAGAACGTCGATATGGAGCGCGCCAGGTTCGACCTGGAGGAGCACCGGCGCGGGTGCGCCAACGCCATCCTTCCTGCGCTTATGGTGGGCCGGGATCAGCCCAGAAGGTCTAGACGAATTGCGGCATAGCCAGGGATTTCAAAAACGGTTGAATGGCGTGAGCGTCTCTCACTTGCGGGAAGCTCACGCCTCAAGAGGCATAAGACAACGATCCTGCCGTCACTCCGCTCCCGCCGCAGCGTGAATCGCGAGCAACCTCTCCAGTAGAGGCTTCAACATCTTCAAATCCAGTGCATTCGCACCGTCGGACTTGGCATTCGCCGGGTCGTCGTGGACCTCAAGGAACAATCCATCAATCCCCGCCGCCACAGCGGCCCGCGCCAGCAGCGGAATGAACTCCGGTTGTCCACCGCTGACGCCGTTAGCCGCGGAAGGCTGCTGCACAGAGTGCGTCCCATCGAAAACAACCGGCGCGAGGCTTCGCATCACCGGCAAGCTGCGGAAGTCGACCACCAGCGTGTTGTAGCCGAAGCTGGCTCCGCGCTCGGTGAGGAAGACACGCTCGTTGCCTGTCGAACGCACTTTCTCGACCGGGTGCGTCATATCCCACGGTGCAACGAACTGCCCCTTCTTAATATTGACAGCCCGTCCGGTCTTGCCTGCCGCGACAAGCAGGTCAGTCTGGCGGCAGAGGAAGGCTGGAATCTGCAACACATCCACGGCTTCGGCGGCCACTTCGCAGTGGGCGGCCTCGTGCACGTCGGTCAGCACCGGCAGGCCGGTGTCCTTGGCCAGCCGTCCCAGGATGCGCGTGCCCTCCACCAGCCCCGGCCCGCGGTAACTTCGAACACTGGTTCGGTTGGCTTTGTCGTAGCTGGCCTTGAAGATGTAGGGAATGCCGAGGTCCGCGGCGATGCGCTGAATTTGCTCGGCCATGGTGCGCACGTGGGTCTCGGACTCGATGACGCACGGACCGGCGATCAAGAAAAGCTGGCCGTCGCCCACATGGACGGGACCAATTTCAAAAGAGTGGCTCACGAATTCGATTGTAAAGGGAAGCGCTTCCTCGGATCGCGAAGTAGCCAGTGCACACTTGGACGACGGAGCCCAGGTCTGACTACTAACTCCGGGTGGCCCACATCTCAATTTTGAGATGTGGGAGACGATTGACCCTAGGCCGCCTCTATCGGATTTAGGATGAAGGCATGCCGAAGGGATTAGTTCGCTTCCAGCAATGCGGCTGTTTCCACTTCATCACCTTCGGCTGCTATCGCCGCTTCCAGAACCTTGGCACAGCACCGGCGCGGGCGCTGTTTGAAGAGTCATTGGAGAAGATGCGCGTCCGATACGACTTCGTGGTCTGCGGCTATGTCGTCATGCCGGACCACGTTCATTTGCTCGTTAGCGAGCCGAAGAGGGCGCTTCTATCCAAGGCTGTTCAAGCCTTGAAGTTATCTGTTTCCGTTCAAAGCAAGGAGAGGCCATTCTGGCAGGCGCGATACTACGATTTCAACGTGCATAACGAAGAGAAGCGCGTCGAGAAGCTGAGGTACATGCATCGGAATCCGGTCCGGCGCGGATTGGTCGAGAAGCCGGAAGAGTGGAAGTGGTCCAGCTTTCGGCACTACGCGACGGGAATCGAAGGAACTGTAGAGGTCGAGTCATTTTGGACCGGATGGCGCAGGGATGGGCTTCTCGATCCCAGGTCTCAAAGGCGAGACCTGGGCCACCCAATCGTATAGGGGATAATCGAGATGCGGGCCACCCGCCTGGTCTCGGACAAGCTTCTGCTGGAGCTTCGATTGTTCTCGACGCTATCAAGACCGGAAGGAAAATTGCAAAATGTCACTGATTCAGGACGTTAAGAACGACATAAGAGAAGCGAAAAAGATACGTCTGCCATGGTGGGGTGTATTGTGTTGGATGGCAGCTTGCGGGCTGATTGACTGGATGCTTATTGTTATTGGCAGATTTGATGATCTAGCATTGCCAACAACAAATTGCATAGTCGTACTTGGTTTCCTCATTGTTTTGAAACGAAGACTTAAAAGATATGCGTGGTTTTGGACCATCATCTTCATCATCGCCGCGCTTCATGTTCCACTGATCTTGCTTATTCCCTGGACCACCGAATGGGTTCCAGCATTGGCGATTGCAGTCATTGACTCAGCGGATTTGATCATGATCCTCGCAATTCTTTCAGTTGCCGGAAAGCTCATGGGAGGGACGAAGACTGTTGAAGGATGATCTGGCGCGCTACTACGACAGCCGCGGGTGGCCCACATCTCAATCTAGGATTGGGTGGCCCAGGTCTCGATTTTGAGACCTGGGAACGAGCAGCCTCTCACGCCGCGCCACGGTTCAAAGAGACTCGATCCTGATTTCAAGGCGACGGGCTGAGGTTCATCGTCTCCCACATCTCAAAATCGAGATGTGGGCCACCCGGAGTTCAGATGCTAGCCACCCGCCATGCGATTGCCCTGGAATTCGCGCCTGAGGGCTGTGGAAAGCGGGGTACGAGGCAGTACAATCTTCTCTGGAATGACCAATAAACTTGCATTTCTCTTTCCGGGGCAGGGTTCGCAGGCGGTCGGCATGGGCTGCGAGTTTGCCGAGCGATTTCCCGTTGCCCGCGAGACCTTTGCCGAGGCCGACGAAGCCGCCGGCTTTTCGCTCTCCAAGCTCATTTTCGAGGGGCCTGAGGAAGAGCTGAGGCTCACCGAGAACACCCAGCCGGCGATTCTCACCGTGAGCGTCGCGGCACTGCGGGTGCTGGCTCTGCACGGCATCGAGCCTGCGCTGGCCGCCGGTCACTCGCTCGGCGAGTGGACGGCTCACGTCGCCGCCGGGACCTATAGCTTTGCCGATGCGGTGCGTTTTGTGAAGGCGCGTGGAAGGGCCATGCAAGAGGCCATTCCTCCCGGCCAGGGCGGCATGGCTGCCATTCTCTCGCTCACTCCCGAGCAGGTGGCCGAGGCTTGCACCGAAGCAGCAACGGAGACTGGCCTGACGGTCTCCCCCGCCAACTTCAACTCTCCTGGCCAAACGGTCATCTCTGGCTCGCTGGTTGCGGTCGAGAGGGCAGCGGCGATTGCCAAGGCCAAGGGCGCGCGCCGTGCCGTTATGCTTCCCGTCAGCGCTCCATTCCATTGCGCCTTGATGCAGCCCGCGCAGGAGGAAGTTGCCCGTGTGCTAGGTTCGCTCAAGCTAGCCGATCCGCGCATTCCCGTGGCTTCCAACGTTACCGGCAAGATGGTCCACACCGCCGCCGAGGTCTTTGATGCCCTTACGCATCAGGTCACCGGTACGGTGCGCTGGGTGGATTGCGTAAAGACGCTGATCGCCGAGGGAGCGCAAACCTACGTCGAACTCGCCCCCGGCAAAGTGCTCTGCGGCCTGCTCAAGCAGATCGACCCGGAACAGAAATCGCTGAATGTGGAAGACCTGGCCAGCCTGGATAAGACACTGACCGAATTGCAGGCTGCTGAGACTGCTGAGTAGGCATTTCTGGGGTGCGGCGCTTCCATTCGCTGTGTCAGAATTGGCAGCGGAGGTCGGTGTGGCGCAGATGCTCGACGAACTCCGGCCCCAGGAGGTCTTGGCATGTCGAATTCCGGTGAAGTGACCAACCCCGCGCCCTCTTTGCCGCGCCGCGGAGCGCAAGCTCAGCCCACCCGCCGCATTCGCGTCATCGGTGTTCCTCTCGATCTGGGCGCCAGCCGTCGCGGCGTAGATATGGGCCCCTCGGCGGTGCGCGTGGCCGGGCTTGAGGCTCGGCTTGAGGCCCTGGGCCATCAAGTCACCGACGGCGGCAACATTCGTGTCGAGATCGCCGAGACGCAGGCCACGGGCAATGAGAATGCGCGCTACCTGAAGCAGATTGCCGAGACCTGCACGCGTACCGCAGAGGCCGTAGTGAAGACACTGGAAGAAGGCATGACGCCGCTGTTGCTGGGTGGCGACCATTCGCTGGCCGCCGGATCGATCTCCGGCGTCGCACACTTCTATCGCCGCCAGAGCCAGAGTATCGGTGTGCTGTGGATCGACGCTCACTCCGACATCAACACGCCGGAGAGTTCGCCGTCAGGCAATGTGCACGGCATGCCGCTGGCTGCGCTGCTTGGACTGGGACCGGAGCCGCTGGCCAACATCTTCGGCTACGCGCCCAAGATCGCGGCGGAGAACACGGTGTTGATCGGGCTGCGCGACATCGACGCCGGCGAGCGCGACAACCTGCGCCGCGCCGGAGTGACAGAGGTCTACACCATGCGCGACATCGACGAGCGCGGCATGAGAACGGTGATGGAAGAGGCCCTGCGCGTGGCCGGACGTGGGACGGCCGGCTATCACGTCTCGCTCGACATGGACTGGATAGACCCCGAGGACGCGCCCGGCGTGGGTACTCCTGTGCGCGGCGGTGCGACCTATCGCGAGGCGCATCTGGCCATGGAGATCATCGCAGACCACGGCCGCTTGCTGAGCCTTGAGATCGTCGAGGTCAACCCGGTGATCGACGAGCATAACCGCACCGCGGATCTAGCGGCAGAGCTTGCCTGCTCGGCATTTGGGAAGAAGATCCTGTGAAGAGTTCTACACTGAATCAGTGATGAATATCTTGCATTCGGAGCGGTGATCAAAGAACAGAATGGCAAAAAAACTACGTGTTGGAGTTGTGTTTGGCGGGCGGAGCGGTGAGCATGAGGTTTCGTTGCTCTCGGCGGCTTCGATTTTAAAGGCGATTGACCGGCGGAAGTTCGACGTGGTGCCGATCGGCATCAACAAGGCTGGGCACTGGCTGATCTCGGGAGCAGCGCAAGGGTTGCTCGAGGGTTCAGAACCGGCGGAGATAGCCTCGTGCAAGGCTGACGAGACAAAGCCGCAAACGGCAGGTAAGAAGCTGCGGGCTGGAGATCCGGCGGCTACACCGGGGGCGCGCGTGTTGGCCGAGGGGCAGCCAACTTTGCTGGCTCCAGAGCCGAAGGAGCAGCCGGCGTCGGCACTGGCTCTCAATGAGGCCGCGGCTCTCGACAGCCATGCGGCGCTCGGCGGGCAATCGCTGGACGTCGTCTTTCCCGTGCTGCATGGGACTTTTGGCGAGGATGGGACTATTCAGGGGCTCTTTGAGTTGGCAGGCATCGCTTACGTCGGATCGGGCGTGTTGGGCTCGTCCGCGGGCATGGACAAGGACGTGATGAAGCGGCTCTTCGCGCAGGCCAAGCTGCCCATGGTGAAGCACGTTACGCTGCTGCGCGCCGAGTGGGAACGGTCGCCAAAAAAATCCATCGCCCAGATCGAGGCGGCGCTGAAGTACCCGGTCTTTGTTAAGCCTGCGAACCTGGGCTCGTCGGTCGGCATCTCGAAGGCCCATGACCGCAAGGAACTGGGGCCAGCGCTCGATCTGGCTGCCAAGTACGACCGCAAGCTCGTTATTGAGGAGGGCGTGGGCGGAAAGAAATCCAAGGCTCGCGAACTGGAGGTTGCCGTTCTGGGCAACGATGATCCCAAGGCAAGCGTGGTAGGTGAGATCATCCCCGGCAAGGAGTTCTACGACTACGAGGCCAAGTACCTCTCCGAGGGCTCGGCAGCGGTGATCCCGGCCAAGCTGAACAAGGCGGAGACGAAGCAGATCCGCGAAATGGCCGTGGCCGCCTTCCGCGCCTGCGATCTCTCTGGGCTGGCGCGTGTGGACTTCCTGATGGAGCCGGAGGGCAAGCGGCGCATCTATCTGAACGAAGTGAATACGCTGCCCGGCTTCACAAGCATCAGCATGTATCCCAAGCTGTGGGAGGCCACGGGAATCGGCTACAAGGATCTGATCACGCGACTGATCGAGCTGGCTCTCGAACGCCACGCGGAGAAAAGCCGCACGACCTATAGCCGGGAAGAGTAAAAAGACAGGGACCCGGGACTAAGGGACAAGGGAACAGAACATTAGCTTGCGGTGTCTAACCTTGCAGGGGCGATTGTGGGGCGATTCTGGTCCCTGGTCCCTTAGTCCCGAGTTCCTTTTGTGCCGTATTCTGAATTCAAGGGAAGTGCACCATGACCTTGCTCGACGCTCCTGCATTTGACGAAGTTCGCGATCGCCGCCGCCACAAGATTCTGTTGGGTGTAGTGTGCGGACTGTTTGTTTTGCTAGTTGGCTGGTGGCTGGTGGCAGGCCACCCGGTCGACTGGCCGTGGAACTGGAATGCTCACCTGCGGGGCAGGATCGCGGTCAACGCATTCTTCACCGAGCTTGAGAAGAACGATCTGCCTGCGGCTTACGGCGTCTGGATGCACGACCCGAGCTGGCAGCAGCATCCGGCGCAGTATACAGCTTATCCATTTGACCGCTTCGAGAAGGATTGGAGCCCTACGAGCTCCGATAACGACTATGGCGCGTTTCACAGCCATCGGATTGCCGCGACGCGCATGATTGGCAATATGCTGCAGACGGGGACTTTCGTGAACGGGCGCAAGAGCAAGGCTATCAATCTGGACTACGACCCGAAGGACCATACGCTGCATTTTTCGCCGGAGGACGTGCAGTTCTTGGAGGGGCCGGGGGGAATCTCCTAGGGAAGCTCTGAACGTGCGCCGTGAAAGCCGGTGCTTTTCAGCGGGGTATAGACCCGCCCGGGAGCTGGTTCGTTCCACCCGGTAACAATCGAAGCGGGGGCAGAGGCAACGAAGCCGCCGGAGCCTTC
>Ga0181520_10008577_pt1 | contig 14432 bp, 12 predicted proteins | sample PEATcosm2014_Bin_29_FD_132451 | JGI IMG/M metagenome (GOLD analysis project Ga0181520, IMG submission 132451) | Peatland microbial communities from MTU Mesocosm Facility, Houghton, MI, USA - PEATcosm2014_Bin02_30_metaG | ecosystem: Environmental > Terrestrial > Soil > Wetlands > Peat | place... | reverse complement strand
CTGGCTGACATGGCTGACCACGGCCAGGTCGTGCGAGACGAAGAGCATGGCCAGGCCGAGGCGGCGGCGCAAGTCGGCGAGCAGCTCAAGAATCTGCGCCTGCACGGTGACATCGAGCGCGGTGGTGGGCTCGTCGGCGATGAGCAGAGCGGGACGATTGACGATGGCCATGGCGATCATGACGCGCTGGCGCTGTCCTCCGGAAAGTTGATGCGGATAGTCGTGCGAACGGCGCTCGGGCGAGGGGATGGCGACCTCGCGCATGGCCTCGATGGCGCGCTGGCGGGCCGTGGCGCGGGTGATGGCTTTGCGGTCCCCACATTCGCCAACTACATGCGGATGTGGGCCACCCGCGCTGTCTTGGCAAAGACCCACATCTGCTAACTGCGGCAGATGTGGGGCACCCTCGGCTTTCGCGTTCGGTCCCCACATTCGCCAAACGCGGGCGGATGTGGGCCACCCACCGGGGGAGTCGGGTAACGCGTTGCTGCCGGTCGCAGACGCATGGGCCAAGACGGCTTCGGCGATTTGGTCTCCGACACGCATGACGGGATTGAGGGCGGTCATGGGCTCCTGGAAGATCATGGCCAGGCGAAGTCCGCGCAGCTTTTGCAGATCGGCAGAGCGGGCGGCAGCGAGGTCGCGGCCTTCAAAGACGACGGAGCCGGAGATGTGTGCTTGCGGCGGCAGGAGTCCCATGATGGCCAGGGAGGTGACGCTTTTTCCAGAGCCGGATTCGCCGACGAGAGCGAGTGTTTCACCGGAGGCGAGCGAGAGCGAGATGTCGCGCACGGCGGCGACGGGGCCTTGTGGCGAAGGGAACTCGACGGTGAGGTTATGGAGCTCTAGGAGCACGAGAGGTATTGAAACACAAGTAGAGCGTGGAGGGGTGTTCGCCGGCGTTTCTGATTCCCACATTCGCCGAAAGAAAGAAGGCGAATGTGGGTCACTCTGATTATTTCCTGCGGGGAGCGTTCGCTGCGGGAGCGGCAGGGGCGGCATTACCGGGTGCGGGTGCGGGCTGGATGGCGCTGCGGGCGGGTTCGTTGACCAGTTTGCGGAGGAAGTTAGGAGGGATGGTGGCGGTGACTTCGGCGCGGTCGCCCTTCTGATCAATTTTGATGGAATCGAAGACGGCTTTTACGTCGGCGTCGCCGGGGCCGGGAGCGGTGTTGGCCTGGATGCTGCGGAAGATGGCGAGAAAGGCCGTCGTCTGGTCAGTGAAGTTGCGGGCGGCGTTCTCGCTCTGGGTGTAGAACTCGGCGCGGGCGTGGATGGTGGTCAACATGCGAAGCGAGACGACAACATCGCTCTCGCCCGGGAGTCCGAGGTCAATGCCTCCGGGAAGTGTGAACGAGGGCGTGGCGTGAGGATTCGAAGGGGAGCTGGGGGACGAGGACGGCGCTGACGCGGGAATATGCGCGATGGCCCAGAGCAGGCTGCCGAGCGGAATCTTGGGAAAGTAGGTGCGCACCAGGCTTGGGCCACCGAAGGGCAGAGCCACCTTCTTGAATCGGTCGATGATGCCATGCACCACACTGGGATCGTCCACGTTGGAGACGGCGACGGTGTCAATGGCCAACAGGGCAACGCGCAGGGTGCGGTTTTCGATGGGAATGGAGAAGATATCGACGTCGCGATAGGTTTCGACGGAGCGTGAATGACGGCGCAAATACAGCGCCACTTTGATCTGGTCGTAGTGGCCGACAAGGACTTCGGTGTAGCGTGTGGCTCCGTGCGGCGCGTCTTTCGCAGAGTTGCGATGGATGGCCATGGCTGCTTCGTCGAGATCGCGCTCAAAGGCGAAGCCGGTGTTCTTGACGAACTCGTCATAACCAGGGGCGAGCTGGGGAAACTGGTGATCGAAGGCGGTGAGGTTGCGAACCGTTCCGAAATCGATGTAAATGACGGCATCGGCTTCAGGAAGCAGGCGAGCGGCTTCCGGCGCGGCCTGCTTGCGCAACAGCACTACGGAGCCAACAGCGGCAATAAACAGCAGCACGCAAATAGAGACAATGAGAATACGGCGGCGGGCTTTCATAGCGGGCGGATGAATCCGAATCGAAAGCGAGCATTGCAAGCGAAAAAGCCGGAGGAAATGGGTTGGGAAAGTGCGGCCTGGGCGCGCGCCGCGCAGCGGGCCGGGTAGCCACTCGAAAACTTTTCGGGTAATATCATGCCTGGTGCGGAATCATAACATCCGGCAGGGGTTGGAGTCCTGCGGCATCCGGCAAGTGGATGCGGGTTGCACGAGGCAAGTTGGCGTGCTATCTTCGCTTTGGAGTCCCGGACGCCGGTTCAGTTTCTCCAGCACGGTACGGTTGGAAGCGGCTTGGATGGGCTGGCGTAGCTCAGCTGGTAGAGCATCTGATTTGTAATCAGAGGGTCGGGGGTTCAAATCCCTTCGCCAGCTCCAGATTTTGGTCTTCTCGCGGCTTGCAGCTGGGTGCGCGGTAAGGGATGCCGTTCCAGTTGTGGGCAAAAAGCGGCAAGACGAGATCCCAGTGCGGTTTTCCTGCCGAGAGAAGCGCTCTCCCAAAGGATCTGCCGGACAGGCTGCGAGCGCGGTATTAGCCGCGCGGGGCGAAGCTCGGTTGAAGATGTATCCGCGGTTGGCGCGAACGCCTGCCAGGGTCTTTGAAAGTTAGCGCGGGACCGATGTGCACTCCGATGGAGTGGAATCGGTGAATTCACGCACAGGTGGGTGAGCGGTTAAAACCAACAGACTGTAAATCTGTCGGCCTTAGGTCTACGGAGGTTCGAATCCTCCCCTGTGCACCATTTTTTCTGCGCGTTGCGGCTTAGCCGGACGAGCAGGTAGGATCGAGTCGTGATGGCAAGAGGCAACCGGTTCTGGATCGCCATGGGTGCCATTGCGCTGCTGGGCGTGCTGGAGTGGACTACGCTGAGCGGAGAAACGATTCGCGTAGTCAACGGTCCCAATGGCGAGCCGTTGTTGGATGTCAGCATTCGCGGTGTGGCGTTGGCGATTTTGGGTTTGTTTGCATTTCGCATCTGGATTCATCGCCGTCGCGAGATGCTGGAAGAGCGTAGTAGAGGTTCCGGGCAGGAGTGAGTTGTAGCGGGCGGGAGTAACTCAGTGGTAGAGTCTCAGCCTTCCAAGCTGTTGGTCGCGGGTTCGATTCCCGTCTCCCGCTCCATAAGTATTGCAGGTCGTATATACTGCAAATGTAAATGCTGATGTAGCTCAGTCGGTAGAGCACTCCCTTGGTAAGGGAGAGGTCATCGGTTCAATCCCGATCATCAGCTCCATTTTTTGGCAAGGCCGGATTCGACGCGGCCCTCCCTGGCGGAGGGCTGTTGTGGGTTCGGCGGGCAGTGGCGCGATTTTTACCTGACCGCGGCCGAAGCGGTCGATCCGGGTCTGCGCGAGAAGTACGCAAAAAATTTACCGTAATTTCTAGGGTGTAGAGCAATGGCGAAAGAGAAATTTGACCGCAGCAAGCCGCACGTGAACGTTGGGACGATTGGGCATATTGATCACGGGAAGACGACGTTGACGGCGGCGATCACGAAGGTATTGCAAAAGCACAATCCGAAGAACACGTTCCGCTCGTTTGACTCGATTGACAATGCGCCGGAAGAGCGCGAGCGCGGCATTACGATTGCGACGGCGCACGTGGAATATGAGACGGGGAACCGTCACTATGCGCACGTGGATTGCCCGGGTCACGCCGACTACATCAAGAACATGATCACCGGCGCGGCGCAGATGGATGGCGCGATTCTGGTGGTTGCGGCGACCGACGGACCGATGCCGCAGACCAAGGAACACGTACTGCTGGCGCGCCAGGTTGGAGTGCCGTGCGTGGTGGTGTTTCTGAACAAGTGCGACGCGGTGGAAGATCCGGAGCTGATCGACCTGGTGGAGATGGAAGTTCGGGAGCTGCTGGTGAAGTACAAGTTCCCGGGCGACGACCTGCCGGTGATTCGAGGCTCGGCCCTGGGCGCGCTGAACGGCGAGGCCCAGTGGGAAGCCAAGATTGACGAGCTGATGGCGGCGGTGGATGCGTATGTTCCGCTACCGGCACGCGCGGTGGATCAGCCATTTCTGATGCCGATTGAAGACATTTTCTCGATCTCGGGACGGGGCACGGTTGTGACGGGCCGCATCGAGCGCGGCAAGGTGAAGGTTGGCGAGGAAGTGGAGATTGTCGGATTCCGCGAGACCCGGAAGACGGTTGTGACGGGCGTGGAAATGTTCAAGAAGCAGCTTGACGAAGGCATGGCGGGCGACAATGCGGGACTGTTGCTGCGCGGCATTGGCAAAGACGATGTGGAGCGCGGCATGGTTTTGGCGAAGACGGCATCGATTACGCCGCACACCAAGATCAAGGGCGAGGTCTACATTCTGTCGAAGGAAGAAGGCGGGCGTCATACGCCGTTCTTCAACGGGTATCGTCCGCAGTTTTATTTCCGGACGACGGATGTGACGGGAGTTGCGAAGCTGCCGGAGGGCGTCGAGATGGTGATGCCGGGCGACAACGTAACCCTGGAGATCGAGCTGATTACGCCGGTGGCGATGGAAAAAGGCCTGCGCTTTGCAATCCGCGAAGGCGGCCGCACGGTAGGCGCCGGTACGATTACGGAAATTCTGTAAGGAACGGATGTAGATTCGGCGGGCGGCCGGAAGGCTGCCTGCTGATATCCGGGCTCGGACCCGGACAAGGCTCGCTAGCGAAGCTGGCGGGTAAACGAAAGGAAAAGTAGATGGCTCGCGAAATTGTTCAGCTGCAGTGCACGGTGTGTAAGGATAAGAATTACTCGACGACCAAGAATCGCAAGACCACAACTGAGCGTCTCGAGTTCAGCAAGTTTTGCCGCAAGTGCCGTAAGCACACGGATCATCGCGAAGTGAAGTAGGTCTTCGGTGCGGGCGTGTTGGTCCGCCGGAAGTCTCCCTGGCGGGAGGGTTCCCGTAAAGATCCGGGGCAACTCAGGGGCGTAGGCTCAACGGTAAACCGACGGTCTCCAAAACCGTTTTTGGGGGTTCGAATCCCTCCGCCCCTGCCATCGCTTTGAGGATGGCGAAGAGAATTTAGGAGTAAGCTTGGCGGGTGCCCGCACGGCTCGGCAAGTGAAAGCAGGATGGCAATGGCGAAGTCAGTGGTGGTAAGCGCGCGGCCCAGCTTTGTGGAACAGGTTAAGAGCCTGCCTGAGCGCATCAAATCGTATTACGGCGATGTTCGCAGCGAGATGCGTAAGGTAACGACGCCGACTCGCAAGGAAGTGGAAGCGACCACGCTCGTTGTGATTATTACGGTCTTCATCTTCGGCGTCTACTTCTGGGTGGTGGATGGAGTCATCGGACGTTCGCTGGACTGGGTTTTCAAATACTTCAGCACACACTAGCGAGGGCCCGCCGCACCGCCCCAATGGCCGGCGCGAAGGGAAACTATGGAAGATATCCTAAAGAACGAGAGCAACGGAGCGGAAGAATCGCCGACAGGCACGCCGGAAATTGGCGCGCCCGCTACTCCGGCCTCCCCGGAAACGGTGGAGACGACAGGAACTCCGAGGATGAAGTGGTACATCATCCACGCTTACTCGGGATTTGAGCGCAAGGTGCGTGAGTCGCTGGAGTCGCGCATTCGGGCGTTCGGACTCCAGGATCGGATGGGCCGGGTTCTGATTCCCACCGAAACCGTGACGGAGATCCGCAACAACAAGAAGTACACACGCGAGAGCATGTTCTACCCCGGCTATGTTCTGGTTGAAATGGACATGGACGACGAAGTTTGGCACATGGTGAAGTCGACGCCGCGGGTTACCGGCTTTGTCGGCACCGGGCAGCAGCCCACGCCGCTCTCTGACGAGGAAGTGCAGCAGATCGTTTATCGCGTGGCCGACAGCAAGGAAAAGCCGAAGCTCAAGATCAAGTACGAAAAGAACGAGACGGTGCGCATCACCGAAGGGCCGTTTGCCACCTTTACCGGGGTGGTCGACGAGGTCAACGAGGATCGCGAGACGCTGAAAGTGATGGTCACCATATTTGGCCGCTCGACTCCGGTGGAGCTGGAATTTGGCCAAGTGGAAAAGGTTCTGAGTTAACGAAGTATTTTCAGCATGCGCCACAAGTAGATCCAGGCCGAAAAATCCTAGACCCGGGGTGGCGCAGGCGATAAGGAAGGTTTACCGCAATGGCAAAGAAAGTCACAGGATCAGTTAAGCTGCAGATTGAAGCAGGCAAGGCAACGCCTGCTCCCCCGGTTGGTCCCGCGCTCGGTCAGGCGCAGGTCAACATCATGGAGTTCTGCAAGCAGTTCAATGCGCGCACCCAGAACAAGGAACTGGCCGGGCTGATCGTTCCGGTTGTAATCACCGTGTTCAGCGACCGCACGTTTACCTTTATCACCAAGACCCCGCCGGTCGCGGTTCTGCTGAAAAAGATTGCAGGCATCGCCAAGGGTTCGGGAACTCCGAATAAGGACAAGGTCGGCAAGGTGACGGAAAAGCAGGTGCTCGAAATCGCCAAGCAGAAGATGCCGGATCTGAACGCAGCATCGCTGGAAGCCGCGGTGAAGAGCGTGAAGGGCACGGCGCGTTCAATGGGTTTAGACGTAACCGCATAACACAAGTAGTTCTTCCGCGGACCACACAGGTCCCCGGTCGTAGATACCACGGTCCCAAGCCCCGCCTGACAATTGCCAGCCCGGGGGACTCGAAGAACGCCAGTTGATCGGCGGGAGAGCCGGCAAGTTGGGGACGGTGGGAGACAGGAGCAGGAATGGCACAGAAATCAGGTAAGAATATCGAGAAGGCGCGTGCCGAGGTAGAGGCGCGCTCCTACACGCTCGAAGACGCAGTTACCCTGTTGCAGAAGATCAAGTTCGCCAAGTTCGATGAGACGGTGGATGTGACTCTGCGCCTGGGTGTTGACCCCAAGCATGCCGACCAGATGGTTCGCGGCACCGTGGTTCTGCCGCACGGTCTGGGAAAGAGCAAGAAGGTGTTAGTGCTGGCCTCGGGCGAGAAGTTGCGTGAAGCCGAAGCCGCCGGTGCCGACATTTTTGGCGGCGAAGAGCTGGTGGAGAAGATTCAAAAGGAAAGCTGGACCGATTACGACGCCGTGATCGCCACGCCGGACATGATGCGCTCGGTGGGACGGTTGGGCAAGGTGCTGGGTCCACGCGGCCTGATGCCGAATCCGAAGACTGGCACGGTGACTCTGGATATTGCGAAAGCAGTGGCGGAAGTGAAGGCCGGTAAGGTCGAGTTCCGCACCGATAAGACCGCCCTGGTACACGTTCCGGTGGGCAAGATTTCGTTTACCTCCGACAAACTGGTGGACAATGCGCGGACAGTGATCAGCAGCGTGATCAAAGCCAAGCCGGTTGCCGCCAAGGGCAAGTACATCAAGGGCTGTTTTATCAGCTCCACGATGGGGCCCGGTGTCGCCCTCGACACGGTGGCTCTGGAAGCGGCTTTGAAGGTGAAGGCGTAAGCCTGTAGCAGGTTGAGTGGCCGCGAGGCCGCCGGCGGGAGTTCCGCCCCAGACAAGATTGAGAAGGATGCGGCAATGGCTGTTACGAAAGCAAAGAAAATCTCGCAAGTAGAATCGCTCACCCTCGAGCTGAAGGATGTGAGCAATGGTTTCATCGCCGAATACGGCAAGCTGACGGTGGCGCAGGACGACGTGCTTCGCAAGTCGATCCGCGAAGCCGGCGCCAAGTATCGGGTGGTGAAGAACACGCTCGTCAAGCGGGCGGTGGTGGGTACGGCATTCGAGGATGTAGCCAAGGCGCTGAAGGGCCGTAGCTCGATTGCCTATACGCGGGGAGATATTGTGGCCCTGGCCAAGGCGCTGACCAAGTACGCCAAGGACAATCCGGAGTTGAGTTTTAAGGCCGGTGTGGTGGAAGGCAAGGCGGTTGACATCAAGCAGCTCGACGCGCTGGCTAGTTTGCCGTCGAAGGACGAGCTGTACAGCAAGCTGCTGTTCTTGCTCAACGCTCCGGCGACCCGGCTGGTTTCGGCTCTGTCGGGCGTGGGACGCAAGGTTGCGGTGGTCATCGACCAGGGCGTGAAGGAAAACAAGTTCCAGGGCGGCGACGCGGCTTCAGCGTAGTTGGGCTGAGCTGGTTGCGCTCTGTCCGGCTGTGGCCGGGCATTGGGAAAGTATTCGGAGCTGGCGGGAGTTCGTTCCTTCCAGCACCACGCCGGGTGGCCGCCCGTTGTCGGTCCTCCGGTGGATTCAACGGCTTGTGCTATCTATTGTGCGAAGCAGGTTCGGTCCGCCGCCTTGTCTGGGGCAGCGGCAGGAGAAGCTCCGGAGACTTCCGGGGCGCGGGTTGAAGCAACGCAGTGATTGCGTGGTGGCCGCCCGAAGACTCCAGAATCGGGGCTTCTGCCGGAGATAGCCGAAGCACAACGAAATTCGAAACTAATTGGAGATAAGATCATGGCGGATTTGGCTGCTTTAGAAGAACAGATCGTTGGCTTGTCGCTGCTGGAAGCTGCGGAGCTGGTGAAGAAACTGGAAGAAAAACTTGGCGTGTCGGCGGCTGCCGCGGCTCCCGTAATGGTTGCCGGCGGTGGTGGGGCTGCGGCTGCTCCGGTGGCCGAAGCACAGACAGAGTTCACGGTGACGTTGACCGCCGTGGGCCCCAACAAGATCAATGTGATCAAGGCAGTTCGCGAAGTCACCAGCCTGGGCTTGAAGGAAGCCAAGGATTTGGTGGACGGCGCGCCCAAGCCGATCAAGGAAGCGGTCTCGAAGGACGAAGCTGAGACCATCAAGAAGAAGTTCGTCGACGCTGGCGCGACGGTCGAAGTCAAGTAGTTTGTGCGGCCTGGAAGGGCTGCCAAGGAGCTAGGCCGGGGTGGTACTCCCATCCCGGCGTATATCCTTGCTCCGGATTGTTTGCAATCCGGATACCTCTTGGTGTCTCCAAAGCGACATATCTGGTGTATGATTAAAAGATATCGAATTTCGTCGGGGCAGCTCTTTGTGTCCGAGGCGAAGTTCAAGGGTTTGGTGCGTTGGAGCGGGCGCACTGAAAAATGATGCAGCTTGGGAAGCGGAGCGGGCATCCACATTTGTAGTGGACCGCAGAATTCCTTGGCACAACTGGGTGCAGCCTCACGCGGAAGGGGCTGTACAAGTGAGAGACGAACGGCGGCAGCCACCGGCATCCTCCGGCTCCTGGATGGCGGTGAGCTGAAGAACAGGCTCTGAGAACTGGCGCGGGAAACTTACAACTTGTGTACCGGTGGAATCCACTGGAGGCCCCAGCACGCGGGGCAAACGTGGCAGACGCTATCATCGGCGCCCGTGAGGATTTCTGTCCTCCGGGAATTTCCCGTTTTAACCGTGCCAGGAATAGATATTTGTTGCGCATCGGCCGTGGCGGCATTTGCCGCAGAAGGCCTCGCCCATCTTCAGCCTTCGTTTCTCGAATATTCCGTAGATTCACGCTTGCAGTCCAGTACGGTCTGACGAAGCCTTCGTTTTCCAGTTCGCGGCTGGAAGACGAAATGTCTTGTGGGGGTTGCCGTGCATCTTCCGGCATCTCCGAAGTGCGGTCAAACAGCCGCACGCAATGCCTCCCGGCGAGCGCGGCGCCGGGGCCCGCAAACAGACGGGTTTGGCAACCCTGAGGAGTTCAAATGGCAGAGAAGAAAATCGCCAATCGCAAACGACTCGATTTTTCTAAGATCCCGGCGACCATCCAGATACCTAACCTGATCGAAGTTCAGAAGCGCAGCTATGACCGCTTCCTGCAGATGGACAAGCTGCCCAGCGAGCGCGACGATGCGGGCCTGCAGGCAGTGTTTCAGTCTGTCTTCCCGATCTCCGATTTTCGCAACGTTTCACAGCTTGAATTCGTTGATTTTGCCATCGGCAACTGGGAGTGCAAGTGCGGCCACCTGAAGGGGCTCAACCACCTGCGCACCACCTGCCGCAATTGCGGATCGACGGTTGTCACCGACCCGTTCCATCCCAGCGAAGTGCTGTGCACGCGGTGCGGCACCTACAACGCCAATACTCCGGATTTCTGCTCCAAGTGCGGCGACCCGGTAGCCATGCAGTTGAAGTATGACGTGCCCGAGTGCGAAGAGCGCGGCATGACCTTCAGTGCTCCGCTGAAGGTCACCATGCGGTTGACTATCTTCGACAAGGATGCTGAGACCGGCAACAAGACGATCCGCGACATCAAGGAGCAGGAAGTCTTCTTCGGCGATATTCCGCTGATGACCGAGAACGGCACGTTCATCATCAACGGTACCGAGCGCGTGATTGTGTCGCAGTTGCATCGCTCGCCCGGCGTGTTTTTTGAGACGGCCAACAACCGCACCTACTTCCTCGGCAAGATCATTCCTTACCGCGGCTCGTGGGTGGAGTTCGAGTACGACCAGAAGAACGTGCTGTATGTCCGCATCGACCGCAAGCGCAAGTTTTTGGGAACCATCTTCCTGCGCGCTCTCGGCTTGCGCACGGATGAAGAAATTCTCCGCACCTTCTACACCGTCGATCAGGTTGAGCTACGGGACAAGAAGCTGTTCTGGAAGATTGACGCCGACCCTGAGCGCTCCACCAACCTGCTCGGCATGAAACTCTCGCACAGCGTGAAGAACAAAGCTGGCGAGGAGATCGGCCACTCTGGACGCAAGGTGACCGGCAGCATTCTGAAGAATTTCCATGCCAACCAGATCTCCGAAGTTGAGACTGATCTGGCCGACCTGGAAGGCGCATTTACCGCCGCCGATGTGGTTGACACCAATACCGGCGAGGTACTGCTGGAGGCCAACAACGAGCTGACGGCCGACAAGCTGGCGAAGATGATCGACGCCGGCGTTGCCGCGGTTCATCTGTTCTTCCCCGAGCGCGACGATGTGGGCACGGTGATTACCGGCACGCTGCGCCGCGACTCCATAAAAACGCCGCAGGAAGCGCTGATTGAAATCTACCGTAAGCTGCGTCCGGGCGACCCGCCAACCCTGGATACGGCGACGGCACTCTTCCACGGCATGTTCTTCGATGCCCGGAAGTATGATTTCTCCGCCGTGGGGCGCTTGAAGTTCAACATCAAGCTGTTTGATAACGAAGACGCAACCGACCGCAAGGTTCGCACGCTGGAGCCGGACGATTTTTACGCCACCATCCGCTACCTGCTCAAGCTGCGCAAGAACGTCGGCTCGGTGGACGACATCGATCACCTCGGCAACCGCCGCGTGCGTGCGGTTGGCGAACTGATGGAGAACCAGTTCCGCATCGGCCTGGTTCGCATGGAGCGCGCCATCAAGGAAAAGATGAGCGTCTACCAGGAGATGTCGACGGCGATGCCGCATGACCTGGTGAATGCCAAGCCTGTGATGGCCGCTATCCGCGAGTTCTTTGGCTCCTCGCAGCTCTCGCAGTTTATGGACCAGACCAACCCCCTGTCGGAGATCACGCACAAGCGCCGTCTCTCGGCTCTGGGACCGGGAGGTTTGTCGCGTGAGCGCGCTGGGTTCGAAGTTCGCGACGTTCACCCTACGCACTACGGACGCATCTGCCCGATTGAGACGCCAGAAGGCCCGAACATCGGCCTGATCTCGTCCCTGAGCTGCTATGCGCGGATCAACGACTACGGCTTCATCGAGTCGCCTTATCGACGGGTAAAGGATGGCCGCGTGATCGATCACGTGACCGTGCTCAACGCCGGCGACAGCCATTACAAGGTCGGCGAACATCTTGAGAAGGACGAGATGCTCAAGGTGAATGCCGAACTGAAGGCGCACAACAAGAAGCTGATCGACCACGAACCTTTCTCCTTCTACCTTTCGGCTTGGGAGGAAGACAAGTGGGTGATTGCGCAGGCCAACGCCGAGCTGGATGAGCGCGGCAATATCGTCACCGAACTGGTGAACGCCCGCAAGGCCGGCAACTTTGTTCTGGTGAGCCGCAACGAGGTGGACTACATCGACGTCAGCCCGAAGCAGCTGGTTTCCGTGGCTGCGTCGCTGGTGCCGTTCCTTGAGCACGATGACGCCAACCGCGCGTTGATGGGCGCCAACATGCAACGCCAGTCGGTTCCTCTGCTTCGCGCACAGGCGCCGATCGTAGGCACCGGCATGGAAGGCGTGACCGCGCGCGACTCTGGCGCCGTCATTCTTGCCCGCCGTTCCGGCATCATCGATTCGGTGGACTCCGAGCGCATTATCGTGCGCGTCGAAGGCGAACATCATCCGATGCAGCTTTCACGCGAGGTGGGCAGTGACATCTATCAGCTCACCAAGTTCAAGCGCTCCAACCAGAACACTTGTATCAATCAGCGCCCGATCGTCAAGAAGGGCGACCGCGTGATTAAGGGTCAGGTGATTGCTGATGGACCCTGCACGGACAATGGCGAGCTGGCACTGGGACGCAACGTGCTGGTGGCCTTCATGCCCTGGCGCGGTTACAACTTCGAGGACGCGATTCTCGTCTCGGAAAAGATGGTGAAAGAGGATTACTACACCTCGGTCCACATCGAAGAGTTCGAGATTGAAGCGCGCGACACCAAGCTGGGGCCCGAGGAAGTAACTCGCGATATCCCCAACGTCAGTGAGAGTGCGCTGCGCGACCTGGACGAGAGCGGCGTGATCCGCATCGGCGCAGGCGTCAAGGCAGGCGACATCCTGGTGGGCAAGGTAACGCCCAAGGGCGAAACCCAGTTGACGCCGGAAGAGAAGTTGCTGCGCGCCATCTTCGGCGAAAAAGCCGGTGATGTCCGCGACGCTTCGCTGACCTGCCCTCCGGGTATCGAGGGCACGGTGGTGGACGTCAAGATCTTCTCGCGCAAGGGCCAGGAAAAGGACGAGCGCGCCAAGCTGATCGAGGCGATGCAGATTGGACGTCTGGAAAAGAACCTTTCGGATGAAATCCGAATTCTTACCGACGAGCGCCTGAAGCGGCTGGAAGGATTGCTGGGCGGCAAAGTGGTGCAGGCTGATCTGCACGACGAGCGCACCAACAAGCGTCTGCTGGTGAAGGACGTAGTGCTGGACCGCGAGACCATCGAACGCATCTCGACGCGCAATTTGAAGCGCATCAAGCTGAACGATAAGGACCCGAGGGTCAACGAGCAGATCGATGAGATCGAGGAGATGACCTCGCGCCAGATCGACGTGTTGCGCAAGATCATCCGCGAAAAAGTCGAGAAGCTGCAGAAGGGCGATGAGCTTCCTCCGGGCGTCATCAAGCTGGTCAAGGTTTACGTGGCGATGAAGCGCAAGCTTTCGGTCGGCGACAAGATGGCCGGACGGCACGGTAACAAGGGCGTCATCGCGCGCATTCTGCCGGAAGAAGACATGCCGTACCTGGAAGACGGAACCCCGATGGAGATCGTGCTGAACCCGCTCGGTGTGCCATCTCGTATGAACGTCGGCCAGATTCTGGAAACGCACCTGGGATGGGCGGGCGCCGAAATCGGTAAGAAGCTTACCGAACTCATTGCCGAGTATGGCAATGGTGCGGAGGAGGCCCGCAAGGCGATTCGCGAGCTCTTCGCCGGTCTGCCGTTCGTTCCTGACTTTGACGGCATCGACGACGATAAGCTGCTGAAGATTGCGCACGATCTCGAAGAGCGTTGCTACTTCGCCTCGCCGGTCTTTGACGGATCGAAAGAGGAAGAGATCAAAGCACTGCTGGAGCGTGCTGGTCTGCCGACTTCGGGCAAGACGTTCTTGTATGACGGAATGACGGGAGACCGCTTTGAACAGCCGGTAACGGTGGGCTACATCTACATGCTCAAACTGTCTCACTTGGTCGATGACAAGATTCACGCGCGCTCGATTGGACCGTACTCGCTCATCACTCAGCAACCGCTGGGCGGCAAGGCGCAGTTCGGTGGCCAGCGCTTCGGCGAAATGGAAGTGTGGGCGCTGGAAGCTTATGGCGCGGCCTACATTCTTCAGGAACTGTTGACCGCGAAGTCCGATGACGTCTATGGCCGTACCAAGATTTACGAGGCCATCGTCAAGGGCGAGGCGGCGATTGAGCCGGGCGTGCCTGAGTCGTTCAACGTGCTGATCCGTGAATTGCAGGCGCTCTGCCTTGATGTGGAACTTGTCAAGGTGAAGCCGCGCGTTCCGGTTGAAGCGGTACCGGCGGCAGCCGACTAGCGAATTAGACGGCGGGTGCTGGTCGTCAGCCAGCGTCCGCCGCTCTCTCGCTCATTGAGTTGAACCTGCGGGCTGCGCTTCCGGCAGCAGGCAGGAAGAAATTACGGTTCTCACACAGTTGGCTCTGACGGCCAACGGCTGGGAACCGACGACCGGAAGCCGAAGGCGGCCGCGCAAGGCCGCAAGTCCTGGACGCTTACCGAACGTCCAGGTGAGGAGGCAATTTGTACCGCTCGAGCCCATTCGATCTCGGAAACAACATTGCGGATTTCGACGCCATCAAGATTCAGCTCGCCTCGCCGGAGAAGATTCGCAGCTGGTCG
>Ga0181520_10008574_pt1 | contig 14435 bp, 13 predicted proteins | sample PEATcosm2014_Bin_29_FD_132451 | JGI IMG/M metagenome (GOLD analysis project Ga0181520, IMG submission 132451) | Peatland microbial communities from MTU Mesocosm Facility, Houghton, MI, USA - PEATcosm2014_Bin02_30_metaG | ecosystem: Environmental > Terrestrial > Soil > Wetlands > Peat | place... | reverse complement strand
TGGAGCGGGAGACCGGGATCGAACCGGCGACATTCAGCTTGGGAAGCTGACGTTCTGCCACTGAACTACTCCCGCCCTTTATTATCAGTAACTTACGTGGCCGACTTGCGCTTACTATCCATCCTGGTCCCATCTTAACAGAGAGACGAGACGCCAGAACCCCTCATTTTTCTTCCAACGCTAAGGTGCGGGCGCATTGATTAGAAAAATGGACAATCAATCTCGCCGCAAAACCAATCTAAAGAAGTATCTCGCACATGGCGTGAAATGGCAATGTTGACTTGTTGAGGATGAACGGCAGGTATGGCGGGCCCACAGCGCCGATTTCGAGACGAACGGTCAACGACAATACCGCCGATTCGCCCAAATTCGGTCACGTGGTCAGTGCCCAGTCGCCGCGGTTTGTGTCGTTATCGATCAAAATCACCTTTCACACCTCACTTAAAAGACTGGAAAAGGAGGCCCTTTTGTTCCCGCGGTTCTTTCGCGGGGCGGACCTGCTCGTCGTGAACGAGAAACGAACTGCAATGAAGGTAGAAAACCAAACATTCAGATAATTCGGTTGCCAGCCCTCCGCATGTTGTAGCCCACACAAGACTCGACCTCGCGCCGGAATGCGGAGCGGCCCAGCATTTCAAGCAAGGCCTCGACCGGGGGCAGTGTTAGATGCATCCTACGAAGGACGAGCAAGTAGGGTTTATCTGCCAACGGAAGAAATGTCAGTCCCAAAGTAAGCGCTGAGGCCTGCGTGCTAATGCAGCAATCCACTTCACCGCTTTGCACCAGGCGAGCTGCGGGGAGTTGTCCCAGTGTGCTGCGGTCATAGCCCTTCACCTTGGAACTCGCGATTCCATGTGCTCTTAGCATATCGTCCAGCAATCGGCGGCAGCCTGCGCCGAGCTCTCGATTTGTGATCTGCACGTCCTTACGTTCCAGATCTCCAATGCCGAAGATGTTTTTTGGATTCCCTTCTGCAACGACAAGCCCCTCCTTCCACACCGCGTAGGAAAGGATTGCGATTGAGCTGCGAGGAAACATCTTGGTGATCGGAAGCAGATCGGCCCTGTCGCCTGCTTTCTCTGCCAAATGCGTGCCGGCGACATGAACTAATCCCTCATGCAGCAAATCAAGCGCACGCGAACTATTCTCATACGCGACGACAAGTTCAAAGCCCTGCCTCTCAAGCGAATGCGCAAGCAGAGAGGCACTGGGATCACAGCCTGCGAGGAGAATACGTCCGGGGTTCTTCCAGTTATCGCCCAGTAGCCGAACTTTTCCGTTGGCACTGCCTTTGCTCTTGCGGCAGGGCTCAAGAAAGACAGCATCCGTAGGCTGAAGGCCCCAACTGGCAGGATCGGGCGCTACAGCAACCACGTGTTGGTTGACAGTTGCCAAACGCAACGGCTGTCCCTTGGGCAATGAGGCAGTTCCGCCAAGAATATGCACATTGGCGGTTTCCTCGAGTGCCTTGGGAGGTGCTTCGAGTCGGAACAGTTCCTCGACGGTTGTATCTAGAATGCGAGCCAATTTGAGGCTGACGACTGTATTTGGGACATAAAGACCAGATTCGATGGAGTGAATTGTCTGGCGGCTAACACCTGCCTCCGCGGCCAATTCAATCGCAGAAATTGCCCGTTTGGCTCTGAATTCAGCGAGATTCGATTGCACTTCTACGGATGACATTCGTGCCTCGTGTGAAAATGGTCTGTATCTGATACGCGACTCATGATACTGATACGAGGGAATATGCACAAGTCCGGCGCTTCTTCGAGCGCCAAGCTCATCGTAATGTCTCCGATTGGCGTGCTTCGAACTCCCTTCAAGCATGCCGCGGGAACACCTGTTCAAGGTGTATCCGGAAGAAGCGCCGAGGGAGTTGTTGAATTGCACGCGGAGTATGTCGCCGGATTGCGTGATCTGGCTGGGTTTGAACGGATATGGTTGATCTATTTTCTCGATCGCGCTTCAGACGTACAGATGAAGGTTCAGCCCTTTATGGACACGACTGCGCGGGGTGTTTTTGCCACACGCTCGCCTGTTCGCCCCAATCACATCGGTATCTCTGTAGTTCGTCTTCTCGGTATCGAAGAGAATCGACTGCTCGTCGCCGATGTGGATATGCTGGACCTGACTCCACTGCTTGATATCAAACCCTACGTTCCGGCCTTCGACAGCTTTTCACCGTCGCTTGCGGGGTGGTACGCAGACAAATCCCCCTCAGGAGTTGTGGCAGACGATCGGTTTGAAGCAGGAAGTTTTGATTCTGAAGATTCCAATTGATTCCGATTCGCACACAGCCGATTGGTAGCCAGTCTCTGTCTCCGTAAGCGCTTCTTGGAAGCTTGCCCGACGACGCGTAGATTCTGGGATGCGATTTTTTCGCGCCGAAAAGCTGCCGTCGAGGATTCAAAGGGGACATCCATTTTGGGAGAACTCCAAAGCCCTTTTGTACCAATTGACTCAGTGCAAATGCAGGCGCCACGCGGTATAGCTCAAGATTTCGTGCAAGATGCGCTCGGTTTCCTGGGAACTGTCGCCGAGAGATACTCGGGTCCGAGGGGAAGTGAGGACATTGAGGCCCTCGGCTGCGCAGATTTCGTGAATGCGAAACAAGTGTGTTCCGTCGCTCACCACCACCAGCCTTCGCATGCCGTTGGCCCTCGCGATCACCGCAATGCGCCGGGCCGATTCCTCGGTGTTGCGGCTCTCGGTCTCGGCGATGATGGCGCTCTCGGGAATCCCTAAGGCCATCAGGTATTCACGGCCGACTGCGCCTTCGGAGAACTTGTCGCCCCCGGTGCCGCCCAGGGTGATGATCAACGGGGCAATGCCGCGTTTGTAGAGGTCGCGGGCATGGTCCAGGCGGGCTCGGAAAACCGGGGATGGGCGGCCGTCGTACTCCGCGGCTCCCAGCACGCCGATAGCGTCGGAGGGGGCGGCTTGATCGACGCCGGCAAAGTTCTCAATCTGGACGTAGACCCAACAGGACCAACCCAGAAATGCCACGACCGAGAGAAAAAACATAAAAGCGATCGCACGGAGTCCCCAGTGACGACGTCTCGGCTTGGTCTTGCGAATCATGTGCACCTTTCGTTGGTGAGGCAGGGACTCTGGAATGAGAAAGTAAGGGACTAGGAACCCGATGCCGATTATTGTTCATTGCCTAGCAGGGCTTTGACCTCGGAGGGAACTGTTCACTGCCCACGGCGCCCTTGTTTCTAACCTCAGCTCTCCAAGTCCCTCGTCCTTAGCTCCCTAGTCCCTGCTTTTCAGTCCCTCAATCCCTCGACCGTTCCTCGCTGCAGACACATAACGATCTCGTGCGTGGGAATCGCGCCCTCGCGCAGCACTTCCCAGCGGCCCGGCCCAAGCGACAAATCGACAATCGTGGTGGGCTGGGCGTGACCGGTGGGGCCGCCATCCACAATCAGCGGGATGCGGTCGCCGATCTGGTCGCGGACACAAGCAGCGTGGGTGCATTCCGAAGCACCTTGCAAATTAGCCGAAGTAGCCGTGACAGGCAGGCCGAATCGCTCCACCACCGCACGCGCTATGGCCGCATCCGGCACGCGCAGCGCCACGTTGCCGGTATTGGCCGTCGAGCGCAGGGGCAGCTTGGTTCCTGCGCGCACAATGATGGTTAGCGGTCCGGGCCAGAAACGCTCCGCCAGCTTGTCGAGCATGGGGTCGGTGTCGCGCGCCAGTTCGTAGGCCTGGGCGACCGAAGCAATCAGCAGCGACAGAGGTTTGTGTTTTTGGCGGCTCTTGAGCTTGTAGATCTGCTCCACCGCGTGAAGGTTGACGGGGTCCACCGCCAACCCGTAAAAGGTGTCGGTGGGCATGGCGATGACATCTCCCTTGCGCAGGCAGGAGACGATGTAATCGATCCGGTCCGGTTGGGGTTCATCGGGATGGACGCGCAAGATCTCCGCGGACAAGAAGCTCTACCTCAATTCCCGAATTCGAAAGGCCGTAAAGACGGAAGCTATCACAGCCCCAGCCGCGGTGCAAGTCCCGCTTTGAGCCGGGGGTCAACGTTGTGCATCAAAACCGCTTAGAATCGCCTCAGCGAGGGAAACGGTTTATGCCTGTTCGCATTGTACAAAGTAAACAGAATGCCCGCTTGAAAGAACTTCGCCGGGCGCTCGCACACCCCGGGCGGGAGTCGGGACCGCAGGGCCGGGGCCTGGCCGGAATTGAGGGCCCGAATCTGCTGGAAGAGGCGCTGCGCGCGCAGTTGCGCATTGAATGCGTGTTTGCGGCTCAGGGGACCGAGCACCTGCTTGAGCCCATGAACCTGTCCGAAGATATAGAGATTCTGCTGATGCCCCGGGAGTTGCTGGAAGCGACCCTGGCCACAGAGACGCCCCAACCGGTGGCCGCCCTGGTTGAGCCGCCGGACTGGACCTGGGCCCATATTCTGGGTTCGCACGTTCCCGGCGGGCCGGGGAATGCGGCGCCGCTGGTTGTGGTGCTGGCCGGGCTGCAAGATCCCGGAAACCTGGGCACCATTCTGCGCTCGGCCGAGGCCTTTGGGGCGGACGGCGTGGTTTGCCTGCCTGGAACTGTGAACGCTTGGAACCCCAAAGCGGTGCGCGCCTCGGCGGGAAGCGTCTTCCGGCTGCCCGTGGTGGTAGCCAGCGAGCGTACCTGCCTGGACGAGTTGCGCGAGGCGGGCGTGAAGATCTGGACCACCACGGTCGAGGGCGCGCTGCCGGCCGATATGGCCGACCTGGCAAGCCCCGTGGCCCTGCTGATCGGGAACGAAGGCAACGGTGTGCGCGCCGAGTTGGCCGTTCATGCCGACGGAGCGCTCACGATTCCTTGCCCCGGGCCGGTGGAGAGTTTGAACGCCGCCGTAGCCAGCAGTGTGCTGCTTTACGAAGCCTCGCGGCAACGGTTTCTGCGCAGCAAGATCGCATCGCAACCCACTCGGAAAAGCAGGGGCGGTCAGGCATGAGCCTGTTTGACGGCGAGGTTGAGGGGACAAAGGGCACGCTGCGTACCGCGCCCCTGGCCGAGCGCATGAGGCCGCGCAATCTGGAGGAGTACAGCGGACAAGAGCACCTGCTCGGCCCCGGCAAGCCGCTGCGCGTCCAGATCGAGCGTGAGGGCGCCGGCAACACCGCCAGCACCAGTTCCATGATCCTGTGGGGTCCGCCGGGAGTGGGCAAGACCACCCTGGCCAAAATCATTGCGGAAACCACCAGCGCCACCTTCATCGAGTTTTCCGCGGTGATGAGCGGCATCAAGGAGATCAAGCAAGTCATGGCCTCGGCCGCGCAGGCCGCCGAGATGCATTCGCGCACCATCCTGTTTGTGGATGAGATTCACCGCTTCAACAAGGCTCAGCAGGATGCCTTTCTGCCCTACGTCGAGCGGGGCACCATCCGGCTGATCGGGGCCACAACCGAGAACCCCTCGTTCGAGATCATCTCCGCGCTCTTGTCGCGCTGCCGGGTGTATGTGCTGCAACCGCTCAGCGACGAGCGCATCGCTGCCCTGCTCCGACGGGCCATGGACGACAGCGAGCGCGGCCTGGGCGCGCTGGGCATGACCGCGGACGACGATGCCTTGATGCTGATTGCCAGCTACTCCAGCGGCGACTGCCGCAACGCCTACAACACCCTGGAAGTAGCCGCGCAATTGGCGCAGGAAGGTACCCGGCACATCGACCGGGAACTCGCCGGAGTGGCCGTTCAGCAGCGCGTGTTGATGTACGACAAGTCGGGCGAAGAGCACTACAACCTGATTTCGGCCCTGCACAAGAGCGTGCGCAACAGCGATGCCGATGCGGCGCTCTACTGGCTGGCACGCATGTTCGCCGCCGGGGAGGATCCGCTCTACCTCGCCCGCCGCGTGGTCCGCATGGCAGTGGAAGACATTGGCCTGGCCGCGCCCGAGGCGCTGAATCTGTGCCTGAGCGCCAAGCAGGCGATGGAGTTCCTGGGCTCCCCGGAGGGCGACCTGGCGCTGGCCGAAGCGGTGGTGTACCTGTGCCTGGCCCCCAAGTCGAACTCGGTCTATACCGCCTACGCCGCCGTGCAAGCAGAGATCGAGCAGACCCGCCAGGAGCCTGTCCCGCTGCACCTGCGCAACGCGCCCACCCGCCTGATGAAGGAGCTGGACTACGGCAAGGGCTACCGCTATGCCCACGACGAAGAGGGCCGCGTGGCCGACATGGATTGCCTCCCCGATTCCCTGCACGGGCGCAGTTACTACAAGCCCACCCAGGAGGGTCGCGAAAAAATATTGGCCCAGCGCATGGAGGAGATCCGCCGCATCAAGGCGGGAAAGCATATGAGGCACTGAAGCTCCGGTAAGCTATACTTCCGACGTGCCGATAACGGTCCATTCCGCCTTCGAGATATTCACAGCGATTGCACTTTTGATTGCAATTCGATGTGTTTATATCGCGGCGACCGAAAGCGACGGACCGCGCAAAGGAAGATCACGATTCATTGCGACCTTCCTGTTCGGATTCTGGTTCTGCGCAGGGACTTTGTTGATATTCCTCTACGACAGGAGCTTACCCGTATTTGAGTTCACAGGAACTATCGAGTCGGTACAGGTTCGCAATTCAAGCAGTAGGCACTACAGCGCGTACCTGCGAATTCAGACCACTTCCGGTGGCGATATCGACGTTCATGCAACAGACAGCAGCACGAGATTTCGCCCAGGTCAACTGGTCAAAGTTCGCTACAAGGGAGATACAGGGGAACTCATAAGTGCTGTCTTCTATGCAGAGGGTGGAAAGCAGGAGGGAGTTTTACAAAGCCTCAAACCTATCCAGGAGGCCCTGGGATTTCTCCTTGGTCTATTCGTTATCTGGGTTGCATTCAGGCAGTGGCGCCGCGACCCGGAAGGCGCCGAGAGCTGAACCTACCAAGGCCTTGGCCCCGCCAAGAAACAATATTCCCCTGACAGTGCGCCACACCTATTGAAAGTCTTGTGAATAGAGGTTATCTGCGCTACAGCCTGTTACGCGTGCACGCTCACGCTGGAATAGGCACAGTTCTTGCCGTCGTAGCCGCTCATGCTGCTGGTCGCCGAGGCCGAGGTCGCGGGAGAGCCCAGCACGTCGGCAAGCACGCCCTCGACTTGGCTCATGCTGGCATTGGCGCTCTTCGTCATCATGCCGTAATAGGGCGAGGTCGCTGGATTGGCTCCCTCTACCAACGGAACGATCGGGCTCGATGTAATGTCCTTGACATCGGAGGCAGTCTGCGCGCTCGCCGCCTGGGTAAGCGCCTCCACGAGCTGCAGTTCCTGCTTCGCCTTCGACACACTGGCCAGACTACTGGCGACAGAGGAGGTTGAGTCACTACCGAGATACGCGCTGCCCGATGCGCTCCCTTGCGTGCTCGTTCCGTCGCTTTTTGTCTCGACAATCGAAAACGAGTAATAGAACGCCTCACTCTCTCCGCTGACACTCGTGCTCGTCGAGGATGTGCCGCCATGAGCCTGCGCACCGGTGACCGAACTCGTGCCGATGCTGCTGTCCCCTTGAAAGGTTTCGTTCGAAGAGTTGACCACAACGCTGGCGCTGCTGCCGGATGTGCTGATGTTGCCGATCGAACTGCTGACGGTAAAGGTATCGGTATTTTTTGTGATATCGGCAATATCGCCGGTGACCGTGCCCAAGGTCGCAGTCATGTTTTTGTAGTCCAGCACGTTGACAATCGAGTTGACGTCGGTCTGGGAATAGCCCTGCTGAAGCAGAAAACTACCCAGATTCGAATCTTCCTCATGAACCATCGACTGCACCGTCGCCAGATCGGAGGTGAACTGGTCGTCGGCCGATGTGCCTGCCGTGCCCGACCCGCTTGCTGTGCTGGAGCTGCTCGCTGTGCCGGCCCCGCTCGTCGCCGCAGGGGGCGTGTACGACGTGGCGGGCGAAAGCGTGCCGGCAAAGTTGACCTCGTCCCGCATCCAGTTCGCGGTCTTCGCGCCATCGTTGGCCGCCGCGTCCACCGCCTCGCCCGCAGCAATCACCGGGCTGGTCGGCGCCCACCATTGCGCCGTTCCGTAGACCGACTGAGCCGTGGAAAGATCACCCGAAGTGATTGCATCGCCGATTTGCGCCAGATAGCCCTTGAACTGGTCCGACGGCGCGGTGAGCGAGCTCATGGAATCGTTCGAATCGGCCAGGCTTTGGGTATAGTTCGCGAGTGCCGTCTGGGCCGCGGAAGCGTCGCCCGACGTCAAGCTCTTTCCGAGCGCCGTCCAGTCCGTCTGCACGGTGGTGGTATAGAGCCCCATCGCGAAGCAGATCGACTGCGGAACCCCCGAGTAGAAATCGTCGACAGGCAGGATGGCGGGGTTCGCTTGCGCAGCCGTGGCAGCACCGGGCTGACCCGACGAAGGAATTAGCTGATAGACGTTCGAATTCGATATCGCGGAAACATTCATGACCTGCCTGTTTCAGACGCTGATAACGGCCCCACCACTCCTTATCGTCAATCAACCCAAAAACATGAAAGGCAAGGAGAGTGCCCAAGTCTGACCATCCCCTAAATGAACCGACGGCTCCCAGACCCACTTTTAGGACTGGAATACTTCAAACATCAACCAGTCGGCTTTTCCGGTCCCTGTTCCCTGATCCCAGTTCTCTGGTTTTACGCCTCCCACGGATTCACGACAGAAGACGCAAGATCCTCGAAGTGCTTCACGTTCCGTGTAGCGAGAGTGGCATGAGAGGCGAGCACGATGCCGGCAATCATGGTGTCGCGGACGTCGACAGGTCGGCCCCGCCTGCGGCGATCGGCGCACAACTCCGCTGCTCGAATGGCCGAATCGGAATCGAATTGCAGCACCCTGCCTTGAAGTGCTGTTTGAATAAGTTGCTCGAATTTCAACTCGAGCAAGGTGCGCCTTTTACTGGTTGGCATTGCGAAAAGACCGGAGCGAATCTCGAATAGATTGATCGAAGTTGTCCAAACCGAAGAGCGGGGTTGCAGGTCCAGCCAGTGTGCCACTCGCTGCTCAGGGGCAGGACCCATGAACTCCGAGATCACGTTCGTGTCCAGCAGAATCATGACTCAAAGTCCGGGATGTCAATGCGCATGTCGCGAAATTCCGCAATTGGCTCGTCGAGATAGACTCCACTACCGCTGAACAGCGCCACCATCTCGCTGCCCAAGCCGCCGCGCAGTTCCTCGCGCTCATGCAGCGCATTGCGCAGAATCTCGCGGACCTCTTCTTCCATGCTCCGTCCGTGGAGCTTGGCGCGACGCTGCAAACGTCCCTTGAGTTGTTCTTCCAGGTTGCGAACCACAAGCTGAGCCATGCGTCCCTCCAAGCGATATCATGATAGCACCATTCTTGATCCATCAACCGAGTTCCTTGGAATCGAGCTTCAATCTTTTGCGGGCCCGCCCCGATTCCACGAAAAGGGATCTCAAGATCTCCCGCAAATTGGGCTCAAATTGTTGCGTGAAGCGCTGCGGACTTTCATCATCTGTTTTCTCCGATCCTTAACTTCCCCCCTGTTACTCGAAGAAGCGGCTGTGGTAGACTTCGGTCGCGCGCATCCCCCATGCAACTCCGCGCATTTCTCTCAAACAATCATCCCAGGAGGAAGAATCATGAGCGGTCTCACGCCACACATTGCGGTCAGCAACGCGGCCGCGGCCATCGACTTTTACAAGGCAGCCTTCGGTGCCCAAGAAGAAACCCGCCACCAGGCTCCCAATAGCGACAAGATCATGCACGCCAGCCTCAAGATCAACGGTGGAACGCTGATGTTGAGCGACGACTTCTCCGAGACCATGGGCGGCAAGTGCCAGACCCCGGAAGCCCTGGGCGGCAGCCCCGTGACCTTTCATCTTCATGTGACAGACGCCGATGCCGTATGGGGAAGAGCCTTGACGGCGGGCGCAGAAGTCGTCATGCCCCTGGCCGATCAGTTCTGGGGCGACCGTTACGGGCAGTTGAAAGACCCCTTTGGTCACAAATGGTCCATCGGCCAGCCCATTGTCAAGAAAACCGACGCGGAGATCGAGGAAGCGGCGAAGGCGGCATTCGTGTAGGGGTCAGTGGACAGTGATCAGCCGGCCTTTGTGGGTGCCCCAGGCTCAAAAGCGAGCCCCGGGGCACCCGGCGACAGGGAACAATAGTCAGTTATCGGGAAACAGGCGGGCTGGGCTCCCGTCCCTTCTATAGAATTCGGCGTTTCCTTCAATTCTGATACTTGATCGAGCAGCCGTAGGAGCGGGTGAAGGGCGCAGCGACCGGCCGGCCTGCCATCGCCGCGGTGAGAGCGTCGGAGACGTAGTTGCGTGCTCCGCGCACATCCTCGGGGTCGGGGGTGGGCCGGTCGTCGATGGCACCGTCGCAGATCACGTTGCCGGCGGGATCGATGACGATCATCTGCGGAGTGGTCTTGGCGTTGTAGAGGCGGCCCAGTGTGCCATCAGGGTCCATAAGCACGGCAGTGGGCACGGCGTGCATCTGCTCAAGATAGGCATTCTCCTGGCTGGGGGTCACGTAGCCTTGCTGCCCGGGAGCCGAAGAGATGACGGTGAACCAGACCACGCCCTTGTCGGTCCATTGCTTCTGCAGCGCCTGCATGTTGCCGGAGATGTAGTGTTTGCGGGTGAACGGGCAGCCCTGGTTGTGCCACTCCAGCACCACGAATTTACCGCGATACTGGGCTAGGGCCTCGGTTTGGCCGCGCGAGTCGGTGGCCGTGAAGGCGGGAGCGGGTGCGCCGACGCGCAATGCCTGCGCTGCGGCAAGAGATGAAAGCAGCGCGGCTACAGCGGCCGCGCATCGAGCGAGACGGGGAAGGAGCGCCACGAGAGTCAACCTCCTGAGGGGGAATCGATCAACGTGCACGTTCGTGGTCTTACTCGAGATTGGACGCTGCGTTGCCGATCTGCGTTTCAGGTTTGGGCAGCTTGCCGAGGGCCTCGATGACGATGCCGGGGGTGAGGACTTCAGGCAGGAGCGTCGGCTCGGACTGACCCGGATGGTAGAGGACATAGGCAGGCACTCCACTGCGGCCCAGCCCCGCCAAGGCCTGGGTGATGGCCTCGTCGTGGCGCGTCCAGTCGGCCTTCAGCAGCACGACGTTGGCGCCTTGGAAGGCTTTTTGCACCTCGGGCTGACTCAAGGCCACTCGCTCGTTCACCTGGCAACTCAGGCACCAGGCGGCGGTAAAGTCGACGAATACCGGACGGCCTTCAGTCTGGGCGCGAGTGACGGCATCGGCGGACCACGGCTCCCATCCACTGCGCGCAGCGGCATCCAGGCTCCGGTTTCCATCCGGCACGACCGTTCGGGAAGGATCTCCGGCGACGACCAGATCCTGAGCAAACACCGCCAGCAACACCACCCCCACGAGAATCGCCGCACCTGCGGCAGCTGACCACCGCTTGCCTGGCCAGCGGCCCAGGAACCATCCAGCCATGGCCAGCAGCAGAAAGCTGGTCAGCAGCGCGGCCAGCAAGCCGGCGCCGTAAGCCTGCGCCAGCACCCAGGCCAGCCAGATCACGGTGGCGAAAATCGGCACGGCGATGGCCTGCCGCAGCACTTCCATCCATGCGCCGGGTTTGGGCAGCAGGCGCGCCCAGGCCGGTTGCAGGGTGAGCGCTACGTAAGGGGCGGCCAACCCCAGCGCCAAAGCCGTGAACACGGCAAAGGTGACTGCTGGCGATTGGGCAAGCGCGTAGCCGATGGCTGCTCCCATGAAGGGCGCGGTGCACGGCGTGGCCACTACCACGGCCAGTACGCCGGTGAAGAAGCTGCCGGTGTAACCCTGTTTGGCCGCGAGCGAGCCGCCTGCGCCTGTGAGGGTGAGGCCGATCTCAAATTGGCCGGCGAGCGAGAGCCCCAGGAAGAACAGGAACCCGGCCATCAGCGCCAGGAAGACGGGGGATTGGAACTGGAATCCCCAACCGATGCTGGAGCCGGCCGCGCGCAACCCCAGCAGCACCCCGACCAGCAGCCAGAAGGAGACGACAATACCGGCGGCATAAACCAATCCGTGCGCACGCAAGGTGCGCCGCTCTTCCTGGCCGGAGCGAACCAGCGACAGGCCCTTGAGGAACAGCACCGGGAAGACGCAGGGCATGAGGTTCAGCAGCAAGCCGCCGAGAAACGCCAGGCCGGTAATGCGGCCCAGTTGCGCCCAGGCCAGCGAAGGCTCGGCCGCAACCGTGCCGGGCAGCGCCGCGATTTCATAGGCGCGCCCGCCAGACAACTCCAGCACCCCGTTCAATTTGGCTGGACTGGCGCTGAGGTTTGCGTCCTTCTTAAGCTCCAGAATGAAACCCTTGGCGGTTGGGGTGATCTTCTGCAGCGCCGGGTTGCTGAGAATGTCTTCGTCGGAGGGGAAGAACGATGCTGTCGATTCTCGCTGGCCGGTTTCGACGGCAAGCCGGAAGCCGGTTGGTGTGGCCTGGAAGATCGCTTTGGCGGTAGCGGGGAGAGGCTTGGGGTATGAGTTCAGCTCCGTCTGCCGAAGAAATAGCGCATAATCCGCGTTTTCCGCAGAGATGTCATTGTCAGCCGCTATTTGACGACTGGCCTCCAACGCCGCCTTTCCTGGAATACAAACTTCGCGACAAACGAGCCAGTCGACCTTCGCACCCAAGGTAACCTGTCCGGGCCCGATGCCTTTCGCGATACTCAGACTCATTGGGAAATAGACTTCACCTTCGTAGCCGAAATCCATCAACGGTCCGAGCGGTAAACGCCTCGGGGCTGGGAACCGCAACGGGCCGGCGGCAACCCCTTCTGGCAAGGTCCAGTGGATGTGAGGGGGCTCTCCGGAATCGCCCGCGTTTCGCCAATAAACATGCCAGCCGGGTTCAAGTTTGAAATAGAGCCCGGCGAGGTCCTCGTCGCTTGTCCCCGGGAAAAGGTGATCGTCGACGATCACCAACTGCACATGCACATGCGGCGCATCGGCCGAATTCGACTGCGCCAGCACTGGCAGGCTCGCAACGAGCGAAAGAGACACGAGGAAGATCGAGCGAAAAAGGCGCATAGGTGGGAACGAGGTCTCCTGCTCGTTGGACTCAGTCTACCGAACCAAGGTCGCAGCGATTCAAGCTTTAGCGGTGGATGTGCAATTCCGGGCGCGCGGCGTGCTCACGGAAGATGCAGTCGTTTTGGACGCACTTGATGCCGGCGGCGCGGGCGCGGGCGATGGCTTCGTCGTGGACGACATCGTCCTGCAGCCAGAGATAGGGAATCTTGAGTGGAATCACGTCGTCGACAATGGCCGGAACATATTCCGAAGCGCGGAAGACGTCGACCAGGTCGATCCCGGCCCCGGTTTCTGCCAAGATCGCGGCTTGCGCGGTGTCGAGGTCGGGATAGCAGCGGAGCCCCAACACCTCTGTCAGAGCCGGGTTGACCGGAATAACGCGGTAGCCGTTGGCGGCCAGATAGCGGCCGATGTTGTGGCTGGCGCGCCATGTCTTGTCGCTCATGCCCACGACGGCAATGGTGCGGGCGGTGCGGAGCATTTCGTCGATGAGGTCTGGATCGTTGGTCATGAGTGCCTTTTGGTCTTTGGCAGGTTTTCCAGGGTTTTGTTCCCGGCTTCTCAAGCCTAGTTCGGGAATCAGGTAGCGATGGTATACCCCCGGGGGGTTAGGGGGAGGGGGGGGGTACCCTTTTTGCTTCTGCACATGGCCGGGAGCGGCATAGGGCGGAAAACTCAGAGTCTTGCCCTACATCAAACGTAGCAGAATCCGCGAATTAGTCTGCAAATGGGCCCGGGCTGAGGGAGGCGTAAAGGCGAAATGGCCAAGGTATGGCCATTTCGCCGGTGGTTACACGTCCAGATCGTCGTCGGCATCTGCTGCCACGGCGGTCCCCCGCCGCTTGGCCAGCAGAAACCCGCGCAAAAACGGCTCAAGGTAGCCGTCGAGCACCTTGTCCACGTCGCCCACTTCCACCTTGGTGCGGTGATCCTTGGCGATGCGGTAGGGCTGCAGCACATAAGACCGGATCTGCGAGCCGAAGTTGATTTCAAGCTTCGAATCTTCGACCTTCTTGCTCACCGCGCGCTTCTTTTCCAGTTCGTACTCGTAGATGCGCGAGCGGAGCATCTTCATAGCCTTCTCGCGATTCTTGTGCTGGGAGCGCTCGTTCTGGCAGCAAACCACGATGTTGGTGGGCAAGTGGGTCATGCGCACGGCCGAGTCGGTGGTGTTGACGTGCTGGCCGCCCTTGCCGCCGGAGCGGTAGGTGTCGATGCGCAAGTCCTCGACGCGGATATTGACTTCAATGGTGTCGTCGATTTCAGGCGAGACATAAACTGAGGCAAACGAAGTATGCCGCCGCTTGGCCTGGTCGAAGGGGGAGATGCGCACCAGCCGGTGCACGCCGCTTTCGCCGGCCAGCAGGCCAAAGGCGTTCTCACCTGTGATGGTGAAGGTGGCGGACTTGATGCCCGCCTCTTCGCCGTCCTGGTAGTC
>Ga0181520_10008572_pt1 | contig 14437 bp, 12 predicted proteins | sample PEATcosm2014_Bin_29_FD_132451 | JGI IMG/M metagenome (GOLD analysis project Ga0181520, IMG submission 132451) | Peatland microbial communities from MTU Mesocosm Facility, Houghton, MI, USA - PEATcosm2014_Bin02_30_metaG | ecosystem: Environmental > Terrestrial > Soil > Wetlands > Peat | place... | reverse complement strand
ATCTGGTCAAGTAAAAACGGACACTCGGTTAAGCTGCTTTAGCCAATATAAAATTCTTTTCAAAATCATTCGGATTTTTGTATTCCAAATACGAATGAAAACGATTGCTGTTATAAAACATTTCTATGTACTTGATTACATCAACTCTTGCCTCGTTCTTTGTATGATAAATCATATCGGCAGTCCATTCGGTTTTCAAACTGTGAAAGAAACTCTCCGCAACAGCATTATCCCAGCAATCGCCCTTTCGACTCATGCTACAGATCATGCCATAGATACCCAAGAGATTTCGGTAATCACCACAGGCATATTGGCTGCCGCGGTCAGAGTGGTGAATCAATCCCTTTCCCGGTTTCCGTCGCCAATAAGCCATTGAAAGAGCATCCGTGACAAGCGATGCCTTTATCCGGCTGCTCATAGCCCAACCAACAACTTTTCTTGAATACAGATCGATTACCACCGCCAGATACAGCCATCCTTCCATGGTCCACAGGTAGGTGATGTCGCTGCACCATACGGCATCGGGTCGAGCCACCTGAAAATTACGATTCAGAAGATTAGGAGCCACGGGCAAGTTATGTTTGCTGTCCGTCGTTATTCTGAATTTTTTACGGCGCTTTACAGATACGCCGGCTTTTTTCATCAGGCTGCGGGAACGATACCGGCCTACATCATGCCCCTGAGAACGGAGGCTTTTGGATGTTCTGCGGGAGCCATAAGCACCCCTGGTTTCGCTGTGGATCTGCCGAATTATTGATAATAAAACGAAATCCTTATCTACTTTTATATCTGTTTTCAAATATTGATAGTATCCACTCCGGCTGACTTCCATAACCCGGCACAAAATAGTTATGGGGTAGGCCTTCTGTTGCTGCCGGATAAAGTTATATATTACATTGACTCTTTGGCAAAGAAGGCCGCGGCTTTTTTTAATATCTCATGCTCCATTCGAAGCCGCTTATTTTCTTTCCGCAACCGATGAAGTTCTTCTTTTTCCGGCGTCATGTGACCTTTGCCAGGAAATGATTCATCACTGTCGGCTTTAAACTGCTCTCTCCAGTTCCGCAGAACATTCGGGTGAATATCAAGATTCCTGGCGGCTTCTGATACTTTGTAGCCTTGCTCGGTCACAAGTTTAACTGCGTCAATCTTAAATTGCTTCGAATAACTCTTCTTCTTTGTTGTCATATCTCACCTCCAAAAGTTTAGTTTCTATAACACTCTTTTCGAGGTGTCCGCCATAACTATACCACTTCATATTACCTAAATGGAAGTGATGATAACCCATTACATTGAGCAGAAAATCCTTATCTGCCCATCTATCAACATCTGCTCCTGTTGAAATAGTAGCAAGCGAAAAACCCTTTTTTTGTACTAGCAAGGATAAATAAGGCGTAAGGTCTTCCCCAATTTTTACCTTTTTTAAGAAGCTAGATATTTTGTTAGAGAATGTAACCCAGCTTGAATGATTTAGGGCCGCGGGTTCAATAATTATTTCCCTGGGGCGTGGAGTGACGTAACGGACTTTCCAGTTTGCATAAATTATCAACAAGTCAGGAAGGTGTTTTGACTGAAGGCAATGCAACGTTTCTTTATTATTTGGTGATTTTGGTATTTCTTTAATTAGTGCTTCACGTAACTTTTTGATTCTTTTTGACTCTAACATTGATATTGACCTTTCTTGTACGCATTACCTATGCAATCGGCCAACCGCCGAAGGCGGTGATAGCCGCGTCAATGTTTTCCATGAGCACGATGGTTTCGGCAAGCGCCGAGACGATTTGCTGATAGTGGGTCAGATCGTCATAGGTGAGCTTGCGGCCCTTGCGGTCTTTGAGCCATTTGGCACAGACCTGATAACCGCCGACGTGAAACTCCCAAACTTCTTTGGGAACACCGTCAAAATACTGCGTGGCGTTAATCCAGACGCGCCCTCTGGTTTCGCATTGCGGCTCGGTATAGCGCACAGTCTCTACGGCGCTGTCTCCGGCCACAGGATAGCTGGTAATTTTCTTCCCCTGCTTTTCCATCAGGTGTAAAGAAACTAGTCCATCGCCAAGTGAGCAGAGGCTTTGGAAAAGTTCCGGATTAGAGGTAAGCGGCAGACGGGGAAAATCCATTTTTAGGAATTCGGCGTAGCGACTGCGATAGGTTGGCGAATGCAAGACAGCATACATATAGTTAAAAATGTCTTCCGGCCCGAAGATCTTTTTTCTATCGCCTTTTCCATCAGAGATAAACTTCATTTTTAATCGGGCGGCAAAGTCTTCGATGAATTCTGGTGAGAGATTGGGCTTGCGTTCTTGTTCTGATTCTTCAAACAACGTATTATTAGAGGTGCCATCCGCGTAAAGATAAAGAGGAAAAACATAATTTTGTTCTTTTGTTTTTGTAGAAACCACACAGCTCTCAGAAACAGAAGTTGCAGCCATACAATGACGCCAGCCAACCACTCCAATCTGCCTGGGCACTAATAGACATTTATTCATTTTCTCAGCAACATGATCTATTAATTCACGACGTGGCCGGTCCATGACTAACGTACTAAAGTAACAGACTCGCTTATCGAATGGTCTGTATATGCAATCTATTAAATGAGATTTCCACTCCTTGTCGTTTCTGAGTTTATGTCTAGTGCTAATTAATTTCCGACTATCGTTATCGTTAAGATTATATTTTTCTTTAAACTGATCATCAGATAAAGAAGTGTCATGCATATCTTTAATACGCTGCAATAGTGCATCTCTATCAATATCTATAGCGAAAGAATCTCTGTGTGTCTGAAAACCAAGAACATTAACCGATAGTATCTCCGTCACCTTGACGTAATTTTCGTATTCGGATTTCAATTTAATATTTTGGGGTATGAAAAGATACATTGGTGCTTGAGGTTTTAGTTGCGACCATGATGTTGTCTTTGTGTAATTTTCAGCCAGCCAATGATATTTGCCGCCGACTAGTTTATTTTCATCATTCGTCTTCTCGAATAATTCACGCTTACCCCAGAGATCAGAATGGCGCACAGTCGCCAGCTCGTTTTTGCTGCTTGTTCGTTTAATAAAAATTCCGATGGCAACGCCCTGCTGAATATCAAAGACGTTTTTGTCTTCGGAACTATCCGGACAGCGTTCTTTTTTCTTGCTGTTGCCGTGAAGATCAAGAATGTAAATGTCATCAAAGGTCTGCATTAGGTTTTGACGCATTCCGCGAAAAGTGGGGTTGTCCAGATAACCGTGATTGCTGATAAAGGCCAGAATGCCGTAGCCGGTTTGTTCAATGCGCCATTGCGCAAACCGGATGAATTTTACGTAATCGTCATTGAGCCACTTGGGATTTTTCTCGCCCAGCGGTTGACCATCTACTTCAAAATAGTTGCCTGTCTTTTGTCCCGTTTGAGTATCGTTGCCGCGTAGAAGATTGCCGATCCACTCGCCTGTATTAGCCGAATGGCCGGAATACGGCGGATTGCCCAGCACTACCATCACGGGCGCATCTTTTTTGATGTCGCTTGCGGCATTGGCTTCTTCGGCAATCCATTGGGTGAAAAGCGGCAGGCCGGACATGGCGTGAGCTTCTTCCAGAGTGTTTGTCAGATAAATTCGCAAACGCTCGGCTGATTTAAAATCATAGCCCGAATCTTTGAGTTGCAGGCCCAGCTTCATGTGCGCGACCGCATACGGGGCCATGAGCAGTTCAAAGCCGAAGAGCCTCGGCAGCAAATGCTGCGACACATAGCTTGACCACATGCCCTTGTCGTCTTTAAAGTCATTGTGGATGTGGTCAATAATGCCGTAAAGAAATGTTCCGGTGCCTGCGGCCGGATCAAGAATCTGGACTTTGTGCACATCTATTTTCTTTTTGCCGGTTGTTTGGACCACCTTTATTTTTGTCGCATCGGCCAAGCCGTCCTGGAGTTTAAAATCTGTCTTCAGAATATGATCGATACTGCGGACAATGTAAGAGACAACCGGCTCCGGTGTGTAGTAAACACCGCGTGCTTCGCGCATCTTGGGATCGTAGGCGGCCAGAAATGTTTCATAGAAGTGAACGACCGGGTCTTCCTGCCGTGTGTGCTTGCCAAAATCTTTGAGGATAGCTTCCATATCTGTATGGTGTAAAAGTTCGGCAAGATCATCGACGGCCCAGACGATTCGCTCATCAAGGTTTACTCCGGCGATATAGTCGAACATTTTGCGCAGAAAGGGGTTGGTCTTGGGTAAATCAAATCCGGCATTCTGGCGGGTAAAACGTTCAGCGCTGTCAGCGTTGCAGCGGGCGGCGAAAAGGCCGTAGCAGATTGTTTGCGCGTACATGTCCGCAAACTGTTCTGGCGAAAGATCATGAATTAAAACTTTACGAAAGCCGTCGAGTTGTTCATGCAGAGGATCGGGTTCGTCACCGGTTAAGTTTTCTTCATTAAAGGCCGCTTTCATGATATCTCGAATAAGTCTTGCCAGAGCCGCCATGCGGACGGCCAAGTCTTTGGGTGAATTAACGGTGGGAATGCTGGTGGTCAGAAACGCGGAAAATAATTCTTGCAAGGATTGTTCGGCATTTTTAACCGGTTTGATTTTACCGTTCGCAACCGTCGCCAGTTGCACGGTTAAGCGGTATTGCCCGCCGACATACCAGTGGAATTCCAGATAATCAGTCAAAATGAGATTGCTCAGAGATTCCCTGTATCGTTTTATCTGATCGGTGCGTTCCACTTCGGCAAGTGATTTACCGATATCTTTACACTCAATGTAGCCCAGAGGGGTTTGTTTTTTTGTTACAATGAAGTCCGGCGCTCCGCACTTGACTCGGCGCGGCTCATTGGTCGCCGTGATTCCGGCGGCCATGTTTTCCATCAATTCTTTCAGGGCCGGGCGATGTGTATGCTCGGTGGCATTGCCGGCAGTGTAAGCCTTTTCGATTTTTTTGAGATAGTCGGAGATAGCGGTCACGTAATCACCTGCACATTATTTGAAAAAGATGAGTATCTATAACACAAAATGGTAATTTAGCAATATTACCAATGTATTTTAAATTGCATATTTTTATTCAAACTCGCTTTAAATTAAACGGGACGGGAAAAATTATTACCAATTGAAAATCGGCGAATATTCCCATTATAGCAAGCCCTCGCAGTGTGACAGAAGCATAGACTAATCGTTCTTTTGTTGCTGAAAGATGTAGATATCGCGCTATAGTGTTGACACAAAAACATATGTATATTTGTGTCAGGTGAAGTATGGTAAAAACGATAAAAATAACGGACAATCAAATAATTAGTAGAATTTATGGTTATAGTAAGGGTTGGGTTTTCACTCCAGACAATTTCAATTGTCCGTCGGTTTCAGGATACCTTTAATCAGGGACAAGTATAATTGACTTATCCCGCCCTGCTTGAGGTTATTAATCTGTAATAGCTGCTTTCAATATCTGTGATTTTTTGATGCTGAAAAAGTATGTCTCCTTTTCGCTACGCTCATCATCAACACACCTATTCAGCAAAATCACAGAAATCAGCTATTACACATTAATGCTTTATCATCCCGCCCAGGTTATTAGGCCAAGGAAAATACAGACTTTTTTATTTTGATTCAGTGAATGAATATCTTCTTCCCTGTTGAAGAGAAACACTGGCTTTGATATATTTTGAGTACTGAAAGAAAAAATTTGGGGGTATATTTGGGGGTATGCAGAAAATTATGCACATTAAAATTTTAATTATTAATAATACTTAGATAATCTATTCGAGTCCGCGCTGGACCAATACTAAAAAAAGCGCGCTAATTTTGGCGCGCTTTTTTTTTACTCACTCGCAAAAGTCAACCCATGAGACTATTAATCCCAATTGTATCAGGATTTACGTCCGCGCCGCAAACCAACACATTTTCTAATGCATTACTCATCAATATTGGGTTTTTATTGGAATACCCCCCGGCAATAGTGCCACTGTGCATTAGAGTTTTCTCATTTTTCATAGCGTTAATACGAAGCCAATTTGTTTTTAATTTCTTTTTCATATCTTTTATAAGACAGAATTGAGCAGGATGACATGCACCCCTTTTTTCTTATACAAACAAAGATGAGGATCAACAGTGTAAATTGTCGTGGCGCTATATCTTATAAAGCCGGAAAGTATTAGAGCATCGGACATATGAAAACCGAGGCCATAAGACATGTTGGCTGCGGTCATAAATATTTCCGAATCATCAAGCCAGGCAATATGGCAAATATTCTTTATGGCTTCCAGTAAAGTATCTACAGAGTGGTTGTCGATTGAACCTTTCAGGGCAAGCTTTTTTAACTCGTATAAAGAAATACAGGATACAACGGAATCCTCTCCGTCCAATATTTCATTCCAGACTTCCGTCGACCGCTTATTGCCTCTAATTAGCTCGATAAAAAAGCCTGTATCAATACCTATCATGCGACTCTGTCCTCATCGTTTCTATGTCCTTATGAACGTCTTTGGAAACATGCGCTTTGCCGATAAGGCCTAAAACTTTCATGCCGCTTTCCTTTTTCTTTTTTAGAACAATGTAATTCCGGACGGCATCAGTTATCACTGAAGATACGGATTTCTTTTCATTGTCCGCGAAAGTTTTTACGACCCTTCCAATGTTGTCGGGAATGTTTGCCGTTATTCTCATTTTTTCATCTCCTTAATAGTTATGCGCTTATATTATGAGCATAATAATGAATTGTCAATAATAATTTCATGTAATGATTCCCGTTACGGACAAAATATTATTTTTTGATTATCAAAACCAGAGACGGCATACTAATTTGAGAAGATAATATCGATAAATCAAATACTGCTATACGAGACATTGTCGAAAATCAGGAACAACAGTGTTCTATTTTCCATATTAGTTTTTCCTTATACTTTATTGTTTTTGGAAAATTTCTTCCAATCGCTTTGTTTTACAACTGGCATGACCATCTGCATCAGGAAATTTTACCTTGCCACGGTTCGCTCGGGATTAAAGGTATTAGTTGATTTATTAAATATTTTGTTGCCGCCGGGAAATCGAAAACAGTACCGGCAATTAATAACGGTATTACATCCTTAGCGAAACTGGAATTGGCGATTTTTGCAAGAAAATTTTTTTCAAATTCAGCACGCGAAACGCTGAGGCCTTCATTTTCTATGTATTGCAGAAAACATTTTATCACTATTTCAGGTTGTGCCTGTGCGGTTGTAAATGCCATCCATAGATCAAACAAATCCCTTCCCTTCTTTCGCTGATATAACGCCCGAACTTTTGTTCCCAACAATTCGTCAAGCTTATATGTCAGTATAGAAGCGTTTTCTGAAAACCAGCGGGATTGCATATCCAAATTTTTTCTTTCATACCCGAGTACCGTAAAATGCTCCCGTGAATTAATTTCCACCTTCAGTTTTAGCGGCATACCTTCTTCCGACATCATCCGATAGGTTAGCGTTACCCCGCCTTCGGATTGCTTCCGTTTAGGGATTCCCAGCCAAGGATTTAATCTTTCCTGCAGAACGTTCATTATCGGGCCAATGGGACCTGGATGCACCTGGACGAGATCAATATCTTCAGAATAACGAACCGGTGACAAATATAGTTTAAACAGGGCGGTGCCGCCTCGAAACGCCAGATTTTCCGATAACACCGGATGGCTGAAAATTTCTATGAGCGCGCGGCAAATAATCATGTCCTGCTCTATTTGATCATTCCGAGGCCACGGAGCTTTTTCTCGCCATTCCTTGATATAGGCGCTTGAAATCATATATCGGCCTCCACTTTAGTGTTTATAAAAATTCGCCAGCGGTTGTCCATTTTTGCTTCCTTGATACTAAGAGAAGGATCGAGCGGAGTGCGAACCGGCCGCTTCTGAGCAATGTATCCGGCAATCTTTTCCGCCTTCTCGCGACCACCGGCCAATTCCATTAGATATCCGAGGCGCTGCATCCAGGCAATCGGAGAGAATTCAGCCTGCTCAAGCAAACGACCGACATCAATTTTTTCTATAAGTTCAGCAAGAACAGTCGCTACATTATCCAAACCGCCGCAATGATCGACGTAGCCAACTAGATCCAGCGCGGTAGTTTCGGAAGTGGAAATCTTGATCACTCCGGCAGGAGTATTTCTTTGTTCGGTTTTAATATTCTCGATATTCTTTCGCGCAATAAATTCCGCTTTCATTTTTCCGCATTCAATCGGCCTGCGGTTTTTCGCCACGACTACTTGAAACACCTGCGGACGCTGATGAGCGGCGCCATGGTATTCTGCGGCGCTGAGAAGACCGGCATAATATGCTTCATCCAGATAATCCATCAGATTGGGAATAAATTGCTCCGGCGGAATACATCCGGCAGTCCGGTATTCCGGAGGGACAATCGTATAGAAGCCCCTGTAAGGCATGGCAATGTCGCCTTTCTTCTGCAAACGGCGAAGTGCAGCTCTGACAGCCACGGGAGTCGAATCTTTCGATTTTTCGACATCCTTAAGGCTGAAGCAGGAACGACCTTTTGCAGCCATATTTTGAATGTATTCGATAAGCATCATATTTCCTCTTGTATGGATCGCTTGCGCATACTAACACTTATCGTTACTTTGCGCAAGTGGTACATACAAATTTTATGAAACATAGTTTTTCATAAATCTTAACCATATTTCAGTTCAAAATCCCTCTTTTGAGGGATTGACAATTTCATTAGCTTATGCCTAAAAAATTACATTCAAAATTTATCAAGAAACTAAAAGATGGTTTGCATCGCATCAAAAGTTGTTTGGCATCAGCTAACTCAGTGATGTAAAACTTTTACTAATCAAAGAAAATAGAATTAGGAGGTGCAAAATGGATAAGAAAAAAACGAAAACTGATCGCACAAAATCAGAAGCAGAAAAAAGATTGATTGAAGTAAGCCGCAAACTCGGGATCGCTATTCCTGCCAGTCTTTTTTTATTAACCACTGCTAACGCAGCTATCGTACCTGAAGCCATGAATGAACATCCAAATTCTAAAACTGAGATACAAAAAACGCTTTCTAATGAGGTTATAGAACAGCTATTTGGCTATGCAAAAAAAGGTGTGGAACTGGCGTCAGCATCCGATTGCAATGGTATTCATGGTGATTCTTATGTCGACAAAGATGATCCTAACGTAACGCGTGAAGACGGAACTCACGGCAACATACACACCGCTCAGCACGGAGACAGTTGTAGATACTAACTAAATGTTGTATAATCTTTAAGTTGTTTTACGGCATTGTTGTGTTTGCGTGTTAACGTTTATGCGAATAAAACAGGCACTTCTTCCTCCTATATCAGACAAAAAGACTTCTCCTGAATCTCTCGTAAACAGACTAAAAAAAGTCAACTGCCTAAATGTTATTTTTCAGGTAACGGATAGCTGCGTGTTGTCATGCAGGTATTGTTTTGCAAAAGGGGCTCACGGAGATTGCGGAAAAAATAGCTTTATGGATTTGAGACTGCTTGATGAAGCCATCAGACAGTCTTTCCATACGCATCATGTGAAAGTTGTCTTCGAATGGACTGGCGGTGAGCCATTTTTAGCCGGAATCGATTTCTATAAACAGGTAGTTAAATCACAACGAAAACATGCTAATAAAAAATTCACCAATACCGTGCAAACCAGCGGCTATTTGTTCAATAAAGAGTTGATAGATTTTTTCGTCAAAAACGACTTCCACATTTCTGTAACAATTGACGGCACGAAAGATATTCATGATTTTAATCGTCCGACCGCCACAGGCAAACCTTCGTTACAGACGATACTGAACAACCGCAATTATGTGGTCAAAAAACAAGGTTCATGCGGGGCTATCGTTACAATTACTAAAAGGAATATTGGCAAAGAGGGGCAAATTCTTGATTTCTATCATTCATTGAGCATTAATTATTTTCACAGCAACCCTTATATTTATTTCGAAGGCAATCTCGTTAGAGACAAAAAGATAGCCCTTTCCAATAAGGATTACGCATCCTATTTCATCAATCAGTTCAATGCCTGGTTTGAAAGAGGCAGGAAATTACCAACGCCTAAGACCATTGATTACATATTGCGATGTATTGCCGCAGGAACTGGTCTTTCCAATACAATATGTACATACGGAGGAAAATGCTTTACCGGGTTTATTGCAATTGTTCCGAACGGCGACTCATATCCCTGTCCGAAATTTACCGGCACGCAAACGATGTCCTTGGGAAATATCGGCGACACAGAAATATCCGATCTCATTTCCGATAAAGCACCACGTATGAAAAAATTGATTGCGGACAGGACATCAGCAATCAACAAGTGCGAAAAGAGCAAATGCAGATATATGCACATATGTAATAGCGGATGCCCTTATTATTCTTTCATAGCCAGCAAGGGAAAACACATCAGAAACAGGGATTATCTTTGCAATGGGAAAAAGATGGTCTTTCAATACATGGAAGGAGTCATGATGACTCTTAAATCGCATCCAGAACTTGTTTCTCATTAAAAAAATAGATGTTTTTTTTCGATGTACGGACAGATTGCAGATATAAACAAAAATCGTCGTTTTGTGCAAGTATTGTGCAAGTAAAATATACAAATATCGGTCATGAATTAGCAAAATAACAGACGGCTTTAAACGGTCTTAAAAGTGTGTAAAATCAGGTGTTAATAAATGCAATGATTAATAGCACTTATTTATTATGTTCGACTCCGCACTGGGGAGCCAATACTTAAAAAGCGTGCCAATTTTGGCGCGCGTTTTAATTTACTCACTCTCACAATTTAACCCATGAAGCTATTAATCGCGATTGTAACGGGATTTACGTCCGCGCCGCAAACCAACATATTTTCTAATGTAATATTCATCCCTCTTGGGTTTTTATCAATATACACCATATCACCTTACTTTCTTCTTGTAATGTTGTTCTTCTAATTTATACCACACAAACTTAATATTTGACTTATCGATCCAAATGTTCTATTATTCAAAAATGATATCGAACAAAGACCGGAAACTCAATGACATCCTTGCCATCGCCCTCAAGCTTTTTGCCCATTATGGGTATAAGAAGACAACACTGGAAGATGTTAGCGATGGACTTGGCATGACCAAAAGCAACCTCTACTTCTATGTGACCAGTAAGCGTGATCTCTACGAAAAGACCGTGAGCATGGCTTTTCTGGAGTGGCAGAAGGCAGTTGTCGATGCAGTGGGTCAAGTGGACGATGTGGTGCAAAAGTTCTCGATAATGGCTAGGCGGTCCATTGAATATCTCAGGGACCATGATGAACTCCGTTCGATTTTCATAAATGACCCGGGCATCTTCACCCTTTTCCCGAGTGAAGACCGCTTCTATAAAATAAACATGGGAGCAATAAAGCTTATAGAGGACATCCTGGGTAAAGGTATTGAACAGGGCAGGTTTCACGAAATGGATGTGCAGCATACAGCTGAACTCTTCTTTTCCATCTACATTATGTTCCTCATCAAGACATACGTAAAATCGGAAGGAGTGTCCTCAATTCGCATGTATGAGGAGGGTCTCAAAATCATTGTGAGAGGACTTTGCAAATCATGACCGGGAAAACGGTTCACATAACAGAGTACAAGGAGGATATCATGTCAAAGGATTCATACGATCTCATCGTCGTCGGGGCCGGAAGCGGCGGGTGTGCTATTTCAAAGGTAGCAGCTGAAAAAGGCCTGAAAGTTCTTCTTATGGACAAACGCAAAAAGGAAGAAATTGGCGATAAGCTGACTTTTGATACCATTCTTCCCAACGCGTTTACTACATTGGGAATCCCCTTTCCGGAAGGGAAAGAGTTCGACATGAAAATGACAAAGCTACGAGTGTTCTCGCCAAACCGCAGATATTTCTTTGACGCAACCATTGATGCAACACTAACGCATCGGCATCTTCTTGGGCAGCGGCTTCTAAAGTGTGCCTTATACGCTGGTACCGAGTTGATGCCTGACGTAGATGTTACAGGCCCAGTCATAAAAGATGGCTTTGTCGTTGGCGTGCAGTACAAGGCGTCTGACGGAAACACGGCGGAAGTACGGGCCAAAGTGGTGTGCGATTCAAGCGGCATCAGAGCCGTGGTAAGGGATAAGCTTCCCAAAGAGATATACAATGGCGAGAAGCTTGTGCGAGAGGATACGGTTGTCGCCTACCGTGAGGTGCGCGATCTTCTCGGTACATGCTTTCATTCTCCAGATCATGATTTCCCAGGTTGGTATTGTATCCTGCAAAACCATGGTTATTTCTGGGTAGTACCTGAAAATAAGACACAGGCAAATATTGGTTGCGGGATTCCGTTGTTCGCGGACAATCCAACGCCGGAGAAGCTAACTGAGGATTATCTGAACGAAACGGAGCATGTCGCGCTCTACGGAAAAACTGCATATGCCAAGGGAACCGGCCCTACGCCGCGCATCCCGATGCGTGCGGATCAGCCCATGCTCGTAGCAAACGGTCTGGTGCTTGTCGGTGAAGCCGGATGGCAGGTCGCGACTAACTCCGGCTTTGGGGTACAGGGTTCTATCGTGGCCGGCAAATTGGCTGCAGAGACAATTGCCGATGCAATCCGGAACAAAGACGTAAGCAAAAAGGGATTATGGAAATACAACGTTGCGTGGAAACGGGAACAGGGCGCTATCCGTGCCTTTGCAGACGGTCTCCGTTTTCTGGTGCAGAATTTAACCCACGATGAACTAAACATTCTTATCCGAACGAAGCTTTTGGGGGGACAGGAATTCGGTAATCTCTGGAGCGACCGTACATTCCGCTATAGTTTTAAAGATATGGTCGTAAAATTCTTCTGTGGTATTGGACATATTCCTTTGTTACTCAAATTGTTTTCCGCTTATCGTTTGTGCGTTAAGTTGGAGGAGGTTTACCGAGCGTTCCCCAATACGGTAGACGGCTTTGAAGCGTGGAATGATAAGCGCAAGGCAACGTATAAGAAGCTTTTCCAAGTAGCGAATATAAACCGCGAACTCTCCGCTTGACCGACAATGTGGCAAGGATAAAGTGCTGTTGACAAAAAAACCGGGAAACAGCTAATGTCATAATCTCAAGACCGCGTTTTTAGCTATCGGGCCTCAAAATGTTCAAATCTATGTTTATGATTTAATTATAGTTTATCAACTATACGCGCATTTTCTAAAAGACCGCTTGATGTAAAAGCAATTAAATACTATACTGCCGGTCATAAATGCTGCCTTTGGAAAGATTGAAGGCGGCATCAGCAGTCCTTTGATCATTGGTATAAGTTTCTAAGGTATGAACTTCCTCGACATGAACGTCCTCGACATGAACTTCCAAAGCCTGCTGACGGGTATCATATTCCTGCTTGCGCGGGATAATCTATCGGATATTAGTACACTCACGTTTGCAATATCTGAGTTTCATTGGAATTAAAGTTAAACAAAAAATAGCAGGAGGTTTTTTTATGTCGTTAAATCAATTAGTAGATTCGCGGGACGTCCGGTTTATTCTTTTTGAATTGCTGGAGTTGGAGAAATTAAACCGTTTTGAAAGATATAAGGATTTCGACCGGAGCACGTATGAGGATACGCTGGAACTGGCGGAAAAAATTGCCCTTAATCAGTTTTATCCGTCCAACGTCGATGGCGATAAAAACGGATTACAATTCGATCCCAAGGCTCATGAGGTAAAGGTGCCCGAATCATTCCATAAGGGATTCAGGGCACACATCGAAGCGGGTTTCCACACCCTGTCGTTTTCTCCTGAAGACGGAGGAGTTGGAATGCCCTCCAGTATCTCCATGGCGACAGCGGAATATTTTAATGCAGGCAACACGTCATTAACCATGTATTGCGGTTCTATCACCGGAGCGATACACATTATCGCGCATTTTGGTTCTGAGGAAGTAAAAAAGATGTTTCTTCCCAAAATGTTCGAGGGTGAGTGGGGCGGCACCATGTGCCTTACTGAACCGTCCGCCGGCTCCGATGTCGGAGCGCTGAAATCAAAAGCCGTCAAGCAGGCTGACGGCACTTATCTTATCACCGGCCAGAAAAATTTCATCAGCAACGGGGAAAATGATCTGGTTGCCAATATCATCCATCCGGTTCTGGCGCGAATCGAGGGCGATCCCGAAGGGACAAAGGGAATCTCCATTTTCATCGTGCCGAAGTTTCTGATTAACAAAGACGGCTCCCTGGGCGAACGCAATGATATGATGTGTACGGGCATTGAACATAAGATGGGCCTCAAGGGCAACGCAACATCATCACTGAGTTTCGGCGATAACGGCAAGTGCGTCGGCTATCTTCTGGGAAACGAACGCGAAGGCATGAAGATTATGTTTATGCTCATGAACGCAGCCCGCATCCATACAGGTGTTCAGGCCGAGGCTCTCTCCAGCGCGGCTTACATGCACGCCATTACTTATGCCAGAAACCGCATACAGGGACAAGCCGTGCCGAAAGGACCGAGCT
>Ga0181520_10008571_pt1 | contig 14437 bp, 17 predicted proteins | sample PEATcosm2014_Bin_29_FD_132451 | JGI IMG/M metagenome (GOLD analysis project Ga0181520, IMG submission 132451) | Peatland microbial communities from MTU Mesocosm Facility, Houghton, MI, USA - PEATcosm2014_Bin02_30_metaG | ecosystem: Environmental > Terrestrial > Soil > Wetlands > Peat | place... | reverse complement strand
CGAAACGGACTCCCAGGGCGAGCGGAAACGGCAGAGTGTGATCCTTGGGGATCGCAATCTTTACGTGACGGAGACCCAGGCGCGGAAGGCTACGCAAGCTCTTCTTCTTCGACTCAACGAAGAATCTCCACGTGCGGAGGTGGAGGCGGCAACTTTCGGAGCCTTGCTCGACCGCTATGTCGAGAAGGAACTCTCGGAACGCTACTCAACCCGGAAGTCGCATCTGTCGAATATTCGGGTTCACATCCGCCCCCGCTGGGGTGAATACCCTGTGGACAAGATGAAGCCGATGGCAATGGAACAGTGGCTGCACGATCTGCCATTGGCCCCAAAGTCAAAGACTCATGTGCGGGGAATCATGCATCTGGTTTTCAAGTGCGCGGAGCGTTGGGGCATTGTCGAACTCGGCAAGAACCCCGTCTCTCTGGTGCGCGTGAAAAACGCAAGCAAACGGCTGAAGCGGCCACGGGTTTTGGACGTGGCCGAGTACTTCGAACTGCTCAAGCATCTGGACGAACCACACCGCACGATGGTTCTGGTCGCACAATGCCTGGGTCTTCGGGTCAGCGAGATTCTGGGCCTGCAATGGGGCGACTTCAGTTTCGAGAATCGCTCGGTTCTGGTTCAGAGGAGCGTGGTGGGTGGCAGGGTAGACGACGTGAAGACGGAATACTCGAAGGACGATGTTCCGCTCGACGCTCGTCTGGCCGAGGCGCTGTTGAGTTGGCGCGCTGCCTCATTCTTCCCGCGAGACACCGATTGGGTTTTTGCCAATCCGTTAACGGGAAGGCCGTACCACCAGGAGAGTTTGCGGAAAAGGCAGCTCCAGCGGGCTGCGAAGCTCGCCGGACTGGGAGAGGACATTGGGTGGCACACATTCCGCCACACCTATCGCTCCTGGCTGGACGAAACGGGTGCTCCGATGAAGGTGCAACAGGAACTGATGCGTCACGCTTCGATCCAGACGACGATGAACGTCTATGGGCGGGCCATGACGGAAACGAAACGCCGTGCAAACAGTCAGGTTGTGGGACTGGTGTTCGGCCCAAACTCGCAGCATTCACCTGAAAACAAGTGTGTTGCGACCGTCCAATAAATCGCAGTTGTTCCTAATGGGGGATAACGGGGACTTTCCGAAAGCGACCAATTTCTGTAAGTTATTGATTTTATTGGTTGCGGGGGCTTACAGCGTTCCGAAGCTGCCTAACCTTCCATTCAGGTACATTTTTCCCGTTAACACTGGCTATCGCTCTTATTTGCAATGACCTGTACGATGCGGTGGCGTCTGCGATTGAATCTGTTTCTCCCCGCAGCAAGTCCGCTTTAAGACTCAGCCTTCACCAACCGCGCCACCGGGGTCGTACAGGTATCCGGCTGGCACGGAAGCGGCAAGTGAACTTACGGGTGGTGCCAACGGGCAAGGCTATAGCGGAATCCGTAGACCTCGCCCACGAGATGTTCAATCGGGTGTTGGGTGCTGGAGACGATGCCCTGCAACTATCAATTATGATGGACGACGTAAGTGAAGAAGGAAAAGAATGAAGATTGGATTTGCACTCGCACTTGTGCTTCTGGCTACGACTGCGTACGGACAAGACGCTAAGAAGACTGTCACGACTTCGATTCCTGCCTCGGTCTCACATTGGGTCACCATGACTGGAAATGATTTGTACCCTACCTGTTTAGCTTGGGAAAAAACTCAAAGCAATGACGGTGAAGAAGCGGATACAGTGATTAAAGGCCAGCACTGCTACTCCTTCATTTTGGGCGTCATTAACGCCTATCCCGCTTCCACTTCCTTCCCTTTAGGAACTACGAATGACCAAATTGTTGACGTTGCGATTAAATACTTGAAAGACAATCCGGCTGAAAGAGGCAAGGACGCATGGTTTTTGATACTAAAATCGGAAGAAGAAGCCTTCCACGTAAAGTGGTTGCTCTTTTGATTGGCAGTGATACCGCTCACGAAGGGGAGACCGAGACTGGTTGATGAGGAAGCGTCCCTCGCGCTCTCCAGTTTGGGGACGTCAATCTGGTGACCCAAGTGCTTTCCTCACATCTGAAACCTGTATCGGCCCCTGCAAATCCATGACTTGCGAATCTTCAGTTCTGCCGAGAATGAAGCATGGAAGGTAGTCGGGCTGGCCTTCCTGTGCTGCATAGAACGGGATGTAGTCATCTGACATCACGTAGGTTGACCCATCAGGATAAACCCACAGTTTAGTGAAGTTCCCTGCCTGACAATCCCTCTTCGCCGCGTCCACAGCTTGCCGACCAATCGGATGTCGCCGAGGGTCGTATTCCGTAGAGAATGGACGAACAAGGTTGAGAGGAATAGCGCCAAAATACACTGGCAGATGCCCTTCGGCTGCTCTCGAAAACAGGTAGAGGAGCACTGGGTCGTTTGGTGGAGTCAAGCCCGGCATCTCGTGAAGTTCAGAGACCTTGACCGTCACGGTACGACTGTCGCTCCCCTGCTTAGACCCGCGCATCGACTCTCCATTCTGGCTTTCCATGTCGCCACCCCCACCGCGAACCCCCATGCACTCTGGGTTCGTGCTGGTCGTGATGCATCTATTTCTTTGATTTCGCCTTGTTCATCTCATCCTTGACAACATCATCCGGGCCCCAGAGAACGGCGGTTCCGAGTTTATATCTTGTGCAAAAAAGAGAGGCGAATTCGCCCTTGTCCGTTGATGAACTGATAGTGACTCGCTCTGTCTTGAAATTTACTCGAAGCGTGGAGGCACATTTGTCACCATCGGTAGCAATGAGTTCGTTATCGTTCCACTGGAGAACATCAAAATCGTCCAGATTGACTACGGCATGTCCGTTGAAATTAAACGCCTGAGCGATTTCGCAGAACCCAAAAGCCTTGTAGCACTGAATGCGGGTGGAGTCCATGCCAAGATTATCGCCAGCATCAGACCACTTTCCCGCCGCAATGAATTGGAGCGTAGGAATGCGACGCGCACCAACAACAACATCGGAATTATCGAAGACATATGGCTTCTGTGCCATAACCGGCATACTCAGTGAGAACAGAAACACCAAAACAATCGCGAGTCGGGAAAAGTTCATACTGACCACCTTCTTGCCTGTGATATTGCTCCGCCCAATACTGCATGGCTCCCTTAACGGAAACGTCGGCCTGAACAGCCAAGACTAGGTGCCCGAAAGCTTCAATCTCGGCGCACACCTTTTGAACTGCTGCATCGCTACCTCAATAAGTCATTTTCTCGGGCCGGGCTTTCGTAGACCCGCTTTTGTCGTCCTTTTGCGTGGTTCGCTCTCACGTTCTCCAAGAGAATAACCCTTTACCATGAGTCCCTTCTTCTTCGTTTTTTTCTTTGGTGGCCTATGTCCGACTACGATTCCTTGGGAGTGACCACCGCCGACCGTCGTTCCTTTACCCCCGGACTTCTTCCCACCATCAGATTTCCCTCCGCCCTTATTGCCTTTGGACGCCGTTCTTGCGCTGGAAGCTGGCCTAGCAGCGGGGCGCTCTACTCTCACCGAAGCGAAATTCAAAGGCGGGATAGGGAGAGCCGGAGCAACATTTGCGATGACAGGTTGTTCACGCGGCTGTTCGATACCTTGGACAGCTTCCGCATCGGTTTTCTTTCGGGGTGCCATAATGTCGCCTCTCGACTGACTTTGCGCTCATGCGTTCTCTTCAGGTGCAGCCCTACGGTCTCCCCACAATTGCTTCATCTCTCTGCCTAGACCGTCGAGGTCGGGATAGATAACAGACTCGGTGATACCGCAGTCTCTCAACTCCTGCCTCATTTGTGAACGACACTTACCCGGAATCACAATCATCTTGATGGTTGAGTCGGTCTTTTCAAATTCGTCTGCAAGCCAAGTCGGTTCCATTCCGAACACAATAAATCGGCTCCGCTGCGCTGCAATCCGTCGATTGAAATGTGGAAACTCCAACACGAATGGTGGACGCGGAAGAGACGTCTCTTCGCGGTATTCATCATCGTCAGGGATATACAACTCTTCCCACGCATCTTCATCGAGTCCATCAGCAGGATGTTTCGCGACGTAAGCCTTCCATGCATCTGCCGCAAGCTTTGTATCCGGAAGTTGCTTGAGCTGCTCGTTCAGGCGATACGGTTCCAGAACATAAACGCGCGAATCCTCTTTGTCGTCGTATTTCTTGTCACGCAGAGCGAAGTGCATCGCCATCAAGGCTCCATCTGACCAATCAAGCAGCCGAGTCGGGCCTTCGTGGTGCTGCATCAAGAGGTATGAGTCCCATACCCAATCGTCGCTGTTGGCGTAGTCCACATGTTCGGCTGCGTTACGCATGAACTCATCATGCAAATCGTTCTCGATACTCAGAAGCTTCCAAATCGGCTTTAGCTCTACACCCTCTCCGGCTGGACGATAGAGTTCAGGTCGGAGTGCTGTCTTCCCGTAGTCCTTCGCCTCGCCGCGAAACCATAGTTCCTTGTGCTTCGGCAATCCCCAAGCCTTGCGAATATCGCTCACGCACTTAATGAATTCCCCGAGAGAACCCACCGTTGAACAATCTGCCATTTTCTCACCTTCCCAACTGTTGATTCTGGTGAACGTCTAGCACTTGATTCACATGAATTTTCGACGTTTGAAAGCGTCCACATCCTCGCGGTTTAGCTCGAACCACTCTCCGTTGGCCCTCTTGGAGGCGAAGCGTCTATGCCAGTACGCCTCTATTCCGTCAGGGTCATCTGTCTTGATGACATGAACGGTGTTCAGTTTCTCCGGGAGTTGTATTGCTAATTCGTACTCACGGCGTCCCGTCGCGTTGGTCTTCCCGATTTTGTGATGCTTGCCGGACTTCATCAGGTAAACGAAGCCCCTTATCGCCGATGCGGGTATCTTTTCCTTCTCTGGCTCGACATCAGCAGAAATAGGTTCACACAGTGGAGGCACATCATCGAAGCCGGGGTGAGTCTTGCAATATTCGACCACTGCCTGTCGCAGCTTCAGGCGTGTGCCGAAGTGGGTGTCAAAGACCTTATCGTTTGGGAATGATGGGTCACTGCGTTTCTTCATCCTTAGGTGACCGTTGCCGGGAAACCGTCCAAGTTCCTGAATGAAGACTACTAATTTTTCGACCAATATCTCATCGCTGAAGGCGTCCTGAAGCGTGTTCGGTGCGAATCCTGCTTCCTGTACAGCTTCACCCCACCTGCCCCAAAACTTTCCGAACCAATCACGTTCTTCTATTCCCGTCTCCTCTGCAAACCGCTTGCGGCCTAGAGGAACTCCACTATTAGCTTTGGCAGTCCGGCGAATCTCGTCCAATATATGCTGCTTGTTCATCTCGGGGCTCCCGCTATCCGTATTCAGCTTTGGGTCAGGCTCCTGCACGGTCGAGGTACTGTTGAACGGCTTCATTCAAGATGTCTTGGTTCGTTTGTCTCCGGGTTGCGGCCAACGTGCAGAGGCGAACATAAACTTCATGTGCCACCTTGACGGTCAAGGCAACAGGCTTTGACTCAACGGTCGGCTTGCCCACCGAACGAGGGCGTGATGGGGTCGGACGCTGCCCTGACTTTTTGGTCGCCATTTTGGGGTTTCCTTCCGAAGCATCAGTATACCTGCAACTACTAAGCTACGTAAGCTTGATGCTCACGCATTTTCTCATCCATCAGATTCGCAGTTTCGGTGTTCCCGCTTGCATCGGGGGCCGGGTTGCAGCACAATGGATGACATGAACGTTGGGCTCATCAAGTACGACGCCGCCCGGAAAGCCATCGCCGCCGCCCACAGGGTTGATGAAGTGAAGTCCATTCGCGACAAGGCTGAGGCCGTCCGGGTGTACGCGAAACAGGCTGGTGATTTTGGTTTGCAGAATCAGGCCGCTGAGATTCGGCTCTTCGCTGAACGTCGTGCTGGCCGACTCCTCCTTGACATGGCGAAGAACCCCGGCACAAAGGGCGAAGGGCGACCCCGCAAGGACGGTAGAAAAAGGAGGTCGAGCAGCACGACCACCAATCCACCCAAGCTGTCCGACCTCGGCATCTCCAAAGACCAAAGTTCAAAGTGGCAACGGATAGCGCAGATGATGGACGATGCTGAATTTGAGAAAGCCATCAGTCTGGCGAAGGCGAGAGATGAAGAACTGACCACGGCGGCTCTGCTCCGTGCCATCAAGGAAGTATTGAAGCCCGAGGCGACCGTCATCGCTGAGCCGAACATCAACTTGGTAGCGACCGAGTTGATAAGGGATATTGAGTCAGCAAGCCGGACGGAAAAGCTGGCGGCGGTCGTCCAGAAGCGTGAGCAGTTGAACCCAACCATCCGGAAGAAACTGATGCTGGCGCTCAAGAATGCGGTGAGAAACACCGCCGACTTTGAGGAGCAACTGTCGAGCGGTTTTCAAGACTTTCCAAACAACGGGAAGGCTCACCAGCGAATCATCAGGGAACGCATGGCAGAGCAGCCTGACCCGCTATTGGAAGAGAAGAAAGCCCTCGCTACCGATTTCAAGAATGCCGTGGTACGCGAGATTACTCTTGCAGAGGCCCGGAATTTGGTGGTCGCGGCGGAATGGCTCGGGAATTGCGGGAGCGGCGAACACGCATTTGGGCTTATGTGGGGAAGGTTTCTCGGCGGCGTCGTCATCTTTGGTAGTAACGCCGGTTCCAACCTCAAAACTTCGGTCTGTGGAGCAGAACACGCGCACAGGGTGGCGGTTCTCATTAGGGGCTGCTCGGAGCATTGGAGCCATGAACACAGTGCCAGTTTCCTCATTACCGAGGCTTGTAAACAGATGACCAAGTTGGGGAAAAACGTGTTCATCGGAATCGCAGACAAAAAAGCCGGGGAGCAAGGAATCGTGTACAGGAGTGTTGGATGGGATTTTTGCGGTCCAACGACAGGCTCGATTGAGATGTTCCGGCGACCGGACGGAAAAGTCTATGATGCTCGAAATGTCCACCTTCTCACTCGCGACCGGACTGGTGGCACGCTCAAGTTCAAGCGAAATCGAGCCGAGCAGAAGAAGCTGTTGATTGAAGAGGGTTGCGAGTTTTTCAAAGATAACGACCGGAAGCTTCGCTATGTTGGAATCTACGGCGACCGCCGCACCAAGCGGATACTTCGTGCGGCTCTGAAATGGCCCGTGCTGCCTTACCCCGTGCGCCAGCAGTCCACAGATGTGATGCCGGAGAGGGGTGGGCTCATTCCACCTGAGATTTTGACATCCCATGTCGGTAACGAAGCAGTTCGAGGCATTTCACAATGACGAGGTTTAATCCCCATCCCCGAGCCGAAGACCGCAAACGCAGTGCTGTAGTGCTAATTGAGTTGCTGCTCGCGAACAAGAAGCCGGAGGTATTACCCGAACACGTTCGAGAACTGCTCGATACCTTGCTCTGGAAGATTACCGAGGCAGATGGCAAGTACAAGACCCGCCATCAAAGTCACGCCGCTTTGGCATGTACCGACAAGGGCCAACTCCGGCACGACCATGTTTACCCACGTCAGAGAATGATTGATGCCTTGATGAAGGCGAAGCCAGAGGAAGTGCCGGGTATCGTGAAGGACGCGGTGGGATGCACCGTGACGATTGATGAGCACCGGCTCCTATCCACCTTTGACGGCAAGCACGAGGGTTGGGAGCGTTATCGAAAAGCTAAGGTGGCCGTCACCAACACTGAGACCGGGGAACAAGAGATATTTGCTGATTCAGAATGAACCCGGTTTTTCCAAATCCAACCCGAAACTCGGTGTCCGCCAAACCCGTCAAAATCGTCCTCTCCCGCAGTCAAGACCTCCAACCTAAAATCAACAACTTAGCAGAGCCAATTTACGCATTATCCCGCCTGTCAAAATCGGTCGATTGTGACGGCAAATCTTAGCCAAACTCGTCATGCTCTTCGTATCCTATACACATGAGAATCAAGGTCGCGATTTACGCAAGAGTCTCGCTGAAAGACGGACGACAGGACACTGAAAACCAACTTCGGTTGCTCAGGGAGTACGCAAAGCGTGAAGGGCTGGAAGTGGTCAAGGAGTACGTTGACCACGCCACTGGCGGCAACGGCAATCGTGACCAGTTCAAGGCGATGTTCGACGGTGCCATCAAACATCACTTCTCGCTTCTGATTTTCTTTGCACTGGACAGGCTCAGCAGGGAGGGAACCCTTCGAACGCTGGAATACCTGCAAAGGTTGAGTGCGTGCGGTGTGGCCTACAAGAGTCTGACCGAGCCCTACCTCGACAGCATGGGCGCGTTCTCCGAGGTTGTCATCAGTCTCTTGGCTTGCGTGGCCCGCCAAGAAAAGCTGAGAACCGCAGAGCGAACGGTCGCCGGACTTCTCCGGGCACGTGCTGAAGGGAAAATTCTCGGGCGTCCCAAGGTTGTATCGAGCCCGAACAGGGTCATCGAGCTACGCCAACAGGGCATGACCCTGACGGCCATTGCGGCAGAATTGGCAATCAGTGAAAGCAGCGTGTATCGCACCCTACGAAGTGCGTGATGTCCGCAGTCAATGGAACTCAGCTACCGGAACCTTTATGTGAGGAGTCCCGACGATGAGCAGGAGAACCCACGCGCATTCCAAATCGGTAGCAAATCTGTGCCTCAGCCCCAACCTCGGAGGCGAGATTATGAACTGGAATAAGGCACGAATCGACTTTCAACACAACCCGGCGAAAGTGAATCGGGACTACTACTGCAAGTGCTGCGACGAACTCGGTCAAGCCATTTCGCAATGGAGTGCTACGCAGCCGGAACTTTTTGAGCAGTTCAAACTGTGGTTCGAATCGCATCCGGAATACTAGTCACTACGGGACGGAATCGTCATGGTCGGCCAACTCGTAGTTGACCGGCACTAGTTTGCCGTTATCGTCAATCTGAATGACGTTCGGCACCGTGTAGTTAATGTCCTCGGCCTTTTCGGCTGGCGGGGTGGAGACACGAATGGAACTGTAATCCGCTATGTCAACATCGAGGCCGAGGCGGTCGGCGAGGCAACTGAGAAACATAATCTTTGAGCGAGGCGACTTAAGCATCTGCTCATGTTTATCGCTGACGCGACATGCGGCTATGGAGACATTGCCCATCAGAGGCTCAGCACGTTCGCGGTGGGGTACCTCATTCTCAAGGCCAAAAAACTCCACATGTTCCATGCATAATCTGTCCGCAGTTGCCCTCGCGATGTGATGGTGACGGAGCCACTTGCTCCAGCCACCGCTGCGCCCTTGACGGCTGAGTCGCTGCTTTTGCTCAAAGAAAAGTCCTGACAGCACACCGTCCACACGAGACACTTCGGCCTGTAAACCAGCCATCTCCCGCAGGAACGATTTGCGGTGATGCCACTGGCTCAAAATCTCCCCACTCAAACAGTCGTCATGACCGGGTGACCAGAAGCTGCACTGGCTACTTAGGTAGGTGCGGTAAGTGTCGATTGCGTCTCTATCCATTGGTTGACCTCGCTAATGAATTGCTAGGGGCCTAGCATCAAAGCCCTCTGTAGATATTTTTCGTAGTGTTTATTCTGTTAATCGGGCGATTTGGTGAACTTTGCCGTGCAAGCTGGAAGGGGTGGAGAATGCTTGCACGGCTGCACGGCGACGGCAGACAGACCGGGTGCCGTGCGAGGGAGCAGACAAGCGAGGTAATAGAAGCAACAACATAAGTAAGTAAGCATAAAAATCCCTCTCCTGTACTTTTACCCTTGCAGTGCAGCCGTGCAACTCCTCTCTCTTGCACGGCAAACCTTGCATGGCGGAGAGAGTGCCGTGCAGCCGTCCTGCTGCACGCCAACTATATTGCATCTACTGCCTCCAACATCCGCTTCTCCATTTCGGTTTCAATAGCTCCAGCTTCACTGGGACGAAGCCAGAAGTAACCCTCACGGCCCGTCACCTTGCCAACCGTGGTGATGAATCCTTCCCGACAAAGTTCTGCCCTCGCCCGTTTCAGGGTATCTGAACTGATGCCGGTCTCGCTTTCCATGGCGCTATAGAACTCGTTCAGCTTGAGGGGGTACTTCTGAACGCGGATGATGGCTTTTGCCTGAATCAGCTTGCTGTCCTTCTTATCCCGATTCTGACGCTCCGCCGCTGACAGGTCGTCGGCATCTTCTTCCAATTTGGTTCCCCATACGATGTGCGGTGCGCTGGTTTCCTCCCCACTCGTGGTGATTACCGACACTCCCTCAATCGTGTAGTTGAGCCCCGACTTGTCCTCGGCGAGGTTCCCCTTGACGTGTGCCATGTGATAGGCACCTTTGTCTTCTTTGTCCTTGGAGAAGCCCCACACTGCCCGACTGCTTGCGGCCAGTGCTGATGCTCCACTGACCCGCTGAACCGCATCTAGCCCTTCTTTTTTGTTGCTATGCACGATGCCGATTACTGTCATGCCGCTCTTGCGGCACATCTTGGCTATCTCATCCATGAGCGGACGAACATCGGCATCCTTGTTCTGGTCGGCCCCGGCACCAAAGAAGCTGGAGATGGGGTCTAACACCAACAACGCGATGTCAGGGCTCTTTTTCAAGGCTTCCAGTAGGATGTTGCAGTCGCGCTTGAGGTCGAGATTCTTCCTCGCCTTCTTGCTCGTCTTGCCCCTCGTCTTTATCTCCATCATGGTGCCCACGATGTTTTCCACCTTGGAAAGGTCGGCACCCGCTGCTATAAGACGCGGTGCAGTTGTGTCGTTGGGGTCATCTTCGGTGAAGGCCACCATCACTCGGCTTGGTGGTAGCTCGTTCTTGCTGCCATCCGGCCAATCACGCCCCGTGGTGATACGAGCGATTACATCCAGCGACGACAGAGACTTGCCGCTGTCCGGTTTGCCGGTGAACAATACTATCTTGCCGCGTGGAATCTTCTGCGGCCACATCCAACGCAACGCTGTCACTTCATACTTGTCCATGGACTTGATGAGCAAGCCCGTGTTGAAATCGTCGTTCTCGGAATAGGCTGCATAATGGACGCCATCGTACGGGTCTTCAGGTTCCGTCACCGTTGGCTTCGGTTCCACTGTTCTAGCTGGTTGCTCGGGCTCAACCGTAACCTGCTCTGGTTCCACCGCCGACATCTCTGGCTCCACCGTGACGGGCTCCGCCGAAACCAGTGGTACAGATTTGGGAACCGGCTCCAAAAAGATGTCATCGGGTATCTGGTCAACGTCATCGACGCCGGAGAAGTCATCCTCTCCATGCTCCCAAATAGGCTCCTTGTACGGCTCTCCTTTGCGCTGGTTGAGCAGTGCGATTACCTGACCGGCTGACATTGTGCTGCCCTTGCATCCGCCAGCGAAACAATTAAAGCCGAACGTATTGCCGTCGTAGAAGAACCCGGTTTTGATGGACTGCTCATGGCGATAGTCAGCCACCGGGCATTCGTCACAGACGAACCATTCATCTTCCCAGTGACCTGCGATGCTGTAGAACTCAAACAAGTCTTCAGGGTCGAAATCGTCGGCCACGGGCACACTGCTCTTTGGCTTAGGCTGCGGCGACTCCCCATGCCGCTCTGCGAATTCACAAATCCAGTCGGGCACCGGGATGGGTTCAATATCCTTGACCGTTCTGTAAAAGTTCCCGTTGGGGTGTACGCTGCCGCTGCCCACCAGATACTTGTTATAGGCGCGGAAGCTGAACCACTCATGTCCATTCAGGTTGGCTGAACGGTTTCCCAGTTTTCGGCTCCGCTCCGTGGCCCTGAAGATGAAATGGGCACCCCCATTGCCAGACTTCTGCGTCCTCGTGACCGGCACTTGTTCACCCATCTCTTCAGCCGCTGACTTGATGCCAAGCTGGTCGAACTCAAGGAAACAGTAGTCACCGGAAACGAGAGCGACGTTGCGACTCGGGTCTTCGGCGTCCCACAGGGCTACCTTGGCCGGGTCAGTCGTGGCGGCGGTGAGCCATTCAATGTCAGCGATGGGAATCTTGGTCTTGGGTGCCAGAGGGAAAACGGGGATGCCAAGATTGATAAAGGGTGTGGCAATTGTCAGGAAGGACATACCATCCCTCCCGCTTGCACATCGGCAACTTGCCGGTGGCTTGAAATGTGAATCTTCATACGATGCTCCAATTATGAATAGCATTTGGAGCCAGAAACACAGGTCAAATTCGTTCTGTAGGTTAGAAGTCTAATGAGAGTGAGTTTCCAGCGTTCCGTTCCTCGCGCCTATTGAGTTTCGGAACGGGGCCGCCCGAAAGCGACCCCTCTGGAAACCCGTCAGCAGCGGGGATGGCAGGAGCTACCTGCCACTACTTCAAATACTCGAAAGTCAGGAAAGCATTAGTCCTCGAACTCGCTGCTTAACTGGTGGATGAGCGACAACAGTGCATTTTTCTCGACAGCACTGCAAAAATCAGCCGTGAAGTGCGCCTCCGATTTCATCGGTGCTGTTCATGCCTTGCTCCGCTACCTTACTTTGAACGCCTCAGCACAAAGGGAAGACTACTTTGCAGCACCGAGATTGTCGCCCTACCATAGGTATCGATTGCCCAAACTACCCACGGTTTGGGTGAACAGTACAGTCCGACTTCATGGCCGCACGCCGTCTTTTCCTACTTCGCCAGAAATGTTATCTGAATTGTCAGCAGTGGAGCCAACTTTTGGCTCCGTGAGCCCGGATTGGCAGAAAGCCACCACTCCTGTTCGCCGTTCACCGGGTATTAGACGGGCACAGGTAGCCAGTGAACCTTACCGAACTATTGGTCGGTACTGAACTTCACCTACACTACCGAGTCAGAAACCAATCCGGAGGGCGGTTTATGCGTGGCCCACCAGCCGCGTGTTTGTTCCCCTTTTCACTGCACTCAGAGTGTGGTGTGCCGGGGGAGTTGTATTTTGCCCTGCATCAGGTCGCAACAAAGGTTCCCACGAGAATCTAAAATAGAATTCGAGTCAACGAAGGAGTCGCCGCTCACGCCGGAATTGAAAGATTTCATCAATCGGATAATCGTCCCAATTCTCGTGGACAAGTACATCGCTCTTTCAAGGAACTGTCCCACTGAAGATGATGGAGTCGTTCAATGACTGCTTCAAAGTGTGCTGTATATGCAAGGGTGTCTTCTGACCGGCAGAACCCGTTGTCGCCGCAAGACCAAGTCCGGAAGTGTCGCGAATTTGCGGTCCAGAATGCTCTGGAGGTGTTGACTACACACATCTACATTGACGAAGGGCTCAGTGGGGTCGGTTCTGACCGACCTGCGTTCCAGCGGCTGCTTCTAGCAGCGTTCGCATCTGAACGCGAGTTCGATGTGCTTCTGATTGACGATACCAGTCGCTTGTCACGGAACCAGTCTGAAGTAATGAGCACCGTTGACAAGCTGAAATACATGGGAATTCGCGTCGTCTTCCCTTCACAGGGCATCGACACCAATTCAGAGCAAGCCGATGTTCAGATAACAGTTCATGGCTTGATGGATTCGATGTATGTCAAGGAATTGGCAAAGAAGACACACAGAGGCTTGGAGAGCCGGGCACTTCAAGGGCTGCACACTGGGGGCGTCTGTTATGGATACTCTGCTGTTGCTGTGGGAGAATCCAGCGCGAAACGCCTTGTGGTGAACGAGGCTGAGGCTAAGATTGTCAGGCGCATCTTCGAGATGTATGCCAGCGGCTTGTCTTTCAAGGGAATTCCCAAAGTTCTCAATTCAGAGCTAGTGCCTCCTCCCCGCTCGAAGGCTCCATCTGGAACTGCGACATGGTGCCCAACGGCCATCCGCGAGATGTTGAGGAGGCCGCTCTACATTGGAGAGAAGGTGTGGAACTGTTCTCAGTTCAAGAAGGTGCCCGGCACAAATACGCGGAGAAGTAGGCCGCGACCTGAGAGCGAGTGGACGAGGATTGCGCTTCCAGAACTTGCCATCATCTCCCCTGAACTTTGGGATGCGGTGCAAACTCGCCTTCACTCGGTGCGGCAAAACGGAGGGAACCGCACGCGGGCTGGCTTGCTTCCAAGAGGCTTGACCAGCCGCTATCTATTCAGCAATTTGCTGAAGTGCGGGGAGTGCGGCAGCAACCTCATCATCCAGACCAGCGGCAACAGGAAACGCAAGTATGCTTGTGGTGGTTTTCTCAATCGAGGAACGTGTCAGAACAACCTCTACATCCCGCAGGAGGAGGTAGAGAGCGTCCTGCTGGCGAACTTGAAGGACGACCTCCTTCATCCAGAGTCCGTGGCCTACGTCGTCGAGGGATTCGGCAGCCAGCTTCGAGCCAGCCTTGAGTCCCTGTCGGGAGACCTAGCTCAGTGGCGGTTGCGGAAGCAAAAATTGGAGCGTGAAGTCAAGAACTTCACCGACGCCATCGCCGAGGGTGGTTTTTCCAAGTCCATGGTTGAAGCGATTGCCGTTCGAGAACGGGAAATTGGAGCTATCACTGACCGACTCCTGTCTTCCAGCGCCGAGTCCATCGAAGGGCGCATCACGGAGATTCGGGGCTTCGTGGGCCGGGAGATTCAGAAACT
>Ga0181520_10008569_pt1 | contig 14439 bp, 13 predicted proteins | sample PEATcosm2014_Bin_29_FD_132451 | JGI IMG/M metagenome (GOLD analysis project Ga0181520, IMG submission 132451) | Peatland microbial communities from MTU Mesocosm Facility, Houghton, MI, USA - PEATcosm2014_Bin02_30_metaG | ecosystem: Environmental > Terrestrial > Soil > Wetlands > Peat | place... | reverse complement strand
TGCACCGCGAGCAGCAGCTATGCACCACCGATGGGTGGAGGGGCGTGGCCATTCATGTCAGTGTGGCCGATGGAGTGCGCCGTGAGCTTCACTTGGAGTATCCAGCGGTGAAGACGCAAAAGGTCGGCTACACCAGGACGGATTTTGTCCGGCAAAATATCTCACCGGCCAAGGTGCTGACTCACATTCGGCAAGCGATCGAAGCTGGGTGGGACCCGGAGTCGCGGGGCAAGCCGTTTGTCTTTGAAGTGGATGAGTTAGCCGGCTGACCGGGTGTCTGCTGTAGATGAGGTTTCATGGCTGGCAAGGGCTTTACGGTGAAGAAAAACTGGGACAATCCCCGGGAGCACTCGATGCCCGCCGAGGCGCGGGTTCCCGCCGGAGTGCGCCTCGGAACAGTCCTGGTGTCTCCGGCCACCGTGCTTGCGCCCATGGCCGGCGTCACGGACACCGTATTTCGCCGCTTCATTCGCCACGCCAGTTTGTTCACAAAGGAACAGGGATCAGGGATCAGGGATCGGGGGGACGAGACGGCCGCCATCGACGCCGCAGTAACCAACACCCAGTCCGGTTGCGGTCTGCTGATGACCGAGTTCACTTCGGCTGACGGCCTCGCCCGTATGCGAGAGAGCAAGCGCCAACGCTACCTGACCTTCTACGACGACGAACACCCCATCGGCGCGCAACTCTTCGGAGCCAATCCCGAAACGCTGGCCGAGGCGGCGCGGATCGTAGAGGAGACCGGCTTCGACCTGGTGGACCTTAATCTCGGCTGCCCGGCCAAGCGGGTGGTCGGCTCCAATGGCGGCTCCGGTCTGCTACGCGATCTGCCGCGCATTCAGGAGATTTTCAAGGCCGTGCGCAAGGCGGTCACGATTCCCTTTACCGTAAAGTTCCGCATGGGCTGGAACGACGCCGACATTGTTTGCATTGAATTGGCGCGCATGGCCGAAGCCGAGGGGCTCAACGCCGTCGCGCTCCACGCTCGTACACGTGAGCAGGGGTACAGCGGCCAGGCTCGCTGGGAGTGGATCGCGCAGGTCAAGCAGGCCGTGAAGATTCCCGTAATTGGCAACGGGGACATTCAAACTCCAGAAGCCGCCGTGGCTATGGTGGCCGAGACCGGCTGCGATGCCGTGATGATCGGCCGGGCCGCGCCGGCCAACCCGTGGATCTTCCGCCAGATTGCGCAGTACACGGCCACCGGCAGCTACGAGCGACCTACAGCCGAAGACCGTTATCGCATGATTCGCGCTTACTTCCAGATGCTGCTGGACGAGGCCGAGGCCACCAAAGACCTGCCCCGCGCGGCGCGACTGGGCGAGACGGCCGGAAAGATGAAGCAGTTCGCCACCTGGTTCACTCACGGCGTGGCGGGCGGCGCGAAGCTCCGGGCGGCCATCTATCAGGCGCGAAGCGGCGCCGAAGTGCTTGCCGAAGTGGACGCGTTCTTCACTGCCCAGCTTGCATCCGGCGCGGAGCCCGTTGCATCCCCGGAAGACGCCGCCGCGGCAGACTTTCCTGCAAGTATACTGGTCTGCGACTGAAACAGTTTCCGGGCAATTGCCAACACTCTCCGCCGGGTGGAATACTTGAGCCGGAATCGACCGGAGTCTTTACGCAATGACGACCATTTCCCTGGCGTTTCCCCACGCCGCGCCCTATCTGATCGAGCAAGATTACGCCTCCTACACCGAGGAGCAGCACGCCGTGTGGGCCGAGCTAGCGCGCCGCCGCATGGACCAGCTTGAGCAACATGCCGCGCGAGAGTATCTCGAAGGCTTCGAGCTTCTCGGTCTTTCGCTCGATCGGCTGCCCCGCTTGCGAGCGATCTCGGAGCGCCTCGAACCGCGCACCGGATGGAATGCAACGGCGGTAAGCGGCTTCATGCCCGGCCCGGCCTTTTTTGAAATGCTGGCCGCGCGCCGTTTTCCCACCACCACTTGGCTGCGCCGGCGCGACTCGCTCGAATACACCCCGGAGCCGGATATCTTTCACGATGTCTTCGGCCACGTGCCCATGCACGCCCATCCGGTCTTCGCGGATTTTCTGGCGCATTATGGGCAACTCTGTGCGCGCATCAGCGACAAGGCGATTCTCGAACTCATCGGTCGCGTCTTCTGGTATACGGTCGAATTCGGCCTCATCCGCCAGGAGGGCCGCGTGAAGGTTTACGGCAGCGGACTTATCAGTTCCAACGGAGAATGTACAAACGTGCTCAATGGCGGTTGCGAGGTGCGTCGCTTTGAGCTCGAAGAGGTTCTGCGCACCCCGGTCAAAGTGGACGAGATGCATAAGCTGCTCTTCGCCATCGAAAGCTTCGATGAGGCATACGAAGCGATGCACACGCTCGAAGCCCGCATTATTAAGGGAATCCCACTGCTCTAGCCGGGTGCCCCAGGTCCGGATTTTCGGACCTGGGAATCCTTAACCTCAAATTTTGAAAAGGGCACGCTTCAGACGCGCTCGACGGCCAGCGCCACGGCGTTGCCGCCGCCCAGGCACAGCGCCGCTATTCCTCTCTTCTTGCCCAGCCGCTTCATCGCGTAGAGCAGCGTGGTCAGCACGCGCGCTCCGCTGGCGCCAATGGGGTGACCGATAGCCACCGCTCCGCCCTGCACGTTGACCTTCGCCGGATCGAGCCCCAGGTCGCGATTCACGGCCAGCGCCTGCACGCTGAAGGCCTCGTTCAGCTCAAACAAATCCACGCTGTCGAGCAGCCAGCCCGCCTTTGCCGCAGCCTTGCGCACGGCTTCAATGGGCGCCAGGCCAAACCACTCCGGCGCTCCGCCGCTGGTGGCCTGCGCGCGAACCAAAGCCAGCGGCGCAATGCCCAATCTCGCGGCCCGTTCGGCGCTGGTGACCACCAGGGCCGCGGCGCCGTCGCTCACGCCTGGTGAGTTGCCGGCGGTCACCGTGCCGTTTTCCTGAAATGCCGGCTTGAGGCGCGCCAGAATCTCGACTGTAGTCTCGGGCCGGACTGACTCGTCAGCATTGAAGAGCCGCGGTTCCGCGCCCTTTTTGGCAGGAGGAATCTCGACGGGCAGAATCTCTTCCCGGAAGAAACCCTCCGCCGTGGCTAAAGCCACGCGCCGGTGTGACTCAGCCGCAAATGCGTCCTGCTCCTCGCGGCTGATGCCGTACTTGGCCGCGATCTTCTCCGCACCCACGCCCATGTGGAAGTTGTTGTAGGCCTCCCAGAGGCCGTCCTGGATCATCGAGTCCACCAGCGCGCCATTGCCCATGCGGTAGCCGCTGCGAGCCTGAGGCAGCAAATAGGGCGCATTGGTCATCGACTCCATGCCGCCCGCGACAACCATTTCCGCGTTTTCCGTCTGGATGGCCTGAGCCGCCAGAGCAACGGCCTTCAGGCTCGAACCGCAGACTTTATTGATGGTGAGCGCGGCTACCTGATTGGACAATCCGCCGTAGATTGCGGCCTGGCGCGCAGGAGCCTGCCCGAGTCCGGCCTGCAAAACGCAGCCCATGATGCACTCGTCCACCGCGTCCGGCTCAATGCCCGCCCGGCGCACCGCTTCGCGCACCGCGAGCGCGCCCAATTGTGGCGAGGAAAAAGACTGGAGCGAGCCTTGGAATCGGCCCACAGGAATGCGTGCCGCTGAAATGATGGCAACTTCTTTCATATAGATAGCTCCGCTCGGCAGAAATCCGGCGGCGCTACTGTGCGCACACGGGGACTCAGGGTCACTCTGCCAACCCGAACATCCTAGCGCATCCGTCGTATTGGGCGCCACGGGTGTGCGGCGATAGCTCGCCGACAGCGCCGCGGGCTAGAGCGTTCCGTGAGAAGGCCCCGGTCAAGAGCTAAAGAATGTGAGGTAAATCAGCACGCACAAAGCGGCAAAGGCTATCAAGAGCATCGCAATTACCACCTTGAGCGCCACGTAGCTTTCCTTTCGAGGGAACATCGCACTAGCATCCGGAGGCTCAATCAGCCGCGCTATCTCGATTCCGATGTTGTCGTGCCCACCAGCCGCCAAAGCCAGCTCGAGCAGATTGTGGGCAACGGTTTCCAATGTGAAACCGGGCGTCTCCAGCACTTTTTGAATTTCCCGTTCCGGAACGAATCCCCAGAGTCCGTCGGAACAGAGCAGCAGCGTATCGCCGACGGCGAGGGGGTGCTGTTCAATGTCGATCTCTACCTCAGGCTGAAGGCCAAGGCTGCGGCTTAGCACCTGAGCGTCGGGATGGCGCGGAGCCTCTTCCTTGGTAATCAGGGCGCGGGTTATCAGGTCCTGCACGGCGGAGTGGTCGGTGGTGAGGAGGTGCAACCGGCCGGCGCGCATCAGGTAGGCGCGGCTGTCGCCGATATGGCCGATCCAGACGTGGGTTTCGTCCGCCTCCTCTTGCACCACGGCCAGCACCACTGTCGATCCCATTCCTTGGTTTGGCGCGCCGGGCGTCTTGGAAGCCGCAAAGATTTTCTCATTGGCTCGCGCCGCCGCTGCTCGAATGGCGTTGCCCACCGGGAACTCGCGCGGCAGTGCGGCCAGATGCGCGTAAAAATGCTCCACCGCCATACGGGATGCGGTGGCCCCTCCAGGGTATCCGCCGACGCCGCCGGCCACGATCATCAAGTCGCCCATAGCTATGCGGACATGGAGGACGGAATCCTGATTCTCTTCGCGCAGGGTGCCGCGGTCGCATTCCTCGGCAAAGAGGATAGATGGTTGCCTGGAGCCTGGTCGTTCGCTCATGCCTTAACCTCACACAGGGGACAAAACCTTTGAATTACAGTTAAGCGTAAAACCATGCAAGCTTCCTGTGGAAAACTCTCCTTGTCACCTCAGCGGAAAAGTCTGCCGCAGTTGGCCCGCCTCGTTCATGCCAATCATTGCTCAAGCCGAACCTTGCCGATCGTCGTCCCGCACGCTGACACCCACGATACGCCGTGTGCTCCAGCCATCCGGCTTGATTCATTTTGGCGCGTAAAACCAGCAACCACAATGAGCAACCACACTGTATCACGGAATCTTCACTCCTGTAAGGCACTTCTTTCTATCTCGCCAGGCGCGCCTGTGCACTTCAGGCCGATGGCCTGGTGCGATAATCTTGTTGACAATAGAAACCTCTCTCCCCGCACCGGGTGGACCTATTGATTGTCGAAATTGAAAAACTGACCAAGGTTTACTTGGCGAAGCAACGCGTGGTGGCACTCGAAGGCATCGACCTTGAGCTGAAACAAGGCGAGATCTTTGGATTGCTGGGGCCAAACGGGGCCGGCAAGACGACCACCATCTCGATTGCCACCACACGCGCGCTGCCCACCAGCGGAACCGTCCGTATCAAAGGCATTGACGTGGTCAAGCATCCTGCCCATGCGCGCCGGCTCATCGGCGTGGTGCCGCAGTTCAATACGCTCGACCGCTCGCTGACTGTCTTCGAAAACCTCTACTTCCACTGCCGCTACTTTGGCTTCTCGCACGCGCACGCCAAGTCCCGGTCTCTCGAACTGCTCACTCAATTCATGCTTTCGGAACGCAAAGACGCATACCCGCCCCAGTTATCCGGCGGTCTGGCGCAGCGTGTACAGATTGCCCGCGCCATCGCGCACCGGCCCACAGTCTTGTTTTTGGACGAGCCGAGCGCTGGTCTTGACCCGCAGAGCCGCATGGCCATGTGGTCGGCGGTCGAAGGACTTCGCGTCGAAGGCATCACCGTGCTGTTGACCACGCACTACATGGAAGAAGCCAACTCGCTCAGCGACCGGCTGGCCATCATCGACTACGGCCACGTTCTGGCTCTCGGGTCGCCGGAAAAGCTGAAAGCCACCCTCGGCGCGCACACCATCTTCGATCTGAAACTGCGGTCGCAGGAAGGTCTGGAACCTCTGGTAACCAGGCTGAGAGAGAGGCAAGATGTGACCAGCGCCGAAGTTACCACCGAAGGACTGCGCGTGATTGCGTCCGGCTCCGACGGCTTGTTGCCGGAGCTGGTGCAAGCCGCCGCCGGCCACGGCCTGCGCGACCTACAGATCACCGAGCCCAGCCTGGAGACCGTCTTTATCCAGCTCACCGGGAGGGACTTGCGTGAATAACATCCGCCTGAAAATCGGGAGATTTCTGAAAGAGATTCTGGCTATGTTCCTCCAGGATCTGGAAACGCTGACGAGATATTGGGACCATCGCTTCTCAGGCAGTCCGGAATCGGTCGCTCTTGAAGCCGGAGTCTTCTTCAAGGCGTTTGGCGGGCTGTTTCTGCGCGATCTGCGTGTGCTTACGCGGGAGTTTCTGCCATTTGTGCTGCGCGTGGGGATGCAGCCGCTCCTCTTCCTTTTCGTCTTCACCTTCATCCTGCCGCACATGAGCAGCGGCAATCCGATGGCCGTGAGCGGCGGCGCAGACTTCGGCACCATCCTTCTTCCCGGCTTGATGGCCGTGGCCATTATGTTCTCCGGCATCGCCGGCGTGGCCCTGCCGCTGTCCAGCGAATTCGGCATCACCCGCGAGATTGACGACCGCGTGATGTGTCCTGTGCCGCTGTGGGCCGTGGCTCTTGAAAAAGTCTGCTTCAGCGCCATGCAGAGCATGGTCGCCGCGCTATTGGTAATTCCCATGGCCCGCTACATTCCGGCCGTGCCGGTTCGGGCAGACGTGCATCACTGGTTCCTGTTTGCACTGGTTCTGGTGCTGGCGAGTCTGCTGGCCGGGTCGCTGGGCCTGGTCATCGGCTCGACTGTGAATCCCAAGCAGATCGGATTGGTCTTCTCCATCATCGTGGTGCCGATTACGTTCTTGGGATGCGTCTATTACCCGTGGGCTTGGCTCGACAAGATTCGCTGGCTGAAGTACGGCGTGCTCTTCAACCCCATCGTCTACATCAGCGAAGGCCTTCGCGCCGCCGTCACTCCCTCCATCGCACACATGCCCTGGTGGGCGATTCTGGTAGCGCTGCTTTTCTTCACCGCCGCGCTGGGCCGCTGGGGGCTGCGCGGGTTCATGGGAAGAGTGCTGTCGTAGAATGGGCTGGTTGAGGTTCCTGGTCCCCTCCTCGCCAGAACAGGGCAAAAGATGGGCAGCCAGCGGCAGGGGCAAATATGGCTTACAGCAACTCGATTCTTTCCTCGATGCTTGCATCACTCGATCTGGGTTCGTCCGTCGCCGAGTCAGATACTGTACTTGAGACTGCACGAATCGAGACCTCGGCATTCACCGACCTCCTTGCTGATCGCGTAGATCTGATCCCTGGAACGAAGGGATCAGGGAAGAGCGCCCTCTTCCGAATTTTTGTTGATTTTCTGCCCGCCAACTTACTGGGACAGAAAAAAGTGGTCGTTGCACACGGCATTCAGGCGCCAGGAGACGCGATATTTCATGCTTTTTCAGATCAATTCTCTAAGCTCACTGAGGAAGAATTTGTCAGTTTCTGGTGTGTCTATCTTGTGTCGCTCGCAAATGAGCAGTTCATAAAGGGGCCGCGATATAAGAAGTCACTACTGGTAGCAAGCAAAGAGATAGATCAGTTTAGAAGATCATGTGCTAACGCAAGGATCCCTGAGATCGAGGCGAGGAAATCACTAAGAGAAATCCTTCAATGGTCGCTCAACGTTTTGATTTCTTGGCGGCCTAAGGTTAAATTTCGGCCTCCGAACGATGTTGGAGATTTTGAGCTCGATCTATTTGGCTCCATACGTGATAGGTCATCAGAAAACACCGAAGAATTACCAACGAACACGCTCCCTCTGTATGTGAATGATATAAAGCAGAAGCTGGAATCAGTATTGGAAAAGACAGGATTATCTCTGTGGCTCATGGTTGATCGGCTGGACGAGATTTTTCCTCGGCGTTCAGACTTAGAGCGAACGGCATTGCGGGGAATCTTACGTGCTTCTAGGTACTTTTCGTCCGATAGCATAAGGGTTAAGATTTTTCTACGCGATGATATGTTCGAGCAGATCGTAAGGAACCCTGACGGTTTTACTGCCCTAACGCACATCACCGCTCGGCAAGCGGACACCCTACGATGGACCGACGATCAGATTCTCGCGATGGTTGTCAAGAGATTTTTTGCAAATGAACCTTTTTCTGGATACCTCCAGATTGATCGCGACATGCTCGATGCGAACGCTTCATACCGGAAAAATGCGTTCTATAGGATATTCCCTCCAACCGTGTTCAAAGGGAAAAAGCAGAGCCCGACGATTAGATGGATATGTAATAGGTGCGCAGACGGGCGAGGAGTGGTGACGCCCCGTGACGTGATCGACCTTCTCATTCGGGCGAAGCAACGGCAGCAGGACATTTACGCTGCTGAACCCGACGGAGTATCGGAGCACGTCATAAGTGCTACAGCTATCCAATACGGATTTGAAGAGCTATCGAAACGCAAAAAGGAAACCTACCTCGAAGCAGAATTTCCGCATTTTTGGAAGGATATTACGAAGTTTTCGGGTGGAAAGACCGATTACGATACTGCGGCACTTGATGCCTCGCTCGGGAAGGGGTGGAAGGTTATCGTTGAAAACCTTATGGCTATCGGCTTCCTTTCAAGCGGAAAGAAGGCGGGCAAGGATGTTTACTCCATACCTTTTCTCTATAGGCATGGAATGAACCTGACACAAGGGAAGGCATGAAACCGAGCGAGATAGGGCTCCGTTCACGCAACGGCCAAAGTTCTCCGGCCAATGGTATCGGTGGCAGGACTCAACTTGATTTCGATATCGTAGCCGAGGCGATTCAGGCACTCCATCAACTTGCGTTCCGAAAGATTGGAAAAATCACCGCGAGTTAGGCCGGATACCTTTGCTTGTGAAATCCCCATTCGGCGGCCTGCTTCCTCTTGAGTCAGGCCCAGACGCCGCACGGCGCGGGTAATTTCAATAACCAGGCCGGACTTGATCTTGAGCTGCTCGGCGTCAGGCAGACCGAGGTCCGCAAAAACATTGCCGGAGCTCAGTTCTACTTCAATGTCGTCAGGAACTCGTTTTGCCATCTCGTATCTCCCTTGCGAGCGCCTCGGCTACTTTGAGCCGTGCGCGAATTATCTCCATGTCCTTCTGCGGCGTGGAAACTCCACTCTTGCTTTTCTTTTGGAAGCAGTGCAGGACGAAGACCGCTTCTTTGAACTTGACTGTATAGACGGCCCGGTACGTTCCACCGGCATCGTCTTCGACCAACTCCAGCACCCCTCCGCCTCCGAAACCTTTCAGCACCTTGGAGGAGTCGTGCTGTTCGCCGTTTTGGGCAAAATTCAGGGCGTGCCCGAAGAACTTCCTTACGTCTACCGGAAGTCCCATCAAATCCCTTTTGCTGCTCCCAATCCAGAAAAGCGGTCTTGCGGCGGTATGCACATGTCAAGTATACCAGAACAGGTATGAGGCGTGGAACTTATTAAGTCGCTAGAATGTCTATAGAGACTTTCCCATGCCCCTCCCTTTCAGGAATCTCCCGATACTTCTGGCTCCGGCGCTGCTCTTAGCGGCCGGATGCGGCGGCGTGGTGGGCACGGGGAATTCTTCGAATGTGGGCTTTTCGGTCACACCGGGCGCAAGTTCCATCGACACCAACTGCGCCGGCTGCAATGCAACCAGCGCCACCGGCGGCCTGGTCCACCAGTTTGCGGCTACCGAGACGAGCGGCAGCCCGGCGGAGGTCACCTGGTCAGTCTCCGGCGGAGATGCGACGAGTGGGCCGGGAAGCATCAACCCAAACGGCCAGTACACGCCGCCAAGCTATTTGACCGCCGACCGCGCCGAGGTGGTGGTGACCGCGACACAGGCGGCGAATCCCAGCCTCAGGGTCAGTGCCGTTTTGACTGTGACACCGGGATTCCTGCAACCGCTAACGCCGGAGAACGCGGCCCTGGGCGCAGGCGGAACGGTCACCATAACAGGCTTTTTGGCCGAAGCGGGCGGCACGGCTGGCATCCACTTTGACTTGGCAGCCTCGGCAAACGGGCAAGGCAGCGGGCAGGGTTCGCTGAGCGCGGTGAGTTGCCAGCGCGATAGCCAGGCATTTACTTCCTGCACGGTCACTTACTCGGCGCCAGGCTCGGTACAGTCTGCGGGCGCAACGTATGTGGTGGCCACTGTGAGCGGGGCTTTGCCAGGTTCCGGGTTGAGTTCCATTTCCAGGGTCGCGACCGCGGTGCTGGTAAATACGGCGGGCGTTACCAGCAATCCAGCAACGCATCAGGCTCCGATGGCGTCGTCGGTGCTTCTGGGCAGTTCGGGCGGCAACAACACGGACTACGACACGCGCGGCAACCAGATTGTGGATTGCTGCAGCGGCACGCTGGGCGCGCTGGTCGAGGACGCGAGCAAGCGCCAATACCTGCTCGGCAATAACCACGTGCTGGCCAAAAGCGACCACGCCAGCGTGGGCGACACGATTGTGCAGCCGGGACTGATCGACAACAACTGCACGCCGTTGGGAGACAGCGCAGGCCCCGGACTGGTTTCATCTGTGGCCCCTGTGGCTCAGCTCACCGCCTGGCTGCCACTCTCTTCGAGGCTGACCAATGCCGACGCAGCAATCGCCCAGGTGACCTCGCGCGCCGTTGATTCTGGCGGCAACATTCTCGAACTGGGCGCGAGGCAGGCGGATGGCACACTGGCAGCAGCGCCTCCCGGCATCAGCTCGACCGGCGGACACGGCGAGGCTGGTTGGCTCCAAATGAAGGTGGCCAAAAGCGGCCGGACTACGGGACTAACATGCGGCGGCATTTCGGCTGTCGATCTCGACGTGACGGTGGATTATTACCTCGACTGCGCGGAGACGCGATCCTACCTGAGCAAGACCTTTACTCATCAGTTAGCCATCAGCGGCAATCAGTTCAGCGATGCGGGCGACTCGGGCGCGCTGGTGGTGGATGCCGCAAATGCTGAGCCAGTGGGCCTTTACTTTGCTGGAGGGGCAGACACTTCGGGAGTAAGCCAGGGCGTGGCCAGCCCGGCCTCCGACGTGCTGAGTGAGTTAGATGCGCAGTCAGGCGGGAGTTATACGTTCGTGGGCGCGGCCGATCATCCTGTTAGTTGTCTGAGTTACGGTGACAGCACTATTTCCGCCGCGCAGGGGCGTACTCTCAGCGCTCCGGAAAACGCCCGCGCAGAGCAGGCTCTTGGGCAGGCCCGATTGCTGGTCAGCTCGGCAACAGGAATTTTAGGCGCAGCCACCGGCAAGAGCAGCGACCATCCCGGCGAGGCCGCGGTGATTCTATATACGGATCAAAGCAGAACCGTCAATGTGCCGGACACGGTAGACGGCGTGCGCACACTGGTGATTCCCACCACGGCCCGCGCGGTTACGTACGCAGCCGCACCGCAATCTTCGTTTGAAGCCGGCTCTGTCTCACTGCCGTCTTCAGCGCTTGCGCAGGCCATGGCCGTCAAGAGCCAGACATCCGCCGCACTGATGCAGCAGAATCCCGCCTTCTTCGGCGTGGGCGTGGGCCAGAGTCTGGACAATCCGCGCGAGGCAGCGCTGGTTATTTATGTGGACCGCAATAACATTCCCGCCCAACTGCCCGCGATCATTGACGGCCTGCGTACCCGCTATGTGGTGATGGACAGGCTGCACGTCACCCGCTCGTATGCGACTGCTACGCCGTCAAGGCTGCACTGCATGGCCCACGAGCCAGCGAGCCATCCAGTGCGTTTTGGCCCGCTCGACGCGTTGAGGCAGCAAAGCCTGCAACTTCACTGAGCCGACGAAAGAATCCAGCCTTCACTTGGCCACGAGCGCGGCGGCAATCTGGCGTCCGTGGTGGCGGCCATTCTCAATGAAAATCTCGCTCGTGCGCGCGCCGGCCACGATTACGCCAGCCAGATAAATGCCAGGCACGTTGCTCTCCAGCGTCTCCTGATTGCAGACCGGCAACCGGTCCTCGCCTTCCAGGCGAATTCCTAAAGACTCCATGAACTCGAAGTCGGGATGATAGCCGGTCATGGCGAAGACAAAATCGTTCTTGACGGTCTCGCGGCCCTGCGGCGTCTGGATGATCACGCTGTCCCGCGTGATTTCCACCACCTCTGAGCGGAAGTACGCCTTCACATCGCGATTCTTGATGCGGTTTTCAATGTCCGGCCTGATCCAGTACTTCACGTGCTCATGAATCTCTGCGTCGCGATGCACCAGCGTGACCCGCGCGCCGCTGCGCCACAGCTCCAGAGCTGCGATGGCCGCCGAGTTTTTGCCGCCGATTACCAGCACATCGGTCGCGAAGTAGGGATGGGGATCGAAGTAGTAGTGATGCACTTTGCTGAGGCTCTCGCCTGGAATGTGCAGGTAGTTGGGCCGGTCGTAGTAGCCGATGGCGATTGCCAGCTTGCGTGCCCGAAGCGCGCCTGAGCGGCCGAAGCGGTCAACCAGATGCACGTTGAAGTCGCCATCCGCGCCTGTCATGCCCTCCACACGATGGTATTGGCGGATATCCAATTTATAGTAAGCTGCCACGTGCCGGTAATACTGCAGCGCCTCGTTGCGGTTGGGCTTGGCATTGGGACTGGGAAAAGGAATGTCGCCAATTTCAAGCAATTCGGGCGTAGTGAAGAAGGTCATATGCGACGGGTAATGGAAGAGCGAGTTGCAGACGCACCCCTTGTCCACCATCACGGCGCGCAAGCCGGCTTTTTGCGCCTCAATGGCGCAGGCCATACCCGTGGGTCCGGCGCCCACTACCAGTAAATCGAAGATGTCGTTCTGCGTTGCCGGAGTTTCCTGCTTGGAGTCGCTCATGGCTCTAGATTAGGGCATCAGGGCGTAGTTCTGAGTGGGACGGCGAGCAGTTTGTTGTCTGACGGCAAGTCTATGGTAGAATGGTGTAATGTGATGGTGGAAAGGTGGAATTTCTTGGCCCTGAACATCAAAAACGAGGAAACGCTACGGCTGGCGCGGGAGTTGGCGCGACGGAAAGGCGAGACTCTCACTATGGCCGTGACAATTGCGCTCAAGGAGCGTTTGGAGCGGCAGCAGGAACCTCCAAAGCGAAAGAGCCGCATGGAGGCGTTGCTGAAATTCTCCGAGCAGTGTGCACCGCTTTTCAAAGACGGTCGCACCGGGAACGAAATGATCAACGACCTATACGATGACGTGACAGGATTGCCCAAATGATCGTGGACTCATCAGCGGTGGTAGCTGTGATCAAGCAGGAGCCGGAGTGGCCAGCTTTGCTGGAAACGATGGAATCGGCGGAATGTCTTCGCATGTCGGTGGCCTCGTACCTGGAGACCGCTATCGTCGTCGATAGCCGCCGCAGCCCAGCAATGAGTGCAAAGCTGGACGAGTTAATCCTCGACTCGGAAATCGTCATCGAGCCGGTCACCGTCGCTCAGGCGAGGATTGCCCGCCAGGCCTACCGCGACTACGGCAAAGGCAGCGGCCATGCCGCCAACCTGAACTTTGGCGACTGCTTCACCTACGCCCTGGCACGCGACAAGCGCGAACCTGTGCTCTACAAGGGCGATGACTTTGTGCATACCGATCTTCGATCCGCTTTGGAGCAACCGTAGACATTTTTCGCATACCTCCTTTGCCCGGACACTTTGTTTACGCGCAACGGAATCCTCGCGCCTTCCCGATCATCTGAGAGAATAGGGACAGTGAATCGAGTGCAACATTTTATATTCCGGCGGGCGACGGCCTGGGGAATTCTGGCGGCTCTGTCGCTGGCGTGCGCGGCTCTCTGCGCCCAGGCGCAAAACCCCACCTCTGCCTCCAACTCCTTCTTTGGCAGCGTAACCACGCAGCCGGCGAGCGATGAGACTCTGAAGCTCTCGCTGGACCAGGCCATCGCGCTCGGCCTCAAGAACAATCTGGGATTGAAGGAAGCCGAGAACGGCGAGAAATCAATCAAAGGGCAGAAGAGCGAGGCGCTGCAGAATTTTCTTCCCACGATCGCGCTTACAGGCGACACCGGCGTTCACCAGCAGAATCTGGCCGCTCTGGGTTTTGGGCCGGACACCATCAAGATGTTTTTGCCTCTCTTCCCCGGCGGCGTGTTGCCCCCTGGCTTCTCCGAGATCACCCGCGACGAGCTGACCGAGGGCAAGATTCAATTTGGCGAGATGCTCTTCTCCGGTCCGGTGATCGCGGGCTGGAAGGCCGCCGGCGCGGCGGAGCGCGCTGCTCATTTCGCTAAAATGTCGGCGCGCGGTGAAGTGGTCCAACAGGTGGCCTCGGCCTATCTGCACGCCATCGCCGCTTCAAGCGAAGTGGACAACGCGAAAGCTCTCGAGTCGGAAGATCAACTACTTCTTAAAAATGTTCACGCGGCTCACGAGGCCGGTACTGCCGCCAATCTGGATGAACTGCGCGCGCGCGTCCAGCTTCAGGCGCAGCAGCAGGCGCTTGTCGCCGCCCAGAACTCCCTCGAAAAGAACCTCATCCTTCTCAAGCGCGAAATCGGCATCGACTCCGGCCAGAAGATTGCGCTCACCGATCCGGCGCCCTACAGCGAACTCGCCGCTGAAACCCCCGAAGA
>Ga0181520_10008568_pt1 | contig 14441 bp, 11 predicted proteins | sample PEATcosm2014_Bin_29_FD_132451 | JGI IMG/M metagenome (GOLD analysis project Ga0181520, IMG submission 132451) | Peatland microbial communities from MTU Mesocosm Facility, Houghton, MI, USA - PEATcosm2014_Bin02_30_metaG | ecosystem: Environmental > Terrestrial > Soil > Wetlands > Peat | place... | reverse complement strand
CGTTTCTGGAGAAATTCGGCGGCGATTCGATGGAGGAAACGCTCCGAAATTTTCAGGGATACCTGGAACAGGTTCGCAATTTCTGATGGAGGTATCTGAATCCTATTGAGCATCGCAAAATCTGATGGCGGGTTCATTTCGTAGCGCGGGCGTCCCGCCCGCTGGGAAGCTGTGAATTAATTGAAAAAACCGCGTTCTTTGGCCCGCAAGTAGTTGAAGGCGCGCGGTCGAAAATCGAAAAAATCAATAAATTCACGGCTTCTGGGGCGTGGGCATCCTGCCCGCGCACTGGCGGGAGCGGGACGCTCCCGAGACAGCGGGCAAGATGCCCGCGCTACACCCTAAATCCTAGATCCTGAATCCTAGATCCTAACCCTATGATCTATCCCATCGTTAAGTATGGTCGAGAAGTTCTGGAGAAGCCGGGCAATCCGGTTGTCGAGTTCGACCGCAAATTGGAAAAGCTCGTGGCGGACATGTTTGAAACCATGTACGCGGCGAATGGCGTCGGTCTGGCGGCGCCGCAAATCGGCTTGCCCCTGCGGCTGTCCGTCATCGACACCACTTCGGGCGAGGATCCGAAAGCCAAGCTCGTCCTCGCCAATCCCGAGGTCATCTCCATGGAAGGCGAGCACGTGCAGGAAGAAGGGTGCTTGAGCCTGCCGGATTTCCGCGCCAAGACGCCCCGCCCGGAGCGTGCCACGGTGCGGGCGCAGGACGTCCACGGCCAGGAATTCACCATGACCGGCGAGGGCCTCCTGGCACGAGCATTCTGCCACGAAATCGACCACCTGAATGGCAAACTGTTTATCCAACACGTCGGCCGGCTGAAGCGGGAATCGATCAAACGCAAAGTGCGCCAAATGATAAAAGCGGGGGAGTGGTAGAACGGCTGTCGGAAGTCGGTAATCGGTTGTCGGAAGTCGGCAACCGGTGGACGGTTCTCGGTTGACGGAAATCGGTTGATGAGCGCCGGGTGAAGAGTAGAGAAGATGCTGGGAAAAAGCTATCGCGATCTCGAACTTTGGCAGAGGGCCATGGATCTTGTCGTCGATTGCTATGCCGCCGCGAGGACATTTCCTGATTGCGAGGTGTACGGCCTGGTGAGCCAGATTCGGCGAGCCGCAGTCTCAATCCCCGCAAATGTGGCGGAGGGTCAAGGTAGGCAGCACCGGCCTGAGTTCATCCAGCATTTGTCGATCGCCTACGGGTCGCTCACGGAATTGGAGACTCATATTCAAATCGCCCGCCGTTTGAATTACTTGAACGATGATAACGAGCACCGACTCTTGCAACGGACAGGAGAAGTGGGTCGCCTGCTGAATGGTTTGTTGCGATACCTACGGCAGAAGAATCCGGGTTCTGCTGGCGGACTCACCGAGAAGCGATAACGGAGAACCGACAGCCGATTACTGCCAAACGAAAACTGAGAACCGACCACCGACTACCGTGGACCGATAACCGACAACCGACAACTTACAACTGAGAACCGAAGTCTCATGAAACTACTCTTCTGCGGCACACCCGATTTCGCTGTTCCCACCCTGGAGAAGCTTGTCGCAGAGAACTTTCCCATCGACCTCGTGGTGTCCAATCTGGATGAACCTAGCGGGCGGGGATATGAAGTGAAAGCGCCTCCCGTGAAGCAGGCGGCTCTGCGCGCGGGCTTGGAGGTTTATCAGCCTGACAAATTAAAAGATGCTGCGACCGTGGAATTTCTCTCACGCTTTCGTCCGGACGCGATCGTCGTCGTGGCTTATGGCCACATTCTCCCCAAGTGGCTCATCGATCTGCCGCGGCTCGGTTGCATCAATCTGCACGCGTCCCTGCTGCCGAAATATCGTGGCGCCGCGCCGATTCAATGGTCGCTAATTCGCGGCGAAACAGTTACGGGCGTCACCACCATGCGAATCGACGTGGGGCTGGATACCGGCGCCATTTTGCTGAAGAGGGAAGCGGAAATTCAGGATGAGGACACTTCCGAAACACTCAGCCAGAGGCTCAGCCATCTGGGCGCGGATTTGATGATTGAAACGCTGCGGCGGCTGGAACGGGGCGACCTCGCGGCGCAGCCCCAGGAACACGCGGAGGCGACGCTCGCTCCCATGTTAAAGAAGGAAGATGGGCGAGTCGATTGGAACCTGCCGGCGCTCGCGATTTGGAATCGCATTCGCGGGTTGCGTCCGTGGCCTGGGGCGTACGCGCGCTGGCGCGGCAAACAATTGCACATTTGGGGCGCGTCCCGGCCTGGCGCGGGTGAGACCGTTCATCTCGATCCTGGCACCCTGATGGCCGAACGTGGAAAACTGCGAGTGGCCTGCGGGCAGGGAACGCTGCTGGACGTGGCGGAAATCCAACTCGAGGGCCGCAAGCGCCTCGCCGTGCGTGATTTCCTGAACGGAGTCAAGATCTCCCCTGGCGAGAAAGCGGAATGAATTATGAATTCGGAATTATGAATTATGAATTGCGAAAACCCGACGCTGCAGCGCTTGACGGAGAGTTCCTATCAGCTCGCAGCCTCTATCTCCCGGATTTGATCTCCCGGTTCACAGCTTTCATAATTCAGAATTCATAATTCATAATTCAGAATTGCTTCCTGATGCCTGTCTCCCCAGCTCGCAAAGTCGCCTACGCCGTCCTGCTGCGGCTGGAATCCGGCCGGGGCTTCGCCGTCGATCTTCTGCAGAGTCCGGAGGTTTCCGCCTTGAAGGAGGCCGACCGGCGGCTCGCGACCGAGATCGTGATGGGAGTATTGCGGTGGCGCGGGGAACTGGACTTCCAAATCGAGCGGCTCTCGGGTAAAAAGGCGGAGGGTCTTGACCGCGAAGTGCTCGCGATTCTGCGCATGGGGGCTTACCAGATTCGCTTCCTCGAGAGGGTCCCAAAGCGCGCGGTGGTTGATGATGCGGTCGAGCTAACGAAGGCCGCGCGCAAACGCTCCGCGACCGGCTTCGTGAATGCTGTCCTGAGGAAGTTTGTACCTTCGCCGGATCGCGTAACTGATCTCGACTTCGAGCAACTCTCCCCGGAAGGCCGGGAGAGCGTGCGGCGCGCCTTTCCGGCGTGGTTGTTGAAGCGCTGGGAGGGGATGTGCGCAGCGACGAGCGAATCGGGCGAGTTTGGCGTCTTGAGGCTAGCTTATTCTAGCCTTCAGACTCCCCGAACCACCCTGCGAGCTTCGGGCACTGTTGCGGCTTTGCGGAATATCCACGATGAGTTGGAGGCCGAGGGGGTCTCCACGACATTTTGCAAATACGCCGAGAAGTCGGGGCTTACAGTGGAATCCGGCCAGGTTCAAAACACCCGTGCGTACCGAGAAGGGCGAGTGGTGATTCAGGACGAGGCTTCGCAGCTCATAGCCGAACTCGTGTCGCCCGAACCCGGCCGACGCGTTCTCGACCTCTGCGCCGCGCCGGGAATGAAAGCGGGTCAGCTCGCGCAAATGCTAGAAACGGGAACGCTAATTGCCAGCGACCACAGCGCCACGCGTCTGCGCACGTTGACCAAACTTCTGCCGCAGTGGATTCCGTCCGCGGTACGACTGGAGATCGTGCGGTTGGACGCCGCGCGCGAAATTCCTTTCGGAGTAAGGTTCGATCGCATCTTATTGGACGCGCCGTGTTCCGGAACGGGGACGTTGGCGCGGAATCCGGAAATCAAATGGCGGCTCCACCCTGAGGACATCAGTCGCCTGGCGGAATTGCAGGCCATGATGTTGCGAAATGCGCTCCGAGCGCTGGCCAGCGGCGGGCTGTTGGTTTATGCGACATGCTCGCTTGAACCGGAAGAGAACGAGGGCGTGGTGGAAAGGGTCCTCAGCGAACAACCCGCTTTTCGCCTCCTTACTTCGAACGTGCTTGCATTGAAGCATCCGCGGCTAATTTCACTCTTTGACTCGCAAGGATATTTTCGGACCCGCCCTGATCAATATCACATGGACGGATTCAGTGCAGCGGTGATTGCCCGGTGCGAGGACGAATAGCGCGCGGCCCAAGGCGAAGTGCTTCGCTCGGGACGGTATACCAAACTAAATGATGGGGAGTTCCGGCGCCGTCGAATTTGCATGCTGTGGGCGCGTTTACTTGCATCAACGCCGTGACTTACAATGATCCCCGCGTATCATCAGCGCGCTTTGCGCGTGATCTAAGCACCTCCGAGGCCGAGAGTTTCGATTGGATGCCGCTTACGGACTTACGCTTCTTGCTGCCATCAAGCTCGTCGTCTATACCTTCGGCGCGTTGATTCACTTCTTTCTCGTGGTTTTGATCGTCGGAAACTGGCGGTTGCGCCGGTTGGAATGGTTCCTGTTCGGATTGATGGCGGCATTGTTTATGTGGTATTCGGGCAATCTACTAGCTCTAAATACTGACCTCTACTACGGGGCGGGGCCCGCGGTTTTGTCTAGAGTCTCCCGCATCGTTTGCATCGTAGGGTTCATGCTGGCGGTACCCCTGCTGGTCCACGCACAAGCTGAGTACCTGGCCGGCTTCGTCCCGATCCGCGTTTGGCAGCGACTGTTGGTCTGGAGCTTCTTCCTGCCGTTGGTGTTTTGTCCTTGGATTGTGACTCGATTGCTGAGGCAACAAGGCGTTGAGCCGCTCGTGGCGCTTGGCTCCATGGTGCGTCCGCTGGTCCTATGGGCCGCAGCGGCCTTACTATTCGCCGCTGCCGTCAATGGATACCTGACAGTGCACCGCAGCGCCGTCGACCCGAAGCTGGCGAGATTTCACGGGTATCTCGCGGGATTTCAGGGATTGCTGGCGTTGGGTTGGGCGATGGTCTGTCTCTTTCATGCCTTCCCGCCTGTAGGCGGATTAGGATACTTGCCAACAGGTTTGATGTTGGCCGGAATTCTCCCCAGCGCCCTCCTAGGGTATTCCATTTTTCGCTACGATTTTCTTGACCTGCGTGTTCAGAGGAACGTCGTCTATTCCGTTGCGGCCATCTTCGGTTCATTGATCTACCTGGATTTCATGCGCCGCGTGAGTGGGTGGTTGGAGCCTCATGATGTTCTGAGAGAGGTCACTGAAGCGGTGATGATTTTCGCATTGGTCGTGCTCGTGGAACCGCTCAAGCGGCTGATCAGCAGAGCGCTGCACCAGCAATTTGTCTCCGAATTCGAAAAGGTGCAGAAGCTGGCAACGGAAATTGAGGACCATGCAAAGCAAACGGGGGACGTGGACTCGCTGCAGACGCTCGTGGAGAAGCGTGTACCGGCTGAATTGGGTTTGGAACGGGCAAGACTGGTGCGCGGGCCCATCGCCAGCGCCGCGTCGAGCAGGGGAGTTACATTCAAGACCCGCTTTGTGCCCATATGCCGCGGCGGTCAGGCCATTGCCCATCTTGAGGTCGTCCCCAATAGTGGCGAGATTTCCGGCGAGCAAATCGCCGCCCTCGAGATTCTCGCCGATCGATTGGAGGCGGCACTTGAGCTTTGCCGGCTGATTGCTGAAAAGATCAACTTGGAGCGCGAGCTTGCCGCGAAGGAAAAAATGGCCTTCCTCGGCGAGATGGCGGCGCGCATCGCACACAATGTTAAGAACCCGCTTAGCAGCATGAAAACCATCGTTCAGGTCATGGAAGAGGACGAATCGATTCCGGAGAAGGCACGCGGCGACTGCCGAATGTTGGTAGATGAAATCGATCGATTGAACCGCAACATTTCTCAGGTCCTGCGATACGCCAAGCCCGCGCGCGATACCGACCGGCCCGCCGACTTGGTGTCGGTCGTGAAAAGGGTTGTCGCCATCTCACGCATGGAGGCAGAACAGCGCCGCGTGACCTTGGAGATGGTTGATTCGCAGGCCTTCCCGGTGGAAGGCGGAGAGGAGGCTGCGAGCGATATCGTTTCCAATCTCCTCGTGAACGCTTTGGAGGCAAGTGGCGAAAACAGCACGATCCGATTTGGCTTCGCGCATCCGGAAAACCAACCTGAATTCATCGAATTCTCGATCGAAGATCAGGGGCGCGGAATTCCCGCGGATAAGCTCGCTAAAATATTCCAGCCGTTCTTTACCACGCGAGCAGGGGGGACAGGCTTGGGGCTCGCGATTGTGAAGCGCCGGCTCGATGAAATTGGCGGGACTGTGGAATGCAAGAGCCCCGCGGATGCGGCAAACGCAACTTCCACTCACCCTGGAACGCGATTTGTTGTACGCTTCCGCGTGGCCACATCCTCGAAAGACGCGGCACTCGGGGATCGAGACTCCGGACGCCCGGCAAAATCGAGTGCCGATTCTCCGAGCACTGATCGCCCGCCACAGAGATCAAAACCATGAGCGATTCAAAGTCGTCAACGCCGAAACAAGCCCTTCACACCGTTCTGCTTGTCGATGACGATAGCACGGCCCGGTACGGGATGCGGCGTGCGCTGGAGGGCCGGTACCGGGTGTTGGAAGCTGCAAGCGTACCTGCCGCACGATCGGTCATAAGCCAGGAGAATCCGCATCTCTTGCTGCTGGATATCGAGATGCCGGAAGAGAGCGGGCTGGACTTTCTTCGCGAACTTAACGAGCAGGCAAGCGGCCCCGCGGTCATCATGATTACCGCCTATGGTTCGGAAAAGATCGCCGTTGAGGCGATGAAAAGCGGCGCTTACGACTACTTGCCCAAACCTTTTGAAGTGGATGAACTGCGGCTGGTCGTGGCGCGCGCGCTCGATCACCTGGCGCTGGCGGAAGAAAACGTACGCTTAAAGCGGCAACTGGTCTCGGAAGGCCAGTTCGGCGCCATGATTGGATCAAGCAAAGTCATGCGCGAGCTCTTTTCTTTGGCTGATCGCATCGCGCAGGCGGAGGTGACCGTACTTATCCAGGGCGAGAGCGGAACAGGAAAGGATTTGCTCGCCACCGAGATCCACCGGCGAAGCAACCGCGGCAGAGGGCCGTTTATTGCCCTAAATTGCGCGGCGCTTCCCGAGCACTTGATTGAAAGTGAACTCTTCGGGTACGAGAAGGGCGCGTTTACAGGCGCAACGGCGATGAAGCGCGGCAAGTTCGAATTGGCGAATGGCGGCGTACTTTTCCTCGATGAGGTTGGGGATATGTCGCTCGCCACCCAAGCTAAGCTGCTGCGAGTCCTGGAAACTCGCCGCGTGGAAAGGCTGGGCGGAACGACGTCGCAAGAGATTGATGTGCGTATCGTGAGTGCTACCAACAAGGATCTGGCAGCCGAGATTGCCAAACAGACATTTCGAGAGGATCTGTACTACCGGCTGCGCGTGGTGCTATTGCGAGTGCCGCCGCTGCGGGAACATCGGGAAGATTTGCCGCTCATGGTCCAGGAATTCTGCCGAATGCTGGGGGAGCGACACGGAAGGCCCACACCGGTGGTTACCAAAGAAACCATGGATCTTCTGCAGAAAGCGGAATGGAGGGGCAACGTTCGGGAGCTCAAGAATGTGCTCGAAAGCGCCGTTGTCATGAGCCGTGGTGGTAAGTTGCTACCCGAGGATTTCTCCCCGGATACCCTAGGGACCGGGATGGAGAGTGCGGGTGTCGCGCCTGATGTTGGATATTTGGACATCGATGACTACCGTGATGCAAGGCGTCAGTTTGAGATTTCGTTTATCAAGGGTAAGCTCCAAAAGCATGGTGGGAACATCACTCGAACCGCTGCGGCGATCGGTTTACACCGGCAGAGCCTTCAGGAAAAACTGCGCGAATTGGGAATCCAGGCAGATCGGGATTAGCCGCCGCAGTTTCGGCATAGGCGGACTTACGGATGGATACGGCTATTCCTTGGGCTTAATCTCACCAGCAGGTTGCTTTTCTCTCCCCGACGGGGAACAGTTGCGACTCGATCACGTAAAGCGGGAGACCCCAGGAATGCGCGGCAAGACAAAGAACCAGAGGATCAGAAACCCAGCGTATATCAATAGTGCTTTCATAAATTGATTATACACCTTGCGGGCACTCTAGAGTGAGAACCGGTCACGGCAAGTCCCACTAACCCGCAAATCAGAGCGCGGGCCAGAGGGATTCCCAAATCTTAAACTCATGATGAAAGCCGATCTGTTCGGCACGTGTCAGTTTGCGACCAGAAGCTACGTCAAGGGTCTCTTGGAAAATCCGCCGGCCGACGTCTTCGGTGGTTTCTATGCGCTCGAGGATGGTTCCGGCGTTGATATCGAGGTCGGCGTATGAACGGGCAAGCTGCGGATTGGTACCAATTTTCATCACCGGGCCCAGCGCGCAACCGATGCCTGTGCCCCTTCCCGTTGTGAAGAGCGCAACCTGTGCTCCGCTCAGGAAGAGGGCGGGCGTGCAAAGATGGTCGTAGCCGGGCGTATAGAGCACATACAGACCCTTGCGATCGCCCAGCCACTCGCCATATTCAATCAGATCCTCGACGATGGATGTACCACCCTTGGCCTTCACCCCGGTTGACTTGAGATAAATGTTGTATAGCCCGCCTTTAATGTTGCCAGGAGAAGGATTATCCCGGAAGTAGTCGCCGAACTTTCGGACGTAGGCCTCATACCGCTTGAGAGCGCCCGTTAATTTGCGCCCGACCGCTTTCGTGCGTGCGCGCTGAACGAGGTCGAGCATGGCCGCGCCTTGCAATTCCGGAATTTCCGGAAGAAAGACCGCCGCACCCGCTTTTACAAACATGTCGGCAGCCACACCCACGGCCGGATTTGCTGTAACACCCGACCAGCGATCGGACCCTCCGCACTCCGTTCCCACAATGAGCTTGGAAATGGATACCGGCTGCCGCTGGAATTGGTTGGCGTAATGGAGCGATTTTTCCGTAACTTCCATCCCGCGTTCAACCGTCTTCTCGCTGCCGCCCAACTGCTGAACGGTGAGATTCACGACGCGCCGGTTGTAGTCGGGGACCGTATTCTGGAATATAGGCGCCGAGCATTCTACGCACGTTTTGCCGCAACCCAGGTCAATATAAACGGACGCTCCCAGGTTGGGATGGCGCAAAGTATTCGTGAGCAATTGATTCAAAATCGTTACAGCCTCGCCATCCGGCATTCCGCAGCCGGATTCGTGGATGATGGGGACCACGCCATCAACGTTGGGGAATTTCTCCCGCGAGTAGATTTCACGGTTGGCGCGGGTGGCAATCTCCCTCACCTCAGTCGAGGAACACATTCCCGAGGTCACGATGCCCACATAGTTTCGAATTCCTACTTCGCCGTCAGACCGCTGAAAGCCGTCGAATGTTAGGGAAGAGAGTTGCGGATCGGGGCGAGCCCGTTTGGGATTGTCCTTGTAACGCGTCGTCAGCCGGGGAAGGCGCGAATGCAGGTTGGTCGTGTCGATCGGTTCGCCGGGCTTGACCGCGCGGGAAGCGAGTCCGATGGGATCGCCAAGGGTGATATAGGGTTGGCCGCGGCGAACGGGCCTAATGGCGAAACTCTGCCCGCGTATGGTTCGAGCGGAAACCGTAAAGACCTCACCTGAGTACTTTAGCGGCGTATCCTTTTCGATGAAGTCCGCGGTAACCACCGCCACGTTGTCTTTTTTCGGACGGATGACGATCGCGACATCCTCTAGCTTTCGAGCTTCCAAGGTGGCCATTTCACTTCCTTTGGGGGCGATGCCAAATTTCTTGCCACGCATTATTCTCCAGGTTGAGCATGTGGGCTAAACGCCAACACTCGCCAGCGCCGGGACTCGTATCCGGGATCCGTAAAATGCATAATAAGTGATGAAGATGTAGCACGCCATGGGCACCACCATGGCCAGCGCCATACTGTGGGTGAACTGAAAGATCAGGCCCATCGCGGGCGGAGCGCAGGCGCCGCCGATGATCGACATGATGATGATGGAGCCCCCCACCTTCGTGTTCGGGCCCAATTCCTTGATGCCCAAGGCAAAAATCGTGGGAAACATCAGCGACATGAAAAAACTGGTCATGAATACTGCGCCCACGCCCAACCATCCCGGAAACAGAACTCCCAGCGCCACGAGCGCCGTGTTGATGATGCCATAAATCCCCATCAGCCGCGCGGGTGGGAAGAACTTCATAAGATACGTGGCTGAAAACCTCCCCGCTCCAAAGGCCACGAGGGTGCCCGTGAGAAAATAGCCGGCGATCTTCTCCGGCCGATGCGTGTAATCTTGAATATACTGAATGAAGTAACTCCAGGTTCCGACTTGCGCGCCCACATAGAGAAACTGGGCGAATACTCCTTGCACGAAATGGGGGTAATGAATCAGGTCGCGAGCGTTGCCGCGCGATCGACCGCCAGCGGATTCGGCTTCTTCAGCAACCTTTGGGAATTTCGTTCTGAGGATGAGTAGCGCCCAAAGAAAAATTACCGTGCCCAAGACCAGATAGGGGGTAACGACCCGGAGGGTTTCGGTTCGCAAGTAGGCCTCGTAGGTTCCCGCCACCCGTTGGGCTGCCACTTGCTGGGGCGTTAGCTCGACTCCGGAAAAGATAAAAATGGTTCCCACCAGCACACCCGTGACGGCGCCTACAGGGTTGAAGGCCTGGGAGAAATTGAGCCGTCGCTCCGAACTCCGGGGGTCGCCCAAGAGAGCGATAAAGGAATTTGCTCCAGTCTCAAGGAACGACGCACCACTGGCGATGACGAACAAGGCAAAGAGGAAAAATCCATACTGCCGGCCCAGCGCCGCCGGGTAAAAGAGAAAAGTTCCGGCGCTGTAGAGAAACAGACCGATCACCAGTCCGGTCTTGTAACCAAACCTTCGCATGATCAGGGCGGCGGGCACGGCCAGAACGAAATACCCCATGTAGAAAGCCGACTGGATCAACCCGGCCTTGACACGAGTGAGCTCAAATGACTTCATGAACTGCTTGATCAAGATGTCGTTCATGTTGCTGGGAATGCCCCAAAACAGAAATAGGGCCGTCACCAGAAAGAACGGGAGCATATTGCCAGCCGCAAAGAGGGCAGGGGGCTGCTCCGGGTTGGTTCTCGCGTTCCGCATGGGCATGAGTCAAGCTCCGAATTCCAAGGTGGCAAATCTGATTTTTCTTCTCGGCAGTGCGCCCTAGGTTTCGAGATCCTTCGTATCGAGTGTTCCCGCAAGCTGCAGGAGCTCGAAAATTTCGGCGGTTTCGCGGATCCCGTCCTCGAGCGGCGTGCGGTGGACGTTTCCCAAATCGTGGTGCAAAGCGGAATCGTCAAAGTCGTAGGCGACGGGCAGCGGTTTTCCTTCCGCCTTAATTAGCGTTCGGGAAGCCGGCATAAGTTGTTCCAGGATGTTGAGGAACCTATCGACCTGCATCACATCGCCACGCAGAGTGTAGACCTTTGCGCCGGAGAGGCCAGCTTCCGCGCATTGAATGAAAAGGCGGGCGGTGTCGCGGACATATTGCAAATCCATGCCCCCAGTGAACCGAATCGTGTAGGGCCGGCCAACCACCGCCGCCTTGATGGCCTTAGTGGGGCCGGAAGTCATTCCTCGATCGCGCCCCACCCCGTAAACGGAACCGGGGCGAAGTCCTACGCTGGAGAGGGCGTCATTCAAGTAGTAAACTCGTGCATTCCCTTCGTTACATTGTTTGAAAACACCGTAGTGCGTGCCGGGCAGAAGAGGCGCGCCATCCGGTACGGTCGCCCCGCCGTACGCTTCTTCCGGGCCGAAAACTGCCGCTGAGCTGGCGTAAACGACACTCCGGACCATATCGCGCCGTCGCCGGGCCACCTCAAATACGTTCAGCGTTCCGACCACATTGATCATCGCCCCGCGCAGAGGATCGGCAGCGCAGAAGGGGACCTGAATTCCCGCCAGATGGAGCACGTGGGTAACGCCGTGATCCCCAATCGCGCTTTCCACGTCCTGGTATTGCGTAATATCGCCCGAGATGAGTTGAAGAGAAGCCAATTGGTCGCGTGTGAGGAGGGCGGCCAGACGCCCCGATTCCATATCGATGTCAAAAACAAAAGGCTGCTCGCCGCGATCGAGGAGTTCCTTGACGATCCAAGCTCCAATGAATCCTTTCGCGCCCGTGACCAGAAATCGCCTGTCGGAGCGGAAGGAAGGGCTGTTTTGTTGGCTTATCGTCATGCTCTGGCATTATATGCGTTACGCGAAGTGAGTCAATGCCGAGCCAGTGCCTACTGCTGATTCTCTACCTGCGGTGCGCGAATCAGAAGGAGCACGCTGATCGTGGCCAGCAAAGGAACTGTCGCCGCCAAAAAAAACGCCGGGTAGTATGAAAACTTATCTACCAGCCATCCCACAAGTAGGGTGAAAAGGGCTCCGGCCAAGCCAGCGCCAAGCCCACTCACGCCGGTTACGGTAGCGACTACGTCCTGAGGGAACAAGTCCGACGGGAATGTAAGGCCCATCGTTGACCAACTGGCATAGCCCCATACGGCAAAACTGATCAGGAAGAGCGCTGCATAAGGGCTGTGAATCCTGGCCGCGGGAATGCCGGCCAGGATCGGTAGGGAACTGACGACACAAACCCATTTTCGCGCCCGCACCACGGGCACGCCGCGCTTAATGAGAAAGCCGGAGGCAAAGCCTCCCGTGAAGTTGCCGACGTCGGCGGCCACGAACGGCAGCCAGGCAAACGCGGCAATCTGCTTAAGGCTGAACCCGCGCGCGTCGCTGAGATACTGCGGCAACCAAAATACGTAGAACCACCAAATGGGGTCGGTCAATGAGCGGCCCAAAACGATTCCCCACATATTGGGCTGCTTCAAAAGGCTCAGCCAGCGAGCTGCACCTTTTTGCGCGGAAACCGTAGCCGTGTCGCGCCCCGCCTCGATCAGGGCGCGTTCCTCGGCGGTCACACGCGGGTGGTGGTCGAGAGGGTAATAAAGAGCGAGCCATACAATCAACCAGAGAAAGCCCAATACGCCGGAAACCACGAAGGCGTAGCGCCAGCCAAGGAGGATGGCAACCCAGGGCACGGTGAGCGCCGCAATCGCCCCGCCCACGCTCGAGCCGCTATCGAAAATGGCGACGGCAACGCCGCGCTCTTTGGCGGGAAACCATTCTGCCACGGTCTTGCTTGCGCCCGGCCAGTTGCAGCCCTCGCCGATGCCCAATAGAAACCGAAATGCTCCGAAGGAAAAGAGCGAATTCGCAAAGCCCGTCAGCATGCTGATGGCGGACCACCAGATGACCGCAAGCGCAAGGCCTAAGCGGGTGCCGATGATATCGAGCAGGACCCCGCCGATGAGCCACATGCCGGCGTACGAGAATTGAAATGCCGAGAAAACACGGGAAAGGTCCGTGTGACTGAGGTGGAGTTCCTGTGTAATGACCGGCGCCAGCACGGAGAAGGTTTGGCGGCTAATGTAGTTGATGACCGTGGAACCAAAGAGGGTCCACACAATCCACCAGCGAATTCGTTTGGAAGCCATAAGGTTAGTAGCAGCCCTTGGGTTCGATATGGTCCTGTCCATGCCGGAAATTCGAGGCACAATATCACATTCGGGCGAATCTTGTCAGGCGCTTTCGACGCGCAACCCAGGGCTTCCGATTGCGCTCGAAAGCTCTCTTCAGATAGAGTATGCGCCGATGTCGTGCGCCGCCCGCGTTTCACGCCGATATCCAATTCATCTGGAGTCATCTTATGCGATTTGCGAAAGAGGCTTTCATTATTTTCTTTGGCTTGCTCGCAATACCTGCGTCGGCGCTTGCTGAGAACGCCCGCGTCTGGCAGGACAACCTCGAGATTCCCACCTATCTTCTGGGCGCGGAGGATCCGAACCCACCGTTTCCCCTCGCGGACGGGCACCGCATCTACCCCTACACTTTACTCGATGACTTGACCGACCAGCGCGCGGCCAAAAGCTACAAGGCCGTGTTCCTCGAAAACGAATTCCTCAAAGTCATCGTTCTGCCCGAGCTCGGCGGCCATGTTTATTCGCTGTATGACAAAGTTAATAAACATGAGGTATTTTATCGTAACAACGTCGTGAAATACGGACTTGTATCGCTGCGGGGCGCGTGGGTGTCCGGCGGCGAGGAATTCAATTTCCCCAACGGACACACGGTGGTGACGGTTTCGCCCGTGGCCTTTACCACGAGGCAGAATCCCGACGGCAGCGCGACGGTGGTGGTTGGGGACATCGATCTGGTGACTGAGATGCACTGGGAGGTGGCGTTGACACTCCACCCTGGGCGCGCCCGCCTGGAGCAGCACGTGACGCTTTTCAACGGCACAGGCTTGATTCGCCCTTACTGGTATTGGGCGAACACGGCGGTTCCGGCCACCGACGACATGCGCTTCATCTATCCCATGCGCGAAGCCAACCCACATTCGCGCGAAGAAATTTGGAAATTTCCTGTCCACGATGGCGTGGACTATAGCTGGTATAAGAACATTCGCCAACCTACCTCGCTTTTCGGTCGTCAGGTCCACCGCAATTTCTTTGGGGCCTACTATGAGAACTCGGATTACGGCGTTGTCCACGTTGCGGATTTCTGGGAAGTCTTGGGTAAAAAAACGTGGACTTGGGGTGTGGCCGACGACGGTTTGATTTGGACCGATCT
>Ga0181520_10008567_pt1 | contig 14441 bp, 16 predicted proteins | sample PEATcosm2014_Bin_29_FD_132451 | JGI IMG/M metagenome (GOLD analysis project Ga0181520, IMG submission 132451) | Peatland microbial communities from MTU Mesocosm Facility, Houghton, MI, USA - PEATcosm2014_Bin02_30_metaG | ecosystem: Environmental > Terrestrial > Soil > Wetlands > Peat | place... | reverse complement strand
GAGCGGGACTGCCAAGCGTATTGCTTTGTGTGATATTCTCCTGCGTTCAGAGGCGGTTCTTATCGAGTGCCGCCTGAAAGAATGCTGTTCCGGATAGCGGCACTCCCCTGCCGTGCCGGACGGCATGGACAAGCGACCATCCAGGCTGTGGGAGCCTTATGGATATGAAGGACACTCTCGGCGTCTTACTTGCGGGCGGTGCAGGAGAACGGCTGTTTCCCCTGACGCGGGACCGTGCCAAGCCGGCCGTTCCCTTTGGCGGGCATTACCGCATCATCGATATCACGCTTTCAAACTGCATCAATTCCGGTCTGAGGCGCGTGTATATCCTCACGCAGTACAAGGCGCTCAGCCTGAACCGGCACATCCGCGAAGGCTGGACGGGCATCGTGGCGCAGGAGCTCGGCGAGTTCTTTGAGCTGATGCCGCCCATGCAGCGCACCGGCGCCAACTGGTACATGGGCACGGCAGACGCGGTGTACCAGAACATCTACTCGATCGGCAGCGAGCAGCCCCGGCACGTGATCGTTCTGGGTGGCGATCACATCTACAAGATGGACTACAGCCGCATGCTGGCCTACCACAAGGAGAGCCACGCGGAAATCACGCTGGCCACTCTGCCGATTGCGCCCGACGAGGTATCGCGCTTTGGCGTGGTGGAGGTAGCGCAGAACGGCGAGATCATGGGCTTCCAGGAAAAGCCGGCATCGACTAGTTTTCGCTCGCCCTTCAATCCCAACGCCGTGGACGCGTCGATGGGTATTTACATCTTCAATACCGAAACGCTGCTGAAGGCATTGATCGCAGACGCGGACGACACCGATTCGAAGCACGATTTCGGGCACAACATCCTGCCCAACCTGCTGGGCAAAAAGAAGATGATGGCCTACAGCTTTGTCGACGAGAACAAGAAGGAGGCGCTCTACTGGCGCGACGTGGGCACGCTGGACGCGTACTACGAAGCCAACATGGATTTGTGCTCGGTGTCGCCGGTCTTCAACCTCTACGACAAGAGCTGGCCCATCCGCACCCGGGTGCGCCAGTATCCGCCGGCCAAGTTCGTTTTCGGCGAACCGGGCCGTTCCGGCATGGCCGTAAATTCCATCATCACGGCAGGCGTCATCATTTCGGGCGCTTCGGTATACAACTCGGTGTTGTCGCAGGACGTGCGCGTGAATTCCTACTCCGACGTGGACGCGAGCATCGTCTTCTCGCACGTGAGCATCGGGCGGCATTGCCGCATCCGGCGGGCCATCATCGATCGCGACGTGCACATTCCCGAGGGCACGGTCATCGGCTACGACCCGGTGGAGGACAAGCGGCGGTATTTTGTCACGCCGTCGGGGCTCACCATTGTCACGCGCGACGCGTCGCTGTTCGAGAATCCCGTGGATCCGGAGTTCGGGGACCAGTACTGAAAAGCAGGGACTAAGGGACCAAGGGACTGGGCGATCAGCGCAGGGGGAGCGACGCCGATCTCATCGGCTCAGGAGAGTCTCTCCTTATTGCGGAAGGACGAAGCTGGGCTGCAGGTAGGATTTGAGATCGGACCATGGGATGGTCATGGGCGCGGGCGTGCAGGCGTAACAGGCCACCTGGTACGGCTGAAAGAAGATCGAGAAACCGGCGGGCTCGAGCTTCCAATCGCCCGGATTGGTGACCAGCCCCTGCAGTTCCTTGGGCGCTTCACCGGCAGTGAACCAGGTCTGGTAGTTGCCGCCGGATTGGGCATCGAGAGTCTTGTGCAGATAGCTGTCGAGCTGCTTCTCCATCCAGGTGTCCCAGCCGGAGTTGGGCAGAAAGACATCCGCGGGTTTGAGCGCGCGCTGTGCCCCAAGCATCCAGTAAAACTCAGCGGAATTCTCCGTGGGATGTGCGCCGTGTCCGTCGTAGAAGTCGACGATGGATCCGGCAACCCATTGCGCGTTGGCGCGTTCGACGGTGAAGGTCAGGCCGCGATCGACGCTGGGCTGCACAATACCGCTCCAATCGCGGGCGGACGTTTCCTCGTCTGCATTCGCATCCTGCATGACGGCCGGCACGACGGCGCTGTTCCAGGCGGTCCATTGCGGCGCAGTGGAGGAAGCCTGCGGCCAGGAAGCTACGAGGGTGCCGAAGCCGGGGGTTTCCTCCATCGCGCGAAGCTGCTCAGAGCCCGCCGGATCGGGCGCGGTCAAAGTAACTGACTGCGAGACAAACGTCACGCCCGCGAAGTGTTGCACCATCTGCTGCAGTTCTTCGATGCGCTCTTGATAGATGTTGCTCAGGCAGGACGCGATGGGACTGTTGGCGTCTCCTGCCGGGCAACTCGCGTCGCGGGTGCGCAGCCAGGTGATTTGGTTCTGGCGGATCCCGGCAGCCCAGGCCGGTTGCGCCGCAGCCAGCCACGCCTTGTATGCCGCGGCCATCTGATCGTCGGCTGCGCTCAGCGCCGGCGTGCCGCAGATGGCCTTTTCCTGCGCGGTTTTGGCCTTGGTGCAGTCGAAGCTGGCGGCGTGGGCCAGCACGCACAGCAAAAACGGGAGGCCGAGAGCTAGATGAGTTTTGCGCATGGGGAATGCTCCTTGGGTATTCAGCATACCGCCAGATACGATGTGCGGGTCAGGAGACCCGCACGACAGCCGGTCTGGAGACCGGCGCTACAGCTGGGTTGAAGACCGGCGCTGCAGCTGGGTTGAAGACCGGCGTTACAGCTGGGTTGAAGACCGGCGTTACAGCTGGGTTGAAGACCGGCGCTACAGCTGAGCCCCGTCCTCTGAGGTCGCCGCCGGCAGCTCCGGGCTTTCATATTCAAACTTGCGCAGGTTTCTCAGGCACTCTGTCAGAGCGCCCATCAGGGTTTCAGCCCATCCACAGGGCTGGAATTTCATGCTCTTTTGGTTCAGTTCGATATCCGCCACGGCAAAGAACTTCATGTCGGTAGTCTTGGCGGTGGCGAACTCCTTCACCGTTATGCGCGCTTCCACTTCGCCGTGCGCGTGTTTCTTCTTGATGGAGAAGAAATGCAGTTTAGCAAGGGCCTCCGAGGCATCCTGTTGGGTGAACTTCCAATCTTCCACGTTCGAACCTCCACTGCTGCCCAGTTTACGGTGGATTGGGGCAAGTTTACGGCGAATTTGAAGCGGATGGGCTGGATTCGCGCGAAATGGCGGCTTTTCTGGTTTTGGAGTTAGCCGTGCGTCAAGCAACGGTGGCGGATGGAACCAGCCGGGCACCATCTGCGTATCAAAACACCATGCAGTACGCGGGTACATTAAGCTGGGGCATGACGGCACTGTCCATGGAGCGGACCGTGGAGCGCTCCAGGACGGCAGCGGTTGCAACAGCTCCCGCGGCGCGGCACGATGGAACCCAGTGCGCTGCGGTTTCAATGGGAGCCTCCACGTTGGAGGCGACGCCGGCAAGCCGGATGGGTCGCACGGAGGTGAGAGCTCTGGAGCAGGACTGGACGCAAATTGTCCGCCGCTGCATGAACGGCGACTCCGGCGCATGGGCCGAGATGGTCCGCACGCACCAGAAGCGTGTGTATGGGCTGTGCTATCGCTTTACGGGCAACGCCACCGACGCCGAAGACCTGACGCAGGACGTTTTCCTGAAGATTTACTCGAATCTGGGCAGTTTTGACGGCACGCGCGGCAGTCTGCCTGTATGGATTACCACCATGACGCGGAATCTGCTGGTGGACAACTACAGGCGGACGCGGAACCAGCGCGCCACGGGCTCATTGGACGAGGGATGGGACCAGGCGGAAGAGTTGAGGCCGCATCTGAGCGTCGCTGACCGGCTGGCCGACGTCGGGCCGTCGCCGCACGAGTCGGCGGCGCGCAACGAGCTGAAAAAGATGGTGCAGAAGGCATTGATGAAAGTCAGCGTGGAACTGCGTGAAGCAGTGATTTTGAGAGATTTGCAAGACCTTGATTATAAAGAGATTGCACAGGTTTTAGGGATCCCGGAAGGGACCGTGAAGTCGCGTATCAGCCGGGGGCGCGCGGAACTGGCGCGGTTCCTGGAACGTAGCAAGAAGGAGGTGATGTAGCCATGGCAGAGGGTACACATATTCCGGGCACACCAGCGTGCGGCGAATGGGAGACGCAGCTGGCGGATGCACTGGACGGGCTGCTGAAGCCCGAGGAAGAGACGCGGTTCGAGGCGCACAAGGCCGGCTGCCCGGCGTGCGCAGCGCTGTATGAAGCAGCGCGCAAAGGCCGTGAGTGGCTGGAGTTTTTGTCTCCGGACCCGGAGCCGCCGGAGTGGCTGCTCGAAAAGATTCTGGCGACGACGGGCCCGGGCCACGCGGTAAGCGGCTTGCCGGTACCGGCAGCGGCTGGTGGGGTTCCGGCATTTGTCCCTCCTGTTTGGCAACAGCCGGGATTCCTGGCGCGGATGCGCATGAACGTGCAGCCGCGGCTACTGATGACGGCGGCGATGGCGTTCTTTTCTATCGCGCTTACGCTGAATCTGGCGGGCGTACGGCTCGCGAATCTGCGGGCGGCCGACTTGAGACCGCGTGCGATGCGGTCCTACGTGGAGCGGCAACTGACCATGGCTTCAGTGCCCATCGTGCGCTATTACGACCATTTGCGGTTTGTGTACGAAGTGGAGTCACGCGTGCGCGAGCTGCGGGGCGATGACGAAGGCAAAGACAACGGCGGCGAACAGCAGAAGCAATCCCAACCGGTAACGCCGGGCGAGACCCGAAAAAATCCGGGACAGAACCCCGGAAATCATGACGGAGGGATGCGCGCGGGCCCTCGGCAGCAGCCGGAAACGCCGCGAACGGAACCGGCAAGCAGCAATGATTATCTGGAAACATCACTTACGTTTCCGATGCGGTCAACAGAAGTCAGAGGGCACACCATTGGGCAGTCCAGAGGCTACGTGGTGCAAACGTTGAAAAGGAGCACACCATGGATTGCGTAAATCATAGCGGCGTAAACGCGACGTCATACTGCCAGGGCTGCGGCAAGGCACTGTGCGAGGCATGCGTGCGCAAAGGGCCCGGCGGGCAGATTTTCTGCGAGCCGTGCTGGATGGCGTGGCAGAACGCGCAACGGCAATACGTGCCGCCTCCCGTTGGCGAACCGAGCCCGGGTCTGGCGGCCCTGCTGGGATTCATTCCCGGCGTGGGCGCGATGTATAACGGCCAGTTCGTCAAGGGCATGGTACACCTGGTGATCTTCGCGGTGCTGGTGAGCGCGGCGCATGTGTTCGGCGTGTTTGGCCTCTTCGTGATGGGGTGGATCTTTTACCAGGTGTTCGAGGCCTATCAGACGGCGAAGGCGCGACGCGACGGCGATCCGCTGCCCGATCCATTGGGACTGAATGAACTGAGCAATTCGATAGTCGCGGGCATGCGGCCCCCGCAAGGCCCGCCACAGCCCCCGTCACCGGGTACGGGAACAGGGCCGGCAGGAGTGAACCCGGGCACCAACCCGAGCGCCGATCAGGCGGTAAACCAGCCGCCTTATCAGGCTCCGTATCAAGCTCCGTACCAGGCACCATACCAGGCTCCGTACCAAGCGACGTATCAGGTGCCGGTCATTCCACCGATTCCACCCATCCCGCCCATTCCGCCGGTGCCTCCGGCGTATTGGCGGCGCAGGGAGCCGATCGGCGCCGTGATTCTGATCGCCCTGGGCGTGCTGTTTCTGCTGGGGCAGTTCGATTGGTTTTCGTGGCACATGTTCCAGTACTTCTGGCCGCTGCTGCTGATCGGGCTGGGCGTGTGGCTGATCGTGCGGCGCCTGTACAACACGCAAGGCGGGCCGCCGAATGGGCCGCAGGGTAGCTCGCAAGGAGGGCAAAAATGAGCCGCTATATCTTGATTCGCAGATTGCGCGGGCCGGCGATTCTGCTGCTGATCGGGATCCTGGCTCTGCTGCACCAGATGGGCGCGATCCCCTACTTCTGGCGGCTGTTTTGGCCGCTGCTGCTGATCACTTTTGGCCTGCTGCTCCTGGCCGAGCGGGCGGCACTGGCCACGGAAGGCTATCCGCTCTTTCCCGGCGCGCCGTGGCACGACGAAGCGCAGGGACCGAGTCAGGCTGGTCCCATTCAGGCCGGTCCGATTCCGGGCGCACAGTCCCAGAGCGTTGAAAACTCTGGCGCAATCGAGGACCCGGCGATTGTGCCATCGCACTGGCAGGAATTTGAGAACGACAAAGAGAGAGGACAGTCATGAGCAGCATGCCTCCGATCATGCCTCCGGGAGGCGGCGCACCGCCGCCTTACGATCCCAAGACGCAATGGCACGCCTATCGCGAACAGCAAAGAGCCGCGTGGCGCGCGCAACGCGATGCCTGGCGTGCACAGCGCCATTCATGGAAGGCGAATTACGTGGGCATGTACGGTCCGCGCGTGCCGTCGATGGTCGGCCCCATCATCCTGGTGGCCATCGGGGTGATTGCACTGCTGGTAATCAGCGGCCATCTCGATGCCGGTTCGTTCTGGGAGTGGTACGGCCGGTGGTGGCCGCTGCTGCTGATCGGTGCGGGTCTGGCGCTCCTGGGCGAGTGGGCGTTGGATATGCGCCGCAAAACTCCGGTGCGGCGCAGCGGCGGCTTCATCGGAATTCTGATCTTTCTCGCGTTTCTAGGCGCAGTTTCCGCGGCGCACAACCATTTCTGGGGCCCGAACCACTTCGACTTCGGCGATGATGGCTTCTTCAACACCTTCGGAATGCCGGAGCACGACAGCGATCAGCCCGTGGACACCCGGCAGATTCCGGCCAATGCGTCGATTGAAATCAGGGTTCCCCGCGGCGACGTGAGCATTACCGCGAGCGACCAGCCAAATCTCGAAGTGCATGCGCAGGAAGTGGCATATGCCAATTCGGACTCAGGCGCCAAGAAGATCTTCGACGCTGAGCGCGCGCAGGTGACAGTGAACGGCGCCGCGGTGCTCATCCAATCGCCGTCGAACAGCCGGGGACGGGTGAATCTCTCGGTTTCCGTGCCAAAAAATGCGCACGTGATGGTGAATGCGGGGTGGGACAGCGTGACTGCGAGCGGCCTGGGAGCCGGCATCGATATCACCGCCCGGGGCGACATTCATCTCAGTTCGATCACTGGGCCGGTGGTGGCGCACTTCGTCAACGGAAAGCACGACGTCTTCGCCGCGCAGGATGTCCAGGGCGACGTGACCCTGGAGGGTAACGTGAACGACCTCACCCTGTCCGATATCAAGGGTGGGATCTCGCAGAGCGGCGACATCCCGGGCGACGTGTCGATGGAGAACGTGGCCGGGCCGGTGCATCTGCATACCTCAGTGACCACGCTTGATGCTGCGCAGCTGCCCGGCGAACTGACCCTGAACGATGATGACCTGCGGGTGATTGGAGCCAAGGGAGAGGTGCACGTGGCGACGCACTCCAAGGACGTGGATCTGAGCCAGATCGACGGCGACAGCCACGTGGAGGACCGCGACGGCAACATCCGCATCGAGCTGGCGGGCACGTACGGCGTGGACGCGACCAACAGCAAAGGCGACGTGGAAATCACGCTGCCTCCCAATGCCTCTGCCACGGTGAACGGGCACACGCACAACGGCGAGGTGGTGACCGATTTCGCGCTGACAACGAGCGGCGATGAGGACAAAACGGTCAGCGGACGCATCGGATCGGGCACGGCGCGCATTGTGCTGAGCACGAACAATGGCGATCTGCACATCAAGAAGGGATCGGCAGTTCCGCCCGTGGCTCCGGCGGCTCCAGCTGCTCCGGCCCCTCCCAACGCACGCCACCTGAAGAGCCCGAAGGCGCCGCCGGCTCAACCGGTTACGCAATAGCCGGACAAGCCGGGCCCTGAACCGAAACGGGCGCGGGAGGGGCTTCCCCTTCCGCGCCTGTTTTATTTTCTGCGGCAGGAGTTGTATCCTCCAGCGCAGGGGGTCATTCAGGGTCATGGTGCATGCGCCGGTCAGGGTCATCACCGTGGAGCGCGAGTACGGCTCGCACGGAGCAGAGTTTGCGCACGAGTTGGCAGCGCGGCTGGGTTGGCGGCTGCTGGACTCGGAGCTTGTGGCCGGAGCGGCACGCGTGGCCGGCATCGATCCGAAGACGGCGGCCAAATTCGATGAGCGGCTGGACCCTTGGTATTACCGTTACGGCAAAATGTTCTGGCAGGACAATGTCTATGCGCCGGCCTCAAGCGGCGATGAAAAAATCTTCGACTCCGAGCGCATGCTGGAGCTGATCCGGGAACAAATCCTCGACGCTGCAAATCAAGGCAACTGCGTGCTGGTGGGGCGCGGATCGGCCTGTGCCCTGGCCGGGCGGCCGGGGTGTTTTCATGTTTTTGTGTACGCCACGGCCAGCGCCAAGAAAGAATGGTTCGCGCGGGCCTTCCCTGAGCGTGCGCATCAGGCGGAGCAGCATTTGGCGGCCTTCGACCGGCGACGCGCCGCGGTCATCCGCAAGTTCTATCAGCAGGAGTGGTGCACGCGCGGGCTCTACCACATGCTGCTCAACGCATGCGTTGGAACGGAAGCCATGATTAGCGCGGTGCAATGCGCGGCGGGATTGTGCGCAGGATCGACCGCGCCGGCGGCGGAAACGCTGTCGCAGTAAACTCTTCGCACACGGCCCGGAACCCCTTCAAACGGCTGCACGCGCAACGCGCGGGCCGATGCGCGTGAAAACCTCCCAGGGAATGGTGCCCGTGGCGCGTGCGTGATCGTAAGCGGTGATGGTTTCACTGCCCTGCGTGCCGATGAGTACAACCTCGTCGCCGGCGGCGACGCCAGGAATCTCCGTCACATCCACAACCGACTGGTCCATGCTGACGCGGCCCACCAGCGGCGCGCGTTCGCCGCGCACCAACAGATGGAAACGGTTGCCGAGAGAGCGCACAAGACCGTCGGCGTAGCCCACTGCGACCAGCGCGAGGCGCATAGGCTCGGTGGCGACGAAGGTTCCGTTGTAACCCACGCTGGCGCCGGCAGGCACGGAGCGCACGCCCACGACTGCGGACTTCCACGTGAGCACAGGCTTGAGAGCAGCGCGTGCGCGGGCAAGCGTCGGCGGTTCGACCTCAACGTCGAATGCGGGATCGAACTCCGGCGCGATGCCGAAGAGCGCGAGGCCGGGACGCAGCAGGGCCTTCATGCCGTGGCGTGCGGCAAGCTCGCCAAGGGTGCGCGCCTGGCCGGCAACGAGCGCGGCAGAGTTGCCCACATTGAGCCACTCGGCGAAGAGCCCGGCGGCGGAGAAGCGCGTGAGAACGCTTTCGAGACGCGTGAGTTGCTCCTGCGTTGCCTGGCCGTCGGCTTCGTCGGCGGCGTAGAGATGCGTCATCACGCCTTCAAGGCGCAGCGGCGAGCCCGGCGCAAAGCGCGAAAAGATGCTTGAGAGCTCGCCGGGTAGAACTCCCTGGCGGCTCATGCCGGTGTCGATCTCAAGATGAACCGGGAACGAACCTGGCGAAGAGCCCGCAGCGCGCGCGGCAGCTTCCAACTCATCGAGTTGCCAAATCTCCCACGCGATGGGCGTTAGCTGAAACTGAATTGCGGCGGCGGCCTGGCCGGGCGCGAAGCCCGACATGATCAGCACGCGCGTGTCAGGACACAGAGCCTTCGCGGCAATGCCTTCTTCCACGCTGGTAACGCCCAGCCAACCAGCTCCCGCGCGCACGGCCGCGGGCGCGCACAGAGCCAGCGAGTGGCCGTAGGCGTTGGCCTTGACCATCGCGAGCAGCTCGGCGTGCGGAGCGGCGAGGCTGGCAAGGAAACGCATGTTCTCTTCGAGCGTGCGGGTGCGAATCTCGGCCCAGCAGGGACGCATTGGCATGGGGGGCTGCAAAGATTAGTTTAACGCGCTGCGCTACGAAGAGTTGCTAACGCAGCAGCGCGAATGCGACGACGGTCTCAACGTCTGCTCCGGACTCGTGGAGCAATTCCGCCTCGAGATCGTGCGGGACGGGCATTTCGCAGGCTGCCACCTGTTCGGGGGTGGCACCGATAAAGCAGATCTCGCAGTGGCCCAGGCCTTCGGCGCCGTCTTCGCCTGCCGCGCGCACCGGAGGGCCGAAGACACGGCAAGTCATCGGGCGCCACGCGTACACATCGCACCGGCCCGTTGCAGGGTCGAGCGCGGGACATGCGGCATCGTCCGCAAAGTCTTCGAAACGGGCCTGGTCTTCCGGTGAACTGCCGAGCGCGCCAGTGATTCGATCGCCGGGGAATTGTGAACCGTGCTCTGCGAGCCAGACGTGGGCGCGACGCTCGATCTCGGCCGCGCGCGCGGGATTTGTGGCGTGCAACTCGGCCATTCCAGCACGCAGGCGCGCGACGTCAAGCGCGTTGATGGCAAAAGCTCCGTGACAGCACTGCGTGCAACCGATGCGGCAGGCCAGGAACGCTCCCGCGCGGCGAGCCGCCTCGGCAAGCGAGGCATCCATGATCTGCACAAGCTCGGCATCGCGCGCAGGAAGGGGCATAAGGACTCCAAATTCAGCATAGCGCGGACGTAACGATGGTTTTGCGTTGGTTGTATCATCCCTTTTATGGCCGACTATCGAGCTGTTCTTCGCCAATCCGAAGAAGGTTACAGCGTTTGGTGTCCGGGCCTGCCCGGCTGCTGGTCGCAAGGCGCCACGGAGGAAGAGGCGCTGGCCAACATTCGTATTGCCATTCGCGAGTATGTTGAAGCCGCCGAAGAGCTGGTCGGAAACGGCGCAAGGCTGTTGCCGTGATCATCGGCCGGTAGCGTATATTCGTTGCGTAGCCCCCGGAGGTCCCCGTTGAAAAGTTTCTCCTGGTTTTGGTTGGCAGCCGTGTCGATGCTGACTGTGTCGATGGCGTGCGCGCAGCAGGCGCGTTTGTTGGTCGATCAAAAGGGCGATCGCAGTCTCGCGATCGTCGATCCCGTGGCCGGCAAAGTAGTGGCCGATGTGGCCGAGAACGGCACGACAGGGCATGAAGTCGCGGCTTCGCCCGATGGGCGGCTGGCGTTTGTCCCCATCTACGGCAACTCCGGCGTAGGCAAGCCGGGAACCGATGGCACTAACATCGTTGTGATCGACGTGGCCTCGCACAAGGTTGTGGGGGAGATCGAACTCGGCTACGGCGCGCGGCCGCACTGCGCGGTCTTCGGGCCGACGGACGGGCTGCTCTACGTGACCACGGAGATGGATCAATCCGTGACGATCATCGATCCCAAGACACTGAAGATCATCGACGCGATTCCCACGGGGCAGCCGGAGAGCCACATGCTTGCGCTCTCGCACGACGGGCTGCGCGGCTACACGGCCAACGTGGGGCCGGGCACGGTGAGCGTGCTGGATGTGAAGGCGCGCAAGACGCTCAAGGTGATTCCCGTCTCGGGCAACGTGCAGCGCATTGCGATTTCCAATGACGACCGCTGGGTGTTTACTGCCGACGAGACCGCGCCGCGCCTGGCGGTGATCGATACGGCGGCGAATGCAGTGGCGAAGTGGGTCAAGCTCGACGGCCTGGGCTACGGCAGCGCGCCCACGCCCGACGGCCGCTTTCTTCTGATCGCGATTCCCGACGCGAATGCAGTGGACGTGATCGACCTCAAGACCATGGCCGTCGTCGAGAAGGTTGCGGTGGGTAAAGATCCGCAGGAGGTTCTGGTGCGGCCCGATGGCAAAGCAGCTTACGTTTCCTGCATCGGCTCGAACCAGGTGGCGGAGATTGATGTGGCTACGTGGAAGGTCTCACGGACGATCGCTACCGGCAACGGGACGGACGGATTGGGCTGGGCGAAGTAACACAGGGAACAAGGGAACGAGGGAACAAGAAGGCAGGGACGAGGGACCGGGGACTCAGGACGCGGGGAGGTTTGCGATGGCAGCGCAATGCACGCATTTGGGAACGATCAAGAAAGGTGTGAAGCCGCGCACCAAGGGTTGCGAAGAGTGCCTGAAGTTGGGCGACACGTGGTTGCACCTGCGCATGTGTCTCGAGTGCGGGCACGTGGGCTGCTGCGACTCCTCGAAGAACCGGCACGCGCGGGCGCACTTTCATGAGACGCAGCATCCGCTGATCCAGAGTGCCGAGCGCGGTGAAGACTGGCGCTGGTGCTACGTGGATGACGTGTATTTGTAGAGCGAGTCAGCAATTTGGCGAAGATCGCGGTCTACGCCAACTCCACTTCAATCTTTTTCGTATCAGCGACAAGCTTCGTAATCTTGAACGTTCGAATCTGGCTTTCGGCGAGCGGCTCCGGAGCGGCCGAGGGCGCAGGCGAATTGCCTTTCCAGCGGGCTTTCAACATCGATGAAAGCTGCGAGAGGTCGGGCGCGGCGGCAGCTGGCGCAGCACTTGACGAAGGGGACGCGGGTTTTTGCGCCGCAGGCGCGGATGCCCCACCGCCAGTCTTCGCGTGCAGCGCAGCACGAATGCCTTCGCCCAATTCAACCACGGCCCCGGAAGCCGTCAACTCAACCACGCGACCCGAGACGCGATCGCCCGCCTTGTGCTCGGCGATGTACTCGTCGATGCTTGTGGGGATCAACTGCTTCATGGAGAGCTTGATCTGCCGCTTCTCGGAATCGATGGCGAGAACCAGGGCCTTGACGCGCTGGCCTTCGCGCAGCACGTCGCGCGGATGGTTGATGCGGCGGTCGGCAACGATCTCGCTGATGTGTACGAGGCCGTCTGCGCCAGGAGCGATCTCAACGAACGCGCCGAAGTTCATGATCCTGGTGACGGGGCCTTCGATTTCGGAACCCACAGGAAATTTGCGCTCCACTTCGAGCCAGGGATCGGCGAGGGTTTGTTTGAGGCCGAGAGAGATGCGGCCGGCGTCAGTCGCGGTGGGCGGCTTGACCGAGAGTACAACGGCGTCGACGCGGTCGCCCTGGCGGAGCAGGTCGCTGGGATGGCGAACTTTTCTGTCCCACGCCATCTCCGAAATATGAATGAGGCCTTCAAGCCCCGGCTCGAGCTCGACGAATGCGCCAAAGTCGGTGAGGCGCGTAACGGCGCCGGCGACGCGCTGTCCCGACACGTAGCGTTCTGCCGCGGTCTCCCACGGCTCCGGCTGCAGTTGCTTCAGGCCCAACGAGATTTTCCCGGTGCCGGGATCGATTTTGAGAACGCGCAATGTGAGTTGCTCGCCGACAGAGAGCACCTCTTCCGCCTTGGCGATGCGGGCGCGCGAAATATCTGAAATATGAAGCAGGCCGTCCAGTCCCGGCTCGATCTCGACGAAAGCGCCGTAAGGCATGAGCGTGCGCACGGTGCCGGTGACGGTGTCGCCTTCTTTCAGCGCGGCACGGCGGTCGTTGAGCGCCCCACGAGCCTGCTCTTCGAGAACCACGCGGCGATCGACAACGACATTCTCATCGGCAACGTCGAGCTTGGTAATGCGGCAGGTAATGGGCTGGCCGATGAGAGCTTCGAGCTCGGCGGCGTCGCGGGCTCCGCTGCGGCTGCCGGGCATAAAGGCACGCACGCCAATGTCGACGCTGAGGCCGCCTTTCACCAGTTCGGTCACGGTGCCGGAGACGGCGATTTTCTCGGCGTATGCGCGCTCCAGTCCGGACCAGTCGCGCGGCTGCGCCACACGAAAGCGCGAGAGATCGTAGTAGCCCTCTTCGTTGCGGCCGGTGATGGAGACAGGGAACGCGTCGCCGGGATGAACAGACTCAGCATTATTCTCGAAGGCCGAGCGAGGCAGAACGCCTTCCATCTTGTAGCCGATGTCGAGGATCACCTGATCGGCGGAGAGCGAAACCACCGTGCCCTCGAGTTGCTTGGTCGCGGCGCGATGCGTGTGCTCGCGGTCGAAGGCGGAAAGCATGTCGGCGAAGGACTCGGCAGGCTCAGGTTCGGGCTCAGGCTCACCGTCAAGATGCGGGTCATCTCGAGAGGCGCTGGAAGAAGATTCGATGGGCACTGGAATCTCGGCGCTGACGGCACTGGGTTGAACGTCCAGGCCTTGGTCTTCGGTCGGCGCAGCACCGGGTTCGCTAGCAGAAGGTTCGCTTGGTGGAAGGATTTCGTCGGTCATGATCTGTATAGGGTTATTGTTTCATGGCGCGCTGGGCGGACACTCAAGCCTGCGGTGGTGCGCTGACGCGCATGAGACATCGGACGCTGTAGAGAATCGCGAAGATCAGGATCGCCCAGTCAAGGTAGCCGACAAAAGAGATCAGGGCAATCCGAACCAAGGGCGTAGACCGCGGGCCGGCGAGTACATTGAACAAAGGGATCAGGAGCTTAGCCGGCCAGTGTACGATTTCCACTCCGTAGTCGAGAATTCGTTCGAGAGCTCCGGCATCGGACGGCAGTCCTTCGAAGTTCCTCGCGAGAAACCAGAGACATGCGAACTCCAGAGGCAGCGCCGCAATCAGTGCGACTTTGATGGGCTTTCTCATGCCCACCATCTTACCTCCGTTGTCTGCGCGGCAGTTTTAGTTGCTTTGCATCCGGTTCGCGGGCGCAGCAGTCAGATACTGGATGCCGTTCGACAGCAG
>Ga0181520_10008566_pt1 | contig 14442 bp, 4 predicted proteins | sample PEATcosm2014_Bin_29_FD_132451 | JGI IMG/M metagenome (GOLD analysis project Ga0181520, IMG submission 132451) | Peatland microbial communities from MTU Mesocosm Facility, Houghton, MI, USA - PEATcosm2014_Bin02_30_metaG | ecosystem: Environmental > Terrestrial > Soil > Wetlands > Peat | place... | reverse complement strand
GTGCACGACAAGCAGCACCGGTCCATTCTCGATCTTCATCCGGGCGACATCGCGATTACGGATGACGGAACACCGGTCAAGCTGAACAATCTGCATCTTGTCTCGGGGGAATCCGCCAAAGGACACCTGATTACCCTGGTCTTCGATCCCATGAAGGATGCCGCGGCGCACAATGCGGGCGACATTGCCAACAAGATCGTCGCCATGCTGCCCAAAAGGGGCTATAACGTCGCCATCCTGATGCTGGGCAGCCGCTTGCGGCTGGTGCAAGGCTTCACTGACAACAGCAAGGCGCAAAGCGATGCCATTCGACTGGCCACCGAGGACTCCCCGGTGCAACAGAACACGGCCATCGCCGAGGCGGAAAAGAACCTGACCGCAGCGGCGCAGACCGGGGTGGATGCCGTGGGCAAGCTGGTCAGCGCCAGGGATCGCGCTCTGGATCAGATGCTGCTGGGCGCGATGGAGGGATCGCAGCGTATCGCGCAGGAGGAGCAGACACTGCCTTCGCTGGCGGGCTTGCTGGCCTTGTCGCGCGCGCAGCAACAGTTGGAGGAAAGAAAGACCGTTATTTACTTCTCGCGCAACGGCCAGCTCGATCAGGATGCCAATGCGATGGTGAAGACCATCATGGGTGCGGCGGGCCGGGCCAACGTCAGCATCTATACCATCGATATGACCGGCGTCGGCGCGGGAGTCAGAGACCAATTGATGAGCATGATGGCCATCGCGCCCACCGCCGGCATCAATCCGACCGCTCCGACGGTGTCGCCCATGGCGTCCTCGGGGCCGCTTACAGCGCTGCAGAAGTTGGAGATGCCGAAGGTGCAGACGAGCGACCCGGCGGGGCCGGGAGCGGGAAACATGATTGCGACAACCACGCAAGGCCTCGAAGCGCAGGGCGTCGGCAATGGCGTTGCCAACTCCAGCCCCCTGGGCGCGCTCTGCTCCCTCTCTGGCGGCGCGTACATCGACGGCCAGGCCAGCACCAAAAAGCCTCTGGAGCAGATGCTCCAGGATATGACCACCTACTATCAGGCAACCTACGTTCCTCCCGAGCAGGAATTCGATGGCAGCTTTCGTTCCATCGCCGTAAAGTCGCTGCGGTCCGGGGTCTATGTGCAATCCAAGGCCGGCTATTTCGCTCTGGCTTCCGGCGGCGCGGATGGCATTCGTCCCTTCGAAGCGCCGCTGATGAAGATCCTCTCCGAGCCGCAGTTGCCCACCACCCAAAACTTTCATGCTGGGATCCTGCGCATGGGCAATCGGGTCGATGGCAACACCAGCACTCTGGCCGTCGAAGTGCCGCTTTCCACCGTAGAAATGCGCGAGGACAAGGCCAACCAGCTTTACTCTGCCCATGTCTCCATCGTGGCCCAGATCAAAGATCGAAACGGCATGGTGATCGACCACTTTGCCGAGGATGTTCCACGCAATGGCTCAATCGACTCGATCGAGGAAGCCAGGTCGGGATTTGTCACGCTGCAACGCCACTTCATCGCCATTCCGGGAGACTATCTGCTGGAGGTCGCCGTCCTGGACCGCAACAGCGGACTGGCTGGCGCACAGCGCATCAACTTCAAGATTCCCCCGCCGGCTGCCGGGCCCGCGCTCAGCGATGTGGCTCTGGTGCGAAAGATTGCCGCGGTCGATCCCGAAGCCGACCCGCGGGAGCCGCTGCTCTATGAAACCGGCAAGGTGATTCCCAATCTCTCCGGCCAGGTCGCGCTCGACGGGCAGCCCGTCTCGCTCTTCTTTATCCTGCACCCCGATCCCAAAACCAAGGAAGCGCCGCAACTGGAGATGGATGTGCTGCACGACGGAGTTCTTGCCGGACATGCTCCGCTGGCCTATCGTCCGGGCTCGGATGAGATCCCCTTCCTCGCCGTTCTGCGCGCCGGCACTCTCTCGCCCGGCTTCTACGATGTGGTCGCGCGCATGACGCAAGGCGGCAAAAAGGCCGAATGCTCCGTCTCCTTCACCGTTCTGGGCGACCGGCCCGCCGCCGCGGTTCTGGCGGCCGGAGATGTGCCGGCCAAACCCGGAGCCGAAACACGCAACGACGGCCAACTGGTCTTTGCCGTTCCCTCGACGCCGGTCCCTGCCCCGTCCTGGCAAGAGTACGACGCCATCCTTGCCGATGCCGGCAAAAGCGCCGTCGCCTACAACGATTCCCTGCCCGGCTTCCAGTGCGTCGAGGAAACAGACCGTTCGGTTGCTCCGGACACGACCAGCCAGTGGAAGCACAGCGAATCCATCACCGAGTCATTGCGCTATCGCGACAAGTCGGAGGTCAGGACCTTGTTGCAGGTGGATGGCAAGCCCGCCTCCGGCGGCCCGGAACAATTGCAGGGCGCTCCAATTTCCGGCCCCTTTGGCGGCGTGCTGAAAGCGGTCTTTCAGCCTTCGTCGAAGGCCGATTTCAAATGGAAGGAAGCCCGCACGCTGGGCGCCGAAACCATCCACGTCTTCACCTATCGCGTCACCGGCGAACACTCCGGCTTCGCCCTCGCCGGCACGAAAAACGATCGCGCGACACCCGCCTTTCACGGCCAGGTCTTTATCGACGCCACAACCCACAACGTCCGCCGCATCACACTGATCGCCGACAATCTGCCGGCCGATTTTTCTCTTCGTTCATCGACCGTCACCGTGGACTACGGCAACATTGCCATCGGCTCCCACAACTATCTGCTGCCGATTGCGGGCGAAGTGCATACCATCAAGGCCGACCATTCGGCGGCCATGACGCAGATGGAATTCCGCGACTACCAATCCCTGGATTCCAGCGCAATCCCCCTCGAACACAATCCTCCTAAGAATTAGTGAGGCGGATTGTGTCCGCAGGAGCGCTTGAAGACCAAACGCAGGCGAAGACCAGCCGTAAGCCAGGAATCCGGCCCGCCTGCGGTGACGATCCCTGGGGCTGTATCGCCAATGGGAAGGAAGTTGGTTGCCGTATTTGCAACTGCCGGCGTCCTCGTCAGCCATTGGTGAGGAGGGCGCCGGCAATCGTATGCGGATGAACCGCAAGGCCGGGAAAAGCGGCCAGGATGACAGCTACTGCTTCATCGCGTGTTCGACCGCGACGGCAACAGCAACCGATGCGCCGACCATCGGGTTGTTGCCCATGCCGATCAGGCCCATCATCTCCACGTGCGCGGGCACTGAGGACGAACCGGCAAACTGGGCATCCGAGTGCATCCGGCCCATGGTGTCGGTCATGCCATAAGAAGCTGGACCCGCTCCCATGTTATCGGGGTGCAGCGTTCTTCCCGTGCCCCCGCCGGAAGCGACCGAGAAGAATTTCTTGCCTTCCAACAGTCTTTCCTTCTTGTAGATTGCCATGACCGGATGCTGGAAGCGCGTCGGGTTGGTCGAGTTGCCGGTAATGGCCACATCGACCCGCTCGAGGTGCATGATGGCAACGCCCTCGCGCACATCGTCGGCGCCATAGCAGCGCACGGCAGCGCGCTCGCCTGTGGAATACGCCTTCTCCCGAACAATTTTCAGCTTGCCGGTCGCATAGTCGAACTCGGTCTGAACATAGGTGAATCCGTTGACACGCGAGATGATCAGAGCCGCGTCCTTGCCCAGGCCGTTGAGAATCACGCGCAGCGGCGTCTTGCGTGCGTTATTGGCGGAACGGGCCAGGCCGATCGCGCCCTCGGCGGCGGCAAACGATTCGTGGCCCGCGCAAAAGGCGAAGCATCCCGTCTCTTCGCGCAGCAGCATCGCAGCCAGATTGCCATGACCGATGCCAACCTTGCGGTCATCGGCGACGGAGCCCGGAATGCAAAAGGCCTGCAGACCGGTTCCCAGCGTTTCGGCAACTTCCGCGGCAACGGTCTGGTTCTTCTTGATTGCAACGGCCGCGCCAATCAGATAGGCCCAGCCCGCATTCTCAAAAGAAATGTTCTGGATCGACTTCACAATCTTGCGCACATCGACATTCTTGTCCAGGCAGATCTTCTCCGCTTTTTCAAGCGATTCAATGCCAGCCGCGGCAAGGAAGGGCGTGATCTGCGCAATCCGTCTTTCATATCCTTCAAACAAAGCCATAATCTGCTCCTTATTCCTTGCGGGGGTTGATGGTTTTGACGGCGTCGGCAAAGCGGCCATAGGTGCCGGTTGCCTTGGTCAGCGCGGTCTGCGCATCCACGCCCTTGGCGATGGAGTCCATCATCACGCCAAGCCGAACGAACTTGTATCCGATGATCTCGTCATCCGCGTCGAGAGCGAGTTCGGTCACGTAGCCCTCGGCCAACTGAAGATAGCGCGCGCCCTTTTCGCTGGTGCCATACATCGTTCCGGTCACGCTGCACAAGCCCTTGCCCAGATCTTCCAGGCCGGCACCGATGGGAAGACCGCCTTCTGAAAACGCTGTCTGGGTGCGGCCGTAGACGATCTGCAGGAACAGCTCGCGCATCGCCACGTTGATCGCATCGCAGACCAGATCGGTATTCATGGCTTCGAGAATGGTCTTGCCGGGTAGAATCTCAGCGGCCATGGCGGCCGAATGCGTCATTCCGGTGCAGCCGATCGTCTCAACCAGCGCTTCCTCGATGATGCCGTTCTTGACGTTCAACGTCAGCTTGCAGGCTCCCTGTTGGGGAGCACACCAACCCACACCGTGGGTCAGACCTGAGACATCGGTCACTTCCTTGACCTTGGTCCAACGGCCTTCTTGTGGAATAGGTGCCGGGCCGTGATTCGGACCCTTGGCAACTATACACATCTGTTCGATTTCATGCGTATGCATCGGGAGTTGCGCTCCTTTGTTCGGTTGGTTTAAGAACTGGCGCTTCATTCGGTTCCATTGCCCCTTAAGGCGCCGGAAGTTTTCTGAAGTGCGTTTTTTTGCAAGGACTGTGAACTGTGGCGCCGGCCAATGGGCCGTCGTTCGCCGTCAGGAGCAGCCATGTAATACAGCTTCTTCCGCAGCCCGCGCGAATCCTGGCCGCTGGCCAATAGGGCGCCATGGCAAAGCTTGCCGCAAAAGCGATTCGACAAATTGCTTCGATTATAGAAGGACGGAATTTGATGGACTGTGACCGCCGTCGCAGCAGATGCGGCCGTCTCGGCCGCTTTTGGGGCACAGGACCAGAAGGGGATTCTGGCGCCGGAAAAGTCAGAGGGGGGCGATCACGCCCCCCATCCGCCGATCACGTTCTGAACTTCTTCAAGTTGCTGCGAAAGGCTGCCCCGCGAACAAATTACTTCTGAATCTGTGTCACGTCCCGCACCGCTCCCCGCGCTGCGCTCGTCGTCGTTGCGGCATACGCCTGCAAAGCCTTCGAGACCTTGCGGTCGCGCGCCGCGGGCTTCCATGCGGCTGCGCCCTTGGCCTCCACGGCCTTGCGCCGGTTGGCTATCTCCGCGTCGGACAGAGCCACGCGCAGCACGCGCTTGGGAATATCGATCTCGATGACGTCGCCTTCTTCCACCAGCGCCAGCGAGCCGCCCTCTGCGGCCTCTGGAGAAATGTGGCCAATACACAGTCCGGAGGACCCGCCGGAGAAGCGTCCGTCCGTAATCAGTGCGCAGACCTTGCCCAATCCCTTGGACTTGAGATAGCTGGTCGGATAGAGCATCTCCTGCATTCCGGGACCGCCCTTCGGCCCTTCGTAGCGAATCAGCACCACATCGCCGGGAACGACCTTGTCGCCCAGAATGGCATCGACCGCCGAGTCCTGGCTCTCGAAGATGCGCGCCGGACCCGCAAAGGTCAGATGCGCCGAATCGACGCCCGCCGTCTTCACGATGCAGCCATCCTCGGCGATATTGCCGAAGAGAACCGCCAGTCCGCCGTCGGCGCTGAAGGCGTGCGCCCTGTCGCGGATCGCGCCGCTCTCGCGATTCAGGTCCAGCTCCGCATAGCGCGCGCTCTGGCTGAATGCCACCGTCGTGCGCACTCCGCCCGGCGCGGCGCGATAAAACTGCTCGACCGCCGGAGTCACCGCGCGCTTTACGTCCAGCTTCTCGATGGCTTCGCCCAGCGTAGCGGAATGCACGGTGTGCGTGGAGCGATGCAGCAGCCCGGCGCGATCCAGTTCGGCAAGAATGCCGAAGATGCCGCCGGCGCGATGCACATCCTCGACGTGAACGTCGGGCGAGGACGGAGCCACCTTGCACAGGTGCGGAACGTGGCGCGAGAGGCGGTCGATATCGGCCATGGTGAAGGGCACCTCGCCCTCCTGCGCCGCGGCCAGCAGATGCAGAACGGTGTTCGTCGAGCCGCCCATGGCGATATCCAGCGTCATCGCATTTTCGAAGGCCTCGAACGTCGCGATGCTGCGCGGAAGCGCCGTGGCGTCGTCCTTCTCGTAATAACGCTTGGCTAGATCGACGATGGTTCTGCCCGCCTGTAGGAATAACTCTTTCCGGTCGGAGTGCGTGGCCACGATGGTTCCATTGCCGGGCAGGCCCAGCCCCAGCGCCTCGACCAGGCAGTTCATCGAGTTGGCGGTAAACATACCCGAGCAGGAGCCGCAGGTGGGACAGGCGGAGCGTTCGTACTCATCCACCTCCGCGTCGCTCGCCTTGGGATCGGCCGCCAGAATCATCGCGTCGATCAGGTCCAGCGACTTCACGGTGTTCCCATGCTGAATCTTGCCCGCCTCCATCGGCCCGCCGGAGACAAACACCACCGGAATATTCAGCCGCAGCGACGCCATCAGCATTCCCGGCGTAATCTTGTCGCAGTTCGAGATGCAGACCAGCGCATCGGCGCAATGGGCATTCACCATGTACTCGACCGAGTCGGCGATCAGCTCGCGCGAGGGAAGGCTGTAGAGCATCCCGTCGTGGCCCATCGCGATGCCGTCGTCGATGGCGATGGTGTTGAATTCCTTCGCCACTCCGCCCGCGCGGCCGATCTCTTCGGCGACCAACTGCCCCAGGTCCTTCAGATGAACGTGACCGGGAACGAATTGCGTAAACGAGTTGGCGACGGCAATGATCGGCTTGCCAAAATCGCCGTCCTGCATCCCGGTGGCGCGCCACAGACTGCGCGCTCCGGCCATATTTCGTCCATGCGTCGAGGTTCGAGACCGATAAGCTGGCATGATCGATATTTTACAGCCTTTTGTTGACAGTCCAACACGGAAGCTCCCCTCGTCCTTCTCAAGGACCTGAACCTTCATGGGCTGCCTGGCTCCTCGTTGCAGCGGCCGCAAGAAGCGTATGAGTGCTCCCGTATGTTGCAAGGCAAGAAGCGTTTACATCGAGATACGGCATCGTTCTCCAAATGCATCGAACAGGGCTCCTCGCTCAGCGCGCAGCGGCAATTGCCAACCGCGGCGTGTGACCCAGCTTGGCGATCAGATCGGCGCACTGCGCGATGATCGATCTCGAAGTCTGTGTATCCTTTCTTCCTGCTTCCAACACGAACCGGAGTTTATTCGTATCTCAGTCACTTGTGTCTCCTGGGAATGAGTGGTATGCTTCCGCCGTCATCCAATGAGGAGAATTTCCGGATGCTTGCGATCCACGCGGGCATCCGGATTTTGCTTTAGGACGCTGTTTGTTTATCAAAGATCAAACAGCCAAACGACGGGGCGCGCTCGCGCTCAGGAGTTATGCCGCCATGTTGTCCGTTGTTAGCTCTGTCCGTTCCGCCATCGAGTCCCTTCCCTCCATCCGTTCTTTCAACCGTGCAGCTAAGCTGACCCTCCTGAGCCTTGCGCTCGTCCTGACTCTGTGCGGGGCGTGGAATGTCGCTTCAGCACAAGCGAAGGCCGCCACCACAACGACCCTTGCGGTGACTTCGGGCGGCGGAGCGGTGACCACCGTGGCCTCGGGCAGCGTAGTCACGCTGACCGCAACGGTGCAGGAAGGCACGGCGGCCGTAACACCCGGCCAGGTCAACTTCTGCGACACGACGGCGAAGTACTGCACCGACGTTCATCTGCTGGGCACGGTGCAGTTGACGAAGCGCGGGAACGGCAGTGCTCAAGTTCCGCCCCGGGATTGGCAGCCACAGCTACAAGGCCGTCTTCCTGGGAACCAACAACTACGTGGCAAGTTCCTCGGTGGCATCGGCGCTTACGGTGACCGGAACCTATGCGACCACGACTGCGATTACGCAGAATGGCTATGTTGGCAACTACTCACTGACCGCAACGGTGACCGGCATGGGGAACAACCCGGGGCTGGCCGTGCCGACAGGGAAAGTCTCCTTCCTGGATAGTAATAACGGAAACGCTGTGCTGGGCACGGCTGCGCTGGGTACAGGCACGTATCAGCTGAGCTTCCTGAATTCCAGCAACCCGGCGACGGTTATGGAACCAAACGCCGTTGCGACAGCGGATTTCAACGGCGACGGCATTCCCGACCTGGCTGTATCCAACAGCAACTCCGGCCAGGTCGCGTTGACCATCCTTCTCGGCAACGGAGACGGAACGTTCACAGCGACGGCGGTCAGTCCCACAGTGGGCCTTTACCCTGACTCCATCGCCGTGGGGGACTTCAACGGAGACGGAATTCCCGACCTGGCCGTGTCCAGTGTCGACGACAGCAAGGTGACGATCCTTCTGGGCAAGGGGGACGGAACCTTTACGGCAGCCCCGGCCTTGACCTTGGGAAGCACCCCGCAGTCCGTGGCCGTGGGAGACTTCAACGGCGATGGCATTGCCGACCTGGCCGTGGTCGGCGCCAACTCGGTGATGATCTTCCTGGGCAAAGGAGACGGTACCTTTCAGCAGACTGCCGCGAGTCCGGCAGCGGGAAGCGCCCCTGCTACCGTGGCCGTGGGAGACTTCAACGGAGATGGCATTGCCGACCTGGCTGTGACGAACTCACTTGAAAATGGCACGGTGACAATCCTCCTGGGCAAAGGGGACGGTACGTTTACAGCGGCTTCCGCAAGCCCGGCGGTTGGTCCTTCCCCTATCGGACTCGTAGTCGCGGACTTCAACGGAGACGGCATCCTGGACCTGGCCGTCGCGGACTACGACGGCTATAACGACAATGCGATAACCATTCTTCTCGGCAAAGGAGATGGAACGTTCCAAGCGCCAGCCTATTACGGCGTGTACGGCGACAGCTTCCGATCCGTTGCGGTCGGGGACTTCAACGGGGACGGCATTGCCGATCTGGCTGTCGGAGAGTTCTGGACTGGCACCGTCGCAGTTTTTACGGGCAACGGCGATGGCACGTTTGGCGCCGGCATTACGGCTAGCTCCAATGCTCCCATCAGCTCCGGCTACATTGCCTCCGCGGACTTCAACGGGGATGGCATTCCCGACCTGGCCGTACCAAATCAGGATTACTTTGGCAGCGTAGCGGTTCTGCTGGTGAATCCGACCCAGACGGTATCCGCGACGGTAAACGGCATAGCGCCCGTGGGCGCCGGAACGCACAACGTGGATGCGAGCTATCCCGGCGACACCAACTACTCTTCCAGCACCTCAGGCACTGTTGCGCTCACCGCGGGACTTACCCCACTGGTGTTTTCGCCCGCCGCGGGAACCTATTCTACGGTGCAAACGATCACCATCACTGAACCGATACCTGGCGCAACCATCTATTACTCGGCATCCGGAATCGTCAATACCAATGGCTGGGTGCCGTACACGACCCCTATTCAGCTCGCGATGGGAGGCTATGAAACCATCCAAGCGTACGCCACGGAGACCGGATATCAGCAAAGCGACTATGCGATCGCGAACTACACCTTGCAATTGCCTCCCGCGCCGGCACCCGTCATCTCCCTCGCCGCGGGCGAATACGCAAGCGCGCAGACCGTAAGCATCTCGGACGCGGCGTCGGGAGCCACAATCTACTACACAACCAACGGATCGCAGCCGACCTCCGCCTCCGCAATCTACACGGGCCCCATCGCGGTCTCCACGTCGGAGACGCTGGTTGCTTCCGCAACCGCCTATGGCTACTCGATGAGCGCCCCTGTCAGCGCCCAGTACATCGTCGCCTCGTCCCCAACTTCGCTGATCTACACCGTCGCCGGGGATGGAACCGCGGGATACAGCGGCGATGGCGGGCCGGCGCCCCTTGCCGACCTGAATGGTTCCCAGGGAAGCGCTCTGGATGGAGCCGGAAATCTGTATATTGCCGATACCGGCAACAACAGGATACGGAAGGTTGCGGCGGGCACGGGCGCGATCACCACCGTGGCCGGAACCGGAATCTCCGGGTACAGCGGCGACGGCGGACCGGCAACCAGCGCACAGCTCAACTTCCCCTTCAGCGTGGCTCTGGACAGCGCGGGCAACCTCTACATCGCGGATTCCTCGAACAACGTGATTCGCGAAGTTGCCGCAGGCACCGGGATCATCTCCACCGTGGCCGGCAATGGCGTCGCCGGGTATAGCGGCGACAACGGAGCCGCGACCGGCGCGGAATTATACGCACCTTACGGAATTGCCCTGGACAGTGCGGCAAACCTCTACATAGCCGATGCGGGCAACAACCGCATTCGCAAGGTAGCCGCGGGCTCCGGGACCATCACGACGGTTGCCGGAAACGGGATATGGGGCTATAGCGGCGATGGCGGCCCGGCAACTGCCGCCAGTCTCAGCTCTCCCCATGGCGTTTCGGTAGATCATGCGGGCAATCTCTATATCGCCGATACCGAGAACAATATTATTCGGAAGGTAGCCGCCAGCAACGGAATCATCACAACAGTTGCGGGCTATGCGCTGAATCAATACGGTAATTATCCCGGCGGCTTCAGCGGAGACGGCGGTCCCGCAACCCAGGCTCAACTCTTCGAGCCTTATGCGGTGACCGTCGACAGCGCCGGCAATCTCTACATCGCCGACACCTATAACAGTGCCATCCGCAAGGTGACCGCCAGCACCGGAATCATCAACACCGTGGCCGGAAACACCGCACCGGGCGACGGATATCTTTGCTCCTCGCTGAGCGGCGATGGCGGACCGGCCACCAGCGCGGCACTCTGCTATCCAGAAGCCATTGCATTGGATAGCGCCGGCAATCTGTACCTGGCCCAGGGTTCGAGAAGTCGAATCAGCATCGTGACGGCCGCGGGCAATCCTCCGTCCACGGCAACGGCTGCGCCGGCATTCAGCATTGCGCCGGGAACCTACGCCAGCCCGCAAACAGTCATCATCACCGACGCCACGCCCGGAGCATCCATCTACGTCACCATGGACGGAACGGCGCCCAGCACAATATCACCCGGCTATAACGGCCCTATCAATATCAGCGGCACGGTGACCGTCAACGCCATCGCGGTTGCGCCGGGTTCTCTGCAAAGTCCTCCGGTTGCGGCTGCATATACCATCACCTCTCCGCCCGTCGCGGTCATCTCGACCGTGGCCGGGAACGGCGTGCAAGGCTTCTCCGGAGCCGGCGGTCCGGCAACCAGCGCCGAGATTGCCGGCGCCAAGGGGGTGGCGCTCGACGGCGCGGGCAACCTCTATATCGCGGATGCCCTCAACTACGTGGTGTGGATGGTATCGGCCAAGATGGGAACCATCTCCGTCGTAGCCGGCAATGGCACGTCGGGCTACAGCGGCGATGGCGGGCCCGCAACCATCGCTCAACTCAGCGGCCCCGCCGCGGTTGTGTTGGATAGCGCCGGGAACCTCTATATAGCCGATGGCTCGTATCTGGTTCGCAAAGTGACGGCCAGCACGGGTGTGATTACCACCGTCGCCGGCATCTATGGACAAAACGGCTATCCCGGCAATATCGGCGATGGCGGCCCGGCAACCGCCGCGTATCTGTCCGGTCCTGGCGGCTTGGCGTTCGACAGTGCCGGTGACCTCTACATTGCGGATTCAGGCCACGCCGCGGTCCGAATGATCGCTGCAAGCACCGGGATCATCACCACGGTCGCCGGCAATGGGATCGCAGGCTACGGCGGCGACGGCGGTCCCGCAACCAGCGCGCAGTTGAGCTATCCCAACGCATTGGCCTTCGACAGCGCGGGCAGCCTCTACATCTCGGATAACTGGGGTCGAATTCGCAAAGTCGCCGCGGCCACCGGGATCATCACCACCGTGGCCGGCAACGGAGACGCCGGATACAGCGGCGATGGCGGCCCGGCAATCAACGCGGAAATCTACCCGGAAGGTGTGGCGCTCGACTCGGCCGGAAACCTGTACATTTCAAATTTTCCCGGTGCGGTCCGCATGGTGTCGGCGAGCACCGGCGTCGTAACCACGGTGGCCGGCACTGGATACTACGGCTACAGCGGCGATGGCGGCTCGGCAACCGTCGCCGAATTCAATAGCCCGCAAGAAATTACCTTCGATGCCGCGGGAAATCTCTATATCGCGGATTACTACAACTACAGAGTCCGCAAAGTGACCTTCCCAGGCCCGGCGGCTACTCCGTCGTTCAGCCTCGCGGCCGGCACCTACACCGGCAACCAGACGGTGACCATCACCGACGGCACGGCGGGCGCGGTCATCTACTACACCACCGATGGAACCACGCCCACCACGGCATCCGCCGTCTACAGCGGCGCCATCGCGGTCTCGGCCTCCGAAACGCTGCAAGCCATCGCGGTCGCCACGGGCTACACCGAGAGCGCCGTGGCCACGGCGGCTTACACCATTAACCAGCCGGTCACGCCGACCATCGCTTGGGCAACTCCGGCCGCCATCACCTACGGCACGGCGCTGAGCGCAACTCAGCTTGACGCCACTTCGACCGTCCCCGGAACCTTCGCCTACACGCCTGCCGCCGGCACGGTGCTGCCCGCGGGCCAGCAGCCGCTCTCGGTCACCTTTACGCCCACCGATACCGTCGATTACACCACGGCCACCGGCGGCGTGACGCTGACGGTTAACAAAGCCGCGCCCACTGTGGCGATGACGCTCTCTTCTGCGAACATCACCACCGCCCAGCCGTTGACGGTGACGGTCGCCGTCAGCGCCGGAAGCAGCCTTCCGACGCCATCCGGGACGGTCACCCTGACCAGCGGCAGCTATAGCGCGCAACAAACGCTGGCCACGGGCTCGGCCACCTTCAAACTGGCCGCGGGGGCGCTTGCGGCGGGCAGCGATACGCTCACGGCCACCTACGCGCCCGACACTTCCAGCGCCAGTTCCTACACCGGCGCAAGCCAGCAATCCATGGTGACGGTCACCACCGCAATCGGCTCCGCGACCGCGACGGTCACGGCCACTCCCTCGGCCGCCACCGTCACCAACCAGCAGAGCGATACGGTCACCGTTTCCGTCGCGGGTGGCAGCGGACAAGCAACGCCGACCGGAACCGTTACCCTCGCCAGCGGCTCCTACACCGCGCAGCAGACTCTCGCGAGCGGCTCCGCCAGCTTCACCCTTGCGGCCGGAACCCTGCCCAGCGGCGCCAATACGTTAACAGCTACCTACTCCGGTGACGCAACCTACGCCAGCGGCAGCGGAACAGCCACCGTCACGGTTGCGCCGGTGGTGATTGCGGTTCCCGCGCCCACTCCGGTCAATCCCGGAAGCAGCGCAACCGCGACCGCCACCCTCACGGCAGGCAGCGCTTACTCCGGAACCATGACTCTCACCTGCTCTCTGTCCGCATCTCCCACCGGCGCGCAGAGCTTGCCCACCTGCAGCTTAAATCCAACCAGCGTCACCATCGCGTCTGGCGGGACTGGAACCACCACGCTGACCGTGAACACAACTGCGGCTTCAACCACAGCGCTTCTGCGGCCATCGGGGAAAAATCTGTGGGGGCTTGGCGGAGGAAGCGCGGTTCTCGCGGTGGTGCTGTTCTTCGGCGTGCCGTCGTGGCGCCGCCGCTGGATCTCGATGGTGGCTCTTCTCTTGCTTGCCGTCGCTGCCGGAACCATCGGGTGTGGCGGAGGGGGTGGCGGCAAAACCATCAGTACCCCGGCGACAACCGCGGGCAGTTATATCTTTGCGGTGACGGGAACGGATTCAACCAACTCAAAGATCGTAACCACGACAAACGTCACCGTCGTTGTGCAGTAAGCAGACGCTTCTCCGTTCCAGTAGCTGAAAGCCGCGGGGCATTCGTTCCGCGGCTTCCAGCCACAATCTGATTGGTAACGGTCGGTAGGCTAGGGCATTTTAGGATTTACCGTAGACCGTTGATGGCGAGTCTGAATCATGCTTTTGCGTTTTTTTGGCGAAATGAGTTTGAGGGTCTCGGAGATGGCTTGTTCGAGTGCATCCTTGCTTCTGGCCTTGGCGAAGGCGGGAGACCCTTGAATGGACCGTAACGATGTCGCCCCAACTTTCAAGTCGTCAACTGGGGGCGATCCTCTTGCTGGCCACGGCTAGGCAGCCAGTCCGCTTGAAGACGAAGCCTCTTTCTGTAGGCTCGAAGCCTTCCACAACTCAGCAAGAGTATACTGCTCCCGCAGAATCTAGGGCGTGTTAACACTATCTAAGGGCTTCGACGATCAAAACGAAATTGATAAAGGCGAGGAAGACCACATCGAGCTTTTCGAATCTGGAGAAGATGCGGCGGAAGCCCTTCAGCCTGCGG
>Ga0181520_10008564_pt1 | contig 14445 bp, 10 predicted proteins | sample PEATcosm2014_Bin_29_FD_132451 | JGI IMG/M metagenome (GOLD analysis project Ga0181520, IMG submission 132451) | Peatland microbial communities from MTU Mesocosm Facility, Houghton, MI, USA - PEATcosm2014_Bin02_30_metaG | ecosystem: Environmental > Terrestrial > Soil > Wetlands > Peat | place... | reverse complement strand
CTGAACAGCAGTAAGCCGATGGCTCCGGCCAGCAGCACCACCAGCGACGGGTCCACGCCCAGCACCACAGGGCATACCAGCGCAAGTCCGGCCAGCACGGCGGTGCGCCAGTCGCGAATCGCCTTCTCGCCCATGCGCCACCCGGCGGAGAAGATGATCGCCACGACGGCCCCGCTGATGCCCCGGAACGCGCCCTCAACCTTCGGCACATTGCCGAAGTGGAAGTACACGGGCGTGAGGATCAACATGCAAAGAAACGCCGGGAAGACGATTGCCGCGGCTGAGAGCAGCGCGCCGACGACTCCGTACAGCCGGTATCCCAGGTAGGCCACGGCGTCGACGGAGATCGGACCGGGAAGCAGTTGCCCAAGCGCGAGACCTTCGGAGAACTCCTCGGGGGTCGCGACTTTCCGGCGCTCGATGGCGTACTGCTGCACCGCCGCAGCGAGCGCCATAGCCCCCCCGAATCCCGTTGCGCCGACCCGTAGGAAGATGACGAGCATCTGGACGAGGGAATAAGACGGGCGGGTTGAGGTGACGTCGCTTTCGTTCATAATAGAACCGTGGCGATGATACACGGTGCGCGATATTGCGGCAAGGCCCTGGTACTGAACGCGAAACGTTGAACGCTGAACGCTGAATCAACGGCAATAACGGCAAAGACGACAATGGAGCTGCCGTTCCTGCCGTCCCCGCCGTTCCTGCCGTCCCCGCCGTCCCTGCCGTCCCTGCCGTCCCTGCCGTTCCTGAAACCTGCCGTCCCTCGAACCTGCCGTTCCTGCCGTCTTGCCGTTGATTCAACGTTCAGCGTTTCGCATTCAGCGTTTCCCTCACTTTCCCTCGCGTTGACACGCTTCCCTTCCCGCCATACAATGACGCCATCAAACGCATCACTGGAAAGCCTCGGCCCGTCTTGGCCGGCGGCGTGAGATAGGGAGATCATCATGTCCAAGCAGAAATGCGTCCTCGCTTACTCCGGGGGCCTCGATACATCGGTCGCGATCAAGTGGATCGCCGACAAGTACGATTGCGACATCATCGCCGTCGCGGTCGATGTAGGCGAGGAGCGCGATTATGAGGCGATCCGCGCGAAGGGCGAGCAGGTCGGCGCGATCGAGTCCATCGTCATCGACGCGAAGGACGAATTCTACTCCGACTTCATCACCCATGCGATCAAGTCGAACCTGATGTATGAGCACAAGTACCCGGCTTTCACCGCCCTCGCCCGCCCGCTCATCGCCAAGTGGCAGGCCGTGATCGCCAATGAGCGCGGCGCGGACTTCCTCGCCCACGGCTGCACCGGCAAAGGCAACGATCAGGTGCGCTTCGAGACCACCTACGCGGCCCTCGCACCCTCGATGCGCTGCGTCGCCCCGGCCCGCGAATGGAACATGACCCGCGAGCAGGAGATCGATTACGCCGAGAAGCACGGCATCCCCGTGCCCGTGGGCAAGAAGAGCCCATACTCGACCGACACCAACATGTGGGGCCGGTCCATCGAGGCTGGCGTCATCGAGGACCCTTCCCTCGAAGCCCCCGATGACGCCTGGATTTGGACCGTCAGCCCGCAGGAAGCCCCCGATGAGCCGACCTACCTGAAGCTCACCTTCGACGCCGGAGTGCCGGTGGCCCTCGACGGCGCGCCCATCGACGGTCCGCAGCTTGTCGCGAAGCTCAACCAGATCGGCGGCGCGAACGGCGTCGGGCGCGTCAACATGATGGAGAACCGCCTCGTGGGGATCAAGTCGCGCGAGCTATACGAGACCCCGGCGGCGACGATCCTGCTCGCGGCCCATCGCGACCTGGAGAGCCTCACCCTCGACCGCGAGACTTACCACTTCAAGCCCTATTTGGAACTCAAGTTCAGTGAAATGGTCTACTACGGTCTGTGGTATTCGCCATTGCGCGAGTCGATTGATGCTTTCATGGATGACGTGAACAAACGCGTCTGCGGCGAGGTCACGGTGAAGCTGTACAAGGGCACTTGTGAGGCCGTGGCGCGGGCCAGTGAGAAGTCGCTATACGACTACAGCCTTGCCAGCTACGGCGCGGAGGACGTCTTCGACCAAAGCGCCGCCCCGGGCTTCATCAAGATATGGTCGTTGCCGGCGCGAGTGAGCGCGGCGGTGGACCGGAAGGCATAGAGGCAGAGGACAGATAACAAAGAGCGGCGGGATGTCCGTCCTGCGAGTCCGCGTGGGGCGGGCCGCCAGCCGTTCGCCGTTTCCCCCCTTCTCCGCTTGTATGCGTTTAGCGACCCCTCCTTCAGACCATGTGGCAGTGCGATTTATCGCGCGGATCACGTCGTATGATTACCAACGCTTCGACTTCGACGGAGTGCTTGCTCGCAGTTGACGGCGTACTGGGCGGAAGGGCAGTTTGGCCCGCATTTGGCGCGATAAATCGCGCTACCACATGGTCTAATGAAACAGTCGCCAAACAGGTACCTCCGCTTGCGGAGAGGGGCCGGGGGTGAGACGCCGTCAGCCGTCCTCTTTGTTAAGCCTGTGTTAAGGCCCTTGACGCCACGCCGTCCACGCAGTATACCAAGCTCGGTTGAAGCCGCTATCCTCAGCAGTATCCCGACGGGAGTGATGCCTGTCGCCCGCCCCACTGACGCTTCCTCGCGCCCACGACCGCACCATACTACATACCACCTGTAGGGAGTCACCCGATGCAACCTGGGAGCACCCCGAAGCGATTCGTACTGGATACCTCTGTCCTGATCCACGATCCCACCGCTCTTCATTCGTTCCAGGAGCACGACGTCATCCTTCCCTATGTGGTCGTCCAGGAGATTGACCGCCTCCGCGCCGCCCCCAACGGCCGCGGCGCCGCAGCGTCCGAGGTCTTTCGCGATCTCGAGAGCCTCAGCCGCACCCACCCCACCTTGGTAGGCGTTCCGCTTGGCGAAGGGGCCGGCGTCCTGAGCATTGACTTCAAGCCGGCCGACGTTACCCCGGGCGCTGCCGACCTGCCCAAGGGCGTTCGTGACGACCTCATCATCCGTTGCGCCCGCGAGCTTGCGGACGAGGGCGAGAATGTCATCGTCGTCTCCAAGGACATCGGCCTGCGCATCAAGGCTTCCGCGGAGGGCCTGCTGGCTCAGGACTACCTGCGCAGCAAGGTTAAGGACTGGGACCGCCGATACACCGGCCTGCACGCCGAAGATGTCATATTGGACCCCGAAGCCGGCCAGGTCTTGCACGGGGGCGAAGTGCCGGCCCCCGACGGCCTGCTGGAGAACGAGTTTTGCTATGTCGCCTTTGCGGGCAATGAAGCGATGGGGCGGTTCCTTTGCCGGGTCAGGCACGGCAGGCTTAGTCCGCTGCCGGTAAAGCCGCGCAGCGTACAGGGCATCCGGCCCCTCGACGATTACCAACGCATGGCGCTGGACGTGCTCAGCGATGACGACGTGCGGTGCGTGGCCCTCATGGGAGTCGCCGGTGGCGGCAAGACGCTCCTGGCCCTCGCCACAGGTCTTGATGGCCTCGAGCACCAGGAGTACGAGAGCATCATCGCCATCAAGCCCGTGGTGCCCGTGGGCAACCGCGACATCGGCTATCTCAAGGGCGATAAGGACGAGAAGCTGCAGTCCTGGCTCGCGCCGGTGTTTGACAACCTGCGCATCCTGCAGATGCACCGGCGCGGCTCATTCGATGTGGAGATGATGCGCGAGACCGGTCAGCTCCAGATTGAGGCGCTGACCTACCTGCGCGGTCGAACGCTGCACGGCTACTGGGTGATCCTCGACGAGATGCAGAACACCACCCACATCGAAGCCACCACGGCGCTTTCGCGCATGGGCGAGAAGACCAAATGCGTGATGCTTGCCGACCTGTCGCAGATTGACAATCCTTACGTTGACGCCCAGTCATGCGGCGCAGCGGTGGCCGTCGAGCGATTGAAGGGCGACGCAATGTTCGCCGTGGTGCCCCTGAGCATCTCGCAGCGCTCAGCCTTCGCGCAGCTTGTCGCCGAGCGGATGTGAAGCTCAGTAGCGGGTCGGGCACGGCATTCGCCTCACGGCATCGGGGGGGCAGGCCGTTTGCCGTCTCTTCTGCGGCACGCGACGAGAGAGCCTGGGAAAGCCGGACGAGAGCAAAGCCGTCTCCATCCCGCCTTCCGAACGAAGAGGCGCCGATCATGCGCAAGGTATTCCTCCTGCTGCTGCTCCTCGTCCTGCCCGCCCTCGCCTCCGCGGCGGCACTCCAGACCACCGACGGCCTGCGTCTTTCCGCCGAGCTCCCTGGACGGATCACTGGCGTTCGGATCGACGGCATGGCGGCTTCGCAGTCGGAAGGCGGCCTTTCGTTGATCGACCCGCGGACCGGGCACGCGCCGCTGGCCGGTCAATTCACCCTCTCGGCCTCAACGCGGCAGGAGGCTTCCCGCATCGTCGTCTCCGGCGTGGTGACCGCAACCGGGGGGCAGGAGACGGTCTGTCAACTCCAGGCGCGCATACCGGTGGGCGAGAGCGGCTGGCTGTTCTGGGATGACATGACCCGTTCCCGACCCGTCCGCGTCGGCGAGAGCTTCGTGCAGTCCGTCTATCCGATCTGCTGCCTCACCGACCCGACGAAGCGCCTCGGCCTCGCGGTCGCACTCGACCCCGACCCCCTCCAGCCCGCATCACTCTCCTACGACCCCGCCTCGCGGGCCATCATTGTCAACTGGCGACTCGGGTTCACGCCGCTCGCCCGCCCGGAGCTTCGCATGAAAGCCCCATTCCGGTTCGATATCTACCGTGTCCTGTCGAAGTGGGCTTTTCGCTCAGCTCTGGACTCTTACTACCACTTCCACCCGGCGCAGTACGACTGGCGGGCGAAGCGCGAGGGCCTCTGGCTGTTCGCCAGCGGCTCGGAGACGCTGCCCAACCCCCAGCACTACGCCTACGATGAGGGCGGTCCTCCTCCGAGCAACGACATCCCGCGCGGCATCGCGACCTTCCCATACTGCTGTACCGGCGACATGGTCGTGCAGTTGCCGGTCGAGTGGGGGTTGGCGAAAAGCTACGACGACATGCTCGCCCGGCTGGCCCGGTGGGAGAAGCTGCCGCGCCTCGACGGCTGGGACATCCTCAGCCCCTTCGAGGTCGACGAGGCCGTCGCCCACACCGGCCAACGCAGCCTGAAGTTCAGTTCCGCGAAGCCGGGCGAGACGAAGGAAATCCGGCAGACACTCGACCTGCAGCAAAAGAAGATCGATCCGCTGACCGTTTCCGTTTGGTGCAAGACGGCAGGCGTCACCGGGACGAAGGACGCGGACTGTGGTTTGTGGGTGGATATGGACATGATGGATGGCTCGGGGCTGCGCGCGGCCACCGCGCCGGCCGATCCGGGCACCCACGACTGGCAGCAGCTCAAGGTTACGGTAGGCGTCGACAAACCCATCGCCAATGCCCGCATCTATCTGCTCTTCCGCAACAACCACTCCGGGACTGCCTGGTTCGACGACGCCTCGGCGACGCTCGCCTCCGACCCTGCCAGAAACCTCCTGCAGTCGGCAGGCTTCGAATACTCCGGCCCGCCGCGGGAATCCACGCTTTTGCGCGATGACGTGATGTTCGACGAGAACGATCACATGCGTTGGTTCACCGACACCTTCGGCGGCGCCGACATCCCGCCCGCTTCACCGATCAACTGGATCAGGTATACACTTCTCGTGAATTCGGACCAGAGAAATCCGGGGGGGAGGCCGACGGCTTCGGACGTGGACTTCGGCAAGTACGCGAAGATCTTCGCCGACAACCCCCAGTGCGCCGGGGCCTACATGGACGGCACCTCGGCCGCCTGCACGACGACCTTCGAGTACCGGCGCGACCATTTCCAGTGGTTCCGCGATCCGTTCCAGTACCTCGGCACGATCTACCGCCCCTGCGCCAGCGGTAAAGCCTCGGTATGCCACTGGGTGGACGCCTTCAAGCATCGCTTCCCCGGCAAGCTTGCCTTCGGGAACGTGTGGGCTTCGAACTCAATGTGGGATGTCTGCGCCGCGCTCGATGTGTGCGGGTACGAAAGCAGCCGCTATTATGACCTCGACTATGCCGACTACTATCGGGCCGCGGCCTACCACAAGCCCGGCCTTTTGCTCAACTATTTCCGCATCGGCCAATACCTCGACACCCGCGAGGGCGGCGAGCGGTTCTTCCGTTACGCGACCGCCTACGGGCTATTCCCCAGCATCGGCCGCTATACGGATGAGGCTTACGAGAAGTTTGGCGACCTGCAGCACCTGTATGTGCCGATCGTCAAGCGCCTCTTCCGGGCCGGCTGGGAGCCGATCACGTATGCCGAGGCCAGCGACCCGAACGTCCGCGTGCAGCGCTTCGGCGAAGCAGGCAAGCTGCCGATGTACTTCACTCTCCTGAACCCCGGCCCGACGCCGCGTGAGGTCACCCTCGCCATCGACGCGAAGGCCCTGGGCCTCGCCGCCGCGCGACTGAGCGCGGTCGAGATGGTCGGCTCGGCGCTCCTGCCTGGCAAGGGTATCGCGCAAAGACAGTACAGCATTGCGCTTGGCCCCGATGATGTCGCGGTGATCGCGATGCTGCCCGCCGGCGGTGAGGGCGCCTGGTACCGCGAGCGCGCCGCCGAGACGCTGCAGGAGGCGGCTTACGTGTACGCGCAGACTCCGCCGACTGTGGACGCTGCGGCCCTCGCCCAGCGCCTGCGCGCCTTCGACGAGAAGGCCGGCGCCGTGCGACTTGCGCGCGGTACGAACATCATCAAGAACGGTATCGCCCGTCTGCGCGAGGCCGCTGCGAAGCTCCCCGACGACCTCAAGCGGCGAAGCTTCCTGCGCGATACGGCTGAGGCCGACCGGCTGCTGAATGAGGCCTTGTTTGCTGATACCGAGGGCATCGACCTCCCGAGCGCGGTGGTGACACCGGTCGACGGCAGAGCGGATGTGAAGCCGCTGTGCTTTGGGAGCCTCACGGTTCTGGACGTCAGCTTGCAGGCATGGCCTGGGCGGCTGATCGAACTGCCATCATCCGCGAAGTCTCTAAATGCCATGCAAGACGTCTCCCTCGAACTCACAGCACCGCCCGAGCGCGTGACGACGGTAGGGGCGGAGGTCGTCTTCCAAGACGCCTCGGGCGCTGAGACGCACCTCACCCGCCGCAGCTACGTCTTCTTCGGCCCCGTCTGTGAGCTTCAGGCCGACAGTCCGCCCGGCTCCTCAGTGCTGAACGTGCATGTGCGCAACTGCGACACCCGGGCGCGCAGCTTCCGGGTCGAGATCGCCGCGCCGCCCGAAGTCGCGCCCGAGCGGAATCAACTGGCTCTCAAGCTGTCCCCCGGCCAAGGCAGGAACGAGACTGTTCGACTGCAGTTCGGGGCCGGTCTGCGGTCTGGTTCGTATCCGATGAAGGTGACTGTCAGAACGGAGAGCGGAATCTCAGTTGAGGAGACGACGGTTCCGGTGGTCTACGTGTTGCCTTTGGCCCCCGGCGACCTCGCGCTCCCCAACAACGGAACCACAGTCCTCGTGGATAGCGCCTACTACGGTTATGACGAAAAGCCGCTGAACGACGGCGTGGTGCTGCCGACGAACCAGGCTTTCAACGTCTCGGCGTGGGCCTCCGGCGAGGCGACCGAGGATCACTGGGTGGAGCTTCGCTGGCCGCAGCCGCAGACCGTCGGCAAGGTCGTAGTCTACTGGAACGTGGAGAACGGCGTCGTGTGGACCTCGAAGCGCTTCCTGGTGCAGGTAAGGGATGGCGAGACATGGCGCACCCTCGCGGAATCCCTCCAGCCGGATGCCCAGCCCGTAACCGAATGCGCCTTCGCCCCGGTGCAGACGAAGGCGCTGCGCATTTTGCAGCCGAAGGGCGAAGGCCCGGCGACGAGGCCGCACATCATGTGGCTGCGGGAGGTGGCGGCGTACGGGAAGTAGCCGGCCCGGGGCAGGCCCAGTTCCCCTACACCCGAAGCTGCCTCTGCACCGCGCCTCTCAGCCTCGCCACCGCCTGCGTGTGGATCTGGCAGACGCGCGATTCCGTGACCCCCAGCACCTCTCCGATCTCCCGGAGAGTCAGCTCCTCCTGGTAGTACAGGCCGATGACGAACTGTTCACGCTCAGGCAGGTTCGTGACCGCCTCGGACACGAGACGGCGCACCTCTCGCTCCTCGATCTGCGCCAGGGGGTTCGCGTAAGCGTCGCTCGGCTCGCGGGCCTCGCCGCCATCGCGCTCGCCGGGCTCGTCGCCCCCCAGGGCCTCCTCCAGCGACACCAACGTCGTCGCGCTGGCCTCGGATAGCAGGCGGTAATACTCGTCGATGTCCAGTTCCATCGCCTCGGCGATGTCCGTGTCCTCAGGCGGCCTGCCCAGGCGCATCTCCAACTCGGCGATCACTGCCGCAAGCTCGCGCGCCCTCCGGCGCACACTTCGCGGAACCCAGTCCTTGGCGCGAAGCGATTCCATGATCTCGCCCCGCACGAGGGCGCTCGCGTAAGTCTCGAACTTCACGCCACGGGTCGGGTCGAAGCGGTCGACGGCCTTGATAAGCCCGACGATGCCGGCGCTGACGAGGTCCTCCCGATCCACGGTCTCAGGCAGAGACGCCGCGATCCTGCCGACGATGTAGTGCACGAGACTGACGTGCTTGACGATCAGCTTCTCGCGGTCAGCAGGCTTCATCGTGCCTCGTCCCTCTCTGTCCCGGCGAGGCCAGAACCAGAAAATGGATTGACCACGAAGACACGAGGACCACTAAACGGCCAATTCACTCCTGTCGGGGCCGGCAGCGTCGTTTCGTGTCTTCGTGTTTTTGTGGTCAGAGCCGTTGGCGCGCCGTAGTCCTGTGCGCATCGAACGCAAGTTGACTTCTCAGATATTAATCGAGCGTGTTTCATCGTCGTCGACGGTGTCGCCATTTGGACCTCACGCCTGGTTCAGGTCTGATTCGCTGATGCGATGCACCGTCTGCAATCGCGTGCCGGCGAGAATCTCGCGCGGCTCGACCACGGCGATCCTCACATCGCGCATGTCGGCGAGGAGCCGGGTGAGCGCGCGGCGCGCAGGCTCGGCGCAGAGGATCGTCGCCCGGCGGCCTTCGGGCGCATAGTCGCGGGCCACCCGTTGCAGCAACCGGCGCCACTGCAGCGCCCGGTCGGGGGCAATCCCGCACGCCAGGCGGTCGCCTTGCAGGTACAATGACCGCCCCAGTTCATCCTGCAGGGCCGCGCCCATCTCCACGGCGAACAACTCACCGTCCGGCGCAACCGCCTTGGTGATGACGTGCGTGAGAGCCCCTCGCGCCGCCGAGACCCAGTCGTCGAAGGCAGCCCCTCGCCCTGCCGCTTGCGCCAGCCCGTCGATCAATGCGACGGGGGCGTGAAGCGGCACTTCGCGCTCGAGCAGCGCCTGGCCGACCGCCATCACCGTGCCCTCGTCCACGCCGGCATCGACGGCGGCGCGCACCACGGCGGGGTGCGTCCTGGCGACGCGTCCCAGCATGTCCGCGGCCTGCTGTCGGTCGAAGAGGTCCGCCGCCTCCGACCTCACCGCCTCGCGAGCCTCGTGCAAGAGCACGTCCGCCGGGCTGAGAATCGCGCAGCCAGCTGCCACTGCGGCCTCCCTGTGCGCGATGGATACCCAAACCCCAAGCGCGCCGTCTGAAAGCCTGACCGCCTCCCCGAGGGCAGGGGTCGCGCCGTCGGGCGGCGCCAGGGCGAGCACCCGCGAGGGCCGCACGGCTCCGCGCGAGACAACCGCCCCGCGAATCTCCAGGGCGTACTCGGCTGCGGCGAGGTCGATCGAATCGGAGATCGTGAACCCCGGCAGGGGGAAACCAAGTTCGGCGGAAAGCTCCTGTCGCAGGTCGGCGAGCCGATCCAGAAGGTCGCCTCCCTCGGGCCGCAACAGGTCGAGGAGGCCCAGCCCCAGCAGGATGCGCAAGGGTGATGACGTTCTCTCCTCGCCGGATGCCGCTCCCAAACCCGCGATCGGCGTCGAGCGCGCCCGCAAGCCCAGGTGGACGCCCCCGGCCAGCAGCGCCGCCCCGACGAGAGCCGCCGGCACGGCCCCATGCGCGGGCCAAAGCGCCAGCGCCAGACAGAACGCGCCCCCGGCCAGCAGCGGCCACGGTTCCGCGAGCAGTTGCGCCCTCGCCTCGGAGGCGAGGCTTCGGGTCGCGCTCCCGCGCATCACAGCGATTGCTGCGGCAGCGCCGGACAGCGCCGCCCCGAGCAGCAGCAGCACGCCGATCCCGGCTGCCGCTCCCACCGGCGATAGGGCGTCGCCGCCGGCTCGGGCCAGTCCGCCCGCAGCGCCGGCAAGCATAATGAGGGCAAGGCCGAAGACCTCGCCCCGGAGCAGCCGGGTTGCGCCGTCCATCGCCGCGTAGAACCCAGCCTCAGTCTGCAGCCGTGTGTCCGTATTAGCGGGAGCATCCGTCGACGAGGCGCTCTGCCTGGCCTGTCGCAGGGGAAGCGCATCGAGCGCGAAACGTGCGGCGACTTCCGCGGCGCGTGACGCCCCAGCCGAGACCACCGCCACCTGGATTCCTCCGAGCACGACCGCCAGGCCCAGCAGGTCTGACCAGCTTTCCTCGCCGCTGAACCGGGCGACCGCTGACAGCAGCGGGGTGCCGAAGCCGTGCAGCGCCACCCACCGCGCCGCCGCGATGCCGACCGCGAGGCGCAGGAGCGCCAGCAATACCTCGGCCGAGGGGAGCACCGTCAGGGATGCAGCCCCCCTGGCCCGAAGTCCGGCAACCAGGACGATGACTGAGGCAGCCAGGGACGCCGAGATCGCGGCATCAATAACTGCAGCCGGCAGAGGCACGAACAATGCGAGCGCCACTGCCACAACGGCGAGCGGAATGCAGGCTTCCCGCCAGGCGGACGGCATGGCCTGCGCCAGCCCTCGCACGACGGCGTGGCGGCGGCGCAATGTGAGGTCACTCACTTCGCATCGCCTCCAGAGCGCCCGCCCGTCGGTTCGCATTCGATTCAGTGTCGCGTATTTCATCGCGCATTTCGGTTTCGGTCATCCATGCGGCCTTGGTGAAGTCCATGCGCCGCCAGGCGAGGTCCAGCAGCCCAACCCCCGCCATGCCCGGCGTCAGCACCGCAGCGGCGGCGAGCGCGGCGGCCCGGCACGTCGCCGACGCGTCCGGCCCGGCCTGTGCGAGCACATGCAATACGCGTGCCACCGCCGCAGCGAGCATCATCAGCGCCAGCGCCGTCACGCCGAGACGCCTGCCCAGATCTGCGCCACGTCCGGGAGAGACCGACGGCCCGCGCCCGCGCAGGGGACTTGCCCAAAGGAAGCGGGTCTGCAAGGCGTGTGTGATCACCCCGCCGACGAAACCGGCTCCGCCGATGATCGCGACCGCGATTCCTGCGTCGAGCAGCGCCGACGCGCAAAGCTCCCTGGCCTCAAGTACGCCGGGGGAGCTTCCTGCCGCCCCGAGACAGGTTTCGGCAAAGCGAGCCAGGCAACCGGCGCCGGCATGTGCGCAGGCCCAGGTCACGAGGCCGGCGCTGATGAGCGCCCCGACCACGCTGAGCGCAGGCGAGTGCGGCACGTTTCCCGCAGCGCGCAGGCGGTCGAGGTGTCGCTGGGTTGGCGGGTAGTGCTTTAGGTCCGAAGGCAGCGCAGACACTCCCTTTCGTGGTATACACGCTAACTTGGGGCGGGGATCGCGGAGGGGCCGGACTACGAGCGCAGCGAAGTATCCGGCCCCAGCCATTGCCTGGACGGCAGATGGCCCTAAGTTAGCGCCTATGTCCTTGCGCGGTGTCCATCACGTTCCAATGAGCGCTTGTAGCGCCCGCGAGACGCTCTCGATTAGGTGCGGGACGTGAACGGCCAGCAGCGGCAGCGAGACGCAAATCGCGGCAACCGCCACGATCCACCGCGTCGCGGCATTCAGCCCTGACGCCGCAAGCGCCGGCGCGCACCGGGTCGCGACAGCCGCGGCGATGTCGCCGAGGATGATGGCGGACAGCGCCGGGGCGGCGATCCATACGGCGGCCACCAGCGCCTCCCCCGGCAGCGCGGAGAAACCCGCAGTGAACGATGACAGCCGGGGAACATGCCCCGGAGGGATCGCCCGGAAGCTCCCCAGGATGCCCGACAGCAGCCAGCGATACCCGCTGCCGGACAGCAAGAGTATCGCCGCCGCGAGGCCGTACAGGGTCGCGACGGGCGGCGTGCCCTCGTCCGGTGGCTGCAGCCCCAAGGCCGCGTCGATTGCCTGTCCGGCGAGCATCGCGGCCCACACGACTGTCGCGGCGGCGAACCCGAATGCGGCTCCAACGGCCAGCTCGGAGCAGACTTGCGCCACATAGGGGATGCCGGGCGTAGACGCGCTGACAACAGGGGCCGTGCGCACCACGACGGGAGTCAGGCAGACGCCGAGGGTGACTGCGGCGCTGACCCGCACCGGCACGGGAAGGGCCGGTAGGCCCAGCGGGGGAGCGATTGACAGAATGCCGGCGCATCGTGCCGCTACAAGCCCCCCAACGGGCAGATAGGCGGGCCAGGTTAGCGACGGATCAGTCATGCTCGGCTCATCTCGTGAAGCTCGGGAGGTGTGTCCAAAGGCCGGACCAAAACTCGGTCAGCAGCGCCAGCATCCAGGCGCCGAAGATCGCGATGGCGAGGGCGCCGGCAGCGAGGCGCGGAACCGTGCCTGTTGTGGGGTCCGATTGCGCCGTGGCCGCCTGAAGCAAGTTCGTGAGGATGCCCACGCCCAGGATGACGGCAAGCATAGGAGCCGCGACACACCCCGCAACGATGAGGGCTCGCTGGGCAAGCTCGGCGCAGACTGTCCAGGGCATAGGGGACTCCTTTATTGTGGCGGAGCGATCATTGAAGCGTGCCAACCAACCCCGCGGTGAGCAGTCGCCAGCCGTCGACCATGATGAACAGGAGAATCTTGAACGGCAGAGCCAGCGTCGCCGCCGAGACGTTGAGCATCCCCAGAGACGCCAGTGTCGCCCCGACCACGAGATCGACCACCAGGAAGGGGAGATAGACCACGAAGCCGATGATGAACGCGGCGCGCAGTTCGCCGATCATGTAAGCGGGCGCGAGCGCCCAAAACGGCGCTGCCGCGCGATCCGGCGGCATGACGATGCCTCCGGTTTGCGCGAAGAACTCGATGTCCTCCGCCCGTGCGTGGCGCAGCATGTACTCGCGCATCGGCGGCAATGCCTTCTGCCCGGCGGCGGCCACCGTCGATTGCCCGGACAATACCGGGAGAAGGGCGTCTTGGTAGATCGGCTGGAGCGTGGGCAGCATCGTGATGACCGTCAGGAAGGTCGCGAGGCCGATGACCACTTGGTTCGGCGGAATCTGGTTGTTGCCGATGCCCGCTCTGAGGAAGAACAGGACGATCACGATGCGCGCGAAGCTCGTCATCATCGCCAGGACTGCCGGCGCGGCGGAGAGCGCGGCGAAGGCGACGATCAGCCGGGCGTAAGAGGCATCATCGCCGCCTGCCAGCGCGCGGATGCCTTTGCCCTGTGCGTGCGCGGCGGAGGAAAACGCAACCGCGAGCAGCGTGCTCAGTATTACTACGCCGGTTGTGCGGCCCTGCTCGGTAATGAGATGCCCTGCGGAGAGATGGACGGCGATTGACCACAGAGACACAGGGGACACAGTGAACGGCACCGTCCTTGAGCGTCTATCATGGGGCAGGCGGGCCGTTTCCCAGTCGTTCGCGGTGTCCTCTGTGTCTCTGCCTCGAAAATGGAGTGGGCGCGACAATCTTGTCGCGCGTGGGGCGGGCGTCTCGCCCGCCATCGCCGTCGTTCTCATCGTCTCAGCGTGCCGGAACCCGGCATGACAACTGCCTCGAAAATGGAGTGGGCGCGACAATCTTGTCGCGCGTGGGGCGGGCGTCTCGCCCGCCATCGCCGTCATTCCCATCGTCTCAGCGTGCCGGAACCCGGCATGACGACTGCCTCGAAAATGGAGTGGGCGCGACAATCTTGTCGCGCGTGGGGCGGGCGTCTCGCCCGCCATCGCCGTCATTCTCATCGTCTCAGAGCGCCGGAACCCGGCATGACGACTGCCTCGAAAATGGAGTGGGCGCGACAATTTTGTCGCGCGTGGGGCGGGCGTCTCGCCCGCCATTGCCGTCATTCTCATCGTCTCAGCGTGCCGGAACCCGGTATGACGACTGCCTCGAAAATGGAGTGGGCGCGACAATTTTGTCGCGCGTGGGGCGGGCGTCTCGCCCGCCATCGCCGTCGTTCTCATCGTCTCAGCGTGTCGGAACCCGGCATGACGACTGCCCTGAGAATCGTCGTTTGCCGGGCGAACGGCAACCTCACCCCCGGCCCCTCTCCGGGCCGCGCAGAGCGCGGCACAGCGGAGAGGGGAGAACCGCAGCAGTTCCCTGCTGCGCGGGAATCGCCGTTTGCCTCTCCCCTCCCGGAACGGGAGGGGTGGCCCGCCGCAGGCGGGACGGGGTAGGGCCGTTT
>Ga0181520_10008563_pt1 | contig 14445 bp, 10 predicted proteins | sample PEATcosm2014_Bin_29_FD_132451 | JGI IMG/M metagenome (GOLD analysis project Ga0181520, IMG submission 132451) | Peatland microbial communities from MTU Mesocosm Facility, Houghton, MI, USA - PEATcosm2014_Bin02_30_metaG | ecosystem: Environmental > Terrestrial > Soil > Wetlands > Peat | place... | reverse complement strand
TCCGCGAGGCCGTTGAAACTGCGAGACAGCCGGCGGCAAAGACTCAGCCTTCGGCGCTACAGAAGAGACATGGTTTCGCATGGGGCAGTCAGCTTCACTCGGATCTGGCAGGGGCGGTGAGGGGGCCATTCCAAGGAGGCTCAGATCGTGCTCAAGGGCATTGATGTGTATCATGGGGATGGAAACATCAGTTGGGCAAGCGTGGCTGGCGCAGGCGCTGCGTTCGCGATCATCAAGGCGACGCAGGGGGCGGATGAGATCGACCCGGCATACCACGATAACGTGCAAGGGGCGCGAGCGGCGGGGCTATATGTGGGCGCCTACCATTACTTCACGCCAACCGGCGACGGCGCCCACCAGGCACAACACTACCTCACGACGGTCGGTGACATGACTAACCTGCTTGTGCCGTTCCTCGACCTGGAAGATGCGGGCGACATGACGTCCGATGATCTGACCGCGAGCGCACTGGCGTTCATCGGTGTAATTCACAGCTCCATCGGACGCGGGGCGATTCTCTATGCGTCTCCCTCGTTCGTCGACGAGCGCCTCATTGCCGCTGACCTGAACAGCTATCCGCTGTGGATAGCATCATACACTCATGCTGATGCTCCGAAGATGCCGCAGCGCGGATGGGCACAGTGGACATTCTGGCAGCATTCAGAAAGCGGTAGTTGGTCGGGTGTTCCAGGTGACGGCACGACCGATCTTGATGTGTTCAACGGCGACCGCATGGAGATGGAGCAGTTTGTAGTGAGATGATGACGCTGAGGAACTCAATTAACCTTAGCGCCCGAATGGCCCTGTTCTGCATTGGCTGGACGCTGGCGCCGGCACTTTTTACGGGAGGCGGGCACGCCATTGTTGTGCCATAAGAGGCAGTTGCAGAAGTCTGTAGGAGCACTCTCCAGAGTGCGAACAAGCCGTTAGTATCCGATAGAACGAAATAGATAATGACTAATGTATGTCATTATAGCGGCATATCAACGGCAATCGCGGTCTGGAGACCGCTCCTACAGACGACGCGGCGACTCTTGCAGGTACATCATAAGTGAGGAAGAGGTGAGAACATGGACTACAAGCTCGGCAAACAGGCTCCAAGACGCGATCCGCGAACCCTGAAATTCGCGGAGTACCTCGGCGCTGATGTTCCGGCGCCGCTGACGTGTGACTGGTCGCAGCACGTGGGCAAGCCATGGGGGATGATGGCGAATGACAATGTCGGCGACTGCACCTGCGCTGCCGCCGGGCACATGATCGAGACCTGGACGGCTAACTGTGGCAGCGGCGTGGTCCCCGCCGATGCGGACGTACTCAGTGCATACGAAGCGGTGAGCGGCTACAATCCATCCGACCCCGGTACGGACCAGGGGGCAGTAGAACTCGACGTGCTCAGCTTTTGGCGGAAAACGGGTATCGGCGGACACAGCATCGTCGCATATACCAGCGTACGCCCGAGCGTTCAGCAGCACGTCCGCGCAGCGTGCTACCTGTTTGGGGGCTTATACATCGGCCTTCAGTTGCCGCTCAGCGCAAATGGCCAGGTGGGGGGATTGTGGGACGTGCCGTCGCAGGGCCTCAATGGCGACGGCCAACCCGGTAGTTGGGGCGGACACGCCGTCAGCATTGTCGCAGTCGATGACGATGGCTTGACATGCGTGACATGGGGAGCGCTCCAGCGCATGACCTGGGCTTTCTGGTCAGCATATACCGACGAGGCTTACGGGGTGCTGTCGCAGGACTGGGTGAACCTCAGTGTCTCGTGGACGACGGAAACACTCAGCCCTTCGTGGTTCGATCTGAATGCGCTACAGGCAGACCTGGCGATCGTCGGATCGTAAGCTGCCGCCGGTCAACCCGGCCAGACGAGGTGATGTCATCGTGAAAGGCGGAAGTCTGAAACTCGTCGCAGTTGCGCTTGGAGTCGCCGTGCTCTTCGCCGTTGTGGGGTGCGATGTTCATCCGACGAATCAGGAGATCATCGCCGGGGCAGTGGCGGTCCTATCACCGTTCGTGACTGCCGACATCGCGTCCTTCTCTGCCAACATGGCGACGCATGGGTATAGCGTTCCCGCGACAACGCAGGGGATGGCTGACTACTTGCAGGCACTCGTTGATAGCGCTGAGGCTGCGTCGCACTCTTCGAGCGCGACCCCGAACACGATGGGCGCTGCCGCACAGAAAGTCAAGCTGCCCACGCCCTCCCCGATGCTCGGCGTTAGCCCGCAGATCGGGTGGCGGCCACCGGAGTCGCGCTGAATCCGGCGGCACCAGGGTCCGAATCGGGATGGCGAGTTGATATCCTCAAGAGGCCACCTTGAGGAGTTGACGGTACTCGTCCGAACGCTCGCCATGGGACTGCGACCAGATCGACGTCACTCATCCAAAGTGCCCGATCGATGGGTCGGTGCGTGCCGTTGATGATGCCTGATAAGTGACGCGCCGCCGGGTCGGGTCCGTAGTACCGATTGGGGCGGCAAAGACCTGCGCCATGGACTTAGAGAGTGTACCTTCGGACGAAGACACGCGGGGAAAGGGGCACCGACATGATCGTCTTCATCAGTGACCTGCACATCGGCAACAAGCGTGTGGCGACATTCCATCTGCCGGCTCGAGCATTCCAGGGGACCTTCGAGGACATCGCCCAACACCTGCAAAACTCCGGCGAGACCGAACTGGAGATCGTCCTGCTCGGTGACGTTTTCGAGCTGATCCAGACCGACCTGTGGCTGAACGTCCCCGAGGTGGAGTCTCCTTGGGGCAGCAACCCCGACCCCGGGCGTATGGTGGCGGGCCTCGAGGAGATCGTCGCCGATAACAGCGAGATCTTCGACCTGTTCCAGGGCGACTTCGCCCGACACTTCCGGCGCGATGACGACATCACCGTCAAGCTCACCTACGTCCCGGGGAATCACGATCGGATGTGCAACCTGTATCCGCAGACGCGAGATGTGGTCATCCGCAGTCTGGGTCTCACCGATAGGGCGGCGAGTGACCCCTTCGACTGGACTTTCGCTGACGGCCGCCACCGGGTCTTCGCCCGACACGGCCACGAGTACGACGCTTACAACTACGGCGGGGGGACCGACCTGAGCGCGGCGGCGCACGAGAAGCGGTGCATCGGAGACACGTTGACGGCGATGCTGGCCGCCCGGTTGCCGTCTGCGGTCGGCGAGGCGCTGACGGGCAAGATGCCCGCCCCGGAACTGCAGGCCCTGGTTCGCAACCTCGGGGACATGTTCGACGTGCGGCCCCTGGCGGCGCTCATCCCGTTCGTGTCGTACCACGTCCGCAGCCTGCAGGAACCGGCCTGCCGGGATACGGCCGTGCAGGCCATTCAGCAGACTGTACAGACCTTTCGTCAGATCGACTACGTGAACCAGTGGATTCGAGACAGCGGCTGGGACGGGCACATTCTCGCCGCCCTGCTTGCGCTGCTGGAGAGAGTAGACGTCTTCACGGTCGGGCATTGGCGGGCCGTGATGCAGGCAGCGATCAGCGTGCGCGAGCGGCCCGACGTCGACCCCTACGTCGACGCCGCTGCGGCGGAACTGCGGAGTTTGCGCGGCCAGGGCGACGTCGACACCCGGTACCTGCTGTATGGCCACACGCACGTGCCCAAGCAGGTGGTGCTCAGCGTAGACATAGCCAACGCTCCAACTTCGGCGAACCTGTATGTCAACACGGGAACGTGGCGGCCGGCCCACCAGGAGGCGGCCGATGAGCAGGGCTTTGCGGGCATGAAGGGCCTCACGTATACGATCATCTACGCCCCCGGGACGCAGGCCTCCCAGTCGGTCGAGGCCTGGACCGGAACGCTCCTGGACGATGATGTGAGTTAGCGGAGACGCAGGCGAGAGCTGTCAGGGAGGCCTCGGGAGCTTGTGAGACTGGTCAGTGACCGTGTCCAAAGTGCTACCCTCGGCACGCACCGGGTCGGCGGGGGCCGTACCTGTCCGATCTTGGACACCTGAGTTGACACCGACTGGTGCCCCGTCAGTCGTGAATCTTTGGGCAGATGCTTGTAAGGCCACGCACACCAACGGCCTATACGTCCTGGGGGATTGCAGGAAGATCGCTATGCGATCTTAGCCCCAGCCCCCCGCATTCTGGACGCCTCTAACCCTGAAAATCGCGGGGGATTGGGGGTGGGATCGCATAGCGATACCCCTGCAATCCCCCAAGGTGTCAGAGCCGTTCAGCGATCTTGCCGTTTTGCCATTCGACCAAAGATCCTCGTCTGACAAGGCACTAGGCGCGCTACCACGCTCCTGACATCGCCTCTGACGGTGAGCAATCCAAGGGGCTGCTTGGGGCTTTGCCTCGGGCCTCAAGCGGCAATATAGCGGATGCTGCAGCTTGCCGGACGCTTCAACTCTTCGCCTGTCTCGCCCTGCGGGCAGCTTCAGCCTCCGCCTGGACCCTCAGCGCCGAGAATGCCGCCGCCAGCGCCAGGCTCAGGACAAGCCCGACCCCCAGCGCGACGAAGTGTGCGGCCTGCGGATGGTTGGTCGCCGCCAGCGCCACCCCGGATAGAGGGCTGATCGCGAACACAGGCAGGCAAGTGGCGTCACTGAATCCGGCTTCCCGGAGAATGTACCCCGCCGGGATCGGCAGTATCCAGACCACCAGCATGAACAGCCCGAGATAGACCTGACCCGCCTTGCGAAACTGCAGCTCGGCATACGGCCGCGCGCTCCCGAACTGCGCAATTGTGGCGAGCGCGGAGATGGTCGCCAGCAGGATCAGCACTATCGGGATGCCATCGAGTGCCGCCCGCGTGCCGGTGAGCAGCCCGGCCACCAACGTCACGGCGCAGAACGCCCCCAGCGGCCCCCAATTTGTGGCGAAGTCACTCCACAGCGGGACGCTCGGCAGGCCCAGTTTCCGCGCCCGGCGTAGGCCACCCGCAAGCTGGCCCGTGTTCGGCGTCACAAACAGAGACAGGATCAGTGCGCTGCCCACCAGCCCGTACAAGGCCACGGTCATCGCCAGCCCCGGCCAGGAAGGGTCGCGCACATCCGCAACATTGCCCAATAACAGCAGGGCGATTGTGGCGTGGAACGCCACTGCCTCCGGCTTCGAGTACAGCATCGCCCGATCGAGCCGCATCTTCCGCACCAGGGCGATCAGAACGAACAAGAGCAGGGGCAACTGGTGCAGGAGTGCCAGCAGCGGATAGGGTGCCGCCACGGCGAAGAAGGTGTGGTTGAAGGGCAGATGAGCGCCTGGATCAAGTGCCTGCGCGACGGTCGGGATGATCGTGAATTGCCCGATCCCCGGCGCCGTCGACGAGATGTGCAGGAAGATCACCAGCAGGATGATCGCCGCCCCCACCCCTCGCGGCTTGATCGAGGCCGCCCCCATGAGCGCCGCCAGCGAGTGGTATAGGAACGCCGCCAGGACCATGACCGGCAAAGCCGCCAGGAGTGCAGGCTTGCTCGCAAGTCCTGCGTAGATCGAAAACGGCAGCGTGCAGGCGAACAGCGCCCACTCTCGAATCGGTGCGCCGAGGATGAAGCCGACCGCGATCGACAGCGGCGACTGGGGCGAAATGCGGTGGAAATCCAGCATTCCGCTGTCCTTCGCGTTCGCGACACCCGACCCCACCTCAGACGTGCCCACGATGAACAGCAGCCCGCCCTGCAGAACGAGCAGTCCGATGAAGCCGTCGCCGTCCTTGAGTGTATTCGTCGCGTCCGCCCACCATACAATGCAGGCCGCGACAATGCCGACCGCGATGATCGCCGCCATAAGATGCTGAGGCCGCAGCCGGGACCGCACGTATCGTACGAGGACCGGGTTGTCGGCAATCAGGTGTTCAACGTTCATTTAGGACACCTCCTTCGCGCCGATCTTGAGGAACAGGCTCTCAAGGTCTTCCTTCCGCCGGGCAAACGATGCAACCCCCACGCCCGCCGACACCAACTCCCGGAGTAACTCGCTCGCCTCGGGGGCTTCACCGTCGAAGGCGAACGAGTAGAGCGTGCCTTCCAGTCGCGGCGAGCCGACGCGTGGGTTGCCGGTCAGCACACTCCAAGCCGCCTCCGTTCCGGTCACCACCTCCATCGTAATCTCGGCGCGCCCGACGGTCTTCGCGGCAATGTCGTCCACGCTGCCGCTGATGACCATCTCGCCTTTCTGCATGATGCCGATTGAGGTGCAGAACTCCGACAGCTCGGACAGGATGTGCGAGGAGATGATGACCGTTTTGCCCGCCGCGCCCAACTTGCGCATGATGTCCTTGAGCAGCGCCCGCCCGTAGGGGTCGACGCCGCTGGCAGGCTCATCGAGCAGCAACACTTTCGGGTCGGGCAGCAGCGTCTTCGCCAGCATCAGGCGCTGCCTCATGCCGCGCGAAAGCTGGTTGGTCATGGAATCGCGCTTCTCGAAGAGGTCCACCAACTGGAGGTAGTATGCGATGGTGGGGGCCCGCATCTGCTTCGGGAGCATGTAGGCGGCGGCGAAGAGATCGAGGTACTCCCAGACCGTCACGTCTTCGTAGATGGGGGCCGAGTCGGGCATGAACCCGATGAGTCGCGTTGCATCCTCGCGTTGCTCGGCGATGTCCAGCCCGTCGATGAGCACGTCCCCATAGGTGGACTCGACGAGACCGACAATCGCCCGGAGCGTCGATGTCTTTCCGGCCCCGTTGGGACCGATGAGGCCGTAGACCTCCCCAGACTTGAGCTGTAGCGACAGCTCTCGTACCGCGCAGACGTCGTCATAATCGACCCGCAGATTGCGCACCTGAATCATTGGCGTCCCTCCCGTTGATGAGTGGATGCTGACGAGTTACAGAGCACTGACGCACAAGTTCGCGGTTGGCACCGGAAACACCCTCTGCCGAGACCGCCAAACCTTGGATGTGCTGGTTGTGTTGACACTCACGGCGCTCCGGCCCCGGCGGCGTACCTCCATACCTGGCCTCCGCTCCCCCCCAGGAGCAGGGCTTCGCCGCCAGCCCCCTCGGCTGGCAGGGCCACGAGGGCGCTGCACGGCTCGGCGAGAACTTCCTGGTAGATGAGCCCTCGGCTGTGGTCGTGAACGTACAGCACAGTCCGCCTTTCGCGGCGGAAGCTCACGACCGTCGCGAAAAAGCTGGGCTCGCCTGCGCGCAGCTTCACCGGAGTGGCGCAGATGTCGCCCATGTCGCCAAGGTCGGGCGCCGACAGTTCGGCGACCGGGCTCGCGCCCGAATCCAGGACGTAGATGCTGCCTGCGGACGCCCACACTACCCGCAGCGGTCCCTCTCGATCGGGCCAGTGGCAGAGGGCGAAGCTGTCGAAGTACCCTGGAGGCCGGCTGCGCCGCAGGACCTTTCCATCTCGGTCGCGGACGACCATTTCGCCGGCTGCGCAACTGTGGATGATCTCCTGTCTGCCGTCACCGTCGATGTCGCCGATCTCAACGTGCCACACATTGCCGTCAGGCTGCTCCCAGCGCTTCCGGCCCTGGCTGTCCAGCAGGTGGACGCCGCCCCCGCCGTTGAACCCGACGACGAACTCCAGCCGCCCGTCGCCGTCGACATCGCCGCAAGCCGCGTCATCGACGCCTGGGTCGCCGCCATACGTCCACAGGACCTTGCCATCGTGACTGAACAAGCGTACCTCCTCTCCCCAGGAACCACGGTTGAGGAACCGGCAGCCGCCCGGCTCTGCGCCGTCTACCACGGTCACGCGGTCCGCCGACCCTACGAAAGCGACGGAGGATAGCACGGTGCCCTTGGCGTCGGCGAAGGCGGCGCCACGCGAGCCTGCCACACAAAGCTTCGCCCCTGGCGAGGACACTTTCTCGCTCCAAACCAGGTCGCTGATCGACCCCAGGCCGGGGTCTGACAGGAATGCAGTCTTCGTAAGCGCGCCGCTTCCTTTCGTCACTCCCACGTTCTGTGGTGCGGAGGGCCTTTGAGACAGGCTCCCGGACGGCCGCATCGACACGCACGACGAAACGGCGATGGTGACGGCGACGGCGGATACGCTTGCGAGACGGCGGACGAACAATGACGCGCGCATAGCTCTCATCTGGATCACCCCTGTCACGCGACTGTCGTTCCTTCATGGGCCAAGCAACCGCCCGCTTGGCGTACAGATTCGGCATTGGAGCCGCAAACACCCTCTTCTCAGGTCGCGGAGCCGTGACCCACCCCCGCCTGCTGGCTCTGGTGGCACTTTGGAAGGCCTGAGGATGCCCCAGCATTCGCATCCGCGCACGATCGCGACGAAGGGCCGGAGAACCCGCCTGGCGTCACTGCCAACAAATGACCTGCCACTTGGGCAGCCCGTTCCCGTGGTTGCGGCGCTGGCACTCCCCCGTCCGTGACCCCCGAGTACCTGCGCCTCTCCGGCCCTCGCTCGCCGCGTCCCCCTTCCCCGCCATTAGACGCTCCAGCCCGACGGAAACCGTCAGCTTCTTTCGGGAGGATGCGAACTGTTTCGGGAAAGGCCGAAAGTTTCTGACGGTTCGCGACAGGCTCTAACGTCTAATGGAAAGAGTTTCGCCATTGGAGCCAGAGGCACGCTTTCCGGTTGCAGAACCGTCAGTAGCCGGGCCGCGCGGGGCCTGGTGGCGCTCTGAAGGACCTGAACGGTCGCGCAGCAACTGCTCCGTCTGGCCGACGACAATGGCGTCGGTCGCATACGGTTGGCGTGGCGCGGTTTGGCCCAGTGTCGCTGTACGTCGCTCATCTGCTCGTTCGCCGCTCGATCCCGGCAGGAGAAGAGGGACGACGGTCCGAATACTGAGTACGAAGCGCTAGTGCAAGCTGGAGCCGGCGACGATCGTAGGGCCGGCGTTCAGCACATGCACAATGTCGGTCGGGGTCCCCTCGCGATCTTCCCGGCCATGTCCCGCACCGGAATGGCGGGGGACAACAGGGGGAAGCCCGCCCGACGGCGCTGTGGAGCCGTCGGCCGTGCAGCCATTGCCGTAGGGAGGGAAGATGGGCCATGAGATGGTGCTATGGAGCGCTGCTGAGCGTGTTGTTGGTCGGCTCGGGCCTCGCGCTGGCCGCAGACGAGGTGACCGTGAAGCTGTCCGTCGGGCCGGAAGGCAAGTACGTAACCGGCCGATGGAACGGCGTGACGGCGACCATCACCAACCCCGGCGACGCCTTCAACGGAACCTTGCAGGTTGAGACCAGCGAGTTGACCGAGGCCGCCGAAGCTGCGCGCAAGCCGAGCTATGTGCAGTCCCTTGCCGTTGCTGTGCCGCACGGCGCCAGCCGCCATGACTTCGGAGTCCTGCTCCCGTGGCGCGCCGGGCCTCTCACCGTGCGGCTGATAGACGTCGGCCGAGGCATACTTCTCGAGCACAAGGAAAGCCTCGAACAGATTGGGCAACGGGCTTTCACTCTCTTTCTGGTGGTTACTCGGCGACCCGAGGCGTTTGCGGCGATAAGGGACGTCACGGACAAGGTGGTGATGGTTCCGCCCGACCGCGTGCCGGCGGACTCGCGGGTCCTTGACGCCGTCGACCGGATCATGCTGGACAACGTGCGTTTGGCCGACCTGTCTTCGGCGGCGAAGAAGGCGATCCGCCGGTGGGCGGGCTCGGGCGGAGCGCTACTACTCAGCGCACCGTTCCTGGAGATGAATGCCGCGTCCCCGGAGCTGACGCAGTTCACTTTGGTGCGGGTGACGGGGGGAAGCGCGAATGTGCCCGCACGAGGCGTCGATTGCCTGCTCGCGCCGTCCCAATTGCCCTCCGTAGGCGACTTGCGGGTGCTTCACTGCCAGACGCCGCCGGAGTACATCCTGGCGGTCGGGTCGGATTGCCCGATTGTGTTCCAACACCCGTATGAACGCGGGAGCGTGCGCGGGTTGACCACCGATCCTGCCTGGCTCAACTCCGGCGACGTGCGCGTGCAGATCGACTTCGCCCGGCGCTTCTGGACCAGGGCGATCGAGAATTCCGGCGTCTACACCAACCCAACGTGTGAAGGCCGTGCCACTGTCCCCGCTGCACTTACGCCCGACGAGAGCCGTCCGAATGGGATCCGCAACCCATTGAAGTGGTATCTGGTGATCTTCGTAGTGGTCGTCGGGCCGCTGAACTTCGCTGTATTGAGCCTCCTGAAGCGCAAGGAGTGGCTCGTATTCACGGCTCCCGCGGCGGTCATTGTCTTTTTGGCGGCCGCCGGCGTCCTGGGCCTCGCCTTGCACTCCCGGCACACCCAGTTGGCTTTCTCGACTATCAGCTTCTGCGATGCGAACACACCGGGCCTGGCCGTCACTCGCTACTTCGGCGTATCGTCTCCGGCGACGAGTCAGCACACTGTTACCCTCGACCGCGCCGACGCGACGCCCGAGGAATTCCGCCCCTCGGAGTACGAGGCGGCCCTCGCCAATGCCCCTGAGTTCGCCTGGAGCGGGCCGGATGCGCTGGTGGTCAAGTCATTCCTGGTGCCGCAGTGGAGCATGAGGGCCTTCGGCGACACCGACAGAGTGGATGAGGGAACGGTGGCCGGCGGATTGACAATCGGCCCGGACGGACTGACCGGGTCGGTCACGAACCACCTGCCGACGGCCCTGCGCGGCTGTTACCTGATCCACAAGTGGAACCACGTGGCGGTCGGAGACATCGCCCCGGGCCAGACCGTGCCGGTGACGCTGAAGCTGGGGCCGCCGTCGCTGTCCGAGTACAAGCTGTCGCGGACGCCCGCTCTCCTGGGCCTCGGCGGCTGGCTGGACAAGCATCTGTGGGAAGAGGATCTCAGCGACCGCAAGTGGGACCTCCTTCGTGAGGTCAGCAACCTCACCCCACGTCTCGGACAGCCCTTGCTGATCGGGTCGTGCGAAGCGCTGCAGAGCGCCCCGCGCCCGGCCGAGGCTGATTGCACGACCTTCGGCGAGCACCTGGTCGTCGCGCGTCTGCCGGTGAAAGCAGCCGGCCCGAATGTCACCGTGCCGTTGGGGGGCGCGATCATGGACGGCCGCGGCGACCTGTCTGATTGGATCACCGCGGCGACAGTCAAACAAGACATCCCCGAGGCGCCAGACGGTCTCTCTCGCCCGGTTGACTTCATGATCCCGACGGGGCAGGCGAATCTGCGCCACGTGCAGTTGGAGGTGCAAGGCTACCTCACCGCCGATCCGACTGCCGATCACGGCTCCGATGTACAACTGCAACTTTGGGACTGGCGGGCGGCCAAGTGGATCACGGCCAACTCCAAACTCAGCCGTAGCTTTCAGCAGGCGATCACCGAACCCAAGCGGTTCATCTTGATGCCAAGCGGGCTGGTGCGGGCGCGAGTGAACCGGGCCGGCTCCGCGGGCAGCTTTTACGACCGACCGGAAGTGACCTGGATCGATATCGCATATCAGGGAGAGGTGGTGCCGAGGTGATAACCATCGAGAACCTGACCATCAAGTATGAAGACTTGGTGGCGGTGCGGTCGCTGAACTTGCAGATCGACTCTGGATGGGTCTTCGGGCTGATCGGCCCCAACGGCGCGGGGAAGACCTCGGTCATCCGATGTCTGGCGGGATTGCTGGTCGCTGATGAGGGGCGGTGCACCGTCGATGGGGTTGCCGTCGGCGAGAACCCGGTGGCCGTGCGTCGGCGTCTGGGATACATGCCCGACTTCTTCGGCGTCTACGACAACTTGCGCGTGTGCGAGTACCTCGAGTTCTTCGGCCAGCTTTATGAGCTTGGGCCCGCACGCTTGCGTCGCCGCACAGATGAAGTCCTGGAGCTTACCGATCTGACGGTGAAGCGCGACGCCCTGGTGGGCGGCCTCAGCCGTGGCATGAAGCAGAGGCTATGCCTTGCCCGAGCGATGCTGCACGAACCCGGCACGCTGCTGCTCGATGAGCCCGCTTCCGGTGTCGATCCCGGCGGGCGCTACGAACTGCGCCAGATCATCCGCCGGCTCGGTGAAGCGGGCAAGACCGTGCTCGTGTCCTCGCACATCCTGCCGGAGCTGGCCGACATCTGCGACAGCATCGGCATCATGGAGAGCGGCAGATTGCTGGCCTCAGGGCCGTTAGCGGAGGTATCCGCCGCGTTGGGCAGCCGGAACACACTGACCTTGCGCATTCTCGACAACCGCGCCGCCGACGCGCCGGCCTTTCTCGCGGGCATGGAGGCGGCGGGCGACGTTCAGGTGCGCGGCGACGAAGTCGAGATGCAGCTTCCCGACAACGGCGAGGCGGTCGCCGAAGTCCTCACCCGTTTAGTGACGGGCGGCCTGCGGATCGCCCACGTGCATCAGGAAGAGAACGAGTTGGAGCGCCTGTATCTGAGACTCACTCACGGCGAGTTGGCGTAGTCCCGGGGCAGCCGGACTCGAGACTCTGCCGGCGATGCTGGAAGGGGTGCAAACGTGGCTGCGACATTGACCGTTCCACTAGTCCGCAAGGAATTGCGCCAGGTTCTGCGAGGTCACGCCGCCTTCGCCCTGCAGAACCTGTACCTGCTGGCCATTGGCATCATCGCAGTGGCCGAGTGCGGATCCCAGGGGCTTTTCGACTCACACGCAAGCTGGGAGGCCGGGGCGAGCGCGTTCTGGCTCGTTGTCCTCGTGCAGGCGGCGCTCGGTGCCGTGGTTGGCGCCACTCTGACTGCGTCGGCAGTGACTTCGGAACACGAACAGAAGACCTTCGACGTCCTCGCCAGCGCCCCGCTGACCGAGGAGAGGATCATCTGGGGGAAACTGCTGGCCGGGATCGTCGTTGGGGGCACGGTACTCCTCGTGTCTGCGCCCATCGCCGCCGCGTGTTTCCTGCTGGGCGGAATACCCCTCGCGGCAGCGCTTTGGGCCTACGTGTTGCTCTACGGCACACTCGTCCTGTCCACCGCGCTGGGGCTGTGCTGCTCGGTGCTGGTGAAACGAACCGCCGCCGCGGTTCCCCTGGCCGTGACCGGCAGTCTGGTCCTGGTTGGGCTGTTCGCGAGCTTTCAGGAGGAAGCCCCCGCCGTCACGGCGATCAGTCCGTGTGGCGCCGCCAACATGCTTGCCCACGGGCAGCCTGCACCGCTGTTCGGGCATGAACTCCCCGTATGGGTAGTGTCCCTGGCAATCTGGTCCCTGGCGACACTCGCTCTGACTCAGGCGGCCACCCAGTGCCTCAAGCATCCGCATTTGCGGCGGTTATGGCCGGTGCGATGGCGACTCGCTTTGCTGCTCATGGCGGTTGCGCTTCTGGCCGCAGGATCCCTGGGCATCGGGCCGCGCCCGGGCGGGAATGCTCCCCCGCCCAAGCCGGACGATATCGCGATCAACCTGGCCGGGTATCTCACCACGTGCGCGTACCTGCTGCTGGTGTTGATCCCGGTGTTCGCAGCCGGGCTGCCGACGCCACTGGACCGCCGCCGCCTTCTCCGCCAGCCGCTGCCGTCATCCTATCGCCTGTGGGAGCGGCTGTTCGGCCACTCAGTCGTATCGGGCGGCCGATACCTGCTCCTCTTGTTGGTAGCGTGCTTCGCGGTCACTGAGGCCGGCCTGTTCCTGTGGGGAAACGGCCTTGCAGGCCGATGGTCAGGATGCCTGGCTCTCGCTTTCGTCCCCGCGGCGGCCGCTATCTGGGCCTTCGGCATCCTGGGCCGCCTGGTGATGTACCTGCGCTGGCCCCGCACCGATGACGGACGCCGCTTCCTCTCGTTGGTGCTGACTGCGGCAGTGCTGCTGGCGCCGGTTGCCCTGTGCGCTATGATGTCACCTGGCAAGGCGGAGCCAACCGCGACCGTCGAGTTTATCGGCTCGGTGATGCCCAGCACCGGCATCATGGCAGCCTTTCCGACCCATGAAACGTCGTATGCCAGCGACTTCATGAAGAGCATCGTGACGGCAGTCCCTGGCCCCGTCATCACGGCGGTGTGGCAGGTCCTGCTGGGTTGCGTGCTGCTGGTACTCGAGGTCCCATTGAAGCGTCGATGGCGGAGAGTTAGGCAAGAGGCGGAGGGTCGAGCCTAATGCGGTAAACGAACTGGGCAGAGTCTTGGTATCCTCGGTTCCCGGCGACCCGCAGTCAGATCATCCCAGTCAACCTTGACGCGCTGCCTCACGAAGCGGCATGGAATCCGCAGGTATCCGCAGTCGGCGGGTGTCGCGCGTATTGCTGGCTCCGGCTATGAGTGCCGTACGTTCTCTTCTGTCAGTAACGGGTCGGAGCGTCAGACGGGCATCCTGTGCCGAGACGACACGCTGGTGAAGCTATCGTACGACACCGCCGGCCAGCGGGCAGTAATGCAGGATGTCTTGGGTGCGACGACCTGCGTCTGCGAGGCTGCAGAGCAGGTAGGTCGCGAAGGCCACATCGGGACTGCCCGGAGGGCATTTCAGAGGGCGTGGTAGAGGTGCAGGCACTCCGTGTCATGGCGGCGCGGGTCCGAATCTTGATTGTAGGTAGAGGTCCTCAAGAGGCCATCTTGAGGGGCTGCCAGTATTCGTCCCAGCGCTCGTTCAATGATAGGCAGCGCAGGTTGAGGATGGAGCCGGCACCC
>Ga0181520_10008561_pt1 | contig 14446 bp, 12 predicted proteins | sample PEATcosm2014_Bin_29_FD_132451 | JGI IMG/M metagenome (GOLD analysis project Ga0181520, IMG submission 132451) | Peatland microbial communities from MTU Mesocosm Facility, Houghton, MI, USA - PEATcosm2014_Bin02_30_metaG | ecosystem: Environmental > Terrestrial > Soil > Wetlands > Peat | place... | reverse complement strand
GCCCAGCGGCCGGCGCAGCTCCGAACCCAGGCCGCCGCCGACCGCCAGCGGAATGCCGGCCAGCAGCGCGGCCATGGTGGTCATCATGATGGGACGGAAACGCATCATGCTGGCCTCGTAAACTGCTTCCGTCGAATCCTTGCCGTGCTTGCGCTCGGCCTCCAGCGCGAAGTCCACAATCAGAATGCCGTTTTTCTTCACGATTCCGATGAGCAGGATGATGCCGATAATTCCCACGACATTAAGATCCTGGCGGAAAACCATGAGCGCGAGCAAGGCGCCCACGCCGGCCGAGGGCAGCGTGGAAATAATGGTTATCGGATGAATGAAGCTCTCATAAAGGATGCCGAGCACGATGTAGACAGCGACTAGAGCGGCAAGAATGAGCAGCGGCTCGTTGGAGAGAGAATTTTGGAACGACGCAGCAGTGCCCTGAAAACCGGACTGCAGGCTGGCAGGGAAGTTAAGCTTCTTTGCCAATTTGTCAATGTCGCTGATCGCCGTTCCCAATGAAGCGTTGGGCGCGAGATTAAATGAGACCGTGACCGAAGGGAACTGTCCCTGGTGATTGATGGAAAGTGCCTCGGTGACGTTATTCACCTGGGTGAAGGCGCTGAGCGGAATGGCATTCGCGCCCGCCGCGGATGAGTTTGAAGTCAGCGAGACGCCCGGCGCCGTGCCCCCGGCGAGAACCGTGGCCGGCGCGTTGACAGCCTGCGAGGACGGCGTGTAGCGCACCGAGGTGGTGAGCGCGTTCGATCCCGCCGAAGCCGAAGCGGAAGAGGAAAACGATGTGGCGGCGCCAGCGCCGGTCGCCCCCGACGATGCGTTCGACTGAATGTAGAGGTCGCTCAGCTTCTTCGGATCGAGTTGCCACTCGGGCTGGGCTTCCAGAATCACATGATATTGATTGAGCTGCGTATAGAGAGTGCTGATTTCGCGCTGCCCGTATGCGTCGTAGAGCGTATTGTCGATGGTGGTCGGCGCAATGCCGAGCCGGGACGCCGTCACTCGGTCGATCGCGAGCTGGATTGCGCGCGCGCCGGTCTGCTGGTCCGTGGCTACATCTTCAAGCTCGGGCAGTTTCTTCAACTGCGCCACGAATTGGTTGCTCCACTCATTTAACTCGTCCGTGTCGGGATCCTCGAGCGTGTACTGGTACTGGGTGCGGCTGACGCGGTCGTCCACCGTGATGTCCTGCACCGGCTGCATATAGAGGTGCATGCCGTGCACCTGGGCCAAATTCGTCTGCAGCCGGCGGATGACGTCGGATGCGCCGACGCGCTGATTGATTGGCTTCAGGTTGATCGAGATGCGGCCGCTGTTCAGGGTGGTATTGATGCCGTCGGCGCCGATGAACGAAGACAGGCTCTCGACGGCGGGGTCTTTCAGGATGATCGTCGCCAATTCCTGCTGTTTCTCGCTCATGGCGTCGAATGAGATGGATTGCGATGCCTGCGAGATGCCCTGAATCACGCCGGTATCCTGCACCGGGAAGAATCCCTTGGGAATCACGATGTAGAGGACGATGGTCAATATGAGTGTGGCCACCGCTACCAGGAGGGTGACGGTCTGGTGACGCAGAACGACGCGCAGCGTGCGCCCATAAAAAGCAATCAGCCTGTTTACTGCTCGTTCCGAGGCCTGGTGGAAGCGGCTCTCCTGGTCTCTGGGAACGTGGCGCAGGATGCGCGAGCACATCATGGGCGTTAAAGTGAGCGCAACCACCGCCGAAATGACGATGGTGACGGCCAGCGTGACCGCGAACTCGCGGAACAGCCGGCCCACCACATCGCCCATAAACAGGAGCGGGATGAGCACGGCGATGAGCGAAACAGTCAGCGACACGATGGTGAAACCGATCTGGCCGGCGCCGGTCAGCGCGGCTTCCATCGGGGGCATGCCTTCTTCAAGAAAGCGGGTGATGTTTTCGATCATCACGATGGCGTCGTCGACCACAAAACCGGTGGAGATGGTGAGCGCCATGAGAGAGAGATTGTCGAGCGAGTAGCCGAGCAGGTACATCACGGCAAGGGTACCGATGAGCGACAGCGGCACGGCCACGGCGGGAATGATGGTGGCCCGCCAGCTGCGCAGAAAGAGAAAAATGACCATCACAACCAGCACGACCGTCAGCAACAGCTCAAACTCTACGTCATGGACTGAGGCTTGAATGCTCGTGGTCATGTCGGTCAACGTCGTGACCTTGATGCCCGCGGGCAGGTTTGACTCCAGTTGCGGCAGAACCTTCTGGATGGCGTCGACAACGGTGATGGTGTTGGCGCCGGGTTGGCGCTGGATATTCAGAATTACCGCCGGCGTCAGATTCATCCAGGCGGCCTGCTTGGTGTTCTCCACGCCATTGACCACGTTGGCGACATCTTTGACAAAGACCGGCGCGCCATTGCTGTACGCGACGACGACGTTGCCGTAGTCGTTGGCGGTGCTGATCTGGTCGTTGGCGTCGATCTGGTAGTCCTGGCGCGGGCCGTCGAAGTTGCCCTTGGCGGAGTTGACGCTGGCTTGCGTCAAGGCCGTACGCATATCCTCCATGTTCAAGCCGTGGGACGACAACGCAACCGGGTTCACCTGGATGCGGACCGCGGGCTTCTGGCCGCCGCTGATCGAGACCAGCCCCACTCCAGTCAACTGCGAGAGCTTGGGCGCCAGGCGCGTGTCGACCATGTCCTCAACCTGAGAAAGCGGCAGGTTGTCGGAGGTAATCGCCAGCGTCAGGACCGGTGCATCCGCGGGATTGGTCTTGGTGTATACCGGCGGGACGGGCAAATCGGATGGAAGGAATGTCGAGCCGCCGTTGATCGAGGACTGCACCTCTTCCTCGGCGACATCGAGCGTAAGCGAGAGGCTGAACTGCAGAACGATGACCGACACGCCGCCCGCGCTGGTCGAAGTCATCTGGCTCAAACCCTGCATCTGGCCAAACTGGCGCTCGAGAGGCGCCGTGATGGTCATCGCCGTGACGTCCGGGCTGGCTCCGGGATAGAAAGTGACCACCTGAATTGTCGGGTAGTCCACCTCCGGCAGCGCCGACATAGGCAACTGAAAATAGGAAACCAGGCCTGCCAGCAGAATTGCGGCCATCAGCAGCGAGGTAGCGACCGGCCGCAGGATGAATGGCCGAGATGGGCTCATGGAGCGTCCTCGGTGGTGTCGGACGATGTGGCCGGAATCGTAACCTTCGAGAGAACAATGGGCGATCCGTTGGTCAACTTTTGAAAGCTGCTGTTGGCCACAACGTCTCCCGGCTTGATACCTGTCACCGCAGTGTTTCCTTTATCCGAGATTCCCGATTTCACGGTTCTCTGGACAGCTTTGTTGCTTTGGATGAGATAAACAAAGTCCGCGGCGCCATTGTGCTGGACTGCCGAGGAAGGAATCAGGGTCTGGTTATCGAGCGTCTTCACAAGCAGGCGTGTGTTGACAAACTGGTTGGGGAAAAGCAGGCCGTTCGAGTTGTCGAATTGTGCGCGCAGTTTCACGGTCCCGGTAACCGTGTCGATCAGGTTGTCGACGGTGATCAATTTCCCTTTTGCCAGTTGCGTTTGCTGTGTGCGGTCATAGGCGTCCACCTCCAGTGCCTTGCCGCCCCGCATCTGTTGCATCACCTGGGGCAGGCTGTCCTCGGCCAGTGTGAAAATCACGGTGATGGGATGAATCTGCGCAACCACGACAAGCGGGGTACTGGAGTTCGCTGTCACCAGATTGCCAGGATCAACCTGGCGTAAGCCGACCCGCCCGTTGATGGGCGACATAATGTGGCAGAAGCCCACTTGCACCTGGTAATATTGGACAGTGCCCTGGTCATTTTGCACCGTGCCCTGATCCTGGAGCACGATTTTTTCCTGGTCCTCCAGAGTCTGGCGGGGAATGGCATTCTTGGCCCACGCATCCTGATAGCGCGTCAGATCCATCTGTGCTTCGCCCAGCAGGTTCTGGTCGCGATTCAGGGTGCCCTGCGCCTGGGCAAGCTGCGCCTCGTAGGGCCGGGAATCGATATCGATCAATGGATCGCCTTTGCGAACATCCTGCCCTTCGCGGTAATGGACAGCCGTGATAACACCCGTCACTTGCGCAGTGATGGAGTCGGTGTACGTGGGTGTCACCGTCCCGATGGCGTTGAGATAAACGCCGATGCTGCCTTTGGTTGCGGTGGCGACGGTAACCGGCACTGTCCCGCCTGCAGCCCCGCCGCGCCCGCCTCCCGCGGCAGGGGTTGAGCTTGTGCTGTGCTGTTTCCACACCCACACAAACAGGAGCGCGAAAAGCACAAGAATGATGACCCAAATCCAGCGGTGGCGGCGTTTTTTTGTTGGTTCCGCGGGCGGTTGCCCAGGATCAGAATTTGAAACAGACAAAGGTTGGTCCATCGCCTTCTTCTTTTCTTATGTCCGGTGACGAGCATTCAGTTTGACAGGGACATTTTCTCATATTCGAACTGGTGGCCGGGACGCACGAACCGTCCCGCTGGCGCCACGTGTTCCGGAATGATACGAAGCGTACGCGCGTGAGCCGTCGCCACTGGGTTTCAGGGTGGGCAATGGCAATCGGATTTCAGCAAGGCGCAGATCAACGTGCCGCGCGCACGAGCACGTTATTGCACGGACGAATGAGGACGGCGAAAAGTTGCATGAAGGCTCGAGATGTGAAATAACTCTCCCATTCCTGACCGTCTGGCCTCGTGAAGCAGGTTCGTACCGCTGCTTCAATTGGCATTGGATGCTTGCAACGGTCGATCAGCGATTCTCAAAGGGTGAGAAAAATCGCACCATCTTCCATGGCCAGTTCAAGGCCAGCCGTCTTTGCCGCTTCCTGTAAAGCCGCGCCCAGCATCACCACCGGGTCCGGGCTCACATCAAGCCGGCGCATGAGACCCTCGCCTTTCTTCGTGCCCGCAGAGAGGGTGATCTTCAAGCCACGGCGCTTGCATCGCACCGCGGTGCCATCCTCAAGTTTGGTGTTCATCGGCTTGATGTAGGCGTCGATGTAGTGAACGCCGACGCCGGACTTATCTTCGGTCTTCGGGGGAAGCTTGTTTTCCGCATCCGGATTCACATCACAAAGTTTGACTTTCACGCTGCGCTCCCACGGTCCGATTCTTAGAGGGTTCGATTCCTTTTGCTTCGAGAAACTCGTCGATGACTTTTCTGAATGCACGAATGTGATCGGGCGTGCTGCCACAGCAGGCGCCGATGATGTTCGTGCCCGCCTCAAGCAGCGGCAGCATACCCTTCACCATCTGCTCCGGCGTCTCGTCGTACAGAATTTTCATATTCACCAGCCGGGGCTTTCCCCCGTTTGGCTGCACCATCATCGGCAGACTGGTCGCGCTCTTGTATCGTTCCACCGCCAGGAGCGCGTGCGGCATATCCATTCCCGTGCCGCAGTTCAGCGCGACAATATGCGCGCCGTGCTCCTCCATGAATTCGGCAGCGCGTTCCGGCTCAATGCCCATCATGGTGCGGAAAGTCGATCCGTCGAGCGTTACGTCGTAGGCCATCGATCCGATGATGCTCTTCGCGCCGGCTTGCTGCGCCGCTTCGATGCCGATCAGCAACTCCTCCAGCGATGTCTGCGTCTCCACGATGATCGCGTCAGCGCCGCCCTCGACCAGTGCAGCCGCCTGCTCTTCGAAAGCGCTGCGAACCTGGGCTTCAGTGAAGTCGCCAAACGGCTCAAGCAGCCCCCCGAAGGGACCAATGTCCCCGAGCACGTATCCCTCTTTGCTGCCAAATGCCTGCCGCGCGATCTCTACGGCTGCCTTGTTGACCTCGGTCACATGCTCCGATTCGCCATGCCGGTTGAGCATGATGCGCGAGCCGCCAAAAGTATTGGTAATGATGCAGTCGGAGCCGGCTTCGGCGTAGCGGCGCTGGATGGCGAGCACGCGCTCCGGGTGCGTTAGATTCCAGGCCTCACCGCAGTTGCCCTGTTCCAAACCGGCAATCATCAACTGGGTGCCCATCGCTCCATCGCCGAGCAAAGGCCGCTCCACGGCAGCCTCGTGCAATAGCTTTTTCATGAGGTCGCAGTCTCCTCGCTCAATTCTTTTTGCACCAGAGCGAAGTGGATGGTTTCGAAAACCAGGCCCCATTTATGATTGCGGCTCGATGCTTCGCAATAGCAGCCGGCGGCGTTCGGTTCGCGCCGCCAGGCGAGGATCGAGTTGAGGCGCTGTCCAATCAGAGGCTTCTCGCTTTGGATATCGGCCATCAGGCTTTCTGAATCCTCGACGTACTTGCACATCGCCACGTAGCCGGTATCGCTCGGGGCAGGGCCACAACTTTGTTCGAGAATCGGATAACCCTCGGCGCGCGGCCCCAGCTTTACGTTATAGATGAAGGCCAGCGGACGGCCCATATTCGTGCAAGTCGTCCCGTCATAGCGGAACGTAACGTCGATCGATCCGTCGGGGCTCGGCCGCATCGCAAGCCGCTCCTCGGACCAGCGTTGCAAGGCCCTCCGATTCACGGCGTATTGCGCATTGGAATCCAATATCTTGATTCGTACCGGCAGTCGTTCGCCGGTTGGCTGCGGAGCTCGCTTGTGGGGCGCGCGCCTGTACTGGCACGGCCCAAACGAGCAGCTTTCGCACGGAACAAGGCTGGTCAGCCGCTGCAGGCGCTCTGTGTGACGAGTCACGCCGAAAACCGCAAGTTGGGCCATCTTGGGGCGCAACATTCCTGAGTCGAATACATCCAGGCGGGAAGGGAACTGCTCGCATCGCGTTTTCTTAATCAATTCCAGAAGGCGCGGCTGTTCCGCTACGTCCCAGTCGGGATAGCCGGGGCTGGAGTGAGGCAGTACAGTCATGCCTCGCTGCTCTGCCCAATCGCAAAGACGGGCCCCGGCGATTGTCGTCAGATGCTCAACCACTGCCGAGGCAAACACCTCGAGGAAGAAGTATTCGTCGGGCCGCTCTTCGCTCCAGCAACGCCGGGCCTCTTCCTCGGCTTCAGGGCCCGCGCCGACGGCAACCAAAATCGCGCTGTGCGCCCCGGCTTGCGCGAGCGCGTCACGCAGGGGCCTGCTGTTGAAGAGGACGCCGTCAATGCGGATCGCGTCGGCTCGTGCAGGGTCGGCCGGGGTCGCATCGTCGTCGAATTCCACGCTCTCCGCCTGCCGCGCATAAAACCACGGCCGGCCATTGTTCGCATACCAATCGCGCGCCCAATCCGCCAATTCGCGGGCGCGGCCTTCGAGCACCCAGCCGCGAGGGTAGCCGAGCAACCGCGTATACTCCTGCGGCGATACGTCCACGGCCGCCAGCGTGTCCGCAATCTCGATAGCTTCGGCTACCTGGCGCATGAAATCTGCTCCACGGCTTTAAACTGACAGCCCTCCACGAAGAAGTCGAAGAAGTTTGGGTGCGTTTCCAAGCGGCAGTGTTGCACTTTTTTTACCAGCTCTTCGAGTTCCTGGCGTTTTGATTTCGACAGCAAAGCGATCGTCGCGCCTTCAATCGCGAGATTGCCGGCGCGGACGAATTTCTCCGGCGCGAGGTTGGGCACGAGCCCGATCCGCTTCGAGGCTTCCACGTTGATGTGCCGCCCGAAGCCACCGGCAAGGTAAAACATGTCGACATCGTCGAAGTCGATGCCGTATGTGTTGAAGACGACTTGAATCCCCGCCACATTAGCGCCCTTGGCCTGAGCCAGCTCATTCACGTCGCTCTCGAGGAGATAGACATCGCCGTTTTCACCATGGCTGAGATCGATGCGATGCACGCCGTCCTCGAATCGCCCTCGCTCGTTCATGCGGCCGGTGCGGAGCAACTCGCTCAGCAAATCGACCAGGCCTGACCCGCAAATCCCCTCCGGCGCCCCGTCGCCGATGACGCGAATCTGGAATTTTCCATCCTCGCCGATCGCCACTTCTTCAATGGCGCCGTCCAGGGCGGGCATGCCGCATGCAATGGCTCCGCCTTCGAAAGCCGGCCCCGCCGGGCACGACGCGGCGAGAATCCGATCCTTGTTGCCGACGACGAGTTCAGTGTTGGTGCCGATGTCCATGATCGCGACGAGCCGCTCCTCGTGCGCCAGATCCGCGGCCAGCATACACGCGGCGGCATCGGCTCCCACGTGTCCGCTGATGATGGGGGCTCCATACACGCGAGCTTTGGGATGAATCGGCAAGAGGCTGCGCAGGCCGGATTCGACGAGGCTCGTCGTGATGCGCTTGCCGTCGGCCAATTCAATCTCCGTAATCGACCGGTACGGAGTCTGGCCGATCGAATACACGTTCTGCCGGAAGAAAAGATCGCGCATGGTGGAGTTGCCAACCACCACCATCTCGTAGATCGTCTTCGGATCGATGGGGAATTTCTCGATCGCATGGCTCAGGTATCCGGCCAGCGTCCGCATCAACAATCTTCCCGGATGACTGGTGTCGTAAGCGATGCGCGACATAATCTCAGAGCCGGCGAAGCGCTGTGGATTCTCAAACGATGTGTCCGCAATCAACTCTCCGCTTTCGAGATCCATCAGGCGCACCACCACGGTCGTCGTTCCCAGGTCCATGGCGATGCCGTGAATCGGCCCGGTAGATCGTTCGACTTCGATTCCATCAATCAGGATGCGGTCGCCGTCACGCGTAACGGCGGGATCGAGTTTGAGCGCCTGGCCGCTTGCAGGCAGTCCATACGCCTGCCGCTCGATCCGCATGTGTCCTCGGCGCATGGTGTGGCAGCGGACAAGTTCGCCTGAGACCTGGCCGCTTGAGACACGGCCAGTGGGGCCGGTGACAAATGTCTGGCAGGAGAGGCGAAAGTTTCCCTTCAGATGACACTCCGCCTCCGTCATCGGAGACAGGGCACCCATGCCCTCGGCGACCTCGACCATGCATTCCTTGCATTTGCCTTGCTTGCGGCACGAGGTGGGAACGTCGATGCCCATGGCTTCAGCTTGATCGAACAGAGAGATGCCCGGGTCGGCCTCGGTCGACTGTCCGTTGATGATTAGAGTGACGGCCATTTTGGGGAGGTACCTACCATCCCTTCGCCTCGAGCTCCGCTTTCAGCGCCTCTGCCACATCCTGCGCGGAACCCTCGCGCTCCTGTTCATCGCTCCACTTCCATTGCGCAAGGTAGTCGTCTGCGTCCTGCAACCCACGCGTCGCGGCGAGGCGATCGATGTGCTCCATGAATCGACCATCCAACTGCACGGTCACATCGTCGATCCCGTCGCCGGCCTTGATCTGAGTCGGGACTTCCTGCCAGTAAAGGATCTTGTAAGTGGCCATTTGGGTCACACGTGTCCTGACAGCCGCAGGAACAAATCCACGGCAGCGGAAGCATTGGCTCCGTATCCGTCGGCGCCAATCTCGTCGGCAAACATCTGACTGATGGGAGCGCCGCCCACCGCCATCTTGATCTCAGAATGGCCCGCCGCGCGGAATCCCTCGATCACGGTCTTCATGTACATCATGGTCGTTGTCAGCAGCGCGCTCATGCCGACGATGTTCGGCTTGCACTTCTCGGCGGCGGCCATGAACTTATCGACACTCTGATCCACGCCGATGTCGTGAACTTCAAAACCTGCGCCTTCGGCCATCATGCCGACAAGGTTCTTGCCGATATCGTGCAAATCGCCGCGGACTGTGCCCATCAGCAGCACGCCTTTCGGCTTTGTCCCGCCGTCCTTCGATGTCAGCAAAGGCTTCAACACGGCCATGCCCGCTTTCATCGCTCGCGCCGCAATCAGAACCTCCGGCACATAGAGCACGTTGTGCTTGAAGTCCTCGCCCACAACGCTCATGCCGGCGATCAGTCCATCGGTCAGCACCTCCTGCGCGGAACGGCCCTCGGCCAAAGCTTCTTTGGTCAGCCGCTCCACCTCGTTGGCGTTTCCTTCGTACAGGTGCTGGTTCATCAAGGCATAATCGGGCATCGAATCGTATCCTCAGCGAGCACTCGCCACCGCTCCGGCGGCGCGTTTGGAGTTGAATTCTTCAAGTGCTTCAAGCATGGCCAGAATATTTTCGCGCGGCATTCCGGGGCTGGCGCCGCCGCCAACGGAGAGAATGATTCCCTCACCGCCGGAACCCTCGAGCACTTCGAGAGTCTCATCCTTCACTTCCTCAGGCGTTCCGCGAACGGCTACTTCCAGCGGATTTACGTTGCCCATCAGGCACATGCGGTCGCCTACGCGCCGTTTGACCTCGGTGATGTGCCGCTGCTTGCCCCAGTTGAGCACGTTGAATCCAGTGTCGGGCAGGTGGTCAAGGCAGGCGTCCACTTCGGCGTCGTTGTGATACAGCTTCACCCAATCCGCCGGAAACGCGTCGCAGATTCGCTTCAAATAAGGATGCGCGAATTCCAGGTAATGCTCCTCGTTTACGAACCCCACAATGTCGTCGAGGATGAAGATGCTCTCCACCGTATCGCCCATCACCTTCTGCTGCGCCTTCAACCAGTCGATGATCACCCGCGTGCACAGGTCGAGCAGTTTATGCGCACCCTTGGGGTCTTCGACCAGATCGATCATGAATTCCGTCGTTCCGCGCACGAATCCTGCGGTGCACATCGGTCCGCGCGAGGTCACCATGGGCAGAATGTATCCGGCGTCCAGAATCCGCTGGCGCGCCATCCCGATGCGGTGCAGGGTAAGGCCCGCAAATCCGTCGGCCTCGACTTCATATTCGGGGAAGCTGTCGATATCCTCCAGGCGGTAAAGCGTGTGGTACTCGCTGGGGGTATTGTCCTGCCAGAACTTGATCTTGGCTCCCAGCACCGAGGGCTCCGCCGCCATCCCGTATTCCATCCACCACGAGGGGATGAAGATGATGTCGGGGAATTCGCGCATGATCTTCAAATTCGATTGAAACCAGAGCTCAGGATCCAGAAAATAGTCCAGGTGCTTGATTCCAAGGTACCCAGGAATCCATGGGCTATCGACGATCAGCGCCATCGGGATCTTGTCCAGCTTTTCGCGCCGCACTGCCCGCTTGAATATTTCCCACTGTTCCGGCCGCATACTTTTCCTCTCGATCACATTTCGTGATCCATTTCCTGACCAGCTCTATGCCCGCATGAGCGACCTCCTCGCCATCCGTCTTGCCCCAGGGAAAAATCCAATTCCTCGCGTTGGACGGAGCTCCGATCGCACGCTCAAACAGCACAGATCACGCAGCCCGCGCAAACCTAAGTGCAATCCTTCTTATCATATAGGATTTTGTTCGACTGTCGTACTAATTACGCTCACATAATCATAATGTAAGCACGACGGAAGGCACAAGAGAGTTTGAGATTTCGACCGAAAGGCTGCCAGCCGGCCAGGCAACGAATGCGAAGGGGCAGAATTCGAGGGGACTATTGGCGAGGGGGTTGTCTACAAAATTCATCCCTGAACAATGCGTGTTGAGGATGTTCGGTATCCCTCGCTGGCAAGATGCTTCCCCATCTGTTCGTACATCGAGTCGTCGTGCGGCTGCCAGGTGCCAAGACCGTCGACATAGCGGTTGTACATGCAGAAGGCAGCGGCGATCAGCACCGTATCGTGAATCTCTTTGTCTGTCGCGCCCAGCTTCCGCGCAGCTTCGACATCCTGCTCCGTTACATTCTTGCCGCCTTGCTGGACCTTTCCCGCGATGACGAGAAGACGTTTCAGCTTTTCTGAGATCGGCGCCATCTCGAAGCCGGTCTTTACAAGCTTGACGGTATCGCTTTCGCCCATGTGAGATGCCGCCGCTGCGCCATGGCTCGCCTGGCAGAAGTAACAATCGTTGAGAGACGAGACATAGGTCGCGATCAGCTCGCGCTCGCCGGGCGTAAGGCTGCTGGGTTCGTGAAGCAGGATGTGCGCCAACTCGCGCATGGGCTTGGCGGTTTCAGGACGGAAGGCGAAACCCGCGGATATTCCTGGCAACTTTTCAGGCAAATTGATGTGGGCCATCTTCAGTCCCCTCGCATCTCAGGTTATTGCTGCGGCAGATATTCCTTGCTCATGCTTACATAGCCCTCTTTCGCGGTTTTCTTACCGCGCTGGCGATAGAGTTCCTCGTCTTTGGGCTGCCAGGTCGCAAGTCCGTCGACATAGCGGTTGTACATGCAGAATGCCGCCGCGATCAGCACTGCATCGTGAATCTCGACGTCGCTTGCTCCGGCCCTGCGCGCCTCTTCAACATCGCTCGCGGTCACGTGCTTGCCGCCCTTTTGCACTTTTCCCGCAATGACGAGAAGGGCCTTGAGCTTTTCAGAGATATCGGCATGCTTGAAGTCCGCCTTCACGCGACGCACCAGCTCTTCGTCGTCATTCAAATGCGCGGAGGCAATGGCGCCATGCACCGTCTGGCAGAAGTAACAATCGTTGAGTGACGAAACATAGGTCGCAATCAACTCGCGTTCACCCGGCGTGAGGGAGTTGGGCGCGTGCAATAACGCCTCCGCAAGCTCGTTGAGAGGTTTCGCTGTTTCGGGCCGGAAAGCCATCGGGCCGCGAATGCCGTGCAAACCTTCAGGAAGACGAATATGTGGCATGGGTGCTGTCAGCTCCTTTCATGGACGAGGCCGTTAGTTTGGCGGGCTGCGAGAAATCTGCGCGCCGGTATCCCGCAAAGCACAGTTACGACACCCACCAAAGCCGGAATCGGATCATGCATGAGAATGAGACTCGCGATCGCGAGGCAACAGACTATGAATATGACAGGCGCGAGAGGAAACCACCAGCCCCTTACAGGCTCGCGCGTCCTGAACAATGTGGACGCGGTGAGCGCGAGAAACAGAACTGCGGAGAAAATGATATAGGCCAGGACGCGGTCGAATGCTCCGAGCAGAAGCACGGCGAGGGCAAGGCCGGTCTGGAGCAGGATCGCATTCGCCGGCGTGCCAAAGCGCTTGCTCAGCCTGCCGAACGCCGGAAAAAAGGAGCCCGCCTGAGCCATGGCATAGAAGACGCGCGGGGCAGCCATGCTGAGTGCCGCCATCCCGCCGCAGACACAAATGAGTACGCAGATGGAAAGTATGCGCGCGCCCGTAGCGCCAAACAGGGCCTCGCCGAATTGCGCAACGAAGGCGGTATTCGACGTCAGCTTGTCGATGGGCAGAACGCTGAGAAAAGCGGCGCTCAGGAGCAGATAGACGGCCGTTACAAGCGAGACGCCGCCAACATAGGCCAAAGGTAGATTGCGTTTTGGATCGCGGACTTCCCCCGCGATCTTTCCGGCCTCCCACCATCCGCCAAAGCTGAAAAACGCACTGACAACCCCGCCGGCGATCGCTGGAAAGAGTGCGTCGGAACCAGGCCGGCGTTCCGCCAAAGGAAGAAGGTTTCTGACGTGCGCGTGCCCTGAAACAATCGCCCAGCCTACCAATGAGAAAAGTACGCCGAGCTTGAGGATGTTGACAAAGGACATTACAGCGCCGCTCAAGCGCGTGCCCAGAATATTCACAATCGCGAATACACAAAGGAGGAATGCGGGAACCACCGCCAGCGCTCTACTGCCGAGCGGCAAGACCTGCGATACATAGGCCACCGAGCCCATTGCCAACGCCGCAGCAACTCCCGGGTACATCACGAGCGAGCTCATCCAGCCATAAAGAAAAGCGATCTGCTCGCCGTATCCAGCGCGGAGATAAACGAACTCGCCTCCGGATTGGGGGAACCTGATGGCAAGTTCGGAGTAGCAGAGGGCCCCGCTCATGGTCATCAGTGCCATTCCAAGCCAGACCAGGCCAAGCAACAGCGGCGAACCGAGCGATTTCGCCATTGCCGCTGGCGTGAGAAAGATGCCGAGCGCGATGGATTCGCCGGTAACGAGGGCGATGACAGCCACCAGGCCAAGTTTCCTCTGCTCACTCGCCACGTCGTGTATGCTATGTCGCCCATTGCCGCTGCGCATCCACCGAAAGGATGAGGGTCTGGCCTAGTCTGCGATCGCATGCTTTGGAAAGACACAGTTTGTCTCCTTCCAATGGTGGAGAGTTACGTCCATCGCCTGACCGAAGACAGCGGCGATCCCCTTCTTTAGAGTTGATTTCCGCAGCCTTCCCCAAGGTCTATCAGGTCTTGAACTTGGCCAGCTGAGTTCCTTCGGCATTTTGACTACCAACTTAAAACAATGGGGTCTTCTCGATGAGTCAACACTTTTCTGCGCGGTTTCTTCCCCTACTCTCGGTTCTCGCAATGCTTGCGGGCATCGCCGACGCCCAGGTTCCTACAGGCAATATTAACGGCATTGTGACCGACCCCAAAGATGCGATCGTCATTGGCGCGCGAGTCGATGCAGTGAGCACAACCCAGGGTGTTTCACGCAGCACGGTAACGAATGGCAGTGGCCGCTATGACTTACCCGATCTTCCTGCCGGAAGTTACGATCTGGAGATCGAGCAATCGGGATTTGCCACGAGCGAATTCAAGGGCATCGTGATTGAGGCGGGCCGAAGCTCGACCGTTGACGCCAAGCTGCGAATCGCCAGCTCCGGAACAACCGT
>Ga0181520_10008560_pt1 | contig 14446 bp, 15 predicted proteins | sample PEATcosm2014_Bin_29_FD_132451 | JGI IMG/M metagenome (GOLD analysis project Ga0181520, IMG submission 132451) | Peatland microbial communities from MTU Mesocosm Facility, Houghton, MI, USA - PEATcosm2014_Bin02_30_metaG | ecosystem: Environmental > Terrestrial > Soil > Wetlands > Peat | place... | reverse complement strand
TTTATATGCTCAACAAATTATCCTTTGGTAAAAGTAAAAAATTCAAATCTTCCCCCCAAAAAGGCAGGTTTATAGTTATTGACGGCACTGACGGCACTGGCAAGGCCACACAAACTAAATTGCTTGTAGAAGAGTTAAAAAAGAACGGATATCCTTTGGAGATGACGGACTTTCCGCAGTACGGCACAAAATCCGCGGGGCTTATTGAAGAATATTTAAACGGAAAATACGGGCAGGTTGGACCCGAAGCCGCGTCTATCTTTTACGCGATTGACAGGTTTGACGCCAGCTTTAAAATCCGCAATTGGCTAAACGAAGGGAAAATCGTAATTTCCAATCGCTATGTTACGGCCAACGCCGGACACCAGGGAGGCAAAATTGCCGATGATTTGGACCGGCTGAAGTTTTTTAAATGGCTGGACAATCTTGAATACAACATTTTTGGCATCCCCAAACCCGACTTAAATATCATTTTGCACGTGCCGGCGGAAGTGGCGCAGAAATTGGTGGATTTAAAATCGGCTGATGAAAGAAAATACGCCAACGGTAAAAAGCGCGACCTGCATGAGGCCGACCTCAATCATTTAAAAAACGCGGAAAAAGTTTACTTGCAAATCGCCAAACTTTTCCCCAACACCAAACTGGTGGAATGCATGGCCGGCAAGGAGCTGATGTCCCCCGAACAAATCCACAACAAAGTCTGGGAGCTGGTCAGGAGGATAGCTTTAAAAGATATAAAGCCAAGAACATGAAAATATATCTGGCAAACTCCCTAACCCATGCCCCCGAAGAATACAAATCGGAAATGGCAAAGCTTAGGTCAAAATTAAGCCAAGATCACGAAGTTTCAGAATATTTGGGTTTGATTAATGGTAATGCCGAGGCCGTTTTTAGGCATGACATTGGTTGCGTAAAAAATTGCGATCTGCTTTTGGCGGAAGTCTCATATCCTTCCACCGGTTTGGGATTTGAAATCGCGACGGGATTAAATTTAGGAAAAAAAGTTTTGGCAGTAGCTCAAAAAGACGCCAAAGTTACCCGTATGATTCTGGGCATACAAGATCCAAATTTTAAAATCATACGCTATGCGTCAGTTGGCGATATCTTAATTTTTTTGAAACAATATTTATGATTATTCTTGGCCCGGTGGCAGTGGCGGACAATTTGGTTATCGGCAGCGACAATGAACTGCCCTGGTATTTTCCCGAAGACCTCAAGCGGTTTAAGGAAATCACTTTGGGCAAGACTGTGGTCATGGGCAGAAAGACCTACGATTCCATAGTCAAGCGCCTGGGCAAGCCCCTGCCGGGGCGGAAAAATGTGGTTATTACAAGGCAGGCCGACTATAAAGTGCCCCAGGGAGTGTTGGTGTTCGGCAGCCTGGAGCAGGCTTTTGAAGCTTTGAAAAATGAAGATTTATATATTATCGGCGGCGAGCAGATTTTTAAGCTCGCTTTGCCTTATGCCGAAAAAATGTATATGACCCATATCCACGGCAATTATCCGGGCGACGCATATTTTGTAAAAATCGATTGGAGCCAGTGGGATAAAATCCAGGAAGAAAGAAATTTTAAATTTGCTTTTGCCGTATACCAAAAGAAAAAGTGATTTGACCAGCCTTAATACCGGTCAAGGCAGTCCTTAAATTTGTAATTAACCCTAATTATTTAAAATTATGATGGTTGAACATCGGTCCGAGCAAAAGGATGTGGAATCCCAGAAAGAAATTGCTAAAAAAATGGCAATAGACGCTTTGGTGGAGTTAAACAGGAATTATAACGATGTTGTACCGACAAACAGGGAACAGCCTGCCGACAAACCTTCAAAGCTATCCGCCACTTTTTTTTTCGGGGTCCAGACGATTTTGCTGCAAATCGTAAGGAAAAAAATTATCTCCAAACAGAAATGCGAGCTGCTTTTGCATTCGGTGCACAGGATTGGGGAATTGCTGGCCGCCAGGGAAAAAATTCAATTTATAGACAAGCCCGACGACCATTTGGATAAAGCGCCGGAACATCTTAGGGAAGCATTCCGGAAAGCCCGAAGCCAGGCGCTGATTGATTTGCCCGGAGCCGCGGAATCAGAAATTGTTAACAGATCGCTTACCCTGATGGACGAGGACTTGCGCCAGGAGTTCCTTATTTTTGTGGCGCTGGGCCAGGGCGACTCAAGAGTTCCGATTGAAGGTGAAGTGCCGGAAGATATTAGGGTAATGGTTGAAAGCCAGATAAAGGAGATAAAACAAATAATCAACCTGACTTTGGGTTTGTTGGGCGCATACGATAAGATAGAAGCTTAAGCGTGGGAGTTTTTAGCCCTAGTTTCAGCCCCTGGATTTTCCCGGGGCTTTTTGATATAATTTTTTAACCTTCAGTTCCTGCTCCGGGAACGGGAAGGTCTGGTTATTTCCGCGCGATGTATGAGCACGGATGCGAAAAAAGAGTTGCCGCCTGTTTTATTCTCGATTAAGATGAGCCGGCGGCTGTCAAAGGCGCTCCGGAAGGCAGCAGAGCATCGGGGCATGAGCACTCACCAGTTTATGGTGCTCTGTTTCGAAATTTTACTGCCTATTGCCCAAACCGAGAAAATCTTTCGGCTCGCGCCAACAGAGTTTGATTTTGATACGGTGCCTGTTGACGACAAAGTTAAGCTCTCGCGGGTTGAGGCGGATTTCGTTCGGCAGTATGCGCACGAATCCAACCTCTCGGTGTGCCAGCAGCTTTGCCAGCTACTGTGGGCATTTTTGGAGTTTTTGGAGAGGTTTGAGCGGGACGGCTGCCTGCTCAGGAAGGAGGAATTGTCCCGGCTTATTGTGGAAAGTCTCCGCAAGCGCTGGGGCGTGGTGCATTAGCGAAAGACGGCCGCTGTTCTCGTATCCTCTTGGAACCGGGGTTAGGGGAAGCGGCCTTCATCATTTGATGTTATAATATAAAGGTATGAACGAACTTATTAAGCGTTTAGAAAATCTTAAATCTGAAATTGTAAATCTGAAATCCCATTTAAACCTGCCGCAAAAGGAGCAGAGGATTTTGGAATTGGAAGAGCAGATGCAGGGAAAAGATTTTTGGGCGGACAACGAGCACGCGCAAAACGTCAGCCGAGAATACAATCAGTTAAAAAAGTTTTATGATTTTTGGATGGGGCTGGAAAAGGACGTTTTGGAAACATTGGAGTTGGTAAAATCGGCAAACCCTCACCCCGACCCTCTCCCATCCGCCGCCGCTGAAGCTATTGCGGACAAGAAGGGAGAGGGAGACGAAAATTATCTTAAAAAGCACACGGACGAACTGGAATTGCAATACAGGAAAAATCGTTTTGTCGCACTTTTATCAAAAAAGTACGACGACCACAACGCGATTTTTTCCGTGCATAGCGGTGCCGGGGGAGTGGACGCGCAGGATTGGGCTGGAATGATACTAAGAATGATATTAAGATATTGTGATATTAAGGGGTTCCAGACGGAAGTTGTTGAAATGAGCAAAGGCGAGCAGGGCGGAGTTAAGACAGCGGTGGTGGAAGTTTTCGGTCCATACGCTTATGGATTGCTTAAGAGCGAAGCCGGAGTCCACCGTTTGGTCAGGTTATCGCCCTTTAACCCCGCGCATACGCGCGAAACTTCGTTCGCGCTTTTGGAATTGCTGCCGCTTTTGGAACAGCAGGAAGAATTTAAAGTGGATGATAAAGATTTAAAAATTGAGGCTAACACTTCTTCCGGCCACGGCGGGCAATCCGTCAACACGACTTATTCCGCGATAAGAATCACACATATCCCGTCCGGTATCAAAGTTTCCATCCAGAACGAGCGATCCCAACATCAAAATCGCGAGATAGCGATGAAAATTTTAATGGCCAAGTTAAAAACCCTGGAAGAACAAAAGCTCCAGGCCGAAAAACAGGAAATCCGCGGCGAATTTAAATCCGCGGAATGGGGAAATCAGATTAGATCGTACGTAGTTCATCCCTACAAACTCGTCAAAGACCATCGTACAAATTTTGAATCCGCCGACCCCGACTCCGTGCTTAATGGAGAACTTGATGAATTCGTGGAAAAATATCTTGAACAAAATGCAGTAGAAAGTAGAAAGTAGAAAGGTTGTGTCATCCCGGAATCGTGAGTGCATCCGAACGATATCCGGGATCTAGAATCAAGGCGGTTTTCTTTCCTTTTTGTTTATTTTTTGGTAAAATGAATTTATAAAGACCCTTTTGAAACAAATTCTGACTCGCTGATCAGCTGATCAGCTGATAGACTGATAAGCTATGATAAAGTTCGAAAACGTAGTAAAACAATATCAGGACAACAAGGCTCTAGACGGCGTGAATTTGCAGGTGCATCACGGCGAGTTTATTTCTTTGGTCGGGCTTTCGGGAGCGGGAAAAACTACTTTGTTTAAGCTGATTATTGGCGAAGAGCAAATTGACGGCGGGAAAATTTTGATAGACGACATAGATATTTCCCAGGTCAGGAAATCGGATTTGCCTTATTTAAGGCGGAAAATCGGCATAGTGTTTCAGGATATGAAGCTCTTACCGCGGCGCACCGCTTTTGAAAATGTGGCTTTTGCCATGGAAGTTTGCGGGCACAATGCCGACAAAATCCAAAGCGAGGTGCCAAAAATTTTGGAATTGGTCGGGCTGTTGCACAAAAGAGACAGTTTCCCGGAAGAAATGTCCGGCGGGGAAAAACAGCGTGTGGCCATTGCCCGTGCCCTGTCTCATCGCCCGGTTCTTCTTTTAGCCGACGAGCCGACCGGTAATTTGGACGAGGTCAACGCGGCGGAAGTTTTGGACCTTTTATTAAAAATCAACCAGCTCGGCACCACGGTAATTTTAGCCACCCACGCGTCCGATCTCGTTAACAAAATTAACAAGCGGGTCGTCACAATCGAGGACGGAAAAATTACTTTGCAACAGGAGAAGGGAAGATATAAGTTGTAATGAACAAAAATGACATAATTGAACAAAATTGACAAAAATAAACTGCAGCCTAATTTTGTCAATTATTTAAATTTTTTAAATTTTGTCAATTAACTTATGATGGACTCAATCTCATTCCTACGCGTTATCAAAATCGGTTTCGTCAATTTTTGGCGGAATTTTTGGCTGTCTGCGGCCGCGACCATTGTTATGACCGTGACGCTGGTAATTTTTTCCTCGCTTTTTACGGTATTTATTTTAACCAACTATTCCATCCACACCATCCAAAATACCGTGGACATTAGCGTGTACTTTAAAATCGGTTTGGCCGACGACCAAATCACAAAAATTAAAGATGACATAGCCCATGATCCGAGGATTAAGGAAATAGATTACGTTTCCGCCGAGCAGGCTTTTGATAATTTTAAAGCGGCGCACCAAAATGACCCGCTTATAACGGAATCTTTAAACGAACTGACCCAAAATCCGTTGCCGGCGACCTTGCACATAAAAACATACAATTTGAGCGACTATCCGGGAGTAGCGCAAAATTTGGAATCGGACCAATACAAGAGTTTTATCGACAAAGTAAATTTTGAAGACAACCGCGTGGTTATTGAACGTTTAAATACGATTCTAAAATTTGTGGTGACTTTTGGCTTGGCTTTGGTTGCGATTTTCGCTCTCATCGCCATTTTGGTTATATATAATACCATCACCCTGACAATTTATAACCGCAAAGAAGAAGTGGAAATTATGCGGCTGGTGGGCGCCACCAACTGGTATATCCGCGGGCCGTTTTTAATGGAGAGCCTGTTGTACAGCATTTTTTCGACGATTATTACGGCCGCTTTGTTTGTGCCGGTTTATTACAAAGTTTTGCCCAAAGTAGTTGCCTATATAAACCCGCAACTGAATATTTATTCCAATAGCCTGTTTCATTTTGGCTATTTGGTTTTGATCCTTTTTGTTTTGGCGCTGTTGCTGTCCGTAATTTCGTCGATGCTGGCGATTCGAAAATACCTTAAGACATAGTAAGAAGTTTTGGGTTATGGCGACCGGTACGGTTGTAGGTTATTAGTTGGAGGTACCATATAACTTATGACTTCCGACTAAACTGGCCACCATGCCTTAAAACCAACAACTTTCCAGGCATATTTGACAAATATTCGCATTCCTATATACTAACAAAGAGCCTTAAACAGCGACTCTCGCGTTCGGGGCTTTTTTATTTAGAACACACAAATAAACACGGATCAAAGCAAACGGATTAACACGGATATCCGCGTTAATCCGTAAAGAATCCGTGTTCATCAGTTTGCAGTAATATGAAAGTAATTTTTATAAAAGAATTGGCCGGAGCCGGTAAGAAAGGCGAAATTAGGGACGTAAACGACGGTTACGCCAAGAATTTTTTGATTGCCAAGGGTTTTGCGCAGGTTGCCACGGCCGACATCCAGGCCAGGATTGCCAAAGAAACAAAAGAGTTGGAAATTAAGAAATTAAAGGAAATTGGGAAATTACAGGCCTTAAAGCAGGATTTAGAAAAAAGAACATTCATCGTTAAAGTTAAAGTGGGGGATAAAGGCCAGGTATTTGGCGGGGTGCATGAAAAGGACGTAGCAAAAGTAATTTCGGATAAAATCGGCCTTGAGGTCGAAAAAAATCAGGTTGATATAAGCGACCCCATAAAACAGCTGGGCGAGCATCAAATAAAAGTTAAATTGTCCGGTGGGATAGTTGCTGATGTAAAAATTAAAGTGGAAGCTGTTTTATAACTTTATAACTTGTAATATGTCCGACAAACAACAATCCGCATTTTTTTGTTTAATCGTATTTTTCTTCGCCAGCGGCGCCGGGCTGTTGGTTTATAAACAATATGACGCGTATTTCCAGGAAAAAGCTGAAATAGACCTTGAAGCGGCCTATACTGCCGTGCCGATGAGCAAACCATCGGCAACAACGACTCCCGCGCAAACCGAAAGCTGGAAAACTTATAAAAATTCACAGTATGGCTTCCAGATGAATATTCCCCAAGGCTGGACCGAATCGCAGTTAAATGGAGACCTTTGTTTTGGCCAGGCAGGTAAACAGTATATAGTCAACTTGGGTGTTGTGTGCGGTGTGGCTATAAGCATATATCCTACCAACGAGGGTTGTTTTAATTGTATTAGTGCCGCTGAACTTATTAGGAGGAGAAATATGCCGAACGAAATTATAACCATTGGCGGCGAAACGGCCGATTACGAAACAGACAGCCCTGATTTCCAAATACTCGTTGACCATAAGGGAAATACTTATCGAATTGATACTCTCGTTCCCGATCAGATAGGTAATGAATTTGCCGAAATTATTAAAACTTTTAAATTTACCAATTAATATTGTGTCATCGCGAGTGCAGCCGAAGCGGTCTTAATCAAAGGGCTTCAAAGGGCTAATGATTGACTGCTTCGTCCGCCTTCACTAAAGCTTTGGCGGATAAATCGGATGCACTCCTCACAATGACACTGTAAAATCTTTCAATCATTAAATCATTTAATCTTTTCCGCCAGAGGCGGATCCACCTTCGGTGGAAAATAATCAATCCTATGTCCTATCACATCAAAGCCCGCAAGGCCAAAAAGTTAGACACCAAGTTTATTTTTGTTTCCGGAGGCGTTATATCGTCGGTCGGTAAAGGAGTTACCACAGCGTCCATTGCCGCGTTGCTTGAAAGCCGCGGATACAGCGTGGCGCCGGTAAAGTGCGATATGTATTTAAACGTGGATGCCGGAACCATCCGTCCGCAGGAGCACGGCGAAGTGTTTGTAACCAAGGACGGTGTGGAAACCGACCAGGACCTGGGCAATTATGAGCGCTTTATTAACACCGATTTGTCATCTTCCAACTACGTAACCAACGGCCAAATTTACCAGAGCATCATCCAAAAAGAACGCAATTTTGAATACGACGGCGAAGACGTGGAAATTGTGCCGCATGTTCCGGAAGCCATTATCGCGCGGTTTGAAAAGGCGGCACAGGAGCGCAAGGCGGATTTTGTGATTGTGGAAATCGGGGGCACGGTAGGGGAGTATCAAAACGTTTTGTATATGGAAGCCAACCGCATTATGAAGTATCGCGATGGGCGGGATGTCATTCATGTCCACGTCGGTTATTTGCCGACTCCGCCGAGCGTCGGTGAAATGAAATCCAAGCCCGTTCAGACTTCAGTCAGGATTTTAAACGGCAGCGGCATCCAGCCCGACTTTTTAATTTGCCGCGCGGAAAAACCCATTGACGACCGCCGCAAGGAAACTTTGGCGTGGGTCACCAGCGTGCCGGTCCAGCACATTATAGCGGCGCCGAATGTGGACAGCATATATAAAGTGCCGATGAATTTTGAACAACAGCATTTGACGGACAAAATTTTGGAAGAATTCGGTATGAGGCCGAGAAAAAACGATTTTAAAGAGTGGAAAAAGCTTGTCGGCAATATTACGCGAATTAACTCTTCGAAAAAAGAAGTTAACATCGCGGTCGTGGGAAAATATTACGAAACCGGCGCCTACAAACTTGCCGACGTTTATATATCCGTCGTGGAGGCCATCAAACACGGTTCCTGGCATAACGGCGTCAAGGCGAATTTGCACTGGATTTCCAGCATAGACGTGGAAAAGCAAGGAGCTAAAAAAGTTTTGGAAAAATTTGACGGGATTGTGGTGCCTGGCGGCTTTGGCACAAGAGGAACTGAAGGTATGATTCAAACTATTGAATACGCGCGGGAAAATAACATTCCATATTTGGGTTTGTGCTACGGTATGCAAATGGCCACTATTGAATTTGCCCGCCACGTGGCAGGATTAAAATCGGCCAATACAACCGAAGTTGACGACGATACCCCGCACCCGGTTATCCACATTATGCCTGACCAGGAAAAGAAGCTCCTAAACCGCGAATACGGTGCCACAATGAGATTGGGAGGCTGGGATTGCGTTATAACTCGCGGCACGCTGACGGAAAAATGCTATCTCGAAGCTAAACTAATCGGTAAAACCGGCAAGGCTAAGATTAACGAACGCCACCGCCACCGTTATGAATTTAACAACGCCTATCGCGAGCGCCTGGAAAAAGCCGGCCTTATAATATCCGGAACAACTCCGGACGGCAAACTTGTTGAAATCGTCGAGCTAAAAAATCACCCATTCTTTGTGGGCTCCCAATTCCACCCGGAATTCCAATCCCGCCCGCTTTCCCCGCATCCGCTATTTGCCGGGTTTATGAAAGCTGTGGTGAAATTAAAGAAATAATATGGATTTTGAAGTCGAAAAAAAAGAAGCGGCTTTGGCGGACTTTAATTGCAAGGTTCATGAAATGTACGGTTTGTTTAGGAAGATATTAAAATTAAATGTTGATGTTTATGAGCAGTTGGAAACAGATTTGATTACAATTCCTGTTAGGGGTTGGAGAAGCAGAGGTAATGCCGCTGATGAAAGTCAATTTTTTCATGCTTTTATTCTTAGTTCAACAGATTGGAACGACAGCCCGAATTTAGATTTGCCCGAAGGATTAGTTTCAAAACATTTGAATGAAGTTGCTATGCCAACGCTCAAAAGGGCCTTAGAGAATTTACAAAAAACCCCGCCTAAGTAGCGGGGTTTTAAATTTGTCGAATTAGTCCTATAAGACCTATTTTGCAGGTACAACATTTACTATTTTTGTCTTTCGTAAATTGCCGTGGAATCTTTTTGTCATTTTATGCTGGAATTGGACAAGGCCATCGGCCAGGGAATACAAAGTAGAATCGCCGCCCATGTCAACATTCTTGCCGGGGTGGTATTTGGTGCCTTTTTGGCGGACAATAATTTGGCCTTTTTTTACGGCCTGGTCGCCGAAAATTTTAACGCCTAATCTTTTAGATACTGAATCGCGGCCTAGTGCTGTACTGCCGCCTGCTTTTTTATGAGCCATATTTTACCTAGAGAATAGGGAATAGAGAATAGGGAATAGGACTGTTGCCTATTGACTATTGCCTATTCGCTAAATTAATTTTTTTGAAAAACAACTATCTCCCTCGCGACTACCTGATCCTTTCGATCGTAAATTGCCGTGTTTCTGGCTGTGAGCTTAAGGAATTTAAGCTTTTTAGTTACGGTCGGAGAAATAATATCCACTAAATTATATCCTAACTCGGTCGCGAAGTCAAGAGAGGGGAACATTTCGTATTGGTCGCGGTTTTTTCTGTAAGCCGGAATACACATAACAATTCTGGCTTGTTTTGGCAGGAATTTGGCAAACTCTTTAAAACTGGCTTTGTAAAGTTTTTCCAGGTCTTTAAAATTTTTGGCAATTTCATCGGCTTTGGGGTATTGGCCGTAAATCGGTCCAAGTGTGCCTTCGGTAACAATGGCGGCTATTTGGCTTTTAGATTTTTCAATTAGATCGGCGACTTTTGCCGCGTCGGAAACTTCTACGCCGTATTTCCCCGGGGCGATTTTGTAGCGGTTGCGGAACCATTCCAAATTTTGCTCCGAACCCTTTATCGCGATTTTATTAATATCACTGCCAATCATCCGGAAGCCGAGCAGTAAACCTTCCTGAATGATTGTGCCGATGCCGCAAAACGGATCCAAAATTCCGTTACCGGATTTACAACCCGAAAGGTTAAGCATAATTTGCGCCACTTTCGGCGGAATCATTCCCTGTTTTTCGTTGCGGGCAGGACGTTGGTAATCCCTTCTGCCGTAGTCTTCAAAATCCTGCACGGTTAAAGTCTTGGCGGTAAAAATGTTATCTTTGGCCGCCAGAATGCAAATTTCCGCGCCTTTTTGCAACAATAAATTTTTGGTAACGACTACGGAAGCCAAAGATAGGGAATTGTATTCCGGCAAAACCAGTCTTGCGCTCGCGCCGCTTTCGGTGAGCCCGTTTTTTATCATCATTCCGATGCGCTTTGGTTCACTAAAGATGGAGTTTCCGCCAAGGGACGATCCGCCTCCGGCGGAAAAAGATTGCCCCCGATCTTTATCTCTGAAATTCGGTTGAGGCCGCTTGAGCAAATCCATATCCAAAACATAAATGCTCAAACCGAATTGCACTTTGCCTTTGTAATCTTTAAAGAATTTATTTTTTAAAATTCCCGGTTTAAAATAATGCTTTAGGGCAAAGTTAACCGAATCCTGCTCGCGTTTTTTTATAATATCAACAACTTCCAAAATTTTTATTACTCCGCCCAGTTTTTTTTGCAGACGCTCCGCGTTAAGGGGTTTGCTAGTTTCCACTATCAAAACTTCTTCCGAAGCTTCCAAAATTTTGACAGGCTCTCCGGTTAAATTTAAAGAGGCATCTGTTTTTTCCAAAACAGCCAAAAGTTCGGCGACCGATAAAGTATAAACCCTCCCTAAAATAAAGGCGTATTTCATAAGTCAGGTAAAATGTGCTATAGTTAAGCCAATGGCGTTTTACGAAAAAGCAAAAGACTGGCTGAAACAAAAAGAAAATAAAGATAAGCTCGTGCTGGGGCTTAGTTTTGTGTTGGTTTTTATAGTCGGTTTTGGCGCGGGGAGTTATGTTCGTGAGACAAACAAAAGCAGTAAACCTTATCCAAATTATACCACAGTTCCGGCTAAAAAACCAGCGGCCGCGGAAACCGGCACAACAGGACAGGGGACTGCCAAGCAGGCAACCAGCACCCAGGCTTCAGCGTCGTGCATAGTAAAAGGAAATATCTCTTCAACCGGCAAAAAGATTTACCATGTCCAGGGCGGCGCGTTTTACGCGCGCGTAAAACCCGAACAATGCTTTAACACCGAAGCCGAAGCCCTGGCCGCCGGGTTTATTAAATCCAGCCGTTGACAAATTCTTAATCTTTTTGTACTATTAGCTGTAATCGATCGGGAGTTTTGATCGGTATTCTTAGGCCAAAGTGAAATAATTACTCTTCGTGATGAGGGTGATACTAACTGCAGCTAGTTAGTGGTTACCGGAGGCAAAGGGGCTCCGGGAAGTGGAACATTCACGAAGGTCTAATGCAATACCGGGAAGATAGTACCGAGCCTTTGCTCTGCGGGTGTCATGCGGAGCGCCTTTTGTGCCGGCATAGCGCGGCCGGATCTTGGGAGCAATTCCAACGATTTTACTCTTAATGGGTAAACACACAAGGGACGTGGCAAGAAGGAGGATGGTGTTACGGGGAGTAATACTAAACGAAGACAGGCGATCTTCGGCTCACCCAGCTGATTAGGTAACTGATCCGCAGAAAGATAAGCTCTGGCGCTTCTCCATTATAGGGCGAAGCTTTTGGTGGACACTATCCTTCTTTTGCCGCCGGTTATTTTATCCGGCGGCTTTCATTTAACTTTTATGTTACCAAAAATTAAGCCTCAAAAAAAATTAATTTATTTGGACCACGCGGCGTCCACGCCGGTTGATCCGCGGGTTTTAAAAGCAATGACTCCTTTTTGGAGCAGTTCTTTTGGCAATCCATCCAGTTTGTATAAGCAGGGGATTGAGGCAAAAAAAGCAGTTGAAGAATCCAGAAAAAAGATAGCCGATATTATTGGGGCCAAACCATCGGAAATTATTTTTACGGCCGGCGGAACGGAGAGCGTTAATCTTGCAATATTTGGTACGGTACGGATGAACACGGATTCTAAAACGAATAAACACGGATCGCCGCATCTTATAACTTCAGCCATAGAACACCACTGCGTGTTAAATTCTTTTAAGGCGCTGGAAGGGGAGGGGTATAAGACAAGTTTGATAGGGGTTGAGACAGGTGGTTTTATAAAAATCGATCAACTCAAATCCGCTATCAAACCCGAAACAATTTTGATTTCAGTAATGTTGGCCAATAATGAAATCGGCACAATAGAACCTGTTGCCAAAATAGGGAAGTGGGTGAGACAGATAAACACGGATAGGGAACGGAAAGGATTAACACGGATAGTATTGCATACCGATGCTTGTCAAGCCGCAGGGTATCTTGATATCAACGTTAATCGTTTGGGTGTTGATTTAATGTCCGTAAACGGGAGTAAAATTTATGGTCCAAAACAGACAGGCTTTTTATATGTTAGGAGCGGGGTGAATTTAAAGCCCCTGGTTTACGGCGGCGGGCAGGAGCGGGGTTTAAGAAGCGGCACAGAAAATGTTCCGGGGATTGTCGGACTGGCCAAAGCTTTGGAGATTGCAGAAAATGAAAAGAAATTGGGAAATTGGGAAATTGGGAAATTGCAGAGGTATTTTATAGAAAAACTGATGGAAATTGATGGGGTGACGTTAAATGGTCCCGACCCGAGGGTAACCCTCGGACAAAAGCAACCCTCCAGCCGAGGGTTACCCTCGGCCTCGTATAGATTGCCGAATAACATCAATATTGCTATTAAAGGCGTTGAGGGTGAAGCGCTAATGTTATATTTAGACAGCTATGGCATAGCAGTTTCCACAGGCAGTGCCTGCAGTACCGGCAGTAGCGACGCTTCTCATGTCCTATTAGCTATTGGTAAGTCAAAAAAGGAAGCCAAAAGCAGTATAAGGATCAGTATGGGCAAAACAACGACCAAAGCGGATTTAGACTACGTATTAAAAGTTTTGCCCGCAATCATTGTCCAACTAAGGAAATCGAAAAGCTTCTAGTTAAGCATAACTTTCAATTTAACACGACAAGATAAATTTAAGAAGTTAAAAGTATGTAAGCAGGGGATTAAAATTGCCAGAGCAAAAAGAAAATATTATCAAAACTCTAATAACGTAATAAAATATTTCGTTAAAACAAATAAATAAGGAAAAAACAACAAATAAGCCACCCTTATAAAGGATGGCTTATTTTTATAGGGAGTTGTGGAAAATTAGATATCTATGAGGGCGCTCAATGTAGGTTATGCGACTTCATATATTTATAAAGCCTTTTTAATTGCGGCATTGATTAATTAAAATCAAAAAAACCGCTTCCTTTTTTAAGAAGTGGCTGTGTGATCTGCTTTTTGGCATATAAAATTAAAAATTTACGTGGATATTTCCCCCTGTGGTCGAGCCGGCTACGCAAGCTGGGACATATTCATCCAAAAGTGAAACTGCGCCAGCGGCTTGAGCCGCATTATAAAATGCCTGTGCACAGGTGGAATTGTAGGGTATTAGGTTAAAATCAGCGCAAGTTCCGTTACTATGACAAGAAGAAATACTGGGTCCTGTGGCGCTTTCAATTGCTGCTGATATTTTTAAAGTACAACCGGCCCCCGCTTGGTTAAAATTATTGATGAGATTTTGGGCTTTTTGAGCGGCTTGCTGGGAAAGCAGACATACTCCCCCATTACTACTGCAGTCATGGCTAGAAGTATAAGATGATACATTCACGCAGCTTGATCCGCTACATCCCACAGATGCGCTACCTCCAAAAGTTTGGTTGCATGCGGTTGTGACCGGAGTTACTGTTGTTACTGCCGGCGCCGCAATATTCACCGGCTGTAAGGTATTGCCGTGGAATTGGACCAGGTCGGGGTTGATGGTGTTGAGCAAGGCGTAGCCGCCAAACAGGATGACCAAAGCGGTGATG
>Ga0181520_10008558_pt1 | contig 14450 bp, 11 predicted proteins | sample PEATcosm2014_Bin_29_FD_132451 | JGI IMG/M metagenome (GOLD analysis project Ga0181520, IMG submission 132451) | Peatland microbial communities from MTU Mesocosm Facility, Houghton, MI, USA - PEATcosm2014_Bin02_30_metaG | ecosystem: Environmental > Terrestrial > Soil > Wetlands > Peat | place... | reverse complement strand
CTGTGGCAGGTCAGCGGCAAAAACAGGACGACCTTCACCAGAATGATACAGTTGGACATTGAATACGCGCGGACCAAAAATCTGCGTCTCGATTTAAAAATTATTCTTAAAACGGTTCCGGCTCTGCTGCTGCAATTGCGGGATACGCGCCTGCAAGGAAAAGCCGTCTCCCGGTCTGCTGCTTCCGAAGCGCCCATGCCGTTGCGGGTGGCCAACCGCTGAAGTGGTTCCGGGCGAACGGCACCGATGTTGCTGTGGTTGACGGGTATAGTTTTTTACAAATCAGCGCAATATTATGTCAAAACGAATCAAAGTAGGCGTCGCTGGATGCGGTTACTGGGGACCGAATCTGATCCGGAATTTCCGGTCGCTGGCGGATTGCCAACTCAAGATGATGTGCGATCTCAACACGGCCCGGTTGAAGCATCTCAAGTCGCTTTACCCCGAAGTCAGCGGGCAGACGAATTATGACCACATGCTCAATGGCGTCAACCTCGACGCCGTGGTCATTGCCACCGGCGTCAACGCGCATTATCCGATGGCCAAGGCCAGCCTGCTGGCGGGCAAACATACCTTTATCGAAAAACCCATGGCCAGTTCCGTGGCGCAATGCGAAGAACTGGTGGACATCGCCCGGAAAAACGGTCTCGTGCTGATGACCGGCCACACGTTCCTGTATTCGCCTGTCGTGCGCAAAATCAAGGAGATTATTGACAAGGGTGACATTGGTGAAATCCGTTACATTTCCGCGCGCCGGCTCAATCTCGGCCTGTTCCAGAAGGATATTAACGTTGCCTGGGATCTCGCACCGCATGACCTCTCCATCATTCTTGCCCTCATGGGTGAAATGCCCGAAACCGTGAACTGCCGCGGCAGCGCGCATGTCACGCCCGGCATCGAGGACGTGACCACGATGTGCCTTAGCTTTTCCAAACAGCGCTCGGCCACCATCCAGAGCAGTTGGCTGGATCCGCGCAAAGTCCGCGAAATGACCATCGTCGGCAGCAAGCGCATGATCGTCTATGATGACCTGGCGCCGCTCGAAAAAATCCGCGTGTTCGACATGCGCGTCGAGCGTCCGCCGCACTACGACACCTTTGGTGAATTCCAGTATGCCTATCATTATGGCGACATGTATGCGCCGTATATCAAGCAGGAGGAGCCGCTGAAGACCGAGTGCCAGCACTTCCTCGACTGCATCCGCACCGGCGCCTCGCCGGTGAGTTGCGGCGTGCGCGGCACCGAACTGGTCAAAATCCTGGAAGCCTCGTCGGAATCGTTGCGCCAGGGTGGCGCCCCGGTGGAATTTTCCAGTCTGCAGCGCGACAGCCGCACGCACCCGGCAACCGCCGTGGCGCGTCGCGCAAACATTCCAACGCCAAATCTTTTGCCGGCCAGCATGGGGACCGTTAAAAAAAGTTCGCCCCGGCCGGCGCGCAAAACCCAGCTCAAGATCGTCCTGAACGGCAACGGGAATTGACCCGTCATCCATGAGCCTGACTCACGAGCCGCTCCAGCGTATTGCGCCGGACGTAAAGCTGGGACGAAATGTCCGCATCTTCAGTTTCACCAACCTTTATGGTTGTGAAATTGGCGATGACGTGAAGATCGGCACGTTCGTTGAAATTCAGAAAGGGGCGAAAATTGGCAACCGCTGCAAAATTTCCAGCCACACCTTTATTTGTGAAGGGGTGACTTTGGAGGATGAAGTCTTTGTGGGACACCACGTGGTGTTTACCAACGACCGTTATCCGCGCTCAACCGCCAACGGGAAATTGCAGACCGAGGCCGACTGGGCCTGTATTCCCACCCTGGTCAAGCGCGGCGCATCCATCGGTTCCGGGGCCGTGCTGCTGTGCGGCATCACCATTGGTGAAAACGCACTGATTGGCGCCGGCAGCGTGGTGACAAGGTACGTTCCTCCCGGGGCGACGGTGGCGGGCAATCCCGCACGCGTCATCAAGCCACGCAGTTAATTTAAGGCTTTTACGCCAGCGTTCCCAAGCGAACAGGCGAATAAACATTTTTTGCAGACGGTCAATCCACTCGAGCATCCGGACTGGGATGCGGCTCTAACGCGTCGTCCGGATTTTTCATTTTTCCACGGCGCGGCCTGGACCAGGGTTTTGGCTGAAACGTACGGTTTCACGCCGGTTTGGCAGGCGGGGGAGCGGGTGCTGTTGCCGTTGATGGAGGTGGATAGCTGGCTGACGGGCCGCCGGGGAATTGCGCTGCCGTTCACGGACGACTGCCCGCCGCTCGGCGATGCGGGCGGAGAATTTCAACCGCTGTTTCAAAAAGCGGTGGAGTCGGGCCGCGCGCGGGGATGGAAATCCATCGAATTGCGCGGGGGCCGTAAATTTTTGGGCGACGCCCCTGCTTCGCTTTCATTTTATGGGCATCGCCTGGATCTGGTGGGAGGCGAGGCGGGGTTGTTTGAAAAAATGGCCGGTTCCGCGCGCCAGGCGGTGCGCAAGGCGGAAAAGGACGGCGTGACCGTGGAGGTTTCGCAGAGTGTGGAGGCGCTGCGGGATTTTTATTTTTTGCAGTGCCTGACCCGCAAAAGACATGGCCTGCCGCCGCAGCCGTGGAATTTTTTCCTGAACATTTGGCGGCACATTTTGTCGCAGAATCAAGGCATGGTGGTGCTGGCGGGCTGGCGCGGGGCAAAAATCGCGGGAGCAGTGTATTTTTTCCTCGCCGGCCGGGCCATTTACAAATATGGCGCGTCCGATTTTGGCCGGCAGCATTTGCGGCCAAACAATCTGGTGATGTGGGAGGCTATCAAGTGGCTGGCGCGGGCCGGGGCCACCAGTCTCCATCTGGGAAAAACGTCGGTGACGAACGAAGGGCTGCGCAAATTCAAATTGAACCTGGGCGCAGCCGAGGAGCGGATTGAATATGTTAAATTTAATTTGCGGACCAATTGTTTTGAGGTGGAAACCGACGGCATTACCGGCTGGCACAACCGGGTGTTCCGGGTTCTGCCGGTTTTCCTGTCCCGGCAGGCCGGCGAATTGCTGTATAAACACTGGGCATGATTGTGCGTGCCTTTTGCCGGATAATCTGCCTTAATATAAACTCTAAATAAAGAATGAGCACGAGTCGAAATCTTGAGCCCCCCCCCCGGGGATCGCGCCGGGTGATATTTACTTTGTGATTTTCCGTCACAAGTGGCGAATCCTCATCCTCACGGGGCTGGGTCTGGTGGCGGCGGCAGTGTTTTATTTTACCCAGCAGCCCTTGTATCAGTCGGATGCGGAACTGTTCATCCGCTATGTTTCGGATAATCGCGCCCTGAACCCGTCGGACAATAATTCCCGCGTGACCTCCACGATTGATCTGGGCCAGAACGTCATGTATTCGGAGATGGAGATTTTAAGCAGTTTGGATTTGTCGGCCCAGGTGGCCACCAATATCGGCCCGGACAAAATCCTGGCCAAGTACGGGGGCGGCACCGACGCCATGCGCGCCGCCGCGGTGGTTCATGGCAATCTCCACGTGGGAGTCAAGGCTGCCAGCAGCGTCATCAATATCACTTTTCGTCACCCCGATCCCGATTTGGTGAGGCCGGTGCTGGCGGAAATCGTTGCCGACTACCAGGACAAGCATGTTCAGGTTCACAAGGCCATTGGCATGTCGGACGACACACTTTCGGACGAAACTTCAAAATTGCGGTTGGAAATATCGCAGACCGAGGATGAATTGCGGATCGCCAAAACGAATGCCGGCATCATTTCCCTCAGTGACGCGGAGAAATCATATCAGGAAAAATTGTCGCGCATCTATGACGACCTGTTGCAGGCCCGGGCCAACCTGGCCGAGCATCAAACCAGCCTTCAGGAATTGACCGGCGCCACGGCGACCAGAGGCGGGACCAATCTGACCATGGAGGTGCCGGCTGAACAACTGACCCGCTACAAAACCGTCTGCGCCCACTGGAATTATTTGGAACGGCGCCAAAATGATTATGTTCAGCAGGGTTATACGGAAGAAAACAAACTCGTCAAGGAAGTCCGCCAGCAAATGATTGCCACCGCCAAAACCAAGCTGGAAATGGAAAAACAATTCCCGGCGCTGATGGAGTTGGATACCACGGCGACCTCATTGGGCACCGATGCCGCGACTTTGCCATCGGAAGCCGCCGAGTCGCAGCAAGTCACGGCGTTGCCCCTGCGCATCAAGGAACTGCAGGCGCAAGTCGCGGAGATTCAAGGGGAGGCCGCCAAGCTGGACGAAGCCGAGGCAAAAATTTCAGATCTGGAGCGCAAGAAGAAACTTCAGGAGGACAACTATACCTATTTTGTTTCCATGCTCGAACAGGCCCGCATTGACGAGGCCCTGGGACCGGGGCGCGTGTCCAACATCAGCGAGATTCAGGTTCCCTCACCGCCTTACAAGGACTTCGGCAAGTTCTACAAGGCCCTCGGCTTGCTCTCCCTCAGTGGCCTGCTGGCCGGACTCGCCTGGGCGTTCCTGATCGAATTTTATCTGGACCGTTCCGTCAAGCGCCCGGTGGATTTACAGACGAAATTGCGGATTCCCTTTTTCCTGTCCATCCCGGATTTGAATTACAGTCCGGGCAACCGGCTGGGGGGGGCGGAGCGTCCGTTATTGTCCTTTAATGGCAATGGCGAAACCGGCCGCGGCGAGACCGGCCATGGCGAGACCGGCCGCAGCAAAAGCGACCGCAGCAAAACTGGCCGCGGCAAAGCGGGGCGGGGCGAAACCGGGCCTGGGGAAACAGTTCCTGGCGAAACCAGCCCCGCGGTCATCAACGGCACGCTGGAAGTGGCGTCGCCGACGGTGAATCACGCGCTGCATTCGCATTATGATGCCTTGCGCGACCGGCTGGTGAATTATTTCGAGTCCATCAACCTCACGCGCAAGCCCAAACTGGTGGCGATCACCAGCACCAGCAAGGGCGCCGGGGTGAGCACCATCGCCGCCGGCCTGGCGGCCTCGCTCTCGGAAACCGGCGATGGCCGGGTGTTGCTGGTGGACATGAATCTGGAAAACGGCGCCGCCCAGCAATTTGTCCGCGGCCAGCCCGGCTGCCAGTTGGACGATGCGCTGGTCAGTGAAAAGCGCGACAGTGCGCTGGTGCAGGAAAATCTTTACGTGGTTTCCGAGGGTTCCAACGCCGACAAGCTGCCGCGCATTCTGCCCAAGCGGTTTGCCTCGCTCATTCCAAAACTCAAGGCCAGCGATTACGATTATATTATTTTCGACATGCCGCCGGTGACCCAGACCAGCGTGACCACGCGGCTGGCCGGCTTCATGGACACCGTGATGCTGATCGTTGAATCTGAAAAGACCGACCGGGACGTCGTCCACCAGGCGCATCAACTGTTGCAGCAATCCAAGGCCAATGTTACGGCCGTGCTGAACAAGACGCGGAAATACATTCCGGCGCGGCTGCAGCATGACATTAACGCCGACATGTAATGGCTGAAACGCCATGCGAAGCCCCGGAAGCTGAAAGAAATCCGGGTTCCGAATTCCAATTTTGACATGACTTTGCCGCCGGTGGTGAAACGCGAAACGCCCATCCCGCCTGAACCTGCCGGTTCGGATTTTGGGCGGTCTGCCTGTGCCTGGTTACCGGCTGCCAGACGGATTGTTTTCGGATTTCAAATTTTGGATTTAAAATTTCCCGTTAACCAGCCATGTTGAGCAGCCGCCTTTATTACGGTTTCAAACCCTATCTTCCCTGGCGTTTGCGAATAACGGCGCGGCGGCTGCTGGCGCGGGTGCAGCGCCGCGTCCATGCGCGGACCTGGCCAATCAACGAACTGGCTGGCCGGCTGCCGGCAGGCTGGCCGGGCTGGCCGGAGGGGAAAAAATTCGCCCTGGTGCTCACGCATGATGTGGAGGGCACCCACGGTCTTGCCAAATGCCGCCAGTTGATGGAACTCGAGTTGCAACTGGGTTTCCGTTCCTCGTTTAATTTCATTCCCGAAGGGGACTACCAGGTTACGCCCGAACTGCGCACGGAACTCGCGGCCAATGGCTTTGAAGTGGGCGTGCATGATTTGCGGCACGACGGGAAACTTTACTGGCGGCGTTCGGACTTTCCCGAAAACGCCCGCAGCATCAACGGCTATCTCAAGGAATGGGGCGCGAGCGGTTTCCGCTCCGGCTTCATGCTCCACAACCGTGACTGCCTGAATGGCCTGGCCATTGATTACGACGCCTCCACCTTTGACACGGATCCGTTTGAACCGCAGCCCGAGGGCGCCCATACCATTTTCCCGTTCTGGGTGCCACGTCCGGGCGGGGGCGGCTATGTGGAAATGCCCTATACGCTGCCGCAAGATTCCACGATGTTTCTCGTGTTGCAGGAAACCTCGCCCGACATCTGGCAGCGCAAACTGGACTGGATTGTGCGGCGCGGCGGCATGGCGCTGGTCAATGTCCATCCTGATTATCTGGGCTTTGGCGTGAAAAAAACCGCCGCCGCCGAATATCCGGCGGTCTGGTATGAACAATTCCTGAAGCACATCAAGGACCACTACGCGGGCCAGTATTGGAACGGGCTGCCGCGGGAAGTCGCCGCCTGGTATCGCGAAACCTGCGTTGAAAGCAGCCGTCGAACGGTTTCCACCAATGGCGCGGCAGTTGTCGCCGAAACTCCGTTGAAAGGCAAACGCGCCGCCGTGGTTTTATATTCCTATTATGCCTCCGATCCCCGGCCGCGCCGCGAAACCGAAGCCCTGCATCGCGCGGGCATGGAAGTGGATGTCATCTGTCTCCGCGAGGGGCGGGATGAACCGCGGCTCGAAGTTCTCGACGGCGTCAATGTCCACCGCATCCCGTTGAAGCGCCGGCGGGCGGGCAAGGCCACCTACACCTTCCAGTATTTCAGTTTCCTGACGAGCGCCACCCTGCTGCTGTCCTGGTGGCGGCTGCGGCGGCGGTATCATCTGGTGCATGTCCACAACATGCCGGATTTTCTGGTCTTCAGCGCCCTGCTGCCAAAACTGCTGGGCGCGCGGGTCATTTTGGATTTGCACGATCCGATGCCGGAGCTGCTGGTGACGATTTTCGGGTTGAGAGAAGACACCGTCGGCGTGCGGTTGCTGAAGTTCCTGGAAAAAAACAGCATCCGGTTTGCCGATCAGGTGTTGACGGTAAACCAGGCGTGCAAGGACATTTTTTCAGCCCGCAGTTGTGCGCCGGAAAAAATCCAGGTCCTGATGAATGTGCCGGACGAACGGGTTTTCCAATACCGCGACTGCTCGAATTATCCCGAACGCGATCCCGCCCGTCCGTTCGTGGTGATGTTTCACGGCTCGATTGTCGAACGCAACGGACTGGACATAGCGGTGGAAGCACTGCGGCGGCTGCGGGCGTCCGTTCCCAACGCCGAGCTGTGGGTCTACGGCGCCGCGACGCCCTTTTTGAACAAGGTGATGGACCCGGCGGCGCTGAACGGCCTCGGAAACGCTGTTCGTTTTCTCGGTCCCAAAACGCAGAAGGAAATTGTGACGGCCATCCAGGCGTGCGACGTGGGCGTCATTCCCAACCGCAACAACGCCTTTACCGAGATCAACACGCCGACGCGGATTTTCGAATATCTTTCCCTCGGCAAGCCGGTGGTTTCGCCCCGCACCCGGGGCATCACCGATTATTTTGGGCCGGAGGACATGGTCTATTTTGACCTGGGCGATGCGGCCAGCCTGGCGAAGCAGTTGGAATTCATCTGCCGGAACCCGGCGCAGGCGCGGGTGATCACGGAACGGGGCCAGCAGGTTTACAACCAGCAATGCTGGAGCCATGCGCGCGAAAAATTCATCGGCCGGGTGGCTGAAATGCTGGGCGGCGGCAATTCCAAATGACAAAGCATGAGGTAAAACTGGCCGGGGGAATGGTCCCCTGCGAACTGGGGGCGCCGGGTATAACTACCCCTCACCCTCGGTCCCTCCCCATGAACCGGAGGACAAGTTGGAGTTGGATGAAAGCCCGACTTTATTTGCCAAAGGCTGGAAGAGCAATTTTAGTAAAACGACTCACCTCACCCCGGCCCTCTCCCCTCCATCCGATGGAGCGGAGAGGGAGAAACGCTCCCAGCGTCTTGGCGAAATCGGACGTTCGGTCGGTTCAGGGGGTCAATGCGCAAATTATTCGGGGAAATCTCTCCCCATTGAGGGGCGAGGGAAGCCGGAGAAGAAAGTCTGCGAATATCCGGGCGCATTCAGGACAAAAGACGGCTGATGGCAAGAACAGGGTTCAGATGCGCTCCGGCAGGCCGGATAATCCCAAATGATTTCCATTGTTGCCAGCGAAGCGGACCGGCCGGTGGTGACGGAGTTTTTTGAGCTGTTCAAGACGCCGTGGCAGTTTCATGCGGCGGGCGCGCCGGTCGAAATTCTGCTTTGCGCGGGCCGGGCCGTGCCCGCCAATGAGGCCGCGCTGGTCATTATATTTGCCGGTGAACCGCTGGCCTCTGATCAAAACAACGGTGCGGATTACGAATCAAAAACAGGCCCAGGCATTTTCAAACATGCCGGGGTTGAACTGCCGGTTTACCTCCGCCAACTGGTGGAAAAAAACTCGCAACAGATTGTTTTCCGGCGCGGCCAGGTGAACGGCCGGCCTTGCGTGCGCATCGGCTTTGATTTGTTTGCAGAAATCCGGCATCTGCTCACCGCCGGGCAGCCGGTGGAACGGGCCGGCGCGCCCGCGCTGGAATGGCACATTGATTTTTTGCGCGAGCTGATCATGAGCCACGGGCTGCCGCTGGTGGAAATTCCGCCGCGCCCCGCCGGCCATGAATTCATCGCCTGTCTCACGCATGACGTGGACCATGTGGGCATTCGGAACCACAAATTCGACCACACGATGTTTGGTTTTCTGTATCGGGCCACGGCCGGGTCGGTGCTGGATGTCTGCGCCGGCAAAAAAAGTTTCGGCCAGCTTGGACAGAACCTGTTCGCCGCGCTGCGACTGCCGTTCGTGCATCTGGGCCTGGCCAGGGATTTTTGGTATCAGTTCGACCAGTACACCGCACTGGAAGCGGGCCGGCCGTCAACTTTTTACGTCATTCCCAAAAGGGGTGAAACCGGACTGGACGGACAGGGCCGGCGCAGGGCGCGGCGCGCGGCCAGCTATGAGGCGGCGGATTTGCGCGACTTTTTGCGGCGGCTGGAAACGGCGGGCAAGGAAGTGACCGTGCATGGGCTGGATGCCTGGCGCGATGCCGCCGCCGGGCGCGATGAGCGCGGACGCATCAGCGGCCTGGTGCAGCACGAGGCCGTCGGCGTCCGGATGCACTGGCTGTATTTTGACGCGGACGCGGCGGCAAAACTGGAGAGGGCGGGATTTCTTTACGATTCAACCGTGGGTTACAACAGCACGGTGGGGTATCGCGCCGGCACGGTTCAAGTGTTCAAGCCCCTGACCACGGAACAGTTGCTGGAACTGCCGATGCATATCATGGACACGGCGCTGTTTTATCCGTCGCATCTGAACCTGTCGCCGAAACAGGCCGGGGCGGCGGTGTACCCGCTGCTGGAAAATGCCGTCGAGTTTGGCGGGGTGCTGACCGTGAACTGGCATGACCGCAGCCTGGCACCCGAACGGTTGTGGGGGGATTTTTACGGGCAATTGCTCGGCCAGTTGCAGGCGAAAAACGCCTGGTTTGCCACCGCTGCCCAAACCGTGGCCTGGTTCCGCCAGCGCCGCGCGGCCACGTTTGAAACCGGCCCGGCCGGCCGGGTGAAAATCAAACTGCCGGCGGGCGGCGATCAAAAATTGCCGCCGCTCCGGGTCAGAATTTTCCGCCCGGACAAAACCGCCGCGCCCATGTGCGAGGAGACTGTTTATGATGGCTGGGAAACGTGCCTGACCGCGTGAAAAAAACCGTTAACTGAGGATCAATCCATGAAAGATACATTTGTCATTGCCCAGTTTGGCTGCGGTTACTGGGGGCCGAACCTGCTCCGCAATTTTTCCGCGCTGAAAAATTGCCGGGTGAAATATGTGGTGGACGCCAGCGCCGAACGCCGCGCGTTTGTGCAATCCAATTTTCCGCGCACGCAGGCCATAGATTCCGCCGCCGTGGTTTTGGCGGACCCGGAGATTGATGCGGTGGTGATTGCGACGCCGGCGGCGACGCATTTTGAACTCGCCCTGGCGGCGCTGAAGGCCGGCAAAAACGTTTTCGTGGAAAAGCCGATGGCCACCAAGGCCGCGGAAGTGGACGAACTGGCGCGCGCCGCGCAGGCGAAAAATCTGACCGTCATGGTCGGGCACACGTTTATTTACAACTCCGCCGTGCGGTACGTGAAAAAATTGATTGAGGCGGGGGACCTGGGCGAAGTGCGTTACATTTACAGCCAGCGTTTGAATCTGGGACGCATCCGCTCGGACATTGACGCGCTCTGGAATTTCGCGCCGCACGACATCAGCATCATTCAATACTGGCTGGGCGATCCGGTGCCGCTCTCGGTTTCGCGGCAGGGCATGGCCTACATGCAGAACGGCATTGACGACGTGGTGTTTTTGAGCCTGACGTATCCCCAAAAGATCATGGCCAACATCCACGTAAGCTGGCTGGACCCGCAGAAGGTGCGGAAGATGATTGTGGTAGGCTCGAAAAAAATGGTGGTGTATGACGACGTGGCGGACGACAAGATCGCGATTTATGACAAGGGCATTGACCGGCGCGCGGTGCTGGGCGAGAACATGGATTTCGACATTCCGCGGCCGCCGGAATTCAATTACCGCAGCGGCGACATTTTGCTGCCGCAGGTGAAATTCGTCGAGCCGCTGCGGGTGGAGGCGGAACATTTCATTGATTCCATCAAAAACCAAACGACGCCGCTGACCGGGCTGGCGCACGCGCGCACGGTGGTGTCCATTCTGGAAAAAGCCAGCAACGGGGCCGGTTCTAAGCAGGTATAATTGAATAATGAAGGCCGGCCTCACTTGCCAAAAGCTGGAAAAGCAAGGTTGGTGGAACGACTCCCCTTGCCATGAAACGTGGGGACAAGTTGGAGTCGGACGGAAGGCCGCCCTCCCCATGAACCGGAAGTCCGCCCTCACCCCGGCCCTCTCCCCCAGGAGAGGGGGAAACGCGCCCAACGTCCTGGCGAAATCCGGCGTTCGGTCGGTGGGTTTTTTTGCAGAGGCTCTGAGTGCCGCGCTCCGGTGCGAGGATCGGCAATAAATTTATGGGCGAACCAAAAATAAAAAAAACGGGCATCCTGGAGGTCACCTTCGGTGAGAATGTGACCGTGGTTGAGCCCACGAACCTTTACGGCTGTACGATTGGCGATGATACGTTCGTGGGGCCATTCACTGAAATCCAGCGCGGCGCCGTCATCGGCAAACGCTGCAAGATCCAGTCGCATGCTTTTGTCTGCGACCTGGTGACCATTGGCGACGATTGCGTGGTTTCGCATGGCGTGATGTTTATCAACGATTTGTTCCGGACCGGCGGACCGGCGAACCGGAACCGTGAGCTGTGGGCCGCCACCAAAATCGGCAATCACGTGAGCATTGGCACCAACTCCACGATTTTGGCGGTGACGATTTGCGACCATGTGGTGATTGGCGCCGGTTCGGTGGTGACCAAAGACATCACCCGGCCGGGAATTTATGCCGGCAATCCCGCGAAATTTTTGCGCAGCCTCTAAAACTTGAATCCAATTTTGACCATGAAAATTCCCTTCGTTGACCTGCACGCTCAATACCTCACGATCAAACCGGAAATTGACGCCGCCATCCAGGACGTCATCACCAACTCGGCCTACATCCGCGGCCCGCACGTGGACAAGTTTGAGCAGTTGTGGTCGGCGGCGGTGGGCATAAAACATTGTGTCTCCTGCGCCAACGGCACGGATGCGCTGTACATCACCATGCGCGGGCTGGGCCTCAAGCCGGGCGATGAAGTCATCACCACGGCCCATTCGTGGATCTCGACGACGGAAACCATCACCCAGGCCGGCGGCAAGGTGGTGTTCACCGACACGGAAGCGGATACGTTCAACCTCAACGCCGCGCAGATTGAGTCAAAAATCACGCCGCGCACGGTGGGGATTATTCCCGTGCATCTTTACGGCCAGCCGGCGGCCATGGCGGCCATCATGGCCAGCGCCAAAAAACACCGGCTTTGGGTGATCGAAGATTGCGCGCAGGCGCATCTGGCGCGGTATCAGGGCCAGTTGGTGGGCACGTTTGGCAATGCGGCGACGTTTTCGTTTTATCCCGGTAAAAATCTTGGAGCGTATGGCGACGCGGGCGGGATCGTGACGAACGACGACCGCCTGGCCGACTGGTGCGCGACCTTTGCCCGGCATGGCGGCAAAGGCGAGCATATCATGGAAGGCGTGAACAGCCGGCTCGACGGTTTGCAGGCGGCGATTCTGAATGTGAAAGTGCCGCATCTGCCGGCGTGGACGGAGGCGCGGCGCAACGTTGCCGCCCGCTACAACGAATTGCTGGCCGGGGTGGGCGACCTGGTTTTGCCAAAGGTCGGGCCGAATCGCGACCATGTGTATCACCTGTATGTGATCCGCACGGAAAAGCGGGACGCGCTGAAAAAATTTCTCGGCGACGCGGGGATTGGCACCGTTTTGAATTATCCCAAGGCGTTGCCGTTTTATCCGGCGTATGCGTATCTGGGCCACCAGCCGGGAGATTTTCCGGTCGCCTATGCAAACCAGTCGCGCATTTTGTCGCTGCCGATTTATCCGGAGATGACGGAAGCCATGATCGCTTACGTGGTGGAGCAGGTGGCAAATTTCTTCCACCAAAGCCCGGCCTGATCGCGAGACGATTACCAGGCCCGCCCCGCTGACCCGCCACTGAACCATGCCTCCAGCCCTAGCCAGCGTCATCTATATTGGGGCGGTCGTGTGGCTGTTCTGGTGGGATTTCCGGCAGAAGCCAAACGTGACGGGCGCGCTGTGGCTTCCGTTGATCTGGCTGTTCATCATCATGTCCAGGTTTGTCTCCACCTGGCTGGAACTATTGGGACTGCATGTGGGCGGTTCTTCCATGGAGGAAGGCAGCCCGGTGGACGCGCTGGCGGCGCTGGTTCTGATCGTGGGGGGCATGCGGGTGCTGGCCCGCCGGGGCTTCAGCCTGGCTGAATTTGTCCGGCACAACCGGTGGGTCACGATTTTTTTGATCTACAGTTTTCTGGCCGTTATCTGGTCGGATTTCATGTTTGTGTCCTTCAAACGCTGGTTCAAAATTTTGGGGCAGCCGATCATGGTGCTGATCCTCTTTACGGAACCCGATTTTGAGACCGCCTTGATCACCCTGATGAAGCGATGCGCGTATGTGATCGTTCCCATATCCTTTTTGTTCATCAAATACTATCCGGAACTGGGGCGCGGCTTTTCGGAATGGACGGGGCAGGGAACGAACCGGGGCATCACTTTGGGCAAAAACGAACTGGGGGTTGACTGTCTGATCCTGGGGTTCTTTTTTGTCTGGTATCTGCTCAAGGTTTTAAAATTGGAGAAAAGCAAATTCCGCCGGAATGAACTGCTGTTATGCGCCGTTTTTCTGGCGGCCATCTGGTGGCTGATGATGCAGGCGCAGAGTTCCACCTCGCTGGTCTCCTGGCTGGTGGGCGTCCTGATCATGCTGGCGCTGGGATTGCGGATGGTCCGGAAAGAGCACGTGGGCACGCTGCTGCTGTTGACCGTAGTGGTCTGTGCGCTGGCCGAATACGCGTTTGGCATTTCGGATTTGTTTTTTCAAATCCTGGGCAAAGACCGGACGCTGACGGATCGCACGCTGGTCTGGCGCGATTGTCTGAGCATTCCGATCAATCCGATTCTGGGCGTCGGGTTTGAGAGTTTTTGGCTGGGCGAAAGGCAGGAAATCATGAATGCCAAGTGGTATTGGCACCCCAATGAAGCCCATAACGGTTACCTTGAAACGTACCTGAACCTCGGGCTGGTGGGCCTGTTCATTATGCTGGCGATGTTGCTGGCCACCTTTTGGAAGAGCCGGCGCGAGTTGCTGACCAATTTCCATTTTGGCCGGTTTCGCATCGCCTTTTTGATCGCCCTTATGGTTTACAATTGGACCGAGGCCAGCTTCAAGGCGTTGCACCCGATGTGGTTTGTCTTTTACATTATTGCCTTGGACTACCCCAAACCGGAACCGGAAGCAGTCCCGGAGCCGGTCGAGACCGACCCGGAAGCGCCCGCCGACCTCGTGGTTGGTGAAGAAAATTTACTGCGTTGACGGCCAGGATTTGCCCCGCCGGGGTAAAAACGTCCAATAAAAATTCAGCAGTGGTCGAAAACTAGCTGGTTATGGCATGGTCCCGGTTACATGAACACAAGTGATTTGGCCTTGCCCCGCCGCGTGCCAAAAGTAACTGTTACCCGGGAGGGGGTATCGTTGTGCCAAAAGGGTGTTACCCGATGGCCTTTGTTCTTGGTTAACTCTTTGTTGGCTCCGAAGCGAGTTAAAACGAGCAG